>ERZ1031273.268-NODE-268-length-24014-cov-8.048750_pt1 | contig 24014 bp, 23 predicted proteins | sample MGYA00516575_ERZ1031273 | MGnify/ENA primary metagenome ERZ1031273 (study PRJEB33718, sample SAMN03159816) | human skin metagenome | collected 2014-02-25 | study: EMG produced TPA metagenomics assembly of the PRJNA266117 data set (Human skin bacterial metagenome... | reverse complement strand
CGGGTGGCCGGTGACCAAGACATGCGGGCCGACATCCGCCACGAGCCGCGACTCTTTCGACCCAGCAATGAGGTGGTCAGCGAGCACCCCGATGCGGCGTCCGGGTCCCGGCTGGAACTCCGCCAGCCGCTCCGGCAAATTGTCCAAGCCTTCCAGGAATTCAACGACGACACCCTCGACGCGCAGATCGTGCCCCCACACCTTCTCCACGATCGCGGCGTCGTGCACACCCTCAACCCAAATCCGCGACGGCATCGCCACTTTCGCCTGGACGTTCTCCACGCGCCGGGACCCCGAATTCGAGCGTTGCGGCTCCCGCTTGACGACGGGCCGCGTCAAGGTCACCCTCTCCCCCTCCACCAGGAACGCCCCAGGCAGCATCTTGAACAGCCTTTGTGTGCCGTAGCGATCCTCGAGCCGGACGAACTCACCGTCATAGGTGCGCTCCACGCCGACGACGAGCCCCACGAAGTCGTCGCCGAACACCTCCGCCACCACATCGCCGGTTGCTTCCACCTGCGGGTACACCTTCGGACGTCTGCGGGCGTGACCGGCGAAAATATCGCCGCCGTACGGGTCTGCGTGGCTGTTGAATCCGCTCATAGTGGGCCAGAGTGTATCCCGTATACTTCGCCACCGTGAGTACGCGCGCCGAAGTCTATTCTCCCCTGCAGAACACCGCCGTCTGGCTCGCGGCATGGCTCTACGGGCACGAGCCCTCCGACGCACTCGTCGGCGCCATGACGGAATTGCACGGCCGGAATAGCTACCAGGGCGAACCGCTCGCGCATTTGCTTCACGACGTCCGCGCCTCCACCGACCTCACCTCCCCCGGCCCCGCCGTCCGCCTCATTTTGTCTGGCCCCGGCCAACCTCCGGAACTGCCCGCGGGTTCAGCGGCCGCATTGGCCGCCACCGAACTCAGCGGCGGCAGCGCGATCGTGCTCCGCGGCAACGGGGGCGTGTCCCATGTTCTGGTGCCTGACAGCTCTGCCGAGCTGGGGGTTAGCGATGAAAGCGCCGGGGTCTTTTGGCGGTGGTTCGAAGAAGATAGCCCCCTTCCGGAGCCGGCATGGCTCTCCCCCGGCGAAGCCGATGCGCTGCTATCGCGCGCGACTAATGAGGCCTCGCTACTAATTGAGGCCGCGGGCGACACGCGCGAGGAGTTGCCCGACCCGCGCCTGACGGTCGGGACGCTCTCAGATTTCTACGACACGCCCGGTTTGCCCATGCGAACGCCACCGCGTGCCGCGAAACTCTTCGCGCGGGCGGACGCGGTGGCGGCGGTCATTGAGACTGTGGTCGACAGGTTGAACGACCACAGCTTCGATCCCCAGCTCTTCAGCCTCTGGCGGCACATCCGTACCGCACGCATGGCTGGGGTGGCCGATGCGGTGCTGGAGTACCAGCGCTGAAGCTTAAGACGCGACCGGCTTCGGGCGCCGGGGCGCGCAGCAGCCTTCCTTGCACGGGGCACCGTTGAGGGTGCAGCCCTGGACCGTGATCGTCGATAAGCTTTCTGGCTTTGTGCCTGCGGCCGTATGGTCGACGAGATCGAGGACGAGCTTCGCGAAGGTCCGCTCCAAGCCCACCGTCGGCGTGCGGGTCAGGGTGATGCCGCGCTCTTCGCACGCTTCCTTGAGCTCAGTGTCGAGGTCCCAGATGACCTCCATGTGGTCCGTGATGAAACCGACCGGGACGCAGATGATGTGCTTGACGCCCTCATTCGCGTCGTCGATCTCCTCGGTGCGGTCCACGACATCCGGCTCAAGCCACGGGGTGCGCGGGTCGCCGGAGCGGGACTGCCAGACGACCTCGTAATCGGGGACGCCAGCCTCGAGCGCGATGAGGCGCGCGGCCTCCGCGACCTGACGGGAGTACAGATTCTGGTCGGTCGGGCCGCCAGATGCGTCGTCGGCCGCATTCGGTACCGAGTGCGCGGCGAACAAAACGCGGGTGGTCTTCTGGTCCGCTGCCTCCCACGCCGTGCGGACATGATCCGCCATGAGCTTCACAAAAGTCGGGTGGCCGTAGAACTGCCAGAGCTTCGTGAACTCGAGCTCCGGGTGCGCCTCGCGCAGCTTCACAATGTCCTCGTCGTACTGGCGGCACGCCGAGTACCCGCCCCACGCGGAGGTAGCGAAAACAGCGACATTCTTGTGGCCGTCGGCCGCAATCTGGTCGGCCGCGTCAGCAGCGTACGGGTGCCAGTTGCGGTTGCCGAAGTAGACCGGCAGGTTCTCGCTGCGCTCGGCGATCTCCGCCTCGACATTGGCGATGATCTCGCGGTTCTGGCCGTTGATCGGGCTCACACCACCGAAATTGAAGTAGTGTTCGCCGACCTCAGCGAGGCGTTCGCGCGGAATACCGCGACCGCGGGTGACATTCTCCAGAAATGGAATGACCTCGTCTTCTCCCTCGGGGCCACCGAAGGACAAGACGAGGAGTGCATCGAAGTTGCTTTCAGACATAGGGCCATTCTAGTTCAGCGGCCCTACGCCCGGTATTAGATCAGGCGGACAGCCATCGGTGCCATTCCGCTGCGGCGGACTGCCGTCTTTTGCACGTTCATTCCGGTCTGCGGCGCTTCAAGCATCATGCCGTCGCCGAGGTAGATCGCGACGTGCTGGTTGCCGCCGTTGCCCCAGAACAGCAGGTCGCCGCGCTCAGCTTCATCGACCGGGATCTGGGTGCCGCGCTGGTACTGGTAGCCCGTGTAGTGCGGCAGCGAGATACCTGCACCGGAGAAGGCGTAGAGGACGAGACCCGAGCAGTCGTAGCCGGCCTGACCGTTGTAGCCCTGACCGTCAAGGCCCATCGTCGCGCCGTTCGCGTCGCCGCCGCCCCACACGTATGGGGTGCCGATCTGCGATTCAGCACGCGCGATGACCGCTTCGATCTGCTGCTCGCGGCTGCCATCGGAAGCCGCTTCGTCGCCGCGCAGCTTGTTGGAGACTTCCTCCGCGTCGTCGACATCCGGAAGGACGTCTGCGACATTCGTGCCTTCTTCCTCGTCGGTTTCGGCCACGGACGCATCCGCGCTTTCGCTTGACGACGGCGCCGCGATCCCCGATGCACCCGACTCCCCGTCCTCACTGTCGTACGGGTCTTCGAAGCTGGCGTGATCCGCCTGGGTCTCACCGACCGCCTTCGCAAAAGCGTCGAGCGCAGCCTGGACCGTATCCGGGTTGGCGAACTCTTCCAGGGACGGCGCTGACGACCCTGAGGAGCTCAAGGCATCGGACGATCCAGCATCCGCAGTTCCGGCGTCTGCCGGCTCATCTTCAGTGTTTGCCGACTCAGCGGAATCGACAGCTTCCTCCTCAGCCGGTGCCTCCGCGTCAGCGGATTCGGTGTCGGACTCAGTCTCGGTCGCTGCCTCTGCCTCTGCCTCGGTTTCACTCTCGCCCTCGGCCTCGGACTCAAATTCCGTGGCGGTTTCCGTTTCGGTGGCGGATTCCGACTCGGTCTGAGCGTCGGCAGACTCTTCGACCTCGGTCTCCGGCGCGTCGGTCTCCGACTCGGTGGTCGGCTGCTCGGTCGCGTCCGGGGTTTCAGTCTCCGGTGTGGGGGCTGCATCCGGAGCGGCGCCCTCAGTACCGGCGGCGGCACCTTCTGCGCCGTCGACGCCAATGCCCATGGCTGCTGCAGCTTCGGGGCGCTGCTCGGCTAGGTCGGACTTAGCTTCCTCAAGCTCGGTGGAGACCGTGTCGCGCTCTGCGAGGAATGTATCCAGAGAACTCAGCGAGTCGTCGAGGGTCGTTCGTGCCTTCTCCTCGGCATCCTCGGCAGCGGCAGCGCGGTCGTCGGCAAGCCTACTGGCTTGACGTAGCGTCGACTCGTCGTTGGCGGCCTCGGTGCGTGCACGCTGCAGATCCTCGAGTGCGCGCTGCTTATCCTCGAACTCCTTCCGGAGGTAGCTCTTGCGGTCGAGGGAATCCTTTCGGGCGTCGGCGTCTGCATGGACGCTCGCCCCACCTGCGCCGCTGGAGCGATACGAGGAGCGGGAGATCTGGTCGAGCTCATCCTGGGCGCGCTCGACCTCGGCCTGGGTGTCGTCGAGACGTTTGCGTGCTTCGGCGGCACCCTGACGGGCCTGCTCGGCGTGCGACTGGGCATCGTGCAGGTCGACGAGCGCCTGGTTGACGGCTTCGCGGAGCTTACCGATCTCACGGTTAATGCGGTCGATATCTACCTCATGGCGAGAAATCTCCGAGACAATCGCCGTCAGGGGCGATTCTTGCGCAACAGCTTCCACGTGCGTCGTCGCCATAGACAACGTAGCCACGCAGGCGGCAGCCGGCGCGAGGGTGCGGACACGGAATTTACTGGACAAGCGGGGCCGCGCAGTGCCGCGCGCGGAACGGACGGTGAAATCCACGGAGGTATTCCTCTCACCGCACACTTCATCAGCGGACCGCACCGAGGCATAGGCATGCCCGGGAAACGGACCGTGAATGGGCCAGGGTGTCAAGGCTGGCGTGCGGACGATTGAACGATCACGGATGAAAACCCGTGGGCTGATTCACCGCTACCTCCGCACTGACGTGACCCGTGATCCTTGGCGTGCTTCCCCACATGCCCGAATCTCTCGAGAGTTACGTCTGCGCTCTGATGTTGCAGCTATCAGCCCACGAGCTGACATGGAAACCATAGGCCACATAACAAGTCTGTTGCACACCCTTTACCAATTTTCACACGCGTCAAGGCGAATCACATGACTGTGAGATTTGCCCACGCTGGGGTTTTAGGGATGAGGCACGTTACTGTGACATGCGACACATTGTCGCGGGAACTATCACATCGTGGTCACAATGCTCGGCAGACACGCCGAAGCTGCCGTTTCCTGTACCTCTAGGTCAACTGTCGAGCCTTGACGGATTAGTGATGGCTTTTAGAGAAAAAGAAGGAAACTCCGGCCGTAACGGCCACGAGAACGAGAAGGGTTGCAGTGACCAACGCCCACGGAATAGTGAAGGCATCCGCCTCCGCGGCAAAAGCGCGGACACCGGCGGCATAATTCGGTTCAGAAATCAGGGCATATTGCCCCTTCTCCACTTGCGCACGGGTGAGTCTGTCGCTCACCGCGGCGGTCGCCGCCGGAGAGCGGACAATCACGGTATCGAATCCCGCTTCCGTCGCGGTCGCGTCTTTGAGGTCCTGGGCGAGGTCCCGCAGAGCGCCTGCCGGCTGACCCGCTTGCCCGAGTACCACGATGCCTACTGACCCCGCCGGACCCGCCTCCCCCGCGTTCACATCTGCGACAGCCCCCAGCAGGTCTGCCTCGAGCGCAAGGTTGGCGGGATTGTCGGTGTCGAAGGCAACGGCGTCGTCGATAAGCTGTGCTCTCAAGCTGTCGAAATTGGGCGCGCTGGGGTCCATGTCAAAAGAGCGTATCCGGCCGCCGGATTCGTGCGAGGTGGGCGCGCCGAGACCGGCCGGGGTAGCTGAAAGTCTGACAATAATAATTGTGTGCGACCAAATACCCCCGAACCAACGTGTGTGTCCTAACATTGACCTGTAGGGACCCTGATGGGTCACACACCTAGATTTTCAGTTGTTACAACGAGAAACGGAGCTCACGTGTCTGAAAGCAAGAACTCCTTCAACGCGAAGAAGACGCTCGAGGTCGGCGGTAAGTCCTACGACTATTACGCCCTCGATGCCGTCGAAGGCATGGAGAAACTGCCCTACTCCCTGAAGGTGCTCGGCGAGAACCTCTTGCGCACCGAAGACGGCAAGAACGTCACCGAGGAGCACATTAAGGCTATCGCTAACTGGGATCCTTCGGCTGAGCCGTCTGTGGAAATCCAGTTCACCCCGGCCCGCGTCCTCATGCAGGACTTCACCGGCGTGCCCTGTGTTGTCGACCTTGCCACCATGCGTGAGGCCGTTTCTTCTCTCGGCGGCAACCCGGACCAGGTCAACCCGCTGAACCCGGCTGAGATGGTCATCGACCACTCCGTCATCATCGAGGCCTTCGGTTCCGAGAACGCCCTCGACAAGAACGTCGAGATCGAGTACGAGCGCAACGAGGAGCGCTACCAGTTCCTGCGCTGGGGTGCGGAGAACTTCTCTAACTTCCGCGTTGTCCCGCCGGGAACCGGCATTGTCCACCAGGTCAACATCGAGTACCTGTCCCGCGTCGTCTTCGACAACGAGGGCGTTGCGTACCCGGATACCTGCATCGGCACCGACTCCCACACCACCATGGAAAACGGCCTGGGCATCCTGGGCTGGGGTGTCGGCGGCATTGAGGCCGAGGCTGCAATGCTCGGCCAGCCGGTGTCCATGCTGATCCCGCGCGTCGTCGGCTTCAAGCTCACCGGTGAGATCCCGGTTGGCGTGACCGCCACCGACGTCGTTCTGACCGTCACCGAGATGCTCCGCGAGCACGGCGTGGTCCAGAAGTTCGTCGAGTTCTACGGCGATGGCGTCAAGGAGATCCCGCTGGCTAACCGCGCCACCATCGGCAACATGTCGCCGGAGTTCGGCTCCACCTGTGCGATCTTCCCGATCGACGAGGAGACCATCAACTACCTGCACCTCACCGGCCGCAACCAGGAGACCATCGACCGCGTCGAGGCATACGCCAAGGCCCAGGGCATGTGGCTCGAGCAGGGTGCGGAGGAAGCTGAGTACTCCGAGTACCTCGAGCTCGACCTGTCCACCGTCAAGCCGTCCATCGCCGGCCCGAAGCGCCCGCAGGACCGCATCCTGCTGGAGGAGTCCAAGAACACCTTCCGCAAGCAGCTGCCGGACTACAACACCGCCGGCGAGGGCGCCGCAGAGCCGGTCCGCGCCGAGAAGGTCGAGGCTGTCGACTACAACGTGTCCTGGCCGGCAAACGGTGAGTCCGCTGCCGAGGGCGCTGAAGGCCGCGCTTCCAAGCCGGTCATCGTCGAGTCCCCGCAGGGCGGCGAGTACACCCTCGACCACGGCATGGTCGCCATCGCCGCAATCACCTCCTGCACCAACACCTCCAACCCGTCCGTCATGGTCGGCGCTGCCCTGCTGGCACGCAAGGCTGCGGAGAAGGGCCTGAAGGCGAAGCCGTGGGTCAAGACGATTATGGCTCCGGGCTCCCAGGTCGTCGACGGTTACTACAACCGCGCGGACCTGTGGAAGGACCTCGAGGCTGTCGGCTTCTACCTCTCCGGCTTCGGCTGCGCATCCTGCATCGGTAACTCCGGCCCGCTGCCGAACGAGATCTCCGACGCGATCAACGAGTACGACCTGACCGCCACCGCTGTGCTGTCCGGTAACCGTAACTTCGAGGGTCGCATCTCCCCGGACGTGAAGATGAACTACCTCGCGTCCCCGCTGCTCGTCATCGCCTACGCGATCGCCGGCACCATGGACTTCGACTTCGAGTCCCAGCCGCTCGGCCAGGACGCTGAGGGCAACGACGTCTTCCTGAAGGACGTTTGGCCGTCCCCGGAGGAGATCGAGGGCGTCATCGCCGACACGATCTCCCGCGAGATGTACGAGAAGGACTACGCGGACGTCTTCAAGGGCGACCAGCAGTGGCAGGCTCTCGACGTTCCGGAGGGAAAGACCTTCTCCTGGAACGAGGACTCCACCTACATCCGCAAGGCTCCGTACTTCGACGGCATGCCGGATGAGCCGGAGGCAGTCGAGGACATCTCCGGTGCTCGCGTTCTGGCGAAGCTGGGCGACTCGGTCACCACCGACCACATCTCCCCCGCTTCCTCCATCAAGCCGGGCACCCCGGCGGCGAACTACCTGGACGACAACGGCGTCGCCCGCCACGACTACAACTCCTTCGGTTCCCGTCGCGGTAACCACGAGGTCATGGTCCGCGGTACCTTCGCCAACATCCGTCTCCGCAACCAGCTCGTCACCGATGCTGGCGGCTACACCCTGGACTTCACCCAGGAAGGCAACCCGCAGGCGTACATCTACGACGCTGCGCAGAACTACGCCGAGAAGAACATCCCGCTGGTCGTCCTGGCCGGCAAGGAGTACGGCACCGGTTCCTCCCGCGACTGGGCTGCAAAGGGCACCAACCTGCTCGGCGTCCGCGCCGTCATCACCGAGTCCTTCGAGCGCATCCACCGCTCGAACCTGATCGGTATGGGTGTTCTGCCGCTGCAGTTCCCGGAGGGCGAGTCCCACGAGTCCCTGGGCTTGGACGGCACCGAGACCTTCGACATCTCCGGCATCACCGCCTTCAACGAGGGCGACACCATCCCGGAGACCGTTCACGTCACGGCTACCAAGGAAGGCGGCGAGACCGTCGAGTTCGACGCCAAGGTCCGCGTGGACACCCCTGGTGAGGCTGAGTACTACCGCCACGGCGGCATTCTCCAGTACGTGCTGCGCCAGATGGTCAAGAACTAAGTTCTAGCCACTAAAGGCCGGATCCCGCGCGGGGTCCGGCCTTTTGCTTTGCGCATTTTCGGGTTAAGTAGCAAAAAGTGTGTCCGCTCGGCGTGTCGCCGGGCGGACATTTGTTTATTGCATGGGGCCTTTGCGGATTCCTATGTTGTGTTGGTATTCGGTTGGGATAGCGTTGTCGTAGAAGGCTGGTCGTCCTGTTTCTTGGTCGGCTGTGTTGTGGTCTTCTGGGACGAGATCGGGAACTTTGGCGAGTTGATCTTGTCCGTAATTGCACTGCCTGGCGATCTCGAGTGGGTCGTCAGGCAGCTGCGTTTTCGAGTGCAGGTACCACTCGAGCATCTTGCGTTGTCGTTCCCCGGATCTGCCGCGGTGGGCGTCAGCGATGCGTTTGAGTTGTGCGTTGACTCCGCCTTCTAGGCTGTTTGTGGTTGCTGCCCACCGGGCCGGTTCGAGTGCTTCTGGCGGGGGTTGGAGATAGGCAAACAGCCAGTTGTTGCGCGATAAGTGCAAAAGCGAGTTGTATGCCTTTCGGACCCGGATATGTGTGAATTCCCATTGGTGGCTGGGGGTGCGGCGCTCTTTGGGTACGGGTGTTTTCTCGTTCAGGAAGTCCTTGTAGACCACCCCGAACTCGTGCAGTCTGACGGTCCACTGGCGTGCCTGGTCCAAGGTGGTGATCTTGGTCAGTTTCAGCGCTAGGGCATAGATCGCTTTGCCAGCGTCGGTGCGGGGCCGTGATGTGGTGTAGCGACGGATGACGCGTTGGGCGTGGACGAGGCAGCGCTGGATCATGGTCTTGGGCCAGCAGGCTTTGATCGCTGAGTAGGCGCCTTGTCCGCCGTCGAGGACGACGCATAACGGTTGGGCGATACCGCGCAGCAGTTGTGTGTAAGCGTGGGTTGATTCAGTTCTGGCCCAGTGCCAGGCGATGACGTGGTCGTAGCTTGCTGCTACGAGCAGGCAGCCGGCGTCGGTGTAGGTGCCGTCGATGAAGATCTGGTCGAAGACCCTGTTGGGGTCTGGGGTGTTGGGAACATCGATGAGCCATAACGGTTCGAATCGGCGGTCGAGGGTCCATCTGCTGACTCCGGCATCGCAGGCGATCTCGGTGAGTGACCTCGTGGAGGTCACGTATCAGTGAAACGCTTTGAAGTCGCGGGTTTTAGTCAGATCAGGCCGACGGTAGGTGGCGGAAGATCCACAGTCAGGGTTTTTGCACCGCCATCTGGTCGTTCCTTTTGTGGTGGTGCCGTTTTTCTTCATTTGCCCAGTACATACGGGGCATCGTGGTCGGTTTGGTGTCACCGGCAAAGCTAACCAGCATCCAGCTACCACACTGAAGCGCCGTTCCGGCGGATTGAACGAGAAACGGGCCCGAATAAGGACTAAATCCTTATTCAAGCCCGATTTGTATAGTCTGATCTGCGGAAATCGCAAGAATCAGACACACATTCTGCTACTTAACCCGCATTTTCGCTTATCGACGACACCGCCGCTCGCCCCCAATTTCACTCCTACTAGACCAAGCGGTATAGAATTGCCGTCATGTCTCGTCTGCTCTTCCTTTCCCTGCGCGACGGCGCGATCGGCCCTGATGTGTCGATGGCCGAATACAACGACGTACTCAACGCGACAGGTCTCATGCCTGAGCAGCTTGAGCGCCGCATGATCCCGGACGTGGACACCCCGCTCGGCAGCCTCGAAGGCTTCAGCGGCATCATCGTCGGCGGCAGCTCACTGAATATCACCAACGCGGAGTGGTCCCCGTGGCAACGCCACATCGACGAGATCCTCGGAGAGGTCGTCGCCGGGCCGCTTCCGGTCTTCTTCGTCTGTTTCGGTTTGAGCTGGCTCACCCACCACCTGGGCGGGTCCGTGGCGCACACGCATCCGGAGGCGGCGGGGCCGACCGTCGTGAAGCTTTTGCCCGCTGCTGCGCAGGATCCGCTGACTGCCGGGCTGCCCGCGGGATTCACCGCGCTGACTGGGCACACAGAAAACGCCGAATCGCTTCCGGCTGAGCTCGAATTGCTCGCCAGCGGCCCGACGTGTCCTGTACAGATTGTCCGCTACGGCGACCATGTGTGGGCCACCCAATTCCACGCGGAAATGGACCATGGGGCGATGAAAGCCCGCATGGATTTCTTCTACGACTACGGGTACTTCCCCGCCGAGGAATACGACACGATCGTCGCCTCACTTCCCGGCGTGGACACCACGTACTCGAACGAGCTGTTGCGTCGTTTCACCGCGCACTGCGGCTTGAACTAGACCTCGCTGGCGGGCGTGTCGCCGTCCTCGAAATCGAACGGGTTCGGCTCGAGGCCACCGCGATCAACAGCCTCCACGATCACCTGCGCGACGAGCTCACGCGATGTCGTCGACTCCGCGTTGCGCAGCTCGGTGAGTACAGTGAGCCCCTTCGCCGGTTCATCTGTCAGACGCGTCGGGCCCAGGATCGTGTACGGCAGCTCCGAAGCAAGCAGACGCTTATCGACGGCCTTCTTCGACTCCACATACGCGTACCACGATCCACCGTCGTCCTCCGTGGTCGCCTCGGATGCACCCGCGTAAGAGACCATGATGAAGTGCGGCGCGAACTCGCCGAGTTCCTCGAGTGCATCCACGGCCTTCAGGGCTGCGTCGCGGTCCACTGCGTACGTGCGTTCCGCGCTGCCGCCGCCAGCACCGGCGGACCACACGACGGTGTCAAAGGGAGTGATCAGGCGCGCCCAGCCCTCTTCATCCAAGACGGTGAGGTCTTGGATGATCACGGCTGCTCCGGCGTCGATAAGCGCCTGCGCGTGGTCCGGATTGCGCACGAGCGCCACGACCTTGTGCCCCGACTCGGTAAGCAGCGGAACCGTGTGCTTGGACACGTTGCCGCCCGCGCCGAGAACGAGAACGAACTTGCCTGCTTCTTGCGTGTTTTCTTCAGTGCTCATATCGCCCACCGTAGCCCTGAATCCCGAACGCTGTCGTCGCCCAAGCGCGCCGTAGGATAGGACGCATGTACGCCATCATCACCACCACCGGGCCGGACCGCGTCGGCATTATCGCCGGCGTCTCGCAGGCCGTTGCCGATCATCAGCTCAACATCGTCGACGTCTCCCAGACCATCATGGACGACTTCTTCACCATGATTCTGCGTGCGGAGCTGCCGACCGACGACTTCGATCTCGCGGGCCTCCAGGACACGATGGCCGAGCTCGGTAAGACACTCGGCGTGGATATCCGCGTCCAGTCCGAGGCGTTGTTCACCGCCATGAACGAGGTCTAAGCGGCGATGGCGAACCAACTCAATTTCAAAGCCGCCAGCATCGTCGACGTCATCTCGATGATCGAGGACTACCGCCTCGACATCCGCACCGTCACCATGGGCATCTCGCTCATCGGATGCACGCGCGCCACGATGGAAGCAACCGCCGAGGCCGTCTACGACCGCGTGACCACGCGCGCCGCCCGCCTCGTAGAAGTCTGCGAGGGAATCGAGCACGAACTCGGTATCCCGATCGTGAATAAGCGCGTCTCCGTCTCCCCGATTTCACTCGTCGCCGCGGGAGTGGACGGTAATCCCGCTGACATTGCCCGCGCCCTCGACCGCGCTGCGACCGAGCTGGGCGTGAACTTCATCGGCGGCTACTCCGCCCTCGTGGAAAAGGGCGCGACCGAGGCTGATTCGCGCCTCATCCGCTCCATTCCCGAAGCGCTGTCCGAGACGAGCTTCGTCTGCGGTTCCGTCAACGTCGCGTCGTCGCGCGCCGGCATCAACATGGATGCGGTGAAGACGATGGGCAAGGTGATCAAAGATGCGGCAGCCCGCACGGCCGACGAGTCCTCCATCGCATGCGCCAAGCTCGTTGTCTTCGCCAACGCCGTCGGCGACAACCCGTTCATGGCAGGAGCATTCCACGGCATCGAGGAACCCGACACTGTCGTGTCGGTGGGTGTCTCGGGCCCGGGCGTGGTGGACCGCGCCATCACACCCCTTGCTGGCAAGAGCCTCAACGAGGTCGCGGAAGAAATCAAGAAGGCCGCATTCAAGATCACGCGCGCCGGTCAGCTCGTCGGCAACCTCGCTGCGGAACGGCTCGGCGTGCCCTTCGGTATCGTCGACCTCTCCCTCGCCCCCACCGCGGAGGTCGGCGATTCCGTTGCTCACATCCTCGAGCACATGGGGCTGGGCCAAGTGGGCACGCACGGCACGACAGCCGCGCTCGCATTGCTTAACGACGCCGTCAAGAAAGGCGGCATGATGGCATGTTCCCGCGTCGGCGGTCTCTCCGGTTCCTTCATCCCTGTCTCCGAAGACCAGGGCATGATCGACGCCGTCCGTTCGGGTGCCATTTCACTGGACAAGCTCGAAGCGATGACATCGATCTGCTCCGTCGGCTTCGACATGATCGCCATTCCCGGCGACACCTCTGCCGCGTCCATCGCGGGCATGATCGCCGACGAAGCCGCAATCGGTGTGATGAACCACAAGACCACCGCCGCCCGCCTCATCCCTGTGCCGGGCACAAAGCCCGGCGATGAGGTGAACTTCGGTGGTCTTCTCGGATACGCCCCGGTCATTCCGGTTAGCGAAGTGTTCAACGCGCCATTCATCGAGCGCGGCGGATTCATTCCCGCGCCGGTCCACGGCTTCCGGAACTAACGCTTGACCCTCACGCAACGTCATAGTTCACAATGTCCGCATGAGGATTTCTGAGGTCGCCGCCGCAGCGGGCTGCTCTGTGCGGGCGATTCGGCATCTGCATGAAAGCGGTGCCGTGCCCGAGCCCGCCCGTACATCGGGCAACTACCGCGACTACACAGTCAAGGATCTCGCGGAAGTGCTCCGCGCCCGCGCGCTTATCGACGCCGGCGTTCCCCTCTCCCACATTCACTCCCCAGACGCTGTCGACAGGTCTTTGGAACTCATTGAAGTCCAAATCGCCCACCTCACGCGGCAGCGGGACCGACTATCCGCCATGAAATCGGCACCCTTGGGGCTCCCCGACGACCTGCGTACGCGGTTCGTGGAAGTCTTAGGCGACACCGACTTCATCCGTGATGAAATTGAGAGCTTCGACCTCATGGCTCTCACCGGTGTGGCCACGTCCGCGACATGGGATCAACTGCGCGCCAACCTCGATGATTCCGACTGCGTTGCTGCGACGAAGGAGTTTGCTCAGGAGTGGGGATCCGGAGACGTCGAGAAACTAGCAAATCTATTGCCACGCGGAATCATGCGCGACGTCGCCGGCACGCTCGAACCAGGCGATTTGCCTCTCACGGCAGCGGATACGGGAAGCCCAGCCATTGTCGAGAAGCTAGCGGAGAGGTTCCGTGCATGAGGTGCTTCAGTTTCTGAGCCGTCACCCAGCTGTCCGCGCTGCTCGGTACGAATGGAGCCTCTACCGCGACCTCTGGAGGTGGTCGCGCGGAGAAACGCTCGTGCCTCGAAACGCTGAGGCTCTTCCGCACCAACCAGGGCGACTCCAACTGGTCTGCATGTTCACCGTGATCATGCTCATCGAACTTGTCGTCGTTCACCTCCTGCTACCTGAAGGCGTACTACGCGTTGTCGCACTGCTGCTATCGCTATGGGGCATCGTGTTCATCTGGGCGCTCATCGGCAGCGAACGAATCCGGCCGTCATACTTCGACAGTGAGCGACTGGTGCTGCGCCGCGGCCGCAAAATCTTCGCGAACATACCCCTGAAACTCATCACCACTCAGACGCGCTCGCGCAGCCACGCTTCTGAGACGGAGGTCAGCGAAGGCGAACTCGTCCTGGGCGGACCTGCAGGCACCGATACTTTGATCACGTTGTCCGCGCCTGTGGATGCCATCGAAGACACCTACCCCTGGCAAAAGAAGCGGACGCAGCCGGTTAGCCGCGTCCGCTTCTATTCAGGTGGGACAAGATTGAGCAGATAGAGTCTCAACAACCCTGACAAATCATCGTGTGGTCGATCTGTGGAGCTCTTCTAGGATTGAGACACCAAAGCTTTCTAGAGCCCTAGTTCACGGAGCACTTCTGCGTGCGACACCGAGTCGCCCTCAGCTTCCCGTGCGGCTGCCAAATCACGCTGGTCTTCGAGTGCCTCGATCGCCCTGTCGAAGAGTTCCGGAGAAACAAACACCGCTCGGAGCTCAGCACCACCTGACATCATCGCGTTTTGCACTCCCGCTTCGGGCAAAAGCCTACTTCTTCTTCGCCTTCGCATCGCCGCGGTTCTTGCCGACGAGGAAGTAGCTCGCCCAGCCGAGCGTGTTCACAGCGCCGATGAAGGTGGTCCAGAACCACTTCGGGCCGCGCAGGTTCTTCGAGTCGGTGCGCGCGAGATCCCACAAAGCGATGCCCTTCGCGACAGTATCGATCGCGCCGAACACACCGGCGATGGTCTTCTCTTCCTTGCTGAGGGACTTCCAGGCTTCAAGTACTGAATCAATCGGGTTCATGTCCCTCATCTTATTCTTATTTAGGCGAGCTCGACGATCTCCATGTACTCGTCGCTCCAGATGTCCTCATCGCCCTCCGGCATGATGATCACGCGCTCCGGCTCGAGTGCGCGGACCGCTCCAGGGTCGTGGGTAACGAGGACGACGGCACCGGTGTAGGTCTTCAAGGCATCGAGAACCTGCTCGCGGGATTGGGGGTCGAGGTTGTTGGTGGGCTCGTCGAGAAGCAGCACATTCGCTCGGGAGGAGACGAGCGTGGCCAGAGCGAGTCGTGTCTTCTCACCACCGGAGAGTGTTCCGGCGGGTTGTTCCAGCTTGTCGCCGGAGAACATGAACGCGCCGAGCAGGCCGCGCAAGTCCTGGTGGCCAGCGTCGGGGCACGCCTCGATCGTGTTCTCCCACACGGTTTTGTCGCCGTCAATCGTGTCGTGCTCCTGCGCGAAATAGCCGATCTTGAGGCCATGGCCGCTGACGAGGCCGCCCTCACCGTCGGTGCGTTCAACCCCGGCAAGAAGCTTCAGCAGGGTCGTCTTGCCCGCGCCGTTGGTGCCCAACACGACCACGCGCGACCCCTTGTCGATCGCGAGATCCACGCCGGCAAAGACCTCGAGTGAGCCGTACATCTTGGTCAGACCTTTGCCGAATAGCGGGGTCTTACCGCACGGCGCGGGCTCCGGGAAGCTAATCGACGCCACCTTGTCCGCCACCCGGACCTCGTCCAGCTCGTTCATCATGCGGTCGGCGCGGGCGAGCATCTGCTTGGCGGCCGCTGCCTTGGTGGCCTTGGCACCGAGCTTGGCTGCCTGTTTCTGCAACGCGGACGCCTTTTTCTCTGCGTTAGCTCGCTCACGACGGCGGCGCGCCTCATCTTCGGCGCGGGCATCCTTGTACTTGGAAAACCCCATGTTGTACACGTCGGCTTCGCCACGGACAGCGTCGAGGAACCAGACCTTATTGCACACCTGGTCCAGCAGCTCGACGTCGTGGGAGATCATGATGAGCCCGCCCTCGTGCTTGGACAAGAAATCACGCAGCCACGTGATGGAGTCAGCGTCAAGGTGGTTGGTGGGCTCGTCGAGAAGCAACGTCGTCGTGGACTTGCCCGCGCCGTCGTTGGCAGCGAAGAGAATTTGCGCGAGCTCAACACGACGACGCTGGCCGCCGGAGAGCGTTTTGAGCTGCTGGTCGAGGATGCGGTCCGGCAGACCCAGGTTGTCGCAGATCTGGGCTGCTTCGGCATCTGCCTCATAACCACCGAGGGCTTGGAAGCGCTCCTCGAGACGGGAGTATTTCGAGATCGCGGCGTCGCGCTTGGCCCCGTCCTCGACCTCCATGATCTCCTGCTGGCGTTCCATAGAGGAACGGAGCTGGTCGAGCCCGCGGGCCGAGAGCACACGGTCGCGCGCAGTCTGCTCAATATTTCCCTCGCGGGAATCCTGCGGCAGGTAGCCGATCTCACCGGAGCGTGTCACCGACCCGCCGTACGGCTCGGTCTCCCCCGACAGGATGCGCATCGTGGTCGTCTTGCCGGCACCGTTGCGGCCGACAAGCCCGATGCGGTCGCCGGGCTGCACGCGTAGGTGCTGGCCGGGCGCGTTGAGCAAGGTACGCGCGCCGACGCGGACTTCAAGGTCGTTGGTGACAATCACAACGGGTCAGTGTACCGCTGCGGACGCTTCGGCTACTAAGCGGTCATTGCGCCAAACCGAAAGCTACGAGAAGCGCCGAGTTGATCTTACGGAGTGTCTGTGGAGTAACCGCCCCGCTGAAACGCGGCTCATCGTCCAGGTAGATCGTTTCAATATCGTCGCAAATGACAGAACCCACCAAGGGGTCGCCTGCCCCGAGTTCCACAATGCTCGGCAACGGTGGTTTCGGTGTTGTTGTCACGCGCGCAACGAGTGCACTCCCCAAGGCCCGATTACGCGAATTATTTGACACCACAACCCATGGCTTGTCTCCGTACCCCAGATCGAGCCAGTAGATCTGCCCCCGCAGGAAAGCCATCGTTAATCCTGACCCCGTTTATCGGACCGGAGTTGCCGGCGGGCTCGGGATGCGTTCTTATACAAGGCGTCTTCCTCCAGAAGCTGCTGGGCATACGCTTCATACGCGGAATCTAGAGCCTTTTCCCTTACCGAGCGCGCTCCTAGTGCTACGAGCTCGGCAATCGCCTGGGACTCTGACAAGTTGGCAGGCATCTGTCCACGGGCATCTTCCAGGTACTTGCGCTCGGGACTGCTGGGCTCGCGCAAGCGCTGCACGATATCCAGATCCTCCGGTGTCAGCGCCACTGATTTTCGGGTCGCGGAAGCAGTCATGCCTTGAGCATAAAGAAGCGCTTCACCCGATGCAACAGATTTTGCAGCACCTTGTGAAGCGCAGGCGCGAAAAATTTAGACCGCGAACCCGAGGGCGCGCAGCTGCTCGCGGCCTTCCTCGGTGATCATGTGCGGGCCCCACGGCGGCATCCAGACCCAGTTCAGGGTGATCGCGTCGACAGCGCCGGAGCCGACTGCGGCTTGCTCGGCCTGCTCCTCAATGACGTCGGTCAGAGGGCATGCCGGAGAGGTCAGCGTCATGTTGATCACGGCGCGCTTCTTGTCGGCTTCTTCTTCAATCCAGATGTCGTAAACGAGGCCGAGATCGACGACGTTGATGCCGAGCTCCGGGTCAATCACGTCGTGGAGGTATTCAGCGACGTCAGCGGCGAGCTGGATCTGCTCCTCGGTCTGCTCGGGGCGCTCGCCCGGGCCGTCGAAACTCGAGCTGGAGGTGTCTGCTTCGTTCGGGGTGGTCATTATCCGGTCACTCCTTGTTCTGATTGTTTTCAAGCTCGGTAATCGCGTCGCTGGTGGCGGCCTGGAAGGCCTTCCAACCGAGCAGCGCGCATTTGACGCGGGCGGGGAATTTGGCGACGCCGGAGAAGGCGATTCCGTCGCCGATCAGGCCAGCGTCGCCCTCCTTCTCCCCCTTCGAGGTGATCATCTCTTCAAAAGCGTCGAGCTTCTTCATCGCCTCAGCAACCGGCAGGCCGATCACTTCCTCGGTGAGCACGCTTGTCGACGCCTGCGAGATCGAGCACCCCTCCGCCTCATACGAGATGTCCTCGACAGTGTTGCCGTCCTCGGACAAGTGCACCCGGAGGGTGAGCTCATCACCGCAGGACGGGTTGACGTGGTGCACCTCGGCCTCGTACGGGTCACGCAGGCCCGCGTTCTGCGGGTTCTTGTAGTGGTCGAGGATGACCTCTTGGTACATGGACTCTAGGTTCATACTCTTCTTTCTACCTTGGCTTTCTGCGGTCTGACAGTTCTGGTGTCTTACACGTGCAACGGGATTAGGCGCCGAAGAATTCCTGGGCGGCGCGGATGCCGTCGATAAGCGCGTCGATTTCTTCTGTGGTGTTGTACAGGTAGAAGCTCGCGCGGGCGGTGGACTGCGCGTCGAGGCCGCGGTGTGCGGGCCATGCGCAGTGGTGACCGACGCGGATGCACACGCCCTTGGAATCCAGGACTTGGCCGAGGTCGTGCGGGTGAATGCCGTCGACAACGAACGAGATCGCGCCGCCGCGGGACTCCGCAGTCTCAGGACCGATGATGCGCAGGCCGTCGATCTCCTGCATACGCTCGAGCGCGTAGGAAGTGAGTTTGTGCTCGTGCGCGGCGATCTTGTCCATGCCGATCTCTTTGAGGAAGTCGACAGCCGCACCGAGTCCTACGACCTGGCTGGTCATCTGGGTACCTGCCTCGAAGCGCTGCGGTGCGGGGGCGAAGGTGGAGCCTTCCATCTTCACCACCTCGATCATGGAACCACCGGTGAGGAAAGGCGGGAGCGCGTCGAGAAGCGAGCCCTTGCCGTACACGACGCCGACGCCGGACGGCCCGCACATCTTGTGGCCGGAGAACGCCGCGAAGTCGACGTCGAGCGCGTGGAAGTCGACCGGCTGGTGCGGCACGGACTGGCACGCGTCGAGGACGGTGAGCGCGCCGACGGCCTTCGCGCGACGGACGATCTCTGGGACGTCCGCGATCGCACCCGTGACGTTCGACTGCTGCGTGAAGGCGACGACCTTGACTGTCTCGTCGAGATCGAGCGAGTCGAGGTCGATGCGACCGTCGTCGGTCATGGCGTACCACTTCAGCGTGGCACCGGTGCGGCGGGCGAGCTCCTGCCACGGAACGAGGTTCGCGTGGTGCTCCAGCTCCGTGATCACGATGGTGTCGCCTTCGCGGACCTGGAGGTCGCCGGCACGGTCGTCGCCAAGCGTGTAAGCGACGAGATTGAGCGCCTCGGTGGCGTTTTTAGTGAACGCGATCTCATGACCCTCGGCGCCCACGAAACGGGCGATCGACTCGCGCGCGGATTCGTAGGCGTCGGTCGCTTCCTCCGCGAGCTGGTATGCGCCACGGTGGACGGGCGCGAAGGTGTTCAGCACGAATTCTTCCTCCGCGCGCCACACGCGCTCCGGTCGCTGCGATGTCGCACCGGAGTCGAGGTACACCAAAGGCGTGTCCTCGCGCACGGTGCGGGAAAGGATCGGAAACTCCGCGCGGATCGCATCAAGGTTCAATGTTCCGTCGGTGTTCACGTACTGGGTCATGAGCTCGGTTCTGTCTCGTTGGTGGATTGGGGAAAGAAAAACGGCCGGCGTATTGGTGAGGCCGGCCGTTTCGTAAGGGTTTAGACGAATGCGTCGTAGCCCTCGGCCTCGAGCTTCTCAGCCAGCTCGAAGCCACCGGAGTGCTTGATCACGCCGTCAGCGAAGATGTGCACGTGATCCGGCTTCACGTAGTTCAGGATGCGCTGGTAGTGGGTGATCATGAGGATGCCGCCGTCGGTCTCGTCCTGGTAGCGGTTAATGCCCTCGGAGACGATGCGCAGCGCGTCGACGTCGAGGCCGGAGTCGGTCTCGTCCATGACAGCGAACTTCGGCTTCATCAGGGACAGCTGCATGACCTCGTGGCGCTTCTTCTCGCCGCCGGAGAAGCCCTCGTTGACAGCGCGCTCGCTGAACGACGGGTCGATTTTCAGGTCGTCGCGGGCCTGGTTCAGCTCCTGGACCCACTCACGCAGCTTCGGTGCCTCGCCGCGGACGGCGGTGACAGCGGAGCGCATGAAGTTGGACGAGGACACGCCCGGGACCTCGACCGGGTACTGCATGGCCAAAAAGAGGCCGGCACGCGCGCGCTCGTCGACTTCCATCTCGAGAATGTTCTCGCCGTCGAGCAGCACCTCGCCCTCGGTCACCTCGTAAGACGGGTGACCGGACAGGGTGTAGGCCAGCGTGGACTTGCCGGAGCCGTTCGGACCCATGATGGCGTGGGTCTCGCCGGAGTTGATTGTCAGGTTGACGCCCTTGAGGATCGGGGTGGGATCCTGGCCTTCCTCGAGCGGGAGGACCGAGGCGTGGAGGTTCTTGATTTCCAGGGTAGACATAGAACTCTTTTCTCTTTCGTTTTAAAAGGGTGTTGCCTTGGCCGTGGCCTTACAGGTTGACCTGCTCGAGCTCGCCGGAGACACGATTGATCAGCTCGTCGCGCACGGACTCGACCGGGATGCGGTTGAGCACCTCGTTGAAGAAGCCGCGGACGATGAGGCGGCGTGCCTCGCCGTCGGGAATGCCGCGGGACTTGAGGTAGAACAGCTGCTCCTCATCGAAGCGGCCGACGGTGGCGGCGTGGCCAGCACCCGGGATGTCGCCGGTCTCGATCTCGAGGTTCGGGATCGCGTCTGCGCGGGCACCATCGGTGAGCACGATATTGCGGTTGGCTTCGTAGGTCTCCGTGCCGGAGGCGTTGGAGCGGATCAGCACGTCGCCGACCCAGCAGGTACGTGCGTCGGGAAGCTTGGAGTCCTTGTCACCCTGGAGTGCACCCTTGTAGAGCACGTTGGAGCGGCAGTACGGGTGATTGTGGTCCACCAGCAGGCGGTTCTCGATGTACTGGCCGTCGTCGGCGTAGTACACACCGGTCAGCTCGACATCGCCGCCGGAACCGGCGTACTTGACGCGCGGGGTGTTGCGGACGACTTCGCCGCCGAAGGTGGCGACGGTGTGGCGCAGCACAGCGTCGCGGCCCACCACGATGCTCTGGGCGCCGACGTGGACGGCGTCATTCTCCCACTCCTCGTCGACGATGACGTTGACGTGAGCGTTATCGCCGATCACGAAGTTGACGTTGTCGGCGTGGGTGCCGGAGCCTTCGTACTGGACGATGACGGTGGCGCGGGCGTTCTCCCCTGCCTCGACGTGGACGCCGGCGAAGGTGGTGTTGTCCAGCCCTGCACCGGTGGTGGTGATGACCACAGGCTCAGCCAGATCGGTATTCGCCGGGATCGACACCACGGTCACGTGCGGCATGGAGGACCATGCCTGCGCGGCGATGCGGTCGGTGGGGGCGGTGACGGCCTTCAGGCGTTCGTCGTCACGCGAAACCTCTTCAACCGTGACCTCGGAAGACGACTGGACTTCCACTTTCGCCTCCGTTTGCGGAGCGAATTTGCCGTTGTGCAGTCCGCGCAGACGGCGCAGGGACACGAAGCGCCAGACCTCGTCGCGGCCCTGCGGGACCTCGAAGTCGTTGACGTCGTAGGAAGCGAACAGGTCGCCCTTATTGTCGTGGAAGGTCGCGTTACCCACGCGCTCCTTCTTAGCTACGGTCTCGGTCAATTAACCCACCGATCCTTCCATCTGCAGTTCAATGAGGCGGTTGAGCTCGAGCGCGTACTCCATCGGGAGCTCCTTCGCGATCGGCTCGATGAAGCCGCGGACGATCATCGCCATCGCGTCTTCTTCGGAGATGCCGCGGGACATGAGGTAGAACAGCTGTTCCTCGCTCACCTTCGACACCTTCGCCTCGTGGCCCAGGGTCACGTGGTCGTTGCGGATGTCGTTGTACGGGTAGGTGTCCGTGCGGGAAATATTGTCCACCAGGAGTGCGTCACACTCGATATTGGAGGTGGAGTTCTTCGCGTTGGCGTTGATCTGCACCAGGCCGCGGTAAGCGGCGCGGCCGCCGTTGCGGGAGACCGACTTGGACACGATGTTGGAGGAGGTGTTCGGCGCCATGTGGACGACCTTCGCACCGGTGTCCTGGGTCTGGCCTTCACCACAGAACTGGGCGGAGAGAACCTCACCGCGGGCGTTCGGGCCCGTCATCCAGACAGCCGGGTACTTCATGTTCACCTTGGAGCCGATATTGCCGTCGACCCACTCCATCGTGGCGCCTTCCTCGGCGCGGGCACGCTGGGTGACCAGGTTGTACACGTTGTTGGACCAGTTCTGGATCGTGGTGTAGCGGCAGCGCGCGTTCTTCTTCACGATGATCTCCACGACCGCTGCGTGCAGCGAGTCGGACTGGTAGATCGGCGCGGTGCAGCCCTCGACGTAGTGGACGTAAGCGTCCTCGTCGACGACGATGAGGGTGCGCTCGAACTGGCCCATGTTCTCGGTGTTGATGCGGAAGTAGGCCTGCAGCGGGATCTCCACGTGGACGCCCTTCGGCACGTAGATGAAGGAACCGCCGGACCACACGGCCGCGTTCAGAGCGGAGAACTTGTTGTCGCCAGCCGGAACGACGGAACCGAAGTACTCCTTGAACAGCTCCGGGTACTCGCGCAGACCGGTGTCGGTGTCGACGAAGATGACGCCCTGCTCCTCAAGGTCTTCGCGGATCTTGTGGTAGACGACCTCGGACTCGTACTGCGCGGCGACACCTGCGACGAGGCGCTGCTTCTCAGCTTCCGGAATGCCCAGCTTGTCGTAGGTGTTCTTGATGTCTTCCGGCAGGTCTTCCCAGCTCGTCGCCTGCTGCTCAGTGGAGCGGACGAAGTACTTGATCTGGTCGAAGTCGATGCCGGACAGGTCCGGACCCCAGTTCGGCAGGGGCTTCTTGTCGTAGATGTCCAGTGCCTTCAGGCGCTGCTCAAGCATCCACTCCGGCTCATTCTTAGCCGCAGAGATCTCGCGCACGACAGCTTCGTCGAGACCACGGCGAGCAGCGGAACCTGCTTCGTCGGAGTCGTGCCAGCCGTAGTTGTACGGCCCCATGGACTCAATGATCTCGTCGTCATTCATCGGCTTTTCCAGGCCGGGTGCGGGAGTCGTACTAGTCATCGTCTCCGCTCCTTTCGCATTGTTTGTCCTCCAGCTTGGTGCTCCTTGCGAGACTGATGTGCGCGGTGCACACCCCGTCACCGTTTGCGATCAGGGCCAACGGTGCGACGGTGGAACCTACCAGTTCCGCAATTAACTCGTGCTCAGCCTCACAGATTTCCGGGTATTCGGCCGCGACGGCGTGTACCGGACAGTGGTGCTGACACAGTTGCAGACCCGAGCCTACGTGGTTCGTTTCAGCGGCGTAGCCGTGGGCTGCGAATGCGTCCGCGACCTCGGTTGCGGCGTGCGCCACACCTTCCGCATCGTGGGCTTTTCGCTTATCGACGCTGCCTGCCACCCCCAACATCCGCTCCGCCCGCTTACGCGCGAGCTTCTTCACGGCTTCGCGGCCGCCGAGTTCCTCCACTTCGGCGAAGGCAGCGAGTGCGAGCTCGTCATAGCCGTTGCCGAAGCGGTCTCGACCGCTGTCCGTGAGACGATAATGCTGGGCGGGCCGGCCGCGCGTTGGTTTGCCCGCCGGCGATTGCGCCGGGGCTTCACACGCTTCCACCAACTCGGAATCGAGCAACTTGTCTATGTGCCGGCGTACACCGGCAGGCGAGAGACCCACTTGCTCCGCGAGGTGCGCAGCCGTGGAAGGACCGGACCGCAGCATGCAGTTCATGATGCGCATGCGGGTCTGACCTTCAGTCGACCGTTGCGCGCGTGTTCCTGCACCCGTCATGGTTTCGCGGTCCGCTCCTTTCTTCCTCTCAACCTTTAGACAACACTAGTGTGCTCTAAATTCCGGCCTACTTCAAGGTGTGTTGTGTGACCGGTGTTGCACGCTCATAGGCCCTGTGACGGGCGCTGCACTGACAGTGTCGTCTGGGCCGTTTAGTACACTGCGTGTGTGAATTCGGTGCCCCGCTCCAACGAAGCGACGAAAGCAAGCCCGGGTGGTCCCACCCGCCGAGCTTTCGGGCGCCGCAAGCATTCGCCCGTCTGGTTCATCACGCGTGAGCTACCGCGCTTCGGTCGTCCTGGTTCACGCTCCGCCGAGCTTCACGACGGACACCCTGACACCCCCTCCCCCTCACCC
>ERZ1031273.266-NODE-266-length-24292-cov-8.970623_pt1 | contig 24292 bp, 23 predicted proteins | sample MGYA00516575_ERZ1031273 | MGnify/ENA primary metagenome ERZ1031273 (study PRJEB33718, sample SAMN03159816) | human skin metagenome | collected 2014-02-25 | study: EMG produced TPA metagenomics assembly of the PRJNA266117 data set (Human skin bacterial metagenome... | reverse complement strand
ATGAACAAAACCTCCTCGGTAAGTTGTTCACAACCACCCTGACAGTAAGGGGCGAGTGTAAACAGATTCACCGGTTGGTCTCGGCCAACCATTCAGGGTGGCTGGTTCATGGCTCAAAGAGCTGTCGGGGCAGTGCCGTCGACGAAGACGAAGCGGTGGGTGTCGCCGCGCATTTGCTCGAGGGCGGCGCGGACGCCGGCTGCGGTGCCGGATGAGGGCTGGTTCATGTGCGCGAGGACGATCGCACCGTCGGGGGCGTCCATGATCGCCGCGGCGACCTGATTCGCGGGGGAGGTGGCGCCGTAGTCGGCGTTGACAGTGAAGCCGGCGATTTTCACTCCGCGGTCCCGGGCTATTTCTAGCGCGACATCGTCGTAGTGGGCGGTGCCGGAGCGGAACCAGTCGGACTCGACGCCGTAGGTGCGCAGCAATTCGCGGTTGTCCTCTATTTCAGCGATCGCCGCGGCAGGATCCGCAGTGCCGGCAATTCCATAGGCGGATTGGCCTGTCACAGATAAAGGAGCATGCAGGGTGCCGTGGGAGTGGATGAGGAAGAGGGGGTCGTTGATAAGCGATTGCGTTTCGTGCGGGTGAACGTCGATCCAGCGCGAATTTAGGAAGAGCGTCGCGGGGACGCTGAATTCACGGAGCGTATCGACGAGCCCCTGGTCCACCCCTGAACCCGTCGGCCCGCCGCATGCGTCGAATGTGAGGGCGACGGTCGTCGTGCCGGGTGTGGTGGGGACGTTGTCGGTGATGCCGTCCATGTGAAGGCCGAATTCGCGCGGGACGCGGCCTTCGTAATGTTCCGCCGGCGGTGGGGGAGGGGCAGTGGTCGTTGTGGTGCTGCTGCCGGGCTGTGTGCCCGTGGTTGTTTCGCTGGTCGTGCTTGAGTGTTCCTCGCGCTGCTGTGTGCAGCCGGCGAGTAAGGCTGAGCCAGCGACGGCGAGTGCGCCGGTGAGGAATTGGGCACGGGTGAGGTGGTGGTCCACGCGTCGTATATTTCCGTGCCGGGCGTGCGGCCGCAACAGGAGCAAACCTTGGTGAAACCTGGCCACCCGTGGGTGCCCAGGGAGTTTTGCGCACAGGAGTGACAGGCGTAACGTCATAAAAGCCTTCAGGGGCATTAGCTCAGTTGGTAGAGCGTCGCGTTCGCAATGCGAAGGTCAGGGGTTCGATTCCCCTATGCTCCACAAAGAAAAATGCCTTATCATGCCTTTTGCATGCTTTCCGGGTCCGTTCTTGGCGACGGGCCCGGTTCCCCCAACGGCGGCTCCAGCTTCTGCTGTTTGTGCACAGGAATTCTGCGCTTCGAGGGATTCGCAGAACAAAGGCTGTTTTTCGTCGATAAGCGGAAGCCCTTAAGAACCTGGAAACCACCCTGGTATACCCTTAAAGGCGTGACACGGGGTGCCTTCGACGGAGGCTGAGATGACACCCGTTGAACCTGATCCAGTTAGTACTGGCGGAGGGATGGTCGCGGCGCTGGCATGCGTCTTCGCCTCCGCCCGGAGAAAGGCCGAGGTAAATGGGCATTAGCAAGAAAATCGCCGTTTTTCTGACCGCGTTGGCATCGACGATGATGCTTGCGGCGTGCGGTGGCGGCGCTGATGATTCGGACGGCATGACTAAGGTCCGTTTCGCACTCGACTGGACCCCGAACACGAACCACACGGGCCTGTACGTGGCCATGAATAAGGGCTACTTCAAGGAAGCTGGCCTGGACGTGGAGGTCGTGCCGTACAACGACAGCAACCCGATCCTGCTGACGGATTCCGGCAATGCAGAGTTCGCCGTCGATACGCAGGACCGCATGACGATGGCCAAGGCGGCCGGCGCAGATGTGCGTTCCGTTCTGGCGGTCGAGCAGACGTGGACCACCGAAGTCAGCGTCCTGGCTGAGCGCGACGACATCAAGAGCCCGGCCGACCTGGACGGAAAGACGTTCGGCGGCTTCGGCTCCCCGTCGGATCACGCGATTTTGAAGGGCGTCATCCGCGGCGCCGGCGGCAAGGGCGAATTCGAGGAAGTCACCCTGGGTACCTCCGCATACGAGGCGCTGTACAACCACGACGTCGACTTCACCGTCCCGTACGTCGCGTGGGAGGGCATCGAGGCCGCTGACCGCGGTGTCGAGCTGAAGAACTTCGCCTACACCGACTACGGCTTCCCGGACTGCTACCAGATGCTCGTCGTGGGCAGCAATAAGTGGATGGAGGAGCACCCGGAGGACACCAAGAAATTCGTCCAGGCCATCCAGCGCGGCTACCAGGACGCCGTGGATAACCCGGACGAGGCAGCGGAGATCCTGCAGAAGGAGAACCCGGAGATCCTCACCGACCTCGAGTTTTTGAAGAAGAGCCAGCGCATGCTCTCCGAGCAGTACATGCTCGACGAGAACGGCAAGTTCGGTCACCAGACCGAGAAGCACTGGGCGGACCTGGGCCAGTTCCTCTTCGACAACGAGCTGCTTGTCGACGATGCCAACAAACCCCTGAGCGAAGCCCCGGACTGGAATACTTATTTCACTAATGAGTACATCTCCGAGTAGTCCCGCCGCCGGCGGCGCCCGCGGGCTGAGCAGCAACCTCTGGGTGCCGCTGCTCTTCGTGCTCGCCGGCCTCGCTGTGTGGGAGGCGGCCGTGCGCGCCACGGGAGTGCGCCCGCAGGTCCTGCCTGCGCCGTCGCAGGTCGCGCGCTCTGGGTGGGCGCAACGCGAAATCCTGGGCACACACGCACTGGCGACCTTGCAGGTCACGCTCATCGGCTTCGCGTTGTCGCTGGTGTGCGCGTGGATCATCGCCATCGCGATCGATTTCTCGCCGACGCTTAAGCGTGGGTTGACCCCGCTGCTGGTGGCGTCGCAGACGATCCCGGTCGTGGCCATCGCCCCGCTGATGATCATCTGGTTCGGCTTCGGCCTGCTGCCGAAGACGCTGGTGGTCGCACTTGTGACCTTCTTTCCCATCTCCATCGGTCTGATCGAAGGCTTCGCCCGCACCGACCGCGAGGCATCGAACCTACTGCGCAGCATGGGGGCGTCGAAATGGCGCGAGTTCTGGATGGTGCGCCTGCCGTCGGCCATGCCGGAATTCTTTACCGCGCTGCGTATCGGCATCACGTACGCGGTCACCGGCGCAATCTTCGCCGAATACGTCGGCGCGAAGAAGGGCCTGGGCATCTACATGAGCGTGCAGAAGAATGCCTTCCGCACCGACCTCGTGCTCGCCGCGGTGGTGGTCACGGCCATCATCAGCGTGGCTTTGTACCTGTCCACCTACCTCATCGAGCGTGCGGTGATTCCGTGGCACATCAAGGAAAGGAAGGCCGAGCGTGCTTGAGCTTAAGCAGATCAGCCGCGCATTCGGCGACCGCCAGGTGCTCGACGGCGTGAGCTTCGACGTCGCGCCCGGCGAGTTCGTCTCGCTCATCGGCCCCTCGGGCGCGGGCAAGTCGACGCTGTTCAACATCATCGCGGGACTGGACACACCGGACTCGGGCGAGCTGCGTTTCGACGGCACCACCGCCTACATGCCACAGAAAGACCTGCTCTTTCCGTGGCGCACCATCGAAGCGAACGCCGCGCTTGGCCTCGAAGTCCAGGGCGTGCCCAAAAAGGAAGCGCGGGCCCGCGCGCGTGAATGGTTCCCGCAATTCGGCCTCGAGGGATTCGAAAAGGCCCTGCCGTTCCAGCTTTCCGGCGGCATGCGTCAACGCGCCGCGCTTTTGCGCACCGTTGTGCAGGAAAAGAGCACATTGCTTCTCGACGAGCCGTTCGGTGCCCTCGATTCCCTCACCCGCTCCGAATTGCAAACGTGGCTGCAGGGCATGTGGGCCGAGCACGACTGGACCGCCATGCTGATCACCCACGACGTGCGCGAGGCGATCATGCTCTCCGACCGGATCGTCGTGCTCAACCCCCGCCCGACCAGCGTCCGCGAGATCATCGACGTGAACCTGCCGAGGCCACGCGGAACTGAGGTGCTCAGCTCGCCTGAGTTCGGCGAGCTGGAGCGCCGTATCCTGGAGCACTTGCAGCGGCACTAGAGCGCTAGGCACTGGCACTAGACGTCGAGTTCGGGGTGGATGTCCTTTTCCATGAGCACGCGCTCCTTCCAGAAGCCGAGCATGGCTAGCAAGAAGGACGCCACGCCCAGGGCACCGAGGACTGCAGTGGCGACTCCCACGCGGTTGTCGCCCGGCAGGGTGCCGAACAGCGTGTGGCGCATCAGGTCGACGGAGAAGCGCATCGGGTCCCAGGAGTGGACCCACTGGATGAAGTCCGGCTGCACCTCCGGCGGGTACAGGCCGTTAGAGGCCACGAGCTGCAGGGACATGAGCACCATCGTGATCAAGCGGCCCACTGATGGGCCGAAGAGCGAGTAGATCGCCAGGATCGCGGTGTTGAACACAGCGGCGATGAAGCCCAGCGCCAGCAGCATCTGGATCGGGTGCTGCGGGTTGACATCCAGCAGGAAGTGCTGCACCGCCCACAGGTTGAATGCCTGCACCAAGCCGACCAGGACGGCGGGGATCCAGGAGCCCATCACCACGCGCGCCGGGTTGGTGCCCGAATCGATGGCGCGGCGGGAGATCGGGTTGAAGATCATGAAGAGGATCAGGCCGCCGAACCACAGGGACAGTGACAGGAAGAACGGGGAGAGACCCTGGCCGAAAGTGGTCAGGTCGTCGCCGGTGTTCTGCAGGCGCACAGGGGCACCGGCCACGTCTGCGGCCTCGTCGAGCTTGCTGCCCTCGAAGCTGGGGACTTGTTCGGAGCCCTCGGTGATCTTCAGGGCCAATTCGCCGGAACCGTCGTCGAGCTGGACCAGGCCGTCGTTAAGCTCGTCCATGCCCACGACGAGCTGCTCGGATCCGTCGGCGAGCTGGGTGGTGCCGTCGGCGAGCGTGCGTGCGCCGACGACGAGCTTGGACGTGCCGTCGGTGAGTTGCGCGGTGCCCGCGACGAGCTGGCCGGAACCGTCGTGCAGCAGGTGCAGCGCGTCGGAGAGACGTTGCGCGCCGTCGGCCGCGTCGTTGATGCCGGTGACGAACTGGGCAGCCGGGTTGTTCAGCTCGTCCGCGAGCTGGGCCGCGCCGTCACGCAATTCCTTGAGCTGGTCGATCGTGGCCGGGTCCAGTGCGGTGTCGATCATCTGCTGGGTCTCCGGGTCCACCACGGAGATGCCCGCCTCGTCTTGCACCTGGCGCAGGCGGTCCACCAGATCGCGCGCCGCCGGGCCGCCGACATTCTCCAGGTCCGAAATGGCCTTGTCGATCGACGAGTTGAGGCGGTCATTCGCCGCCTGGATCTCCTCCAACTGGTCGCCGATGCCCGTCACCTTGTCCACACCAGCGGACACGGCGGCGGCGCCGGCGCCGAGGGTGTTAACACCGTCGCGCAGGCGGCCCATGCCGTCGGCGAGCTCGTCAGCGCCGTCAGAAGCCTCGCCGAGACCGTCGTTGAGGCGGTTGGCACCGTCGTCGAGTTCGGTCGCGCCGTCGTCAAGCTGCTCGATGCCGTCGACGAGCTCCGGCGTCTTGTCCTTGGCCTGCTGCAGACCGTCGTTGAGCTGGCCCGCGCCGTCGCCGAGTTTCTCGCCGCCGTCTTTGGCTTCGCCCGCGCCGTCGTGGAGCTGGTCCGCGCCGTCCGCGGCTTGGTTCATGCCGTCGCCGATGGTGTTGAAGCCCATGAAGAGCTGCCGCGATATCTGTTCGCCGACCGTCTCGCCGATCACCGACGTCATCACACGCGTGACCTGGTTGCCCAGCATCGTCGGGATGAAACCGTTGGTGTTGTTGAGCGTGACGTTGATCTTCGCGGGGTGCGGATTGTCCGAATTCACGCTGACGGACGCCTCGGAGAAGTCCTTCGGAATCTCCACGCCCAGGTAATACTTGCCCTCCGCGATGCCCTGGCGGGCATCCTGCGCGCTGACCTCGACGAAGTTCATCGGCTCTATTTCGAGCAGTTTCTCAGCCACTTGGTCGCCGGCGTGAATCTCCTCCCCGTCGGGCCCCTCGGCACCTTCGTCGGAATTGACCAGCGCCACCGGAATCTTATTCAGGTTGCCCAGCGGGTCCCAGTAACTCCACACGAACAAGCCGCCGAACAGCAGCGGCAGCAACATGACGGCGATGAGCGCCAGGGGCGGCAGCTTGCCGTTCAAGAGCTTGCGGAAGTGCGAGCCGATGTGAAGTCCGGAAATCATCGGGAGACCTCCTCAATCTCTTCGGTGTCGGGGTTATCTGGGCCTGTGCTTCTGTCCTGGCTGTCTTCGTCCTTGCTCCACGGGTCCTCCGCTGCTGCGGCGTGTACGGCGTCCGCGGCAGGTTCGGTGCCGCAGCGCAGGTCGATGATGTGGTCGACGTGGCCTTCCTCGTAGTCGTTGACGGTGGTGGCCAGTACCGGAACCTGCTGCGAGAGCGTGGCCAGGTCCTCGATGACCTCGTTGCGCAGCTTCAGGCTGCGGATCTGGTCCAGGTCGTCGACGATGACTAGGTCCGCGTCCGGCCGTGCGATGAGCGCCAGCATGACGCGAAGGCGGAAACGGTCCTCCACGTTGAGCGTGCCCACGTCCAGCGACGGCTCCAGGTGCGTCAGGCCGAGCGGTTCCAGCCACGGCTCCACCTTCGGGTGGTTGAGAATGTCGCGGCGGACCGGGATGAAGAACATCTGGCTCCACGCCACCTGCTCGCGGATGAACTCGCGGACATCCACCTGGCGCTCGAGGCTGTCGATCAGTTCCACGCCGGCCAGCGCGACGCGCTTGAAACGCTGGCGCGGCGAGGTCGACTCGCCGCCCAGAAGCACCTCGCCGCCTTTGGGGCGGTAGCGGCCGGCCAGCGCCATATTGCGGGTCGACGCACCGGACTCACGCTCCGCGATCAGGAGCGTGAGCCCGTCATATACGTCGAAGCTCAATGGCGCGTCCCCGCGGCGAACGACGAGGTCACGGGCGCTGATAATTGGTTCCACTGGGGTACCCCTCGGTTAAGTGGAGGTTAGACTATCGTTTATTCCTAGCGTATGGTCCCCTTTGACGGGCAATTAGTCAAGGCGGAGGCCATGAGATCAGACGCGAAAATCAGGCGCGAGCGCATCATCGACGCTGCTTGCGACCTCTTGCGCACGACGCCTGAATCTTTGGTTACGTTGGAAAGTGTAGCGGCGCGCGCCGACGTCGGAATTGCCACCCTTTACCGCAATTTCCCCACCCGCACTGCCCTCGACATCGCCTGCGGGGTGCGCTTGCTGGGCATCTTGGAGGAGAGGATCGAGGCAACACGCACGCTTTTCGACGCTGACCCGCGCGCCCACTGGGACCACCTTGTCTGGGGTCTCCTCGACTACGGTGTCGGGCCGTTGGTCAACGCCATCACTGCCGACCATTGGCACGATGACCCCGAATTGGCTGCCAAGCGCGAAGAAACCATCGAGGCTTTCCAATCCGTTCTGGATATGGCAGCTCCCGCTGGTCTCGTCCCGGCGGACATGAAGCCACTCGATTTCGCCGCAGAGGTCTTTGTCGTCACTAGGCCGCTGGACGGGAAACTGGTCCAGCATGCTCCCGAAGTGCAGCGCCGTCTGCTCGGCCGCCTGCTCACCGCTTGGCGGCACGAGAGTTAGGGCTTTGCTTCCAGAGGTTTAGCGGGGGTCGGTAGTTCCGGCTCCACGCTGATCGTCGTCAAGCGTGTCCAGCGTGGACAGCTGCTCGTCGATGGAGGTGAGCAGCTCCTCGTCGCGCTCGGCCGGCTCCTCGCTCAGCGGGCCGTGGTCGGCGGCCGTTTTGCTCGTGGTCACCGTGGTCACGCGGGTGGAACCCATTGTGGGCGGCTGGGTGCGCTGGACGTTCGGCTTCGTCGTCGTGGGCGCGGTGTTTTTCTTGGTCTTCTTGGCCGCGGCGGGGGAATCCGTGCCGAAGAGGAAGTAGTAGACGCCGCCAGCAACCGCCGCGAGCAGAGCCAGAATCAGAGCGCCGAGAGCGATGCCGCCCTTCTTCTTTTTCTTGGCGGACTTCTTCTGCTTCTTCAGAGCCTTCTCCAGCTCCTTCTTCTCTTTCTTTTCCAACTGGTCTGCCTCGAACAGAGCGCGGCGGCGGTCCAGGCGCGCGTGTGCCGCGCGGGTGATGTCGCCGGCCTGCAGGCGGGCATCGCTGTAGTTGGAGGTGTCCTCTTCCTCGGCGTTCGTGCCTTCACCCTCGCCGCCACGGGCCATGATGCGGACGGCCTCGTACACGTCGCGCTTCTGCTCGTTATTCAGCTCGCGGTAACGGTTGAACAGGGTGCTAGCCACCTTGGAGGCGAGGCGGATATTGCGGAGATTCATGTGCGTTCAGGCCTTTCTTCTTTGCTCGGGTCGGTGTCGTGCAGGGCTGTGGTGCCACCCACAGTAGTGAAGTAAGCGCCGGCTGGCGCGGGCTTTCGTCGGTACGTGATCTCACCCCACTGCTTGGTCCGCCACTGCACGCAAAAAGTGGACAGCTCGGTTCATTCGCGGCGAATTTTTGGCTTTTATATTCACGGACCGGAGCGCTGTGAGCTGCAGAAATAGGGCATGAAATAGCGCAAGTGATTGAACCTTCAAACGAGCCCGGGTTACATTCCAACCAGTTTCCAAGTGCTGAGCCCAGCCAATCCATGAAACCGACGAGACGAAAGGACTCCTTCGTTGACTGAAGGACACTTTTCGTCGAGGCTGTCGGCGTCTGCGCCCTTGGACCACCTCGACGAAGCACCCGATACCGGTGCCCGCACCGCTGTGAAGCGGCAGCAGAGGACCGCCCTGAGCTTCGAGCTCATCCCGCCCCGCCACGACGCGGACGAAGCGAAGCTCAACGAGCTCATCGCCGGGCTCGCCGACTACAACCCGGACTACGTCGCAGTGACCAGCTCCCGACGCTCCGGCTGGCTCGAAGGCACCGCCGACTTCATCTCCCGGCTCAACGAGTCCACCAACCTGCGCACCATCGCGCACCTGGCGTGCACCGCTGGCCCCGTCGACGAGCTCGCCGACTGGATCCGCACCCTGATCGACTCCGGCGTCCGCGGCTTCCTCGCCCTGCGCGGTGACCTCCCGGAAGGGGAGACCAGCCTGCCGGAGGGCTACCTCCAGTACGCCACCGAATTGCTCTCCCTCATCCGGGAGATCGAGGACGAGAACGCTTTCCGCCTCGCCGCGGGCAAACTCGCCCTCTCTGTGGCGTGCTACCCGTCGGGCCACGCCGAGTCGCCCACGCCCGACCTGGACTTGGACGTCCTGCTTTCGAAGCAGCGGCTCGGCGCCGATTTCGCCATTACCCAGCTGTTCTTCGAGGCAGACGACTACCTGCGCTTTGCCGAGCAGTCGCGGATGGCGGGCGTGCGCATCCCCCTGATCCCCGGCATCATGCCTATGACAAGCCTGAAGCGGGCACAGCGCATGGGCGTGCTGTCGGGGATCGAGGTGCCGCAGCGTGTCGTCGATAAGCTCTCGGCGGCGCGCGACCCCGACGAAGAGTACGAGGTGGGCATGCAGCTCACCGCGGAACTCGCGGGCACGCTTCTCGACGCCGGCGTCGGCGGCCTGCACATCTACACCCACAACAACCTGGCGGTGACGCAAGACCTGCTGTCGCGGCTCGGAATAGAACCCAAATAACAAACCCCAAGGAGTAACAGTGAGCACTTTCCCTAAGGCCACGATCGAGGGCTACCCGCGCATCGGCGCGAACCGCGAGCTCAAGCGCGCGCTGGAGTCCTACTGGGCTGGGCGTATCGACGCCGAGACCTTCCGCACCACCACCCGTGCGCTGCGCATTGACACCTACAACCACCTGCGCGACCTCGGCCTGGACGAGGATTATGCGATTCCGGCAGACGTCGCCTACTACGACCAGGTGCTCGAGACCGGCCTGACCGTCGGCCTGATCGCCGGCGGCACCGACCTCGACGAGGAATTCGCCCTCGCCCGCGGCAACGACACCCGCGTGCCACTCGAGATGACCAAGTGGTTCGACACCAACTACCACTACCTCGTGCCCGAGGTTTCCGCTGGCCAGGACATCACCCCGGCGCCGGAGCGCATCGTTCGTCTCGTCGAGGAAGCACGCGAAGCAGGCCACAAGGTCCGCCCGGCACTCGTCGGCCCGGTCACCCTCCTCGCCCTGTCCAAGCCGGTCGAGTGGTCCCTGCTGGACAAGCTTGTCGACGCCTACGCCGCCGTCTTCGCGGCCCTCAAGGACGCCGGTGTCGAGTGGGTGCAGGTCTCCGAGCCTGCCTTGGTCGCCGACCTGTCCACCCCGGACGCCGAGCTGGCGAAGTACACCGAGCAGGCCTGGTCTGCGCTCCTCGGTGCCGACAACCGCCCGAACGTGTACGTGACCACCCCGTACGGTTCCGCCCGCGAGGGCCTGAACGCCCTGGCTGCCGTTGCGCCGGAGGCCGTCCACGTCGACCTGTCCCCGTGGACCCTCGACGCCGACGCCGACTACCCGGCACGCGTCGCTTCCGCTTTCGACGGCAAGGACACCACGCTGGTCGCCGGCCTCATCGACGGCCGCAATGTCTGGGCTGCCAACCTGCGCGACAAGGTCGAGGTACTGAACAAGCTCGGCGCTGCCAGCGTCTCCACCTCCACCTCCCTGCAGCACGTTCCGCACACCCTCAACGCTGAGAAGAACCTCCCGGTCGACGTCGCGCCGTGGTTGTCGTTTGCCGACGAGAAGATCGAGGAGATCACCGCTCTTGTCGCCGGCGAGTCCGAGGCCCCGGAGGCATTCGGCCGCTCCGACCGCGCCGTGCGCACCCGTGCCGAGTCCACCCGCATCCACAACTCCGCTGTCACCGACCGCGTGGCCAAGCTTCCGGAAGGCACCGTCCAGCGCCAGCCGGAATTCGCGGAGCGCCAGGAAGCGCAGAAGGCCCTCGGCCTGCCGCAGCTGCCGACCACGACGATCGGCTCCTTCCCGCAGACCACCGAGATCCGCAAGGCCCGCGCCGACCACCGCGCAGGCGAGCTCACCGACGAGCAGTACAACGAGGCACTCAAGACCGAGATCAAGCAGGTCATCGAACTGCAGGAACGCCTCGGCCTCGACGTGCTCGTCCACGGCGAGCCGGAGCGCAACGACATGGTCCAGTACTTCGCAGAGCTTCTCGACGGCTTCGTCGTCACCGAGAACGGCTGGGTCCAGTCCTACGGCTCCCGCTGCACCCGTCCGCCGATCGTTGTCGGCGACGTCTCCCGCCCGGAGGCCATGACCACCGAGTGGTCCGCCTTCGCGCAGTCCCTGTCCGAGCACCCAGTCAAGGGCATGCTCACCGGCCCGGTCACCATCCTGGCCTGGTCCTTCAAGCGTGACGACGTGCCCCTGTCCGTCTCTGCCGACCAGATCGGTGTCGCCCTTGCCGACGAGGTCGCCGACCTGGAGAAGGCCGGCATCAAGGTCATCCAGATCGACGAGCCGGCCCTGCGCGAGCTGCTCCCGCTGCGTGCCGACGACCGCCCGTCCTACCTCGACTGGGCCGTCCGCGCCTTCAGGTTGGTTTCGTTGAAGGCTCTGCCTTCAACCCAGATCCACACCCACCTCTGCTACTCCGAGTTCGGCCAGATTATCGACGCTGTCGCCGGCCTGGACGCCGACGTCACCTCCATCGAGGCCGCCCGTTCCAAGATGGAGCTGCTCGAGGATATCGACGAGACCTTCCACGCCGAGATCGGCCCGGGTGTCTACGACATTCACTCCCCGCGCATCCCGTCTAAGGAAGAGATGGTCGAGCTCATCAAGGCCGCCCTGGACAACGTCCCCGCCGACCGCCTCTGGGTCAACCCGGACTGCGGCCTGAAGACGCGCGGCTACTCCGAGGTCGAGCCGGCCCTGGCCAACATGGTCGCTGCCCGCGACGAGGTCGTCGGAGGTCTCTAAGGTCTCAGCCCCTAAGCCTCCGAGGCTTACAACCACCTCGCGCCAGGTAAAAAACAACTAGCCCCGGTCAGCCACGTCGGCTGCCGGGGCTAGTTCTGTGTGTTGTCACGCGGTCCGGTTCGCGGTGGATCTAGATCTACTTTGGTCGGGCACCGGACGCAAAACCCCAGGTCAGTTTTGCTTGCTGTGACAATGATTTCATCTATATCCAGCGGTCATGTAGGTGGGCCAGCAAGAAGGGCCCGAGGCCACCACCCCGGGCTCGATCCCTACGCAAACGCGCCGATGCCCGTCATCTTCTGGCCGAGGATGAGGGTGTGCATCTCGTCTGTGCCTTCGTAGGTGCGGACGGATTCGAGGTTGGCGGCGTGGCGGATGGGGGAGTAGTCGTGGGTCACGCCGTTGCCGCCGAGAATGGTGCGAGCTTCGCGGGCGATCTCGATGGCGGTGCGGGTGTTCTGGAGCTTGGCCACGGAGATCTGGGAAATGTCCAGGGTGCCGGCGTCTTTCTGGCGGCCGACGTGAAGGGCGAGCAGGTAGCCCTGGTTGAGACCGACAGTCATGTCGACGAGTTTTTTCTGGGTGAGCTGGAAGCCGGCGAGCGGTTTGCCGAACTGGGTGCGCTCCTTGGCGTAGGCGAGGGCGCATTCGATGGAGTCGCGGGCGGCGCCGAGAACACCCCAGCCGATGCCGTAGCGGGCCTCGTTAAGACACATGAACGGGGCTTTCAGGCCGAAGCGGCCGGAGAGGATCTTGTCTTCACCGACTAGAGCGTCCTTCATGTAAATGTGCGCCTGGGTGGACACGCGCATGGACAGTTTCTTGTCGATCTGCTGGGGGTCGAAACCCGGGGTGTCCTTTTCCACGATGAAGCCGGCGATGGTCTCGTCGCGGCCCTCAGGAATCCCATCGAGACCGGCGGCTTCGAGGTCGGCGGTGGACACCTTGGCCCAGATGATGGTCAGGTCGGCGTAGTGGGACAGGCCGATCCAGCGCTTCTCGCCGTTGAGGAGCCAGCCTTCGCCGGGCTTGTAGGTGGCGCGGGTGGTCATGGAGGCGGGGTCGGAACCGGCGGTGGGCTCGGTCAGGCCGAAGGCACCGAGGAGTTCGCCGGCAGCCATTTTGGGCAGGTACTTCTCTTTCTGCTCCTCGGTGCCGTTGAGGTGGATTGAGGTCATGGCCAGCGAACCGAGGACGGAGAAGATGGTGCGCAGACCGGAGTCGGCTGCTTCGACCTCGAGCATGGCCAGGCCGTAGTCCACGGCGGAGCGGCCCGGGCAGCCGTAGCCGGACAGGTGTGCGCCGATCATGCCTTTTTCGGCGAAGCGGGGGATGAGTTCGAAGGGCACGTGGGCGTCTTCGTACCACTGGCCGACGTGGGGTTTGATTTCGCTCTCGACGAAGGAGCGGACGTCGTCACGCCATTCGATTTCGTCGCGGGAGAGCAGACTGTCGAAGTTGATGAGGTCAGTGGCGAGGGGAGATGCGGAGGTCATGAGGAGGTTCCTTTCGGAGGTTGAAGAGGTGGAAGAGGTTATTTGGCAGGGGTTTGGGCGATCCATTCGAGGACGTCATCGCGATCTTCGTCGAGGCCGGGGGCGGCCTTGGTGTAGGTGATACCACCGGAGCTCATGTCGAGAGGGTTGGAGACGAAGGGGACGCGGTCGGTGCCGTCCTTGGTGGTGATTTCGACGACGGGCTCGAGTTCGAGGTCGTCGGCGAAGTCGATGGCTTCGCGCACGGACAGGATCGGCGCGATGGGAAGGCCCTTGGCGCGGAACAGGTCGATCCATTCGTCGGCGGTTTTCGCCGCGAGCAGTTCGGTCAGGATCGGGCGCAGCTCTTCGCGGTTGACATTGCGTTGCTCGTTGGTGGCAAAGCGGGGATCGTCGGCGAGGTCGGGGGAGCCGAGGCCGTCGACAAGCGTTGCGAACTGCTTGTTGTTGCCGACGCAGATGACGAGCTCGCGGTCCTTGGCGGAAAACGGGCCGTACGGGAAGATCGACGGGTGGTCGTTGCCCGTGCGGGTCATCTCGACGTCGGAGGCGACGGCCGCGGATGTCATGTTGACCATGGATGACAGCGCCGCGGACAGCAGGTTGGTGCGGATGGTCTCCCCACCGCCGCCGAAACGCTCGCGGCGCAGCAGCGAGGCGAGGATGCCGACGGTGGTGTGGAGCCCGGTGAGCACGTCGATAAATGCATAACCTGCTTTTTGCGGCGGGCCGTCGGGCGAACCCGTCATGGACATGAACCCGCTGGATGCTTGAATGAGCATGTCGTAGCCCGGCAGCTGCGCCCCGGCACGCGAGCCGAAGCCCGTGATTTTCGCGTGAATGAGCTCCGGCCACCGCTTCGTCACGGTCTCCGGGTCGAGCCCGAATTTATCCAGGCTGCCGACGCGGAAATTGTCGATCAGCACGTCCGCCCGGTCGATGATCGCGTACGCCGTCTCTAGGTCGTCCGGGTCCTTCAAGTTGAGCTTGATGGAATTCTTGTTGCGGTTGATCGAGAGGTAGTACGTGCCCACATCGCCGCGCTTCGGCGGCACCCATCCGCGGGTGTCGTCGCCGTTCGGCCCCTCGACCTTGATCACGGTCGCGCCGAGATCCGCGAGCAGCATCGTCGCGTACGGCCCAGCGAGCACGCGCGAAAAATCCGCGACGACAATGCCTTTCAAAGGGCCGGCTTGTGGTTGCTGTAGTGCCATTTTCTTAAGGTCTCCTTCTTAATTTCGCTGTGCGCTTATCGACGACTCCAGGTCCTGCTCTAGCTCCCCCATGAACTCGTGGGGGTGATTGAATTTCTGCACCACAGATTCTTCCCGGCGGGCGTTCAAGTGGGCGTTCTCCCCGTCGGCCGGAGCGCTGGTGAGGGTGCGTTCCTGGGGTAGGCGATAGGTGAGGTCCTGCATGATCACTCCTTCAGGCGCGAAAAGTATTTGTTGACAAAATAGTATGCAGCGAAGAAGGTGATCCGCGTCATGTACAGTGTGGCGAAATAGGGACGCACTGTTATACAGCACGGAGACTACGCAATGTTTTCCTTCGCATTTTTCGCCGATAACCAGCACCTCGGCCTGACCGAGATCGTCGCGCCGCCGAAACCGTCTTTCACCGTCGTGCAGATCAACGAGCTGGAAACCCCGGGCTCTTTCATTCAGCCGAAATCATTCGTGCTCACCGTCGGCGCGGCATTCCGCGACAACTCTGATGGCCTGCGCGGACACATCGAGCATCTCGCACAGCAGGGGGCTGTGGCGGTCGGCTTTGGCATCAGTACCGTCTTCGGACGAATCCCCGATGCCGTCGTGGACGCCGCGCGGGAGAACAACGTGGGCCTGTTCGAGGTGTCGCGGCCCGTGCCATTCGCCACGATTTTGAGTGCGGTCCACGAAGAGCAGCACCGCCGCACCACCGCGGAACAAGAAAAGCGCGCCTACCTGCACCAGCAGCTACTCCAGGCCCAGGAGAAGCTCACGCAGACGGCCACCGCGGGCGATATCAAAGCCCTCACGTGCGACGCCGCCACCACCCTCGAGGCCCGCGTGACCATCAAAGACCCCAACGGCCTTCTGATCGCCGAGCAAGTCTCGCGGGCGTTCAACGCCATGAAGAAAACCTATTCGAGCTCCTACCGCATCAGCTCGTCCGCCAACGCCAGGCGGCCGTACACCGTCGACGTCACCTCCACGCGCACGCTTACCGACGAAGACCGCTCCCTCATCCGCCACTACGCCGGCCTCGCAGCGACCCTCCTCTCCAGGCCCGCTCACCTGCGGCGGATTCATAATCAGCTCAATTCCTTCGCACTGCGCATCCACCTCGGCATCACGGAAAAGGAGGAGATCTATTCCGGTGCAGTGGACACTCCCGTCGACCGGGAAGGCTTCACCCGGCCGATCGTCATCGCGGCGCAATCGCCCCGCGGAATGCAGGCGGTGGTGGAGGGGCTGGACAGGGAGGCGTCGAAAAGCGATCGGCTCTTACATGTTCTCGATGTCGATGAAACGACCTTCCTGATGGTGGTGCGTCCTGATGTGACCGTGCGCGATGTGCTCGACGCCCTCGGTGAGCATCGCGACCGCGTGCGCATCGCCGCAGGTAGTCCGATGCTGTTTGCCCGTCTGACGCTGGACCACGTGAATCAGCTCGTCTCCCGAACGCGCACTCTGCGGCCCGGCGATGTGGCTCGCGCCAATGACTCGGGGCTGCCGTGGCTGCGCGATCCCACCGTCGCCCACGCGCTTGCGGCCAGACGCGAAGAGATTTTTGGCCGACTGATCAGCTTTGATGCCGCTCACGGGACAGACTATGAGACCACCCTCGCCGTGTTTCTTCGTCATGGTGCACGGCTGGGAGAGGCCGCCGAGGCTTTGGGTGTGCACCGCCATACCGTGCGTACCCGAATGGCCAAGATCGAGAAACTGTGCGAGATCGACCTAGGTAACCCCGCCCACTTCAGCGAGGCCTACCTGGCCATGACTGCGTTCGAGGACGGGGCGGAGTGAGGGGTGTGCTGAGGTGCTGGTGGATCTAGATTGATCGGTTGCCAGAGCAAGCGAAACTGACCTGGGGTTTTGTGGCCGGGGTTGGGGCTGCTTGGAATCTAGATCCACTAGATCCACGACTCCTTAGCCATGACTACCTCTACGCCCGCGCGCGACGGGCGAGCGTGTTGCCCACGGACTGGATGGCCTGGACGATGATGATCAGGAGCACCACCGTCGTGAGCATCGCGATCGAGTCGAACTGCTGGTAACCGTACGAGATAGCGAGGTCGCCGACGCCACCGCCGCCGATCGTGCCGGCCATCGCTGTGGCGGAGATCAGGCCGATCGTTGCCGTGGTGACGGCGAGAATGATGGACGATTTCGCCTCCGGCAGGAGGAAGTACCTAATCGTCTGGAAGAGGCTGGCACCCATGGAATCGGCAGCCTCGGTGATGCCGGGGTTGACCTCCAGAAGGGACTGCTCGATGAGGCGGGCGATGAACGGGGCAATGTACAAGGTCAGCGGGACGAGCGCCGCGGTGGTGCCGATGGCGGTTCCCGCGATCACGCGGGTGAACGGCGAAATAGCCACCAGCAGGATGATGAATGGCAGCGAACGGATGATGTTCACGACCACATTGAGAATGCCGTAGATGACCTTGTTGGGCTTCAAGCCGCCCGGCCGGGTGATCACGAAGGCAAGCGCCAGCGGGATGCCCAATAATGCGCCGAGGAACAGGGAAATGCCCACCATGTAGAGAGTCTCGCCGAAGGAATCGAGGTACATCTCCGGAGTGACGCGGGAGCCAGTGGTGTCGCGCCACCACGTGTTGAGCTGGTTCATGCTGTTACACCTCGCTGTTCTTCACCAGTGCGCGGGAGAGAGCCTCACGCGCGGTGGCATCGAGTTCGGGCGGGATTACGGTGTCCACGAATTTCTGGGTCAGTTCGTGCTGCGGGTCCGCGAAGACCTGTGCCACGGGGCCGGATTCCACAAGACGGCCCTCGGAGAGCACCGCCACATTGTCGGCCAGGCGGGCAATCACGTCGATCTGGTGGGTGATGATCAAAACCGTCACGCCGAGTTCTTCGTTGATATTGCGGAGCAGGTCGAGGATCTGGGAGGTGGTGATGGGGTCGAGGGCGGAGGTCGGCTCGTCGCAAAGCAGCATTGTGGGCTCCGTGACAAGGGCGCGGGCGATGCCCACGCGCTGACGCTGGCCGCCGGAGAGCTGCCGCGGCTTGTGCTCGGCGCGGTCGGTGAGTCCGACCAGCTCAAGCACTTCAGCGGTGCGGCGTTCGATCTCGCTCTTCGGCGTCTTGGTCAGCTTCAACGGCGTAGCAACGTTTTCGGCGACCGTTTTCGTCTCCAGGAGGTTGACGCTCTGGAAGACCATGGCGACTTTCCGGCGGAGCTCACGCAGCTCGGACGTGCTTAAGGAAGCCGGTTGCTGTCCGTGCACGGTGACTGCGCCGGAGCTCGGGGTCTCCAGCCCGTTGACCATCCGGATCAGCGTGGATTTGCCGGCACCCGAGGTGCCCACGACACCGGTGACACTGCCTTCGGGGACAGTGAAACTGATGTCGTCGAGGGCGGCGAAGGAACTATCCCGCGTCGGGAACACCTTGCCGACATGGTCGAATACGACAGCGTCAGTCATGGAAGTCAGTTCACTTACTTCAGAGAGTCGGGCAGGAACCAGTAGTCGTTCTCGTTCTGGGAGTCGAAGTACTCCTTGAACTCGTCAGAACGATAAGCCTCAGCGACAGCCTTCGCCCACGGAGCGTCTTTCTTGTCCTCGGTAGTGACCGCGACGAGGATCAGCTCAGGGCGCAGTTCTTCCTGGAAGAGCTGCAGGTTCGGGTCGAGCTTGGCGGAGTAGCTCATCGAGCCCGGGATGACTGCCCAGTCGAGGTCCGGGAGGGAGCGCGACAGGTTGGCGGAGTCCATCGGCTTGATCTCGAGGTTATGCGGGTTCTCGGCGATATCCGATTCCGCCAACAGCGCCTCGTCGGCGTCGTCGCGGAGGGTGATCCAGCCAGCGTCGACAAGCACGTGGAGTGCGCGCGACTTATTGGAGCCGTCGAGCGGAACGCCGACCGTCTGGCCGTCAGCGACATCGTCCAGGGACTTGTGCTTCTCCGAGTACAGGCCCGCCGGGACGGTCGGGACTTCGGTGATGGAGGCGAGGTTGGCGCCCTTTTCCTCGTTGAACACGTTCATCCACGCGGTGTGCTGCTCGACGTTGAGGTCGGCGGAGCCCTCCGCGAGAGCCGTGTCGGCCTGGGTGAGGTCGGTGAAGTTCTGGACGTCGACCTTGTAGCCCTCTTCCTCCAGGATGGGTGCAACACCGTCCTGGAAGAGCTCAGAGTATGGGCCCGGGGAGGTTGCGACGCGGATGGTCTTGTCGTCGCCCGCATCGGTGCTTTCGCTAGAGCCGCATGCGGTGAGGCCAAGAACGAGGGAGCCAGCTGCCACGGCGGCCGCGATCTTCTTGAACATTCTGGGGTCCTTTCACGTTTCTACTAGTGCTGTATCTGAATGTTAATACTAAACCGTACGGTATGCCTAAACAAGACAGAGCGGTCTAGCTTGGTGCTGGCACGGACGCCCGCGTTGACGCGTATCCTGGACCGCATGACTCAGAAGACACAGACCATCACCTTCCATACCAACCACGGCGACATCGCCGTCGACCTGTTCGGCAACCACGCGCCGAAGACGGTCGAGGTCATCACCGGCCTGGCAAGGGGCACCCAGGAGTACTCCACGAAGAACGCGTCCGGCACCACCGAGGGCCCGTTCTACGATGGCGCGATCTTCCACCGCATCATCCCGGGCTTCATGATCCAGGGCGGCGACCCGACCGGCACCGGCACCGGTGGCCCGGGGTTCCAGTTCGCCGACGAGTTCCACCCGGAGCTCCAGTTCGACCGCCCGTACCTCCTGGCCATGGCCAATGCGGGCCCCGGCACCAACGGCTCCCAGTTCTTCATCACCGTTGCGCAGACCCCGCACCTGAACAACCGCCACACCATCTTCGGCGAGGTCACCGACGAGGCCTCCAAGAAGGTCGTCGACGAGATCGCGAACGTGCAAACCGGCCGCATGGACCGCCCGGTCGAGGACGTCGTGATCAACTCCGTCACCGTTTCCGACTAATTGAAGCGCGTCCTTTACGGCGCCCCCGCCACTGTGACCATTGCGTCGCTGTGCGTGGGGGCGTTCCTCGTCGCGGCGCTCGACGCTCATTCGCTTATCGACGTCATCTGGTCCTCCCACGCCGGCACCTCCACCGTCTTGTGGGGCCCTTTCGTCGAAAGTGAGCGATTTGGGTTGCTGCGTGCCCTGACCTCCGGGTTCATGCACTTGGACATCACCCACCTGACGGTCAATGTGCTCATGCTCGTCGCGGTCGGTGCGGCAGTGGAACGAGCCGTGGGCACGGGGCCGTTCGTGCTCGCGTACCTCGCTGGTGTTCTAGGCGGGTCCGCTGCAGTGTTGATCTTCGGCTTCGACCAGCCCACTGCCGGTGCCTCCGGCGCGCTGTATGCCCTGATGGCGCTGCTCGTCGCTGTCGCCGCCCGCAGTCACGCCGACCTGCGTGCCCCGCTCGTTCTGGTCGGCGGCAACTTGATTTTCACGCTGATCACGCCAAATGTGAGTCTCTGGGGTCACCTCGGCGGACTCATCGCGGGCGCTTTGATGGCGGTGCCGCTGACCTCGGAGGACATGCGCGTCCGGTGGGGTGGGGCAGCAGGTGCGGTCGCAGTGGCGGCCGCCGCAGTTGCCGTGCCGGTGTTGTCCTAGCTCCGCCTACTCTTTCGACTTGTCGTAGCGAGCCGTGTCGACGATCTCCAGTGCCTCGTCCTGGGAGAGCCCCGAGTCGCGCAAGCTCATCATTTCCAGCGTCGACACATTGCCTGTCTCCCGGTTCGCAGCCGAGAGGAACAGTCCGTCCCACGGGTCGCCGTCGTCGTCGATGAACTCAAAATAGGCGATCTGGGCATCATCCGCGCCCTCCACCTCGACGTCTTCCACACCCCTCGGCTGAATCTCATTGTCTTGGGCGAAGAGATTTCCGTAGAGCGCAATCTGGTTGGTCGCGTCCGCCTCGGGAGCTTCTCCTGTATCGCGGGTCATGCGGATCTGCACGGCTGGATCCTCGCTCATCGCACCTACGACCCACCGATCTCTGATCACGTCGTCGTCCTTGTCGAGCTTCTTCCAGTCCTTCGGCACATCGATCGTCAGCGGACCGGAGCTGATCTCCATCGTCTCCCCACTCTCGCTGCTTGAGGAGCCAGATTCAGATTCATTGGTGTCCTTCTCGCCGAAGATGCCGCCGCAACCAGCGAGACTGAGCGGTGCCACCAGTGCGGCAGCGACGAGGACGGTCTTGAAGCGTGATGTCCGCGACGACGCGCGCCGATCGGTGTTCGTTGTGATCCAGGACATGGTGCGTCGGTTCATGTACCTCAGGCTACATCGGCGGTGCACCACACGATGGTGCCGAGACATGGTTAGGATACGGCTGAGATACAGCCGAAACCCATCTATTCGTCCTCGAGAGCAAGCTCGAAAACGAGGCCGCTGCAGAGCACGCGGGCGTTCGCGGTGCCGTTCCACTGAGGGGAGAAGCCGACTTCTTTCAGGGCGCTGACGAGCGCTTCGCCGATTGCCACGTCCTCATCCGAGCCCGGGTTGTCCATGGAGCTGAAGCCGAAGTTCAGCTCGCCGCTGTGAATGAGACCGTCCACGTCCTGGGTCGTGCAGTAGGCGTAACCGCGGTGGCCGGCATCAGTGGCCTTGTCTGCTCCTTCTTCAGCGGCCTCGCCTTTGTCCCAGCCCTCGTCGAAGGAGAAGGAGAGGTCGCGTTGGGAGAGCGCGTCACGGAGAGCGTCGATACGCTGGGCGTCTTCGGAGGGGCCGGTGATGAGACGGGCGTATTCAGCGCGGACTTCCTCGATCAGGGCGGGAAGGTCTGTGTCGCTGATGTCGCCATCCATGTCATCTTCGTACCCCGCGGTGATTTCATGGACGCTCCAGCCGTGGCAGAGCATGAGGGAAATGTCGTTAGGAAGTTCTTGCGGTTCGTAGAGATTGAAGGACGGCGGGAATGTACTGGTCAGCATTGCGTGTGAAGCCATGCCCGAAGTGTACGTGCGAAAGTGTGGGATTAGCGCGGAAAAGTTATCCACAGGGTGTGGATGAACCTGTGCATAAGTCACTTCTGTCCCACTTTGCACAATCTGTGGATAAGTGAAATTCACCTCCCTGAACTGGTGTTTTCACAAATCTTTGCTGGTTTTGTGCACAGGTCTGTGGAAAAGTTCCTGTAGGTTTCCGGCTGGGGATAGTTGGGGATAAGTCCGTGAACAACACGCCGCGATATCCACACGTTCCACAAAGCGCAGGGCAGTCGAGCATGAAAAAACCGGCGCCCGCGTCAATGCGGTGCGCGCCGGTGAGGTGGGGTGGTTTAACGCCAACCCATGGTCATCAGTAGGCCGATGACCAAGCCGCCGAAGCCGATGGCATAGTTCCACGGGCCGAGCTCGTTCATGAACGGGATCTGGTTGCCGGCGAGGTAGTTGACCACGAGCCACAGCAGGCCGATGATCATGAAGCCGAACATCAGGATCTTGTACCAAATCGGGGTGCCGCCGGTATTGATCTTCACCGGGGTGCGATTGACACCGGTGGAAGTGGTGGTCGACGGGGTGCTGACTGTGTCCTTAGTGACCTTTGCCTTAGGCATGATGCACGTCCTTCATCGTGTGCTCCTCCGCGCGCGAAGTGGAGACCCCCAGTGGGGCGGCGCAGGGTGGAGAGGTATATCTACGGGTTTCTTCTGTGCGGTGACTTTACCAGCAGGCTCGCACTGGACCTAGATGGAACCTGCTGGGTGGCGGTCGGCGCTAGGGGTTGGGGAGAATGCTCTCCACGCCGTCGCGCAGCGCGTTCTTCCAGATATCGACGGTGATGTCCGCGTCCTTGCGGACCTCGGCGCCTTCGGCGGGTCGTTGGCCCGCGATGAGGCCGTGGTCGTTGAGATCCGGGGTGTCCACCGAATGCTCCGTTTTCAGATTTCCGGTCCAACCCTCCTTGCGCAGGGTCGCTTCAGCCTGTTCCGGGGACTGGCGCACGAGCTTCGGCATCTTGAACAGCATTCCGTTGGAGGTGCGCAGCTCAATCGTGGTCCCGCGGTCCACCTCTTCGCCCTTACCGGCGACAGCGAGGACCTCGTCCTTCGGCTTCAGGGAATCCACCTCGACAGTCGTGGACTCCAGGCCCAGAGACGACAGGACAGACTCCGCCTGAGCGAGGTTCATGCCCTCCAGGGACGGCACCTTGACCCTTTCGCGGCCGTCGGAGACGGTCACGCTCACCTTCGACCCCTTCGACAACTGGGATCCGGCAGCTGGCTGCTGCGACATGATCACGCCCTCGGGGACGGTGTCGGAGTGCTCGCGGGCGATGTCGTCGTTAAGCTTGAGCCCTGCTTTTTCGAGCTCGGCCGCTGCGTCCTGCGGGCTCATGTCCGTGAGGTCCGGCACGTCCGTGATCTCGCGGCCCGAAGAAACGGTCACCGTGATCGGCGTGCCCTTCTGCAGCTGCGAACCCTCCGTCGGGTTCGTGCTGAGCACCTCGCCGCGCGGGACCTCCGGATGCGGCGATTCATTCACCGAGACCTGCAGCCCAAGCTTCTCCAGCTCCTGGACAGCCTCCTCGCGCTTCTTGCCCACGACCTTCGGCACGAAGACCATGTCCTTGGCCGCCTCCTGAGCGCGGTCGTTGCGCACCTTGTTGAACGCGAATGCGCCGCCGCCGAGCAACATGACCGCCGCCATTAAAATGGCGAGAATCTTCATGCCCGTGTTGCCCGTCTTCTGCGTCTCGCGCCGGTGCTGCTCATAACGGCTCTGCTCGGCGACAGGCTCCGGCTCGTCCTCGAGTTCCGCCTCCGCCAGATGATTGCGTCCGGCCTCCGTGACCGCGCCACGCTCGAGGCGCTCCAAGTCGTCCGCCATCTCCAGAGCCGACTGGTAGCGGTCCTCCGGGTGCTTCGCCATCGCCGTGAGAATCACCGCGTCGACATTGACGGCCTCAGATTCCGTCAAATCCTCGATTCGCGCGCTCGGCGGCTCCGGATCCTCCTGGACATGCTGGTACGCCACAGCGAAAGGCGTTTCGCCCTCGAACGGCGGGGTGCCTGTGACCGCCTCGTACATCACGCAGCCCAGCGCGTAGAGGTCACTTCGGGCGTCGGCGTTCTTGCCGCGGGCCTGCTCCGGCGAGAGATACTGCGCCGTGCCGATCACTGCGGACGTCTGCGTCATCGCCGCCGTCGAATCATCCAGCGCACGCGCGATACCGAAATCCATCACCTTCACCTCGCCGGTGCTGGTGACCATGATGTTCGCCGGCTTCACGTCGCGGTGAATGATCCCGGAATCGTGGCTGGCCTGCAACGCCAGCGTCACCGGGAACAGCATCGCCGCCGCTTCCTCCGGGCGCAACGGTCCGTCCTCGCGCACGATCGCGCGCAAATCACGGCCCTTGATGTGCTCCATCACGATGTACGGGATGGAAATGCCCTCCACGACCGTCTCACCCGTGTCGTAGACCGCGACGATATTCGGGTGGTTCAGGCGCGCAGAATTCTGGGCCTCCTTGCGGAAGCGCTGGCGGAAATTCTCGTCGCGGGCCATGTCGATCTTGAGCATTTTGATCGCTACTTCACGGCCTAAAAGGGTGTCCGTGGCCACGTAGACGTCGGACATGCCGCCGGTACCGATGGAGTTACCGAGCTGGTAACGGTCGCCGATGAGAGTCATGTGTCGATTGTCCTGTCTCTTATACACATCTGACGCTGCCGACGACTCCTTA
>ERZ1031273.263-NODE-263-length-24467-cov-9.235294_pt1 | contig 24467 bp, 17 predicted proteins | sample MGYA00516575_ERZ1031273 | MGnify/ENA primary metagenome ERZ1031273 (study PRJEB33718, sample SAMN03159816) | human skin metagenome | collected 2014-02-25 | study: EMG produced TPA metagenomics assembly of the PRJNA266117 data set (Human skin bacterial metagenome... | reverse complement strand
AGTAGACCTCGTAGACGCCTTTCCAATCGGCAACGCGGGTGGGGTTGGCGCCAGCATCGACAAGCTGCTGGGCGTTGAAACTCCCCAGCAGGTCGATGGCATTGCCTGCGCCGACGTGCGCCGCGAATTGGTTCATGCCACAAACGTTAAACCGAGCGCAACCCACAATCCACCAAACAATGTCTACTTCAGTAGACATCGCCCAAACGGGCAGGCCACGGGGGCACGAGGCGTCGATAAGCATGCAAAAAGACCCGCACCGTGAAGTGCGGGCCTGTGATGCTAGGTGTTAGTTGCCTGCGAGCTTCTCGCGCAGAGCTGCGAGCTGCTCGTCGGACGCGAGGGAGCCACCCTGCTCAGCCTCACCAGCGGACGGAGCTGCCGGAGCTGCAGCCTCGCCGGAGGTGGAGCTGTAGTTGGTCTCGCCCTCGCCGGCTGCCTCTGCCTCTGCGGCGGCAGCGCGGTGACGCTCGATCTGAGCGGTGTGAGCCTCGTGCAGGCGGGCAGCCTCGGCGTAGCGAGCCTCCCACTCCTGACGAGCCTCGTCGTAGCCTTCCATCCACTCGTTGGTCTCCGGGTCGAAGCCCTCCGGGAAGATGTAGTTGCCCTGCTCGTCGTAGGAGTCGGCCATGCCGTAGCGGGACGGATCGAACTCCTCGGAGTAGTCCTCGTCAGCCTGCTTGAGGGACAGGGAGATGCGACGACGCTCGAGGTCGATGTCGATGACCTTGACCATGACCTCTTCGCCGACGTTGACAACCTGGTCCGGCACCTCGACGTGGCGCTGAGCCAGCTCGGAGATGTGGACGAGGCCCTCGATGCCCTCCTCGACGCGGACGAACGCGCCGAACGGGACGAGCTTGGTGACCTTGCCCGGGACGATCTGGCCCACAGCGTGGGTGCGGGCGAAGACGCGCCACGGATCTTCCTGGGTGGCCTTCAGCGACAGGGAGACGCGCTCGCGGTCGAGATCGACGTCGAGAACCTCGACAGTGACCTCGTCGCCGACGGTGACAACCTCGGACGGGTGATCGATGTGCTTCCAGGACAGCTCGGACACGTGGACCAGGCCGTCAACGCCGCCAAGGTCGACGAATGCGCCGAAGTTGACGATGGAGGAAACGACACCCTTGCGGACCTGCCCCTTCTCCAGCTGGTGGAGGAAGTCGGAGCGGACTGCGGACTGGGTCTCTTCGAGGTATGCGCGGCGGGACAGCACGACGTTGTTGCGGTGCTTGTCCAGCTCGATGATCTTGGCTTCGAGCTCCTGGCCGATGTACGGGTCCAGGTCGCGGACGCGACGCATTTCGACGAGGGATGCCGGCAGGAAGCCGCGCAGGCCGATGTCGAGGATGAGGCCGCCCTTGACGACCTCGATGACCGTACCGGTGACCGGCTGGTCGTTCTTCTGCAGCTCTTCGATGGTGCCCCAGGCACGCTCGTACTGCGCACGCTTCTTGGACAGAAGCAGGCGACCTTCCTTGTCCTCCTTGGTCAGGACAAGTGCGTCGATCTCATCGCCGATTTCGACGACCTCGTCGGGGTCGACATCGTGCTTGATGGAAAGCTCGCGGGTCGGAATGACGCCTTCGGTCTTGTAGCCGATGTCGAGGAGGACCTCGTCGTGGTCGACCTTGACGACGGTGCCGGTGACGATATCCCCATCGTTGAAGTACTTGATGGTCGCGTCAACTGCGGCGAGAAAATCCTCAGTGCTGCCAATGTCGTTGATGGCAACCTGCGGGGTAGTAGAAGTGGGCATAGGTTATGTTGCTCCGAAATGGATAGGAGATAGCGGTTGGACATGAGCGCATCTCTCGAAAAAAGCAGCTTATCGACGCCCCAAAAGAGGCCTTACTAGCTGGGATTTCGATCTCGCTCCCGCCGTGGGCGGCCCTCCTATTACGACCGGGGCCACGTGGGCAGCGTAGATACGCCTTTGCGAGATTAGTTGATTTCCCCAGCTTGGGCAAACTTTGATCTGGTGCGTCGCGCGGGGGATTTTCATGCGGTCCTGCGTAGGACGCGTGGCGCGTATTCACCATTTTCCCACCAATATCTTTATTCTTAAACAGTCAACCAAATTTGATAGTGCCCACAGGGCACGTAGGTGGTGTTTTTATGTTGAAGCGCGGTATCGGTATCGGCTTCGCTTTCATCGGTGTCGTTGTGGGCGCCGGTTTCGCTTCCGGCATGGAGGCATTCCAGTACTTCGTCTCATACGGCGACATGGGCATGTGGGGCATTGTCCTCGCCGGCGTGGTCATGGCTTTCGCGGCGGTGGCTTTCCTCGCCTTCGGTTCCTATTTCCAGGCGAATGAGCACACGCGTGTGTTCGGCGAAGTCTCGGATGGCCTGTCCTCGAAGATCATGGACTGGTCGGCAATCGCCTGCATGTTCAGTGTCGGCTTCGTGATGTTTGCGGGTGCCGGTTCGAACCTTGAGCAAGCATACGGCTGGCCGATCTACGTCGGCGGTGTGGCCATGCTGATCATCATGTTGCTGGTGGGCCGGCTGGATGTGGACAAGATCTCCGTGGTCCTGGGGTTGGTCACGCCGCTGCTCATCATTTTCGTCCTGATTGCTTCGATTTGGACGTTCACGCACACGAGCGTGGACTTTGCGTCGCAAAGCGATTGGGCGCAGGAGAATGTCCAAGGCGCAACGGGCGCTCCGACCTGGTGGCTCGGCGCGCTGAACCACACCGGCCTGAACGCACTGTGCACGGTGTCGATGGCGATTGTGATCGGCGGCGACAATTTCGACAACAAGTCGGTGCGCATCGGCGGCCTGATCGCGGGTTTCCTGTACGCGGCGATGCTCGCGCTGCTCGTGGTCACTCTGTTCATGGAGGCTGACAAGATCAACGGCGACGACCTGCCGCTGCTGACCGTGCTGTTCAATATCAACCCGGCACTTGGCCAGGTGATGACGTGGGTCATCTTCCTCATGGTGTTCAACACGTGCCTGGGCATGATCTACGCGCTCGCGAAGCGCTTGACGCGTAAGAACCCGGACAACTTCTACAAGGTCTACGTCGGCGCGTGCCTCGTCGGCTTCGTGCTGTCCTTCATTGGCTTCAAGCCGCTCGTGGCCAACCTGTACCCGATCCTGGGTTATCTTGGCCTGTTTGTGATCGCGGTGCTGGTCTACCAGTACTTCCGCTACCGCGACCGTCTGGACCGCGAGGGCGAGCTGCGCACAGCGGCTGTCGACCTGGTCACCGACGAGGAGAACCTCGATCCGGACAGCGAGTTCGCGGACATGTCGCTCGACGAGCTGGCTGAGGAATCTATGCTTGACGACGACGAGTTCCACGAAGCTCTCGAAGCCGAGGTCGAGGACGAAGACGTCAGCGCAGAGACCGCTGGCGGTACTGAAACTTCAGGCTCCACGAAGATCTAGGAGGTCTCCCCTCCCCTTTCTATTAGCCCGGGGTGCCGCGCTTTATTGCGCAGGCTCCCGGGCTAATGTGCTGCTTCGTCCCAGTTGGTGCCGGTTCCGGCGGAGACTTCCAGCGGGACGCGCAGGGTGATGGCGCGGTCCATTTCTTCTTCGACGATGGCTCGGACCTGCTCGAGCTCGCCGGGGGCGACTTCGACGACGAGTTCGTCGTGGACTTGGAGGAGGACGCGGGATTGCAGGGGTTCGGCGCGGGAGGCGTCGTTAAGCGCGGCGTCGACGCGGATCATCGCGACCTTGATGATGTCGGCCGCGGTGCCCTGAATGGGAGCGTTGAGCGCGGCGCGTTCGGCGTTCTCGCGGGCAATGCGGTTGTCGGAGGTGAGCTCCGGCAGGTAGCGGCGACGACCGAAGACGGTGGAGGTGTAGCCGTCGCGGCGGGCCTGTTCAACGACGTCGTCGAGGTAGCGCTTCACGCCGCCAAAGCGCTCGAAGTAGGACTCCATGATCTTCTTCGCTTCCCCGGCGGGGATGCCGAGCTGGTTGGACAGGCCGTATGCGCTCAAGCCGTAGACGAGGCCGTAGCTCATAGCCTTGACGCGGCGGCGGAGTTCGGGGGTGACGTCGTCGATCGGCACGTCGAAGACGCGAGAGCCGACGAAGTTGTGCAGGTCCTCCCCCTTCTTGTACGCCTCGATGAGGCCGGGGTCCTCGGAGAGGTGCGCCATGACGCGCATTTCGATCTGGGAGTAGTCAGCGGTGAGCAGGCACTCGTAGCCATCGCCCACGGTGAATGCGGAACGAATACGGCGGCCGGCTTCGGTGCGCACGGGGATATTCTGCAGGTTCGGCTCAGTGGAGCTCAGTCGCCCGGTGGACGCGACGGTCTGGTTGAAGGTCGTGTGGATGCGGCCGTCGTCGTGGACGGTCTTGATCAGGCCTTCAATGGTGGACTTGAGCTTCTGCCATTCGCGGTGCGCGAGCAACTGGTCCAAGAACGGGTGCGGGTTCTTCGCCGCGAGCGCCTCGATCTCCTTGGCGGCGGTGGAATAGCCGGTCTTGGTCTTCTTCGTCTTGGGCAGCTCGAGTTTGTCGAAGAGAACAACGGAGAGCTGTTTGGGGGACGAGAGGTTGAGATCGGGTTCGTCGACAAGCGTGCGTGCCGTTTCTTCGGCGTCGGCGACTTTCTGCGCGATCTCTTTCAGCTGGGCTTCCAGGACGTCGGTGTCGACGGCGATGCCGGTCTCTTCCATCTCGGCGAGGATGGTCACGAGCGGCAATTCGAGGTCGGCGTAGAGCTCGTAGGAGTCAATGGTGCGGAGCTCCTCGCTCAAATGCGCGGCGAGTTCGAGGATGGCGAGGGCGGAATCGAGGTCGGCGGTGTCGTCGTCAAGCAGGCTGAGTTGGTCGCTGGATGCCGCGAGTTGGCGCTGCAGGTGGCGCTGGTAAACATCGGCGAGGTCGTATGTACGCTGGCCGGGGCGCAGCAGGTACGCGGCGATGGCGGTATCGTGCGCGATGCCGCGCAGCGTGATTCCGCGACCGCGCAGCATGTGCCATGCGGCTTTGGCACTGTGGAGGTATTTCGGCGCGTCGGATTCGAGCCACGCCTTGAGCGCGGCATCTTCCTCGGGCGTGAGGTCGCTCAAGCGCTTGGAAACGCCGTGCCGCTGCTTATCGACGGCCCCCAGCGCCCACGCGTCCCCGCCCGCCGGCGTGGCGTCACCCTGGACGAAAAGGGCCAGGCCTTGACCCTCGCGGGCTGCAAGCCATGTGTCGAGCGCCTCGTCGTCGACGGTGAGCTCCGGCAATTCCTCTGCCTGTGTTTCGGCCGCGGCGCCGTCGGTGGGCACGGCAGCGAGCACGCGTTCGCGGAGGTTGACGCCGAATTCGAGGTCGTCGAATGCCGTCGCCACGGCAGTGACGTCGGCGGGCTTGAGCTCGAGCTCGTCCGGACCGACGGGCAGCTCGAGATCGCGCACCATCTGGGTGAGCTCTCGGTTGAGCTGAACTTGCTCGATCCGCTCGCGGAAATTGTTGCCGGCCTTACCCTTGATCTCCTCGGCGTGCTCGATGAGGCTATTCAAGTCTCCGTACTGGACGATCCACTTGGTGGCGGTCTTCTCCCCCACGCCCGGAATATTCGGCAGGTTGTCCGACGGGTCGCCACGCAGCGCCGCGAAATCCGGGTACTGCGCGGGCGTGAGGCCGTATTTCTTTTCCACTTCCTCCGGCGTGAAGCGCGTCAACGTGGACACTCCGCGCGTCGGGTACAGCACCGTGACCTTGTCGTTGACAAGCTGCAAGTAATCGCGGTCGCCGGTGACGATGACCACCTCATAGTCATCCTGCGCCTGCGTGGTGAGCGTGGCCAGGATGTCGTCTGCCTCGTAGTTCTCCTTGGTGAGCGTGACGATGCTCAAGTCCCCCAGCACATCCTGGATGAGTGGCACCTGCCCCTTGAATTCCTCCGGTGCTGCCGCGCGCTGCGCCTTGTACTCCGGGAAACGCTCCGTGCGGAAAGTCTGGCGTCCGATATCGAACGCCACGGCGACGTGCGTGGGCTGCTCGTCGGCCAAAATATTCGAGAACATCGACAAGAAGCCGTACACCGCATTCGTGTGCTGCCCGCCGGAGGTGGAGAAATTCTCCGCCGGCAGGGCGTAGAAAGCTCGAAAAGCCATCGAGTGGCCGTCGATGAGCAGGAGGCGTTTCTGTGCAGAAGAACTATCAGCGGTACTCACGCCGTCCTACTCTACCTACGGCAAGTGCGCCTTAACTGCTGGGCATTTCTTCGTTTAAGAACTCCTGCGCTATTGTTAGTCAGCACGCCCCAGTAGCCCAATTGGCAGAGGCAACGGATTCAAAACCCGTCCAGTGTGAGTTCGAGTCTCACCTGGGGCACAACACGATGACCCGGGACACCGCTTTGGCCATGTCTCGGGTTTCTCGCTGGTTGGCTCGGCTGGATGTCACCTGACGAGGCGATAGCCGACGCCGGGCTCGGTGAGCAGGTGGCGCGGGGCGGTCGGATCGTCTTCGATTTTGCCGCGGATCTGGTGAGCGTAGACGCGCAGGTAGTTCAGTTCGCGTCCGTAGCCGGGACCCCAGATCGAGCCGAGCAGATCGTCGTGCCGCACGAGCGAGCCGTTGGCCTTCGCCAGCGCGATGAGCATTCGCCATTCGGTAGGTGTGAAGTGAAGTTCCCGTCCAGCTTTTGTAGCGCGTGATTCGGTGAAATCGAGCACAAGGTCCCCCGCCACGAATGCCGGAATAGACGCTGCGGAGATCCCGCTCGTACGGAGGGAAGCTCGCACACGCGCCATCAGTTCCTCCACGCCGAAGGGCTTGGTGACGAAGTCATTGGCACCGTCGTCAAGCGCTTCGACGATATCTTCCGCCTGGTCGCGGGCCGAGAGGACGATGATCGGCACGGCCGAGGTCTCCCGCACGCGGCGCAGGACCTCTGTGCCATCGATATCGGGCAGCCCGAGGTCGAGGATCACAAGCTGCGCCGGGTCGGCGGACATTTCATCGAGTGCGTCCGCGCCGCAGCTGACACATACGGATTCGTACCCACGGGCGCGGAGGTTGATGCGCAGCGTGCGCAGCAAGGTGGCGTCATCATCGACGACGAGAATCTTGGTCATTAGTGCTCCTTAAAGTGTCTCCGCTTGCGCAGCTGGGGGTGCAGGCATGGTGACCGTCATCGTCAGGCCTCCACCAGGGGTTTCAGACGGGGTAACCGCACCGTGCATCGCTTCGGCGAGTCCGCGTGCGACAGCGAGTCCAAGTCCGACGCCATCGCTTGTCGACGTATCCCCTTTTCTCTGGAACGGCTGGAAGATCGCTTCCCTATCTTTGCGTTTCACGCCCGGCCCTGAATCGACAATCTTGATGGAAGCACCTGTTTCGGCAGGCCCAGTACCAACACGAATGGAGCCAGAGCGCTGATAACGCAGCGAATTCTCCAACAGGTTCGTGACAACACGTTCCAGCAGTCCCGCATCCACGTACGCCAACGCCGCTTCGTCTGAAGGCAGGTACGCAACCCGGTCTGGTTCGCTGACTTGGGAGATGTACTCAGGCAGAAGCTCCCGAAGATCGTAGACATCCGGCTTGGCCACGAGTGCACCTACCTGCAGGCGGGACATGCCGAGCAGATTTGTGATGAGTTTGTCCAGCTTATTCGCGCTGAATTCGATCGATTCCATGAGCTCCTCGCGCTCTTCAGCCGTGAAGGTCACGGCGGTGCTGCGCAGGCTCTCAATTGAGGCCATGATGCCTGCTAGCGGTGTCCGCAAATCATGCGAGACAGCGGACAGAAGCGCTGTGCGGGCCTTATTGTCCTGCTCAAGATCGTGGGCAGTTGAAGCCGACTTCTCCAGCGCGTCCTTTTGTAGAAGAGCCCGTGCGTACACGGCGCAGGCGCTTATGAGGCGCCGGTTCTCAGCCGATATATCTGCTGGTTGAAGAATCAGTTCGTGCGTGTCATCAATCGCGTCGTGTTCACTTTCGCCGATCTTCTTCAGATCAAAGTCGGCCGTGCTTTGCACGATGTCGATGTGGCCCCGCTGAGACAGCTTTTCGACGACGGCAGCGCCCTCCAGCCCGCACATCTCCACGATCTGGTCGAGCAGAATGCGGAGCTGGTCGGTCGAGCCCAGCAGGACGTTGGTCATGTCCGCCATCGCTGTCGCCTCTGTTTGGGCAACACGCGCCTCATGTAGGCGAAGCGCGTAGCGGTTCACCAAGGATGCCACGATGATGGCGACGCTGACCGAAATGAGCAGAGCAACGGTGTTCGCTGGGTGCTGAATAGTCAACGTGCCGTACGGGGGCGTGAAGAACCAGTCTGCGAGCAAGGACCCTAAAACGGCGGCTGTGATTGACGGCCACAGTCCGCCGACGAGGGCGACTACCACCGCAATCAACAAGAACAGCGGGGACACCAACGCGAGATTCGGGTGAACCTGGAATGCGAGGGAGATGGCTGTCACTAGGACAGGAAGGATGAATGCCAGAGCGAATCCTTGTTTCACACGTTGCCCAGGCAGCGCCCGTGTGCGATTGCGGCCGACCTGCGAACCGCCGTCGGCAAGCGCGACTACGTGCGTGTCGATCTCTTTGGAACTCTCAATAATGGCTTCGCTGAACCCGCGCGAGAAGAGTCGCTGCCACGTAGGACGTCGGCTGGTGCCGATGATGATCTGACTGGCATTGCAACCGCGCGCGAAATCTAGGACGGATTGGGCCGGGTTCTCTCCGGTGACTGTGTGGAAGGTCCCGCCAAGTTCTTCGGTGAGCTGACGCAACCGGGCGATGTCCGGAAGCGTGGCTCCCGACAATCCATCTGACCGGGTAGCGAAAACCGCGAGGAGCTCGCCGCCCACTCCCCTTTTCGCGATGCGGGCGCCACGCCGCAAGAGCACCTCGCCGCCCCGGCCCCCTGACAAAGCGACGACGACGCGTTCACGGGTCGGCCACGATTTCTCGATACTGTTGTCGTTGCGGTACCGCGCTAGAGCCTCGTCAACTCGGTCTGCAAGCCACAGCAGCGCGAGCTCGCGGAGCGCAGAGAGGTTGCCTTCCCGGAAGTAGTTCGTCAACGCGGCGTCGATCTTCTCCGGTTTGTAAATGTCACCGTGAGCCATTCGCTGTCGCAATGCCTCAGGCGACAGATCGACGAGATCGATTTGGTCCGCTGCGCGAAGCGCGCCGTCAGGGATCGTCTCGTTTTGTACGACTCCAGTGATGGTTTCAACGACATCGTTGAGCGATTCGATGTGTTGGACATTGACGGTGGAGATGACGTCGATCCCGGCGTCGAGAAGCTCTTCAATGTCCTGCCACCGCTTCGCGTTACGCATTCCGTGGGGATTGGTGTGCGCCATTTCATCGACGAGCGCGACATCCGGATTCCGTCTGAGAATGGCGTCGAGATCCATCTCCGGAATCATCGTGCCCTTGTACTCGACCTCTGTTCGAGGCACGACTTCGAGACCCTCCACCTGTTTCAAGGTGAATGCTCGACCGTGTGTTTCGACAAGGCCGACCACCACGTCCTCCCCCGCCTCCGCGAGTCGGTGCCCTTCAGTGAGCATGGCGACAGTCTTGCCCACGCCGGGCGCGCCGCCAAGAAAGACGCGTAGTCGACCTCTCGTCATGGTGTCAGCTTTCGTAGGACAGGGAGTAGTTCAGTTCGTTGACGTTGACGGTATCCTGCCCGAAGAATCCGAACAGGGCTTTGTCGGTGTGATCTTCAACGAGCTGTTCCACATCCTGCTCGCTCATCCCCCGGGCCTGAGCAACACGGGGCACCTGCCACAGCGCGTACTCCGGAGAAATGTGCGGGTCGAGGCCGCTCGAGGAAGCAGTCAGCGCCTCCGGCGGGACGGGTCCGGCACCGGGGTTCGCTGCCTCGAGTTGCTGCCTGCGTTCCTCCATGAGGTCCTTGAGGTCCTCCGACTCGGGCGACAGATTGCTGCCGCCCGATGACTCGCCGTCCCAATCCGCGGCGGACGGACGGGGCTGGAAGAATTCAGGGCCACCGGCGGGTTGAGCGATGAGCTTCGAACCGACGACTTCGTCACCGGCTTTTTGCAGAGATCCATTGGCTTTCGCCGGCATGGCCAAACCAACAGCCACCATGAACAGCGGATACACGACGCCGAGAATGATGGTGAGTACGACAACGGCGCGGAATGCGGCGCCTGACTGACGGAGTGCATTCATTTCTGTCACATCCCTGGAAGAAGTTGGATAATGAGGTCGATGGCCTTGATCCCGATGAACGGGGCGACGATTCCGCCGAGGCCGTAGATAAGCAAGTTGCGGTTAAGCAGGGCTCCTGCAGACAACGCCCGGTATTTCACACCTTTTAGCGAAAGCGGAATCAATGCGACGATGACCAGAGCGTTGAAGATGACGGCACTGAGCATCGCCGATTCTGACGAGTGCAGACGCATGATGTTGAGGGCATCCAAGCCCGGGAAGATGCTCACGAACATCGCGGGGATGATGGCGAAGTACTTGGCCAGGTCGTTGGCAATAGAAAAAGTTGTCAACGCGCCGCGGGTGATCAACAGCTGTTTACCGATGGCCACGATGTCGATCAGCTTCGTCGGATCCGAATCGAGATCAACCATGTTGCCCGCTTCCTTAGCCGCGGACGTACCGGTATTCATGGCCACGCCGACATCAGCCTGCGCGAGCGCCGGAGCATCGTTCGTTCCGTCACCGGTCATCGCCACGAGGTTGCCGCCCGCCTGCTCTTTTTTGATCAGACGCATCTTGTCTTCCGGTGTGGCTTCAGCCAGGAAGTCATCGACACCAGCTTCTTTCGCGATGGCAGCGGCAGTGACGGCGTTATCGCCTGTGATCATCACGGTCTTGATGCCCATTTCGCGCAATTGCCCGAAACGTTCAGTAAGGCCCGGCTTGACCACGTCCTTCAGGTGCAGCACGCCGAGGACACGAGGGGTCTGGCCCGCGGGCTTCTTCGCGACGACGAGCGGGGTGCCGCCAGATGCTGACACCGATTCGACGATCTCGTCGACGTCAGCGGCGACTCGGCCTCCTTCAGCCGCGACCCACGCTTGAACCGCCGAGCTGGCGCCCTTACGTACCTGGGTGCCGTCCGGAAAATCGACACCGGACATGCGCGTGTTGGCCGAGAACGGGACGAACTCGGCGCCCTCTCGGGTCAGAGCAGTGGCATCGGTCCCGGAGAGATTCTCGAGTCCATCGCGGTCGCTGAGTTCGTTGATGTAGTCGATGATGGAGCGGCCTTCTGGGGTTTCGTCGGCAAGCGAGCTCAGCCATGCCGCTTCGACCATCTCCGCACGTTGCGCACCCTCCACTGCAATGAGATCTGACGCGCGGCGGTTGCCGTACGTGATCGTACCGGTCTTATCCAGCAGCAACGTCGAGACATCGCCGGCTGCCTCGACTGCGCGGCCCGACATGGCGAGCACATTGTGCTGGACTAGGCGATCCATGCCCGCGATGCCGATGGCGCTAAGGAGAGCGCCGATCGTCGTCGGAATGAGGCACACGAGAAGTGCGACCAGCGCGATGAGGGACAGTTTGTGGCCGGAGTAGATGGCCATCGGCTGGATCGCCGTCACCGCGAGGACGAAGAGGATGCTCAGCGTGATCAGGAGGATATTGAGCGCGATTTCGTTCGGGGTCTTTTTGCGTTCCGCGCCTTCGACGAGGGAGATCATCCGGTCGATGAATGTCTCACCGGGCTTCGAGGTGATCTTGACGACGATGCGGTCGGACAGCACAGTCGTGCCACCTGTGACAGCACTGCGGTCGCCGCCCGACTCGCGGATGACCGGCGCAGATTCGCCGGTGATCGCAGATTCGTCGACGGTAGCCACACCCTCGATGACATCGCCGTCACCGGGGATCTGCTGGCCTGCTTCCACAACGACCAGGTCGCCGATGGTCAGCTCGGAGCCAGCTACTTCCGTCTCGGAGCCATCAGGGTTAAGAAGGCGCGCCTTAGCGTCGGTACGCGTCTGCCGGAGCGCGGACGCTTGCGCCTTGCCGCGGCCTTCGGCGACAGCTTCGGCCAGGTTGGCGAACAAAATGGTCGCCCACAACCAGACCGTCACGCTGATCGAGAACAAAGTTGGGTCGAGCACTGCCAACACGGTGGTCAGTACAGCGCCGATCCACACCACAAAGATGACGGGTTGCCGCACCAGGTTCGCCGGATTGAGCTTCTTCAGCGCGTCGACGAAATTATCGCCGAGCTGGCTGCCCAGCGACCGCTTCGTGGTGCTGGTGGAAGCGGCGGGAGCGGGTGTTTGAGTTGCTGTTGTCATGAGAGTGCCTCCGCGATTGGGCCGAGCGCGAGCGACGGCAGGAAGGTGAGCCCGGCGACGATGAGAATCACGCAGAGCAGGAGAACGGTGAAGGTGACGTTGTGGGTGGGCATGGCTCCGGAGTTGTCCTCACGCCTTCTCTGCGAAGCAAACGCACCGGCGAGCGCAACCATGAGGGCGATCGGCGCGAAACGTCCGACGAACATTGCGAATGCAATGGTGAGGTTCAAGTACGGAGTGCCTGCGCTGAGTCCGGCGAAGGCCGAACCGTTGTTGTTGGCACCGGATGTGTAGGCGTAGAGAACCTCACTCAGGCCGTGCGGGCCGGTGTTGTTCATGGACTCGCGCACACCCGGGATCAGTACAGCGATGCCCGTGAGCAGGAGCACGAGGGCCGGCATCACGATCGCGGAGAGCGCTGCGAGCGTGATTTCGCGCCTGCCGATGGTTTTACCCAGCACCTCGGGGGTACGGCCGATCATCAGGCCGGCGATGAAAACGGACAGCACGACGAAGGTGAGCATGTTGTACATGCCCGTGCCCACACCGCCCGGTGAGACTTCGCCGAGCATCATGTTGAACATCACGAGTCCGCCGCCGAGCGGGCTGTATGAATCGTGCATCGAGTTCACGGCACCTGTGGAAGTTCCGGTGGTCGTCGTGGCGAAGATCGCCGACCACAGGACACCGAAGCGGGTTTCTTTGCCCTCGAGGGCTGTCAGCGGGCGAGCGCTCTCAGCCCAGACGAGCAAAGCAGCGGAAACTGCCCACAGGATGAGCATCGCAGCCGTCAACGCGCGGCCCTGACGGCGGTCCTTCACGAACAGGCCGTAAGTCACGGGGAGGGAGAACGGGATGAGCAAGACGAGCAGAATCTCAAGCAGGTTGGTGAATGCGTTCGGGTTCTCGAAAGGATGGGCCGAGTTGGCGTTGAAAATGCCACCTCCGTTTGTGCCCAGCATTTTGATCGCTTCTTCGGAGGCGACCGGGCCCGTCAGGATCGTCTGGTCGCTACCGGTGATTGTGGTGGTGTGAATCGGATCGGCGAGGTTTTGGACGACACCGCCGACCATGAGCAGGAACGCACCGACAATCGAAATGGGAAGCAGGATGCGAATGGATGCGCGGACCAGATCGACCCAGAAGTTGCCGACAGTCCCGGAACCGGTGCGCGCCAGCCCGCGGAACAACGCGATAGCGACGGCAATACCGGTGGCTGCGGACACGAAATTCTGCACCGTCAAGCCGGCCATGCCGACCACGTAGCTTGCACCGGTTTCACCGGAGTAGCTTTGCCAGTTCGTGTTGGTGGTGAAGGACACTGCCGTGTTCAGGGCTGTGTGCCAGTCCTGGGAGCGACCGAATGCCCATGGCAGCATGCCCTGCGCCATGATGATCACCCACAGGACGAGGACGGAGAAGACGCCGAAAGCAATGGACGCGATCGCGTAGGAGGTCCACCGCATTTCGTTGTCGGGATTGACGCCGATGAGATTGTAAATGACCTTTTCGACGGGGTTGTGTTTCTTATCAGTGAACGTTTTGTACATGAACGTGCCAACAGGCACGCGGAGGGCTGCGAGAAGGAGGATGACCAGCAGCAGCGCGCAGATTGTCTGGATGATTAACGGCATGGCAACCTCAGAACTTTTCGGGGTTGATCAGGGCGTACATGAGGTAGCCGAGTACTCCGGCACTGAGGATGGCTCCGATGATGTCTTGAGTCATAGGGACTAAATAACCACCGCTTTCGGCTCCATTTTCGCCGCATAATTCATTCCTAAGGCGTCTTAACGAAGTTTTAATGCCCCCGATGCGACTGAATACCCCGTCCGGTTATATAGTGCCCCTATGCATTCGGATGAAACACTTTCCCGCCTCGCCATTGACCTTGTGGCGGCGGGCAGCCATTTCACACGGGCGACGTTCCAGGCGTCGGGAAGCAAGCTGTCGTACGTCGCGTTGCGCGTGCTGGCAGCGCTGGAGCGCGAGCCGGGATTGCGCATCGGCGAACTCGCACGGCGCGAAGGAATTGCGCAGCCGTCCATGAGCCAGGTGATGAAAAGGCTCGTCACCGAAGGGCTCGTTGCGCGGGAGCCATCGCCTATCGACGCCCGCGCTTACGACCTCACCATCACAGATGCCGGGAGTGCGGCGGTGAGGGAATTCCGGGAAGCGTCGACACGCGAGCTGGTGCCTGTTTTTCGGGACCTCTCCCCTGACCAAGTTGACGCCTTGATCCAGGCTGCGGAGATCCTTCCCGGCCTGTCGCAACGCCTCCGCACAACCACGGAACTGCCACGAAAGGACGTGAATGAGTAAGACCAACCCGGAAAATATCTTCAAACAACCGATCGCTGTGTGGGCGATCGCCTTCGCTTGTGCGGTGTCGTTCATGGGCATCGGCCTCGTCGATCCGATTCTGCCGGCGATCAGCCGGGAGCTCGATGCATCGCCGACGCAGACGATGCTGTTGTTCACCAGCTACCTGCTGATTACGGCGCTGGCGATGTTCTTCAGTGCTTTCATTTCTTCTCGCATCGGGGTGAAAAAGACGTTGCTGACAGGGCTCGCCCTGATCGTCGTTTTCGCGTTCCTATCGGGAGCGGCTGGTTCGGTGGATGCGATCATCGGTTTCCGCGCGGGTTGGGGCCTGGGCAATGCACTGTTCATTTCGACGGCCCTGGCAGCGATCGTCGGTGCAGCATCAGGCGGTGCGAGCCAAGCGGTGATTCTCTACGAAGCGGCCATCGGCATCGGCATGGCTGTGGGACCGCTGCTCGGCGGACTGCTCGGTGAGATCAGCTGGCGCGGGCCGTTCTACGGCACGGCAGGACTGATGGCGATCGGTTTCATCGCCATCGCGACGCTGCTGCGCAAACCCGCAAATAAGCCCGCACCCGTAACGTTTACCGCAGGATTGAAGGCTCTGCGCGAACCGGCGTTGCTCACGCTGGGTGCGGTGGCATTCTTCTACAACTACGGCTTTTTCACCCTGCTCGCCTACTCGCCGTACCCGATCGACGAGGCAGCAGCTGCGTCAGGAAGCGAATTCGGCGCAACCGAACTTGGCTGGGTCTTCTTCGGTTGGGGCTTGGCATTGGCAGTGTCCTCGGTATTCGTCGCGCCGCGATTGACGCAGAGCTTCGGGCTAATGCCGGTCATCTGCACGGTGCTCATCGGATTCGCGATTCTGCTCGCCGCGCTCGGCTTTACGGTAGATCATCTGAGCACACTGATCGTGCTGGTCATTCTCGCGGGCTTCTTCAGCGGCATCTTCAACACCGTGCTCACCGAAGCAGTCATGGAAGCCACTGACCTGCCGCGCAATGTGGCGTCGTCGACCTATTCGGGGCTGCGCTTTTTGGGCGGCGCCATCGCCCCAGCGATCTCCGGGCCGGTGGCAGCGGCCTTCGGTTCCGGCGTTCCCTACTGGGCAGGCGCCGGGGCGCTGGCGGTGTCCCTCATCATCCTCGTCGCTGGCCGGGGCGCACTGAAGAGGCTTCTCTAGGGGTTCCTGGCGGTATTCCTTCTCGATGTAAAACGCCGGGCCACCGCGGCACTCGCCGGCATCCTTAACCATCTCGGGTCACCGAATCACACGGTGACCCGAGATTTTTCGTTTCTAAACCCCGAAGTTCTTGTCGTAGACAATTAACACGTTGTAAACCTTCCTTGTCATTCTGAAGCTTAGGGTTTACACTTTGTAAATGAAGGGAGGCAACATGAACACAGTCCGAAAATGGCGGCGCTGGCACGAGCTGTCACAGCAGGAACTCGCTGACCGCGTCGGCGTCTCCCGGCAGACCATCGCAAACATCGAGCGGGGCAACTACTCACCTTCCGTCTACTTAGCGCTCGACATCTGCCGTGAGTTCGAAAAATCAGTCGAAGAGATTTTTGGCCAGGAAGAGGAGAAATAATGTTCAAGAAGTTCGGAGACTCCATAGTCAATTACGTAGACGACACTGCAACCGACGAGTTCGAGGCCGCGACGTACCACAAGGCAAACTCGGTGGGGTTCTACACCTCGCTTATCGGCATGGCACTTGTCGGCGCGGTTCTCGCTTGGGTGCTGCCGGGCAGGGAAGCGCTGTGGTCGGGCATCGTGCTGGTTATCCCGATTATCGGCAGTGTGGCTGGTGCCCAGTGGATGCGCAGGTACGTCGCGTCGCCGGTGGTCCGCTTTCACGACACCCCACGCAGCTTGCTGATCGCCTACTTCGCTCTGTGCGCCGTGTGGCTTGCAGGTCTCATCGTCACCGGGGGCTTCGACCCCTCAGGAGGCTTTGACAACGCCGGCGCCATCGGCGCGGTGGTCGGTGCAGTGGTCGGTGCGCTGTTCGCAGGAGCGATCTTCGGCCGCATCAGCACAAAGCGTCGCCAACGCGACCAGGCGCGGCTCAACGCCGAGGCGGAAGACTAACGCCACGCCGGGTCATCCCCCAAAATAAGTGAAGTCTCGAGACACCTTTCCGGTTCAGTCTCGAGACTTCTCGTATGCGCCCTTGGCGCGGAGTCTTTAGTGGTGTTCGGGGGCGGGGGTTCCGTCGATAAGCTTGGCTTCCTCCCATGTGCCCGCGGCGACCATGGAAGCCTTGCGTTCCACCCAGAAATCGGCGTTGCGGATGCCGAGCGCCTCCGGGTCAAACTGCGGTTCGCGGCCGGCCTTCTTCTGGCGGCGGTAATCCCACAGACATTTCAGCGCGGGGACCTGGATCACGAGGATCGCGAGGATATTCAGCCACGCGGTGGTGCCCACACCGATATCGCCGAGTGCCCAAGCGGTGCCCGGCGTGGTGGTGGCGCCGATCCAGACGGAGACGAGAATGAGCACGCGCAGGAACCAGATGACCGCGGTACGGGCCTTCTCGCTCTTGATCCAACGGTTGAGGTACGTGAAGTTCACCTCGGCCATGTAGTAGTAGGCGACGATCGTGGTGAACGCGAAGAACAGGACAGCGAATGCGATGAAGCTGCCACCGAGTCCCGGCGAATAGAAATCCAGCGCCGACTGGACGAATCCGGGACCCACCTCGACATCGCCGTCGATCGAGCCGTTGTAGATGACCGGACCATCTTCGTCACCGCCGCTGTGCACACGGAACATATCGGTGGAGATGATGATGAACGCCGTCGCGGAACAAACCAGAAGCGTATCGACGTACACCGCGAACGCCTGCACGAAGCCCTGCTTCGCCGGGTGGGAGACCTCCGCCGCGGCCGCGGACTGCGGGCCGGTTCCCTGCCCTGCTTCGTTGGAGTAGATGCCGCGTTTGACGCCCCACATGATCGCGACGCCGAGCATGCCGGAAAACGCCGCTTCCTTATCGAAGGCCGACCGGATGATCAGGCCGAAGACCTCCGGGATCTGCGACCCGTTGGCGAACAGAACGACGATGGCGACGAAGATGTAGATGACCGCCATGAACGGCACGACCATGGACGCGAACCAGGCGATGCGCTTGACACCGCCGATGATGATAATGCCCAGCAGAACCACCATGGCCACGGCGGTCACCCAGGTGGGAACGGACCAGGCGTGCTCGACGGAGGTGGCCAGACCGTTGGCCTGCACTCCGGGCAGGAAGTACGAGGTGGCCAGAATCATCGACACAGCGAAGACGATGGCGTAGACCAACGCGAACGGGCGTGCGGCAGTATGGCGGTACGCCTTCTCGATGTAATATGCCGGGCCACCGCGGTATTCGCCGGTGTCCTGGTCCTTCTCCTTGTAGATCTGGGCCAGGCAGCACTCGACGTAGGAGGTCGCAGAGCCTAAGAAGGCCACGATCCACATCCAGAAGACTGCGCCTGGGCCGCCGAACGCGATCGCGGTGGCCACGCCGCCGATATTGCCGACACCGACGCGTCCCGCCAGCGAGATCATCAGCGACTGGAACGACGAAATGCCGGCCGCAGAATCCTCACCCGACTTCAGCTGCCGGATCATGTCCGGTAAACACCGCACCTGGAGGAAAAGCGTCACGCACGAGAAGTACACCCCGGCACCGAGGCACAAGAACACGAGCCAGTTCGACCAGATCGCGGCGTTGACGCTATTGATGATATTTTCCATGGCGTGGCCTTCCAATCTCATCGTCATCCACACGCCGCAGAAGCCCGGCTAAAAGAACTCAACGGATCCGTCCACTCGGAACATTCCGCGAAAGCGACCGCACATCCCAATATTTAAGAGAACGACGCATCGCTGAGATTCCTTAGCGTATGAAAATGTTTCTTCGAATATAGGCGGAGTGGAGATTCAACTTTTGCGTTTTGGACAAATTCTTCGTTTTTAATCCGCCCGAAAGGCTGCCGGGAACACGAAAAGACCGGCCCCGAATATGAGGTGGAACCGGTCTAGTCAGTTATTGCGCCCCAAACCTACGGCGTGAGGCTACGCTGCGAGCCTGGTTACTCGGAAGCGCCAGTCGCAGGGGCCGAAGGCGCGACGCCCTCACCAGCGGTCGACGGCTCAGGCTCGGTGTCACTGCCCTCCGTCGTCGTAGGTCCAGCCGGCGCATCTGTCTTCGCAGGAATGCACGCCGTGAGCGTTCCGACGAGACCGGCGAGAGCGAACGCGCCAGTGAAAGCGCCGACACCTGCGGCGATCTGCTCTTCAGAAACATTCAGGCCCGGCATCTGGCTTGCGGCAGCCTTCATCGCGTTCTGGATTGACTCGAAGCCTGGGATTTTGAAGACATTAGCCAGCAGCACCGGAGTCAGAATCACGAGCGGGATACCGGTACCGACGAGACTAGCGACGCACCGCGGGTCTTCGATCCCGCCTTTACCAGCAGTCTTCTTCGAAGAGCCCCCGCCGAGGCCGCCAAGTGCGCCTGCTCCTGCGGATTCACCGCTCTTGCTGCTGCCCTTGAGGCCCAATCCGTTCGGAAGAACGTCGACACGTCCGTCTGCCCGGTTGTCCTTGGCATTTTCTTTCACATTGTCCTTGACATTGTCTTTGACATTGTCGTGAACATCGACAGTAGCGGTGGCCTTGCCGTTGTCAGTGATTGTGGCCTTGCCGTTGTCGGTGATCGTGACCGAGTTACCCTTGCCGTTGTCGTGGACCTCAACGTTGTTGTCGTGGACTTCGACCAGCGGCGGAAGCTTCAGGTTGCCCAGCACTGGGCCGAGAGCAGAAATGATCGGGCCCAGTGCGGAAGTGATTCGGCCGAGGATCCCACTCGGCTTGGGCTTCGGCGGGGTCGCGGTGAGCTTCAAAGTGCGCTCGATCGTGGACCCGTCCTTTTTGATGGTGATCGGCAGGTCCTTATCCACCGGGTTTTCACCGGTGAAATTGCTCGGCGCGGTGACGCGGAGCGTGCCGTTCTCATTCTTCACCGACCACTGATTCAAGCCCTTCACCGATACAGCGGCATCCACGGGGACAGTCACTTTGGGAACATCCTGCGACGTACCCGAAGTGAAATCGACTGCCGCACGCTTGTCGAGCCCTTCGATGCTGTCAGCCCAGCTCAGATCTGCTTCATCGATGACATTCACTTTCAAGGTCTCGGTGGAAGTCTCCCCGCCTTTGGGGGTGAACTTGACCCGAATATCCTGCGTGCCCGATTTGAAGGCTGCTTCGCTCTGCGGACGGATCAAAACGAGCGTGCCGTTGTCGTTGCGAAACTCCCAGTTGAAAATCGTAGTGCTGGCGGGCTCGATATTGTCTTCCGGGTCGAGCTTCAGGCCTTTGACCTTCGCTTCCTTCTTCTCCCAGAAATTCTCGGTTTCATAGGTCTCGTTGAAAACGGAAGTGCCAGCCGCTTCGTTGACAGCTACTGGCTCGGCCGGTGCATCATTGGGTACCTCCGCGGCATCAGCATCAGCATCTGCCGCGGCGTCTGCCTCTGCACCACCGTCCGGTGCTTCAGCAACTGGTTCTTCCTTCGCCTCAGCGGCAAACGCGGTGAGGGACGAACCGCCAGGAAAAGCTGCGGTGATGGGGGCCACGAGAATGAGGCTGAGGGCGCCTGCCGCGATGACTGTGCCGCGGGAGCGGGAGGGGGAAAACATGACGAGTCCTTTTCGGTCAAGGGCCGCGATCCATTCCGGAAACCGGCGGGGATGCAGCGCGCACGGTGAAAGTTGCTCACAGCTTGTAGAGCAAGACTCATTAGAACATCCCAGAAAGTTTTGCGCTGGATATTGACTAATATTCGTTCCTGCAGTGAACAAAATTTCGCTCGACTTCGCCCACGCAGTACCCCCCCCGCGCTTTCGGCGGAGTGCGGGGCGCTAGGGTTGGTAGGCGTGGCAGCTCGGACGACTAATTGGCTGCGGCGGTACGATGCCATGTGCAATTCCGCCGCCAGCAGCGTCATCAGCACTTATTCGACGAGCTTCAACCTTTCCAGCCGCCTGCTGCCGGCACGCGAACGCCGTGATATCCACAACCTTTACGCGGTGGTGCGCATCGCCGATGAAATCGTCGACGGCACAGCGGAACAAGCCGGCGCAATGGAATTGGCGGCGGTCTTAGACGCCTACGAACGCCAGGTGCTCGCGGCGCCGGACTCACGTTTCCACACCGACCCAGTGATGCACGCATACGCGAGAACTGCTCGTCGCTGCGAGTTTGACAACGAACTCCTAGAAGCTTTTTTCGCGTCCATGCGGCGCGACCTCGCATCCCAACGCTATTCCCAGCCAGAATTGGAAGACTACGTCTATGGGTCCGCTGAAGTGATCGGATTGCTGTGCCTCGATGTCTTCCTTGCGGACAAGACAGTCGACCCCGCACAGCGCATTACGATGGAAAACGGAGCGAAACGCCTTGGCGCGGCATTCCAGAAAGTGAACTTCCTTCGCGACATCGCGGAAGACACGCATGATCTCGGCCGGGTGTATTTCGCTACCCACGGGATATTGGACGATGCCGCCAAAGCAGAGATCGTCGCTGAGATTCGTGGAGACCTCGCCGCCGCGCACGAGGCAATCGGGCTTTTACCGCTTTCAGCGCGCGCGGCAGTCACCGCCGCGGCGAACCTGTTCATAGAACTGACGGACATGATCGATGCCATGCCCGCCGAACGGCTGAGCACAACCCGTGTGAGCGTACCGACGCACCGGAAAGCCCTCATCACAGCCCAAGCAGTCGCACGTGCGATCGGGGGAAAACAGAAGTGAAAAAGAATCCGGACACGGCGATTGTCATCGGCACTGGTGCGTCGGGCCTTGCTACCGCTGCTCTGCTGGGGCGCGAAGGATTCGACGTCACCGTCATCGACCGCATCGACGAGATTGGCGGCCGTGCCGGCGAATTGACCGTCGAGAGATTCCGGTTCGACACCGGACCATCGTGGTACCTGATGCCGGATGCTTTCGACCACTTCTTCGCGCTATTCGGTAAACGCACGGAAGACATGCTCGAGCTCGTCGATCTCTCCCCTTCCTACCGCCTGTTTCCAGAAAAGCAAGAGCTTATCGACGTCCCGTCCTCCCCCGCCGACACCATCTCCCTGTTCGAGTCCATCGAGCCCGGTGCTGGCGAGAAACTCCGGGGCTACCTCGCCAGCGCTGGTGAGACGTATGAGCTGGCCCTCAAATACTTCCTCTACACCACGTTTTCTCACCCGGGCGGATTCGTGGCGCCGGAAATCCGCACCAACTACAGGAAGTTGGTGAGGCTGTTGGGGGAAGGGCTGGAAGGGTTCGTCGATAAGCAATTTGCTGATGTGCGTTTGCGGCAGATGCTCGCGTACCCGGCTGTGTTCTTGTCGTCGCATCCCGCGCGCACCCCGGCGCTCTACCACCTGCTCAGCCACACCGATTTGGTGCAGGGCGTGAAATACCCGCTGGGCGGCTTCGCTGCAGTGATGCGAGCGTTCGAATCTCTGGCCTGCGAATACGGAGCCGATATCCAGCTCTCCACGGAAGCGACAGCGATTCATGTCGACGGGCGACGCGCAACGGGCGTGAGTGTACGACGGTCCGACGGCACTGCCGAGGAGCTCGCCGCTGATCTCGTTGTGTCCACCGCCGACCTGAAATTCACCGAGACTCGTTTGCTTCCGCGCAGCAAGCGCACGTATGACGAGCGCTATTTCGCGGCCCGGAATCCGGGTTTGAGCTGTGTATTGCTGATGTGCGGCGTGGACGGCGAACTGCCTGAACTCGCGCACCACAACCTGCTGTTCAGTAAGAATTGGAATGTCGATTTCGACGCGGTCTTCGACGGGCCGCATGCCGCGCGCCCGCTCGATGCCTCGCAGTCGATCTACGTGTCCAAGCCCTCCGCTACCGATCCCTCGACCGCGCCCGCGGGGTCCGAGAACCTCTTCGTGCTTATCCCGACGCCTTCGGCACCCGACCTCGGGCACGGCGATGCATACCGCGAAAAAGCCAGCCCTCGCGTCGATGCCATCGCGGACGCGGCCATCGCGCAAATTGCCGAATGGTGCGCAATCCCCGATCTCGAATCGCGCATCTGCGTGCGCCGGACACTCGGCCCGGCGGATTTCGCGGAGCGCTACCACTCCTGGTCAGGCGGTGCGATCGGCCCCGCTCACACCTTGAAGCAGTCGGCATTTCTGCGCGGGCGCAACGCCTCGCGGAAAGTCGACAACCTGCTGTATGCCGGCGCGACAACGCTGCCCGGCGTTGGCGTTCCGATGTGCCTCATCTCGGCGGAGAACGTGATCAAGCGGCTCCGCGGTGACATGTCCTCAGGACCGCTGCCCGAAGACATCTAGGTTCGGGGGTTGTCTTAGCGTGCCGGACGCGGGGCTGGAGCCGGCGCGGGTGCCGGAGCCTGCTCCTGCGACGGATGCTCTGCACGCGGCTGCGGACGGTCCTCGCGGATCGGTGCCCTGCGCGAAATGATCCACTGCGCGCTGTCTTCGAGCATCGGGCCGCCGTACTGGGTGTGGTTGTACACGCTGAACAGCAGCGGGAGCGTCGTCGGCGACCGCTTGGCCACGATGGAAGCGAACTCCGTCATCGGTACCTGGCCACGCAACGCCGCCATGCGCAGGAACGGGTTGACGTGGTTACGCCACTCAGCCGGAAGCGAGCAGATCGGATCGTCCCTCCGGCACACATCGAGCACGCGCGAGCCAAGCTCGCCGTAGCCGCCCTTCAGTTCTTCGAGTGCACCGCGGTCATCGCGCGTCGCGCCAGCTGCGAAGGAGCCGCCGTTGTCCGCGAGGTGCGGGTTGGAGATCAACACGGCGGAGTTGACCTTCTTCGCCGGCACCGGACCGCGGCCGTGACCGATATTGTTGATCAGCTTGGCACCGATATCTGCGCCCTCGGAATAGCCGGTGATGCTGAATGTCGCCTTCGGGCACATGCGCGCGAGACGGCGCATCGTTCCGGAGGCCTCCCAGTACCCCTTATTCGACGAATCGTTGTAGCTGTACAGCGTGAAAGGGCTCGCCGCATAAGTGATCCAGACAGGCTGGATCTTGCCGCGGGTCGCACCGTGAACGCGGGTGGCCACCTCCGTCACCTTCGGCCCGATCGGCGCCTTCTCCGGCAGGAACGACGCAGTATTGCCACCGCCCGGAATGGTGATCAAGAACTCGTCGGAGCACTTATTCACATTCGGAGATTCAATCAAGGAACGCAGGTCCTGCGCCTGGGCAGGCGTCGCGCACGCAGCAACGAGACCGACAGCCGCTGCAGCCGCAGCGACGAATTTCTTCCACATGGAGGGCAGCTCCTTGATTCGAAAAGACGGAAAGAGCGAGTAAGAGCGCTCGTAAATTTTCCTGTGTAAGCGTCGTTTATCTTAAGACATTTTGAATCCCTACACTAACTACACCCTGACATACCGCAGCGCACAGACGCGCGTGGGGCTGGGGGCTCTCAGGTGGTCTTATCCGCTGATAAGGCACCGTTCACGCGAATTCCACACAACGGTAATCCCAGGTACACTCACCGCCATGCGTAAAAAGATTGCTTCCTCCATCATCGCTGCTTCCCTCACCATCGCCGCGGTCCCGGCAATTGCTCCGGCCACCGCCACCGCTCAGACCAACCTCGCTGCTACAGCCGGCGCCGCTGGTGACCGCGCCAAGGCCAATAGCGACGCCGTAGGCCGCGGCATCGAAAAGGCCTTTGACCCGAACGAGTCCTCCTCTATTCCGGAAGGTTCCGGCTTCAAGGGGTTCATGAAGATGATCTTCGAGCCCTACAAGCAGATGTTCAACAGCGACCTGGAGACCAGCTCCCAGGGCGTGACCCGCACGATCATCAACTACGTCATCATCG
>ERZ1031273.262-NODE-262-length-24470-cov-10.235224_pt1 | contig 24470 bp, 11 predicted proteins | sample MGYA00516575_ERZ1031273 | MGnify/ENA primary metagenome ERZ1031273 (study PRJEB33718, sample SAMN03159816) | human skin metagenome | collected 2014-02-25 | study: EMG produced TPA metagenomics assembly of the PRJNA266117 data set (Human skin bacterial metagenome... | reverse complement strand
GGAGTCGTCGGCAGCGTCAGATGTGTATAAGAGACAGCGTGAAACCTTCGTCCGGCCTGCGGGCCCGCGCCGTGCCGATCGAGGGCCTGGACACGAAGTGGATCGCCGCCCACCGGGGGCTGCTGCAGCGCTTGCTCGGGGTGTCTGACCTGGGCTTGGCTGAGGGCGACAGGATGGTGCGCGTGCGGTTCTTGGACAGCGCGCTGGCGCCCGCTGAGGGGTTGGTGGATGTGGCAGTGCCCTTCGGGTCGCTGCAGTTGCCGGACGGTTTGTTGGTGATCGTCGTGGAGAACAAGGAGACGTTCTTAGCACTCCCCCAGGCTCCTGAGGGTTCGGGCGCGGTCCTGGTGTGGGGCTCCGGGTACACCGCCGGCGCGCTGCCAGAGCTGCCGTGGGTGCGCGCGGCGCGCCGGGTGCTGTACTGGGGCGACGCGGATGCGGACGGCTACGCCATCCTGAACGCGCTGCGCACCCGCCTGGCTGCCGACGGCGCCCCCGTCCCCGTCGTCAGCGTGGCCATGGATGTGGAGACGGTGGAGCGCTTCCTGCACCTCGCGGTGGCCGACCCCGGCGACACAACCCGGGTGCTCCCCCACCTCACCGACGACGAGGACCGCGCCCGCCGGTTCCTGGTCGCCTCCGGTGCGAAGCGTTTGGAGCAGGAGCGCGTGTCCTTGGAGTGGGCGTTGGCGATGCCGGAGTTCGCGGCGGTGTGGGGTGGTACCGTGGGCGGTACCATTACCGGCGCAGGAGTAGACGATGACTGAACGCTTGTCGGACAAGTACACCTACCAAACTTTCTGGTCTGAGGAGGACGGTGAGTACGTGTCCACCGTTGCCGAGTTTCCGTCCTTGAGCTGGCTCGATGAGGACGCCCAGCGGTCGAGTGCCGGGCTCCGGACGCTTGTCGCTGAGGTAATCGCAGACATGCAGCGAACCGGGGAACCTATCCCCCAGCCGTTCGGTCAGCGCGACTTTTCTGGACGGTTCAACGTGCGTGTCAGCAGTTCCCTCCACCGCCGTCTTGCCATGGATGCCGCGCGGGAGGGCGTGTCCTTGAACGCTTGGGTGACGCAGAAGCTCGCGAGTGTGTAGACGGGAACTTCGGTCGGGATGAGCGTTGTCCGGGTCAATATCCAGCCCCACATGCTTGTGTGGGCACTGGATTGCACTGGCCTGCCGGAAGCAGAATTGGAAAAGCGGTTCCCCAAGCTTCCACAGTGGCGCTCGGGAGAGAGTCGCCCAACGCTGAAGCAGGCGAGGGAGCTCGCGAAGCTCGCCCGCATTCCTTTCGGCCGATTGCTGTTGGATGAGCCGTCGGGTGAGCGAGTGGGTGTGACGGACTTTCGGACCGTCGGCAACAAGGCGATGGGTACCGTGAGTGCCGATTTGCGAGAGACTATCCGTTCGAGTCAGAGCAGGCTCGCTTGGTACGCCGATTTCGCTGCTGAAGAGGGCATCGCCCCGCCGACGATGTATGCCTCGGCCACGGTCGAACATGATCCGGGTGAAACGGCTGAGCGAACCAGGGAGCTTCTTGGTATCGAGAGAGGCAAACCACTCCCGGGAAGCGACAACGTAGCCGAGCTCGCTGCGGCCATGGAGGAAGACGGAATCCTGGTGGCGAGAAACTCGATCGTCGGGAACACAACTTCGAGGAGGCTCAGCGTCGGCGAGTTCCGAGGCTTCACGATCGAAGACGGCGGCTACGTCTTGGCGTTTGTTAACACCGCGGATGCCAAAACTGCCCAGTTGTTCAGCTTGGCCCACGAATTGGGCCACGTTGTTCTTGGGTACACCGGTATCTCTGATCACTCTGAACATGCGGACGTCGAGCGTTGGTGCAACCGGTTCGCTGCTGCGGTGATCGCTCCGGCGGAGGCAGTGGAATTGGCCTTCACCTCACGCGAAGAGCCTATGAATGCGGCTGGGTTATACGAAGCGCATCCAGCCGACCAGCATGAAAGCGGGGGCACTCCCCGATTTAACACAGTGGTGCGCTCTCGCGTTGGCAGCCGTTTCTTCGACTCGATCACTCACGCCTGGAGCAACGGACAGATTTCGGACAGAGACGCGGCCCGCCACCTCGGCGTCAGTACTTACGCTGCTCTCTCCAAGCTCGCGAACGCTTAACCCCGTGCTCTGGACCAGCACTTGCCCTGCAAGCCCCGCGTTTGCCCTTTACCGTCACCAGCATGACAATTTTCATTTCTTTCATTGAGGCGATCGCGGCCGTCGCCGCAGCAGTTTTGGCGGCAATGGCCCTGCAGACATCGAAGCAGGCCAACGAGCTAGCGGAGAAGACCCGCGACGACAGCCAGAAGTTCAAGGACGAGGAACGTGAAAAGGACGAGGAGCAACGGCGCAACGCGGTTGCGATGAGTGTTTACGCCTACTGGGCGAAGCGGGACGACAACCAGTGGGGAGTGGTGATCAGTAACAAGGGCCCGCGTGCGACGGTGGTGAAGGACTTCCGGGTGGAGGTCAAGTGCAAGGACAAGGAGCGGACCTGCCACGAGTCGCACCAGATGGTCGCACTGCCCGTGGGTGAGTTCTTCATCGAGCACAAAACGACGAAGTATGGCTGGGGCAACCTCGTCTCCATCAACGAGAGCGAGCGGTTCAAGCCCGTGGTGTACGCCAACACGTGGCGCGTGGACAAGATCAGCTTCATCGACCATCTCAATGAGCAGTGGATTTACACGCCTGAGACCGGCTACACCCACCAGCCAGTCAACTAATCGGCCCCGACCATCCCCGCCGCGTTTCACGTGAAACGTCCCTCAACCAACCCCCACTCAAACACCCGTCCGATATAAACCTCCCCCGCATCGGGCGCGCCGGATAACCTGCCTAGTATGTCTTCTCCCACGCAGGAAGCAGCGCAGGAAGCGCGCACCGACAACGCGGCGAACTCCACCGCCTACGCGCCGGGCCTCATGGTCAAGGTCCGCGACGAGTTGTGGCTGATCACCAGCGTCACCCAGTCCGTGGACGGGTACCTGCTCAAGGTCCGCGGCCTGTCGGATTACGTCCGCGACACCACGGCGAGCTTCTACACCGCCATCGACGACGTAGAGGTCTTCGACCCCGCCAAGGTGGAGGTCGTCCCGGACCGCTCCCCCGGCTACCGCACCACACGCCTGTGGCTGGAGACCACCCTGCGCCAGACCCCGGTGCCCCTCTACCAGGAGGAGCTGTCGGTGGCGGACCAGATGCTCATGGATCCGCTGGATTACCAGCTCACCGCCGTACGCAAGGCGCTTTCCGACGACAACCTCCGCCCCCGTGTGCTCATCGCGGATGCCGTGGGCCTGGGCAAGACCCTCGAGATCGGCATGATCCTCTCCGAGCTGATCCGCCGAGGACGCGGCGAGCGCATTCTCGTGGTCACACCGAAGCACATCATGGAGCAGTTCCAGCAGGAGCTGTGGTCCCGCTTCGCCCTCCCGCTGGTGCGCCTCGATTCCACCGGCATCCAGCGCGTGCGCCAGATGCTGCCGGCCAGCCGTAACCCGTTCACGTACTTCCCCCGCGTGATCGTGTCCATTGACACGCTGAAGAGCCCGAAGTACCGCGCGCAGCTGGAGAAGGTGCGCTGGGACGCGGTGGTGATCGATGAGATCCACAACGCCACCAACGTGGGCACCCAGAACAACGAGCTGGCCCGCACCCTCGCCTCCACCACAGAGGCGCTCCTGCTCGCGTCCGCCACTCCGCACAACGGCAAACCGGAAAGCTTCAAGGAAATCCTCCGCCTACTGGACCCCACGGCGGTGCTACCGAACGGGGAGATCGACAAGGATGCCGTTTCCCGCCTGGTCATCCGCCGCCACCGCCACAGCGACGAGGTGGCCAGCGTGGTCGGCGAGCAGTGGGCGGAGCGCAAGGACCCCATCAACATCCCGGTGGAAGCCTCCGCGGAGGAAAACGCCGTCGCGGGCGAGCTGGAGCAGACCTGGATCCACCCAGACGACGCAAAGACCAACCCAGCCCAGGACCGCCTTTTCCCGTGGACGCTGGTTAAGGCGTTCCTCTCCTCCCCCGCCGCGCTGGGTGAGACCATCGAGAACCGCCTCAAAGATATCCCTGCCAAAGAAAGCAACCAACGGAAAGCCTTAGAGCACCTCGCGCAACTGAACTCCAACGTCACCGACCTCTCCTCCAACAAATACCGGGAATTGGTTAAGTATTTGCGAAAAATCGGAGTTGGCAAGGGCAAGAAGACCAGAGCGGTGGTGTTCTCGGAGCGCGTGGCCACGCTGTATTGGCTTCGGGAGAACCTCGTAAAAGACCTAAAGATGCCGGCCGGCGCGGTGGAGGTCATGCACGGCGAGCTCTCGGACGAAGAGGAGATGCGCCTTGTAGACGAGTTCAAGCGCGAGGACTCCAAGCTACGCATCCTGGTTACCGGCGACGTCGCGTCTGAAGGCGTGAACCTGCACACGCTGTGCCACAACCTGGTCCACTACGACATCCCGTGGTCGCTGATCCGCATCCAGCAGCGCAACGGCCGCGTGGACCGCTACGGGCAAACCGAGCCCCCGCAGATCGCCGCGCTCCTGCTGGACACGAAGCAGGGTGGTTACGTGGGCGAGCTGCATGTGCTGACCAAACTGATCAGACGCGAGAACGAGGCGCATGCGTTGCTTGGCGACGTCGGCTCGCTCATCGGCAAGCACACCGTTTCCGGCGAGGCGGCTGAGATCCGCCGGGTGATCCAGAACCAGGCCGGCTTCGATGAGGTGGTCAAGTCCCCGGAGCAGGTCGCGAGTGCGGATGCGCAGTCTGAGGAGGATCTCATCGATCTGTGGATGTCGGGCTTCGGGCTTGACGACGAACCATCGGAGAGCCCCGTTTCCGACCCAAGTGCCCCGCACACGACCAGCCTGTACGCCTCAGAAATCGCCTACCTGGAGGACGCATTGAACGAGGCCTTCTACGGCGCACCTGAGAAGGCGCTCGCCGCTAACGGCGTGGCCTACGAGCTGGGCAAAAACGGCGTGGCCCAGCTCGCCCCGCCGGAGGACCTGCGCCGCCGCCTGGACGTGCTGCCCCAGGATTACCTGGCAGACCGTAAGGTGCGCGAGAAGTTCCTGCTGGCTACCAATACCGCGGTGGGCAACGAGATCCTGCGCAACGCTCGCACCGGCCAGGACGGTTCCACGTGGCCCAAGGCGCACTTTCTGGGCCCGCTGCACCCAGTGACGGACTGGGCCACGGACCGCGCGCTGGCGTCGCTGTCCTCCGGCCAGATCACCGCCATCGAGGGCGACGTGGACATGCCCACCGTGCTGTTGATGGCCACACTGACCAACAAGCGCGGCCAGGTGGTCTCCCGCGCCTTTGTCACCGTCGCTGGCGGCATGCTGCCCAAGACCATCGAGGATCCGGTGGCCTGGCTGCGCGGCATCGGGTTGACAGAGAACGCCATCAACCCGGAAACGCTCACCCTGCCGGATAACGCGCAGGAGCTCGTCGCAAAGTCTGTGGAGATCGCTGGCAACCAGTTGCAGCCGATGATGGCGGCCGCCCGCAACCACGCAACCAGCCGCATCGAGTACTGGATCGACCGCGCCGACCGCTGGCAGCACGCCAAGGACGACAGCCAGCAGATGCTGCGCGTTGGCCGCTCCGCGAACCTGATTGCCGAGGAGCGCGCGCTGATCGCCTCGCTTGAACCAGACCGTGAACTTATCCGCCCGCTCGTCCTCGTCCTGCCGAAGGAGCAGTAGATCAATGGCTACCTACGACTCAATCATCAACGTTGATGAATGGATCAATGATTACTACTTCACCGCTGATGAAGGGGAGTCCTTCACTAAGAGATTGGGTAAGCGCGTTTCGGAGTGGAAACAGTTAGAGAAGGAATCCAACATCCCCTCCCCAGTTAAACGCTTGCAGGCGCGGCGTAATGAACTACAAAAAGCCTTCGCCACCAAAGTCGAAACCGCCGAGCTCGTGCGTGCCACGTTTAACTACGGCACTCCTACCAAACAGCATTACACCCGCGCCGGAGACACGTTTGTCTACCACGGCTGGGTGGGTAACGCTGGCACCCTGGTGGTCGTCAGCGCTGCACCGGAGAAGCCGAAGGACGGTGACCGAGAAGTTGAACTCCGCACCACCGAGGAAGACCTGACCACACTCCCCGTCACCGGCGGCATCGCGGCTGAGGGCAAGGAACCGGAGCAGGCGAAGGTGTCCAAGCTGGTCGGCGACCTCTTCCTCGCCGCTGAACCCCCGGAGTTCATCGTGGTCCTCGCCGGTGCGTGGGCCGTACTCGCTGAGCGTGAGTCCTGGCCGCTTGGCCGCTACCTCGCCGTGAACCTGCAGCTGGCGGTGGAGCGCAACGACACCAAGAAGGCCGGCGAGCTCGAGCGCGTCGCCGTGATCCTCGCCCGCGAGAACCTGGAACGCGCCGCGGACGGCACCACCTGGTGGGCCGAGACCCGCGAGGAATCCCAGCAGCACGCCGTGAAGGTCTCCGGCGACTTGCGCGACGCGGTGCGCGAGTCCATCGAGATCATCGGCAACGACGTTCTTAACCGCCGCCGGGAGCAAAACCTGCCCATCGACGGCGTCGACGGCAACGAGCTGGCGCATCAATCCCTGCGCTACCTCTACCGCATCCTCTTCCTGCTGTTCGCCGAGGCCTCCCCGGAGCTGGCCATCCTGCCCACCGGCGCACCGGAGTACGTGGAGGGCTACGGTCTGGACCGCCTCCGCGACCAGATCCTCAACCCGCCCGTGACCGACAAGGCGCGCCGGGGCACCCACCTCTACGACTCGCTGCAGCTGCTGTTCACCCAGGTCAACGACGGCCACGACCCGCTCGAGACCGCAGGCGCCGACCAGGACGCGCAGAACGAGGGCCTTACCTTCCGCAACTTGGAGGCGGACCTGTTTAAACGCGAGGCCACCTCGCTTATCGACGAAGCCAAGCTCTCCAACGACGCCCTTACCCGCGTCCTGCAGAACCTGCTGCTGTCGAAGGTTTCCGCCGGCAAGGACCGCGGCTTCATCTCCTACGCCACCCTGGGCGTGACCGAACTCGGCCAGGTCTACGAAGGCCTGATGTCCTACCACGGCTTCATCGCCCAGGAAGACCTCTACGAGGTCGCGCCGAAGGGCGACGCGTCCAAGGGCTCATGGGTGCTGCCCACCCACGCCGCGGACACCGTGCCGCAAGACAGCTTTGTTATGGAGACCAAGCAGATGGAGGAAGGCGGCACCTCCAAGGTGCGCCGCGAGCACCCGGCCGGCTCCTTCGTGTTTCGCCAGTCCAGCCGCGACCGCGAGCGCTCCGCGTCCTTCTACACCCCGCAAGTGCTCACCGAGTTCACCGTCGGCCAGGCCATCGAGGTGCTCCAGGAAGAAGGGCGCATCGAAACATCTGATGACGTACTCAGCATGACCATCTGCGAGCCCGCCATGGGCTCCGGCGCCTTCGCCGTGGAAGCGGTGCGTCAGATGGCTGAGCTGTACCTGAAGCTACGCGAGGACGAGCTGGACACCCAGGTCGACCCCGAGACCCGCGCCGTTGAGCTGCAGAAAGTCAAGGCCCACATCGCCCTGCACCAGGTCTACGGTGTGGACCTCAACCCCACCGCCGTGGAGCTCGCCGAGATCTCCCTGTGGCTAGACACCATGACCAGCCAACTCAAGGCACCGTGGTTCGGCCTGCACCTGCGCCGCGGCAACTCGCTCATCGGTGCGCTGCGCTCCACCTACTCCACCGCGCAGCTGAAGAAGCGCGAGTGGCTCACCGCCGTGCCGCGCCGGGAGTCGGTACAAAACCTCGCCGAGGCTATCGACGCCGGCGAACCCAAGGACATCCACACCGCCGGCCGCATCCACCAGTTCCTTCTCCCCTCCTCCACCTGGGGTGCGGCAGCAGACACGAAGGATCTGAAGACCCTGGCCAAGAACGAGATCACCGCCATGAAGGCGTGGAGGAGGTCCGTGACCCGCAAGGCACCCACCAAGGAGCAGGCGAAGAAACTGACCAACCTGGCCGCGCGCGTGGAGTCGCTATGGGCCATCACGCTGTCCAAGATGCGCATCGCGGAAGAGCAGATCCGCCGCGACATCGACCTCTGGGGACGCGAGACCGAGCACACCGCTAAGAACGTCCGCCGCGAGCAGATTGAGCGGGAGCTGCTTCACGACGCCGAGGGTGCCTACCTGCGCCTGCGCCTAGTCATGGACGCCTGGAACGCGCTGACGTTCTGGCCACTCACCGCTACGCACGAACTGCCGGACCTGGACGAGTGGATTGCCACGCTTACCGACATCCTGGGCAAGGACATCACCTCCCGCGACGCCAGCCAAACCCAGTTGGGCAAGGGCTCGAACTGGGACGAACTCACCGTCATGGAACACGCCGACATTGAGTTTTCCGGCGCGCCGAAGATGGCCACCGTGCTGGCCAACCACCCGTGGCTGAAGACCGTGCAGCAAATAGCTGCGGATCAGGGCTTCTTCCACTGGGACCTCGACTTCGCCGCCGTATTTGCCCGCGGTGGTTTTGACCTCCAGGTGGGTAACCCGCCGTGGGTGCGACCGGACGTGAAGATTGATGATCTGTATGCGGAGTTGGATCCCTGGTTTGCTCTGGCGCAGAAGCCGAAGCAAAAGAAACTCAGAGAGCGCCGCGAAAAGTGGAACACTAATGAATGGGTCCGATCCACTATTTTTGCCGGTGTCGGTGAGACGGTTGCAACTGCGCAAGTACTTGGAAATCTCGCTGAATATCCGCACCTTCGGAATCAACGCCCTGATCTCTACCGAGGATTCATTGAACGGACCTGGTGCAATATGGCGAGCTCTTCCGCTGTGGCTCTGATACATCCGAAGTCCCATTTCACCGAGAAAGGAGCTTCGATGTTGCGACGGGCAACATTTTATCGCTTGCGTAGAAACTGGCACTTTTCCAACAAGCTTGGACTATTTGACATCGGCACAGATGAGAAGAACTTCGACGTTTCGATCTACGGCACACAGCGACAAGAGATTCGTTTCCTGCACTGCGGAGGAGCTCATCACCCGCGAACAATCGCGCAGTCATTGATTCACGATGGCTCGGGACCGGTTCCGGCCTTCAAAACCGATGATGGGGAGTGGGACCTGCGCCCTCATCAGGACCGTGTGCAGGTGATCGACCGAGAAAAGCTGCGCGTTTGGCACGAAATGATTGAGGGGCCAACCGTACCTTTGGATGAATCTCGGGTCATCTACAGCGTTAACACCCAAGCTGCAGCTGTTTTGAAGAGGCTGGCAGCCAATCCGCGCATTCGAGATTTCTCTTTCTCATTCTCCGGCGGGTGGAACGAAACTACGGCCCGTCAGCAGGGGTACTTCGAAAAAGGTTGGAAGCACCCGGACACATGGGAAGATGCAATCGTCCAGGGAACTCATCTGGGTGTCTCAACACCAATGATTAAGCAGCCCAATGCAACTATGAAGTCAGGTAAGGACTGGTCTGAAGTCGATCTAGAGGGCATTGGAGCAGATTTCATACCGGCAACCGGCTACCAACCAGATCGTGACGGGGATCGAAGCTACGATGCGGGGTATCCGAAGTGGAAGCGGGGTGAATTGTCTTACTCCACCAGAAATTTCTTCCGAATTGCGTGGCGCCGTCAGGCAGCGGTGACTGGTTTTAGAACCATTTACCCTGCGATCATCCCACCAGGCGCGGCTCATGTGCACCCAGTGACATCGGCTGCTGATATGGGAAGCAATCATTCGACGGTCAAACTTGGAGCTATATTGTCCTCGCTTCTAGTTGATTTCATCGCGCGATCAACAGGCGCCTCTGAATTGCAAGCTTCCAACGTGGAACCACTGCCGATGCCCGTTGCGTCTTCGCTAGATAAGCCGCTCATCTTCAACTATCTCCGCCTCAACTGCCTCACCGAAGCCTATGCCCCGTTGTGGGAGGAGGTTGTGGGGGAACCTTGGGACGTCGATACGCCTTTGCGTAAGGATGAGGAGCGGCGTGCTGCGCAGGTGGAGATTGATGCGATTGTGGCGTTGTCGTTGGGTGTGACGGCGGATGAGCTGTGCATGATTTACCGGACGCAGTTTCCGGTGATGCGGCGTTATGACCAGGAGGATCGGTTTGATGCGAATGGTCGGAAGGTGTCGAAGGAGATTGTGAAGGCGGATGCGAAGTTGAAGGATGGTGCGGAGTTGTTGGTGGCGGATCGGACGTGGACGCATCCGCAGTCGGGTGTGGAGTACGTGTACGAGTACCCGTTTAGACAGCTGGACCGGGAGGCGGATATGCGAGAGGCGTATAAGAGGTTTGAAGGGCTGACTGGCAAGTGACAATCAGCCGACTCGAAGAGAAAATCGAGCGTGACCAGAGGATTGGAGGAACCCTTCTGCTCGAGTCGAACGATGAGACCTTCCCTCTAACGGGATTCCTCTATAAAGATGGTGGGAATATCATCGTCGAAACGGTAGTCCTACCGGAGAATGCCCTATATACAACGTTCAGACGAGGTATTACCCTGTTTTTAAACGGTGTGTTCCAAGAGCCGAAGGCGTTAGCGCCCGTAGCTGTTTTCCGAACCGGCTGGGGTGTCGCCACCTTGCTAGAAATCGGAAGCCCAGTTGTTGCCGAATTCATTGACGGGGCTCCGATCGAAGTCAAGTTTTATCCGCGGTACACCGTTCTCGAAACTGTCGAGCAAAAATTACGTGAGCCCACGCTCGCTCGATCTCGAATTAGCGGTTTGGCCCACTGGATGCACGACTCGTACATAACTAGACCTATTGGTGTGGATAATAGCGACGATCCGGAAGACCCGCAGACGTCGGCTGTTTCTATATCCACTAGAGATTTCAAGCCAGTAGTGTTCGCCTTTGAAGACTTTACGATTCGAATTAGCTCGGATCCAGAAATGATTCGTGATCGGGCGCAGGACCTAGTTGGATTGGCATTCCACCCCATGGCCACAGTTGAATTTAGCAATAATGCTGAATGGGGTGACTTGTTGAACAGCCTCCATGAAATTCAGGATCTTGTAATGCTCTTATGCTGGCGAAATCTGCGACCGTCGCTTTTGAGCATGGTTTTCGAGCCCGAACTACCCGGGACCGAAACTTTAGACCGTTGGTCACGCGTATTTACTAGTAGGTTCGAAGGTCCGAGAAAAACCGATGTCGATCAGCGGTTAGACTTTGTCATGAGATTCAGCTCGCTGAATGCGGAGTCAGTCGAGATTTGGCTGCTTAAGCGCTCAGAGCACGCTCACGCAGTGAGCCTATTTCTCCAGGTTATTGGATCCCCTACCATGTCACACGAGGTTCGAGCTCTACAACTCGGAGCCGGTATAGAGGCGTTGGGTTTTAAACTAGTCGCCCGCCAAGTCGGAGCCGAGAAAGCAAACAGGTTCAGGGCGGAGAAGCTTTTTCGAGCCGTCGCTCTACCAGCGGTTAAGTTGTTTCCCGCCACATTTGCTTCCTGGGCAAGAGACGCAAACGAATGCTATCAAGCGATGAAACACTTGAACCGCGATCGTCTACTGACAGGTTTCGTAGCAGAAACAAACGACAGGTCGACGGTGGTTATTCAAATTTGGCTTGCCACAATTCTAGGAGCCAGCGAGGAAGAGATTGTCGATTACGTAGAGAATTGCGCACGATTCAAATCTAACTATCGAAAACTATTGGATCCAAGCAAATACGCCCCAAGCTAACACCACACATCATGGCACCGTGCAACATCGGGAGCCACATGGTTCACCGAACCAGTTATTGCCCAAAATGGAGGGTCAAACCGGGCTGGTCTGCGCTTCGCAAACTCTCGAGCAGCTGCTCCCCCGGTGATGCGACAGTCTACAAAGCCTTCCTTCGGAACGAATGAACGGTGCAACCATCCGGGCGCATAAGGGATGCCGCCCTCAAATGTGGAACTGTTTGCTCATAAACCTATCGCTTTCCCGCCAACGGACTATGATCACAGGGTCATCGCCACCCATAAATCTGGCCACATTTAGCCGCCGAGTTTGTCCTGCATGGATTACTGTGGGGTCCTTACCTGCTACCAGAGCTATTGAAGGCTGATCTCCGGCTACCTCAAATGTTACCTCTTCCGCGTCGTTCTGACTGGTATTGGTAATTTCGAGCCAATAATCTGTCCTGAACTTTGCTCTACCTTGTTTGTCTATTCCGGTTTGATATTTCTCTTGCCGAGGCTGAACTGTGAAGGTAGCTGAGTTTTTGACAGAAGGCTCCCTGGGGTCTTCCAAATCCAGCTGTTCCAGGTCGAATTCGAGTGCTTTCAGAACTTCGTTTCTGAGTTGGTCCTCGTGTGCGAACTCTCCCAGTAGCCCGCGGGTTTGCATTTCTTTCTTAAATTTGCGCAAGCCTTGGAGGACTGTCGCATCGATGTCGTAGGGCAGAGGGGCCGATGAGAAGTAGACGTGAACCGGCTTTCCCTGCGATTCTGCTCGCTCTATTTCTTCCACCGTGCCGGAAAGTGCGTTTGGGGTTGGCGTTCCTAACTTCGTTCCGAACAATGCAAAAACGATGTCGGAACGAGATACACCTTGAGCATTGATCAGCGCCTGGGGGTGGTCGCCGAGCATAGGGACAGCAGATACTTCCCACCGCCACGGGAGTAGAACGATCTTTCTACGCTCAGCATGGTTGTAATTCCAATCGTTAATGGCAGTTTCCACGGCGTTTCGTGCGGATAATGTATCTGACGGTGATGCGATCATCACCCGAACGGCGGTCGCTTGAAAACTCATCACTGTTTCCTTTCAGGATCGGTTGCGAGGTGTAGCTGTGGAGACTGCCTCACCACCAGATTGAAATAGGAGGTGGGGACTCCTGCGTGAGCAGCTAGTTGTTCAGTCGTGTAGCCGTAGTCTGTTAAGAGTTTTACTGCACTGGGGAGTAGCGTGGGCGTTTCAAGGACTACTTGATTTCCGGGCTCGCTTCGACGCCAGCCGCGTTTTGAGAGGGCCATCATCGCATTTCGGTAATCCCCTTCGCTCATGATCCCGAGTGAATGTGCACGGTACAAAAGTGCCCGCATGCTGATGCCCCAATGTTCCTTCAAGTAACGCAGTTCTCTCCACCCGACTTGGTCAGCTCTCTTCGGCAGTGCATCTGCGAGCGCCTCTGAAGGGGCTAGAAGCTCGCTAGCGAATCGATTTGCTTCGGATTCGATTTGTTTATTTCCTACCTGGTCACCTGAATGAAGTATCAAGTGGCCCAATTCATGAGCAAGGTCGAACCTCTGTCTGTAGAAGTCGTGTTTCGCTGGGTTTAAAACGATGACAGGATTCGGATTTGCCGAACGGGAGAATGCATCTACGGATCGAGAGCTTGGGGGGCCAAAGACAGCGAAAATTCCTTGGTCTTCTACCTGTTCCATTAAATTTCGAATTGGACTGTTACCCGAGCCAAGCTGGAAGCGGAGATCTTGGGCCGCTTCTTCCGGAGACTCGGCGCTGATCGCCCCAAAGCCATTGAAGGGCGGGAAATTCACGTTGAGGTCGAGAGATCTAATAATTCTCTCGGCAACCTCGGTGTAGGCACTACTCTTCGATCGTTCTGAAGCGGTCGTTGACCTAAGCGACCGGAAGAACGGGAGTTCGACATTCTGTCGATTTTCGACGTAGGCAAAAAACTCGGGATCAACGGCGAATCGTATAGCTAATCGCCGCACATTGGCCTGAGTAGGCGATCTACTGCCGTTCTCCCAGCCGGTAATCGTTGCAGGAGAAACCCCGATATCCGTGGCGAGGGTACTTTTAGGAACACCCTCCAACTCTCTCAGAAGCGTAAGTTGCGACGATGCAAACGAAGAAACTTGCATAGTTGACGTTTCATCTTTCTAGCGTCCGTGTCTAACACTTGTCGAGTTTTGGGGCGTTTTAAGCGTGACTTTCTTGTTGAGTTTGAACTGGGATGTGGTGGCCGTTGTATCGGCAATGGATGTCGGAGGTTGCCCGTCAGTATTGAGCTCAGTGAACCAATGCCACGGATGGCCACCAAGAGTGTTGTCCCTCGGGATTCCATATCCAGCTTCTAGCGTCAACCCGTTAGTTCGATATCCGATAACTAGGTACTGCCCCTCAGGGGTGCCAGTGCTCGGGAGCACAGGATATCCCGGAAGGATGTCGAGGTAGAGCTGGCCAGTCCTTGGGGCAAAAAGTCTCTGAGCAATGGCAAGCTTCGTTTTACCGCTCTGAGTTGCCCACTTGAAGTCACTGAAGGAGGTGCGTCCGAAGGATTGAAAGAGTAGGTGATACTCGCCGACATGCCAGCAGGGGGCTCCATTTAAATCGCGGCGGAATACGGAACCCGGCTTGAGCTGAGGCATGGTTGAAACTTCATGCCCAGTCAACGAGTAATAGATATCCGAGGAATCGCGGGAGATTGTTTCGCCGTAGGGAAGCAGAAATTTGCCAGTGGCGCAGACGCGGTCAAAGCGGTCGCAAATCTGATTTTGAAAGTAGTGACCACGTAATCGATTGTCGTGGCCGTTGCCCGGATCGTGTTGCTCCACCGTACTTCGGTGTGCGGCAGCGAGGGCCCACTGAATCGCCGGGATGACTTGCGCCAAGTCTCGCGCGGCGTCGGCTGGAGTTACGAATTCGTTCATGAAAACGTTATACCACAGGAAAAATAGTGTCGAAAGATTAACCTGTCGAAGTGTGCTCCGGGAGTTTTTAAACATGCAAATTTTGGTTGAAATGCAAAGTTCTCGTTGCCCAATCCTCACGGGCCTCGGAGCTGATTAAACTCCCCTTTGTGTCTTCCCTCATCCCCGTCCACGCATCGGAGCACGTCCTCGGGGGCGTCTCTGAGTATCTGGCCACTGCGTTTTCGCTTGCGAATCCGGAGACGTCCAACGCGCTGAAGGCGTTTTTGGAGGACACGGAGCGGGGCATGTTCCACGGTCCGTACGTGCGTACGCGGTTGCCGTACGCACGCGCGATCGGGTGGGACGGGATTCTAGACTGGATGCCGGAATGGTTCACCCCGTACCACCACCAGGCGGAGGCGTTCCGGCGTTTGCGCAGCCGGGATGAACAGGGTGCTCGGCGCCCGGAGCCGACGTTGGTGATCACGGGTACTGGCTCGGGTAAGACTGAGTCGTTCCTCTACCCGGTGTTGGACCACGCGGCGAGGGCTCGCGCTGAGGGCCAACGCGGCACCAAGGCGCTGCTGCTCTACCCCATGAACGCGCTGGCGAACGACCAGGCGGACCGCTTGGCCAAGCTGCTCACCAGCGAGCCGGCGCTGTCGGGGGTGACGGCGGGTATCTACACGGGTGAGTCGAAGGGTACCGTCCGCAAGGTAACGCGGGATTCGCTGATCACTGACCGTGACCAGATGCGTGCGGATCCGCCAGACATCTTGCTCACCAACTACAAGATGCTTGACCAGCTGCTGCTGCGTGAAGAGGACCGGGAGATCTGGAAGCGTTCGGCAACGTCGTTGCAGTACTTGGTGCTGGATGAGTTCCACACGTACGACGGTGCGCAGGGCACGGACGTGGCACTGCTGCTGCGTCGCTTGGGGCTGATGCTTAAGGCACACCAGCCGGAGGGGTTCCTCGGCGACTACGAGTCGAACCCGCTGGGTCGGGTCACGCCGGTGGCGACGTCGGCAACGCTGGGTGGCAAAGACGACACGCAGAAAGTGCAGGACTTCGCGGGCACGATTTTCGGGGAGCAGTTCAGCGCGGACGCGCTGGTCAGCGAGCGCACGCTGACGTACGAGCAGTGGGTGGACGAGATCGCGGAGACTTTCGGGAGCCACTCCCCTACTCCGCTGCCGGACATCGACCAGATCAAGCAGATCAACAGCACGATTGCGGACGATGCCTCGGGCCGCGACTACGCGGACGTGGTGCTTGAAGTCTTCCGCACGCAGCTGTGGGACGCCGGTGAGACGCTGGAGGAGATCATCGCGGCGTACGCAGCGCACCCGCTGACCCGCGCGCTGCTGGGGGCGGCGAAAAACGCGGCTCCGCTTATCGAGCGCGAGGGTGAGAAGGAAACGACGGTGCCGGCGGCGGTGCTCGGCGAGATTGTGGTGCGCAGCCTCAAGGAGGGCCCGGCACGCGAGTTTGTCACCCACCTGCTCACTGCGGTCGCGCACGTGCGAGCGCTAGCGGGCGAGAAGTACGGCTTCGGTGGCAAGCGCTTGCCGGGTGTGGAAACGCACCTGTGGCTGCGTGAGGTCTCTCGCATCGAGCGCACGGTGACGACGACTGAGGACGGCGAGGTGTTTCGCTTCGCGGATGACGGCCAGCTCGGCGGGGACGACGCTGCGGTGTGGTTGCCGGCTATTTACTGCCGCGAGTGCGGGCGCGCCGGGTGGATGACGGCGTTGGAGCCCGGCACGGACGCGGTGGTGCTGGGTGGCGGGGAGATCCGCAAGGCGAGCGTCGATAAGCCTGAGCTCGTGCGCCCCCTCATCGATGCCACCAATGAGTACCGCCGGGCGCTCAAAGACGGCAAGGAGATGAAGGAGTTCGGCGACGACGAGGGCAAGCGGGCCCTGATGTGGTTCCACACGCAGACCCGCACGCTGTCCGCGAGTGAGCCGGACGAGCGGGAGCGGGCGGAGGGCCTGTCGGTGCCCGTGATCACCTACGCCGGTCTCGACGCTGGCGAGTACGCCCGCGAGCAGGTGTGCCCGTCGTGCGGGGAGACGGACACCATCCGCTACATCGGCTCGCGCGTGGCCACGCTGCTGTCGGTGGGGTTGTCCAATCTGTTCGGCATGCCGCAGCTAGAGCAGGAAGAGAAGAAGACCCTCGTGTTCGCGGACTCCGTGCAAGACGCCGCGCACCGTGCGGGGTTTGTGCAGGCCAGGGCGCGCGCGTTTGGTATTCGCGCGTTGATGCGCAGCGTCGTCGCAAGCTCCGACGATGGAGAACAAGGTGAGGTTTCCGTCGCGCAGCTGCCGCTGCGGATCCTCGAGCGCGCAGACGCCGCTGAGGACCCGTTGCGTGCGCGGTTTGAGCTGCTGCCTCAGGAGATCGCGGAGACGCCCACGTTCCGCGCGTTCTGGGAGAAGGACGCGGACGATGCGTCCCGGCGCGCGGCCACCGCGGCGGTGCTGGAGCGCCTTGAGCTGGACGCGGCGCTCGAGTTCGGCCAGCAGGCGGACCTGCCGCGTTCCTTGGTGTCCACAGGTGCGCTCACACCGCGGGTGGATGTGGATGACGCGGTGCTGCTCGAGGCGGCGGAAGAGGCGCTGCGCAGCATCGATAGCGGCCTGTTCGAGATGGTGGACGCCACCGACTCGCAGGTGCGGCTGCGCTGGATGCGCGGGCTGTTGGAGCAGGTGCGCGCACGCGGCGGCGTGTATACGCCGATGTTCAAGTCCTACTTGCAGGACGACGGCAACACGTGGCGCCTGCACAACCGCTACGCCAAGGCGCGAGGGATGCGCCGGTTTGCCAAGGGCGGCGCGCCGGAGTTCCCGCGCTCCGGGCCGACGGTAGATGACAGGGACCGTGGTGTGACCCCGCTGGGCAGCCCGCGCGGGCGCTACGCGCGGTGGACCTCCAAGGTGCTGGGGATCGGCACCCACGACGCGGCGACGGTGCTCACCAACGTGTTCCGCGAGCTCGCGCGGCGCGAGGTGCTCATGGCTGTGTCCACGGACACCGGCGGCACGATGTACGCCATTGCATCGCAGCAGGTGGTGGTGGCTGGTGAAGGTGAACCGGCGATGTTGCAGTGTGGGGTGTGTCATGCACCGTTGGGCGTCGATAGGCAACTGCGCTCGCTGCTCGCGGGCCTGCCGTGCCCCACGCCCGGCTGCCCCGGCGAGCTCGAAGACGAGCCGATTGAGGCGAACTACTACTCGCAGCTGTACACCTCCACCAACCCGCGCGCGGTGGTGGCGCGCGAGCACACCGGGTTGATTCCAAAGGAGGAACGCCTTGCGCTCGAGCGGGCGTTCCGCGGCGGCGCTGAGGCTCCGAACGCGCCGAACGTGCTGGTGGCAACGCCGACGCTGGAGATGGGCATCGATATCGGCGACCTGTCTACGGTCATGCTCGCCTCGCTGCCTACCACCGTGTCCTCGTATGTGCAGCGTGTGGGTCGCGCCGGGCGTCTCACCGGCAACTCGCTGGTGCTCGCGTTCGTGCAGGGCCGCGGGAGCACGCTGCCGAAGTTGAATCAGCCGCTGTCCGTCATCGCGGGCACCGTGGTGCCGCCGGCGGCGTTCCTCTCCGCCACTGAGATCCTTCGCCGGCAGACCACGGCGTACTTGGTGGACACACTGTCGTTCCGCAACAGCGGGTTGGATGTGAAGTATTCGCGCGACGTGTTCAGCACCCGCAAGGTCTCGCTGGTGGAGGTTCTCGGCGAGGACATCGCGGCCGGTGTGGAGTACCGCGTGGACGCGTTTTTGGCCACGGTGGCAGGGTCCGTGGACGCGGCCACCGTGGACGGGGTGCGCGCGTGGGCGTGCGGGCAGGGGCCCGACTCGCTCAGGGGCGAGATGGAGCGCACCCGCAGACTTTGGGACGGCGAGGTCAAGGCGTTCACCACGCGGCTAAGCACTCTCCAAGACCAGCTGAGTGCCCTGGACGCCAAGGTGGACCCGAACGCGGGCACCGAGAACGCCGATGCGGAGCTGGAGCGCGACAAGCGCAGCACGAAGGCGGCGTACCACCGCACCGCCAAGGATCTCAACGACATTCTGCTCGGCGAACACTGGATCAGCTCCATGGAGCGCTACGGGCTGCTGCCCAACTTCACGCTGTTGGATGATGCGGTGGAGCTGTCCGTGGTGGTCTCCCAGCTCAACCCGACCACCATGCAAATCGACCCGGACTCCTTCGAGCTCTCCCGCGGTGTGTCCTCCGCGCTTCACGAGCTCGCGCCGGGCAACACCTTCTACGCCCGCGGCATCGCCGCCACCGTGGACGCGGTCGAGGTCGGCTTCAACGGCGCGGACATCGAGCGGTGGCGCCTGTGCCCCGAGTGCTCCTACGCCGAGCCCGTGCGCGAAGGGGCCGCCGCCGGTGCGTGCCCCTCCTGCGGTGCGGACACCTTCGCCGACAACGGCCAAGTGCTGGATACGGTGCGCATGCGCCGCGTCTCAGCGGAGGTGGATCGGGGCAATGCGCTTATCGACGACTCCCGCGACGACCGCCGCGAACTGAACTACCACACCGCCCTGAGCTTCTCCGTGCCTGAAGGCGGCCACGGCGGTAAATGGTTCCTCTCCCAAGGCTTCGGCGCGGAGTACCTGCGGTACGTGAACTTGAGCTGGTTCAACCTGGGCCGCGGGCCCGCGATGAAGCGCATCTTCGCCAACGCGGAGATTGATGCGCCCATGTTCACCGTCTGCAACTACTGCGGGCACCTGGACTCGCAGAAGGGCACGAACTCCAAGTGGGATCACCGCCCCTGGTGCCCGAAGCGCAACGCCCGCGAGGAGGAGTCCGTCACCGTCGCGCTGTCTCGCACCCTGCAGACCCAGGGCGTGCTGTTGCACGTGCCGGTAATGCTCACGGCGGGCGACAAGGCGACAATCCCGTCGTTGACTGCCGCGATCAAGCTCGGCTTCAAGGAGGTGCTCGGCGGCGACCCGGACCACCTGGGTGTGGTTACCGTACGCGTACCGGATGACCGCGGCGGCACCGTCGAGGCGCTGCTCATGCACGACAACGTCCCCGGCGGCACCGGTTACCTCTCGCAGTTCGCCTCGCCCGAAGACGTCCGCCGGCTGCTGGAAAAGGCGTTCACGAAGGTTGCGGAGTGCGCCTGCCAGGACGACGAGCGCCTCGCTTGCCCCGAGTGCCTGTTGCCGTACACCCGCTGGCAGCAGATCGATGTCACCTCCCGCGCCGCCGCGGAACGCGCGCTGCGTGCGATTTTGACTAACCAGGACCACCCCTCGGCAGAGACCGATCCCCTGCAGGTGGCGTGGGAGCCGCAGACGGAGGCGCCCCAGCTGGATCAGTCCTCCAACCTGGAGGTGCGCTTTCGCGAGATGCTGCGCGAGGCCCTAGAGGCGCGCCACGCCACCGTCAAGGACATCGCCAACGCCGGCGGTGTGGAGTGGCACATCACGTTCTCGTCCGGTGAGGAGTGGTCCATGCGCGAACAGCACGACTACGGCTACACCCGCCCGGACTTCCTCTTCCAGCACCGCCGTAACCCGCTTGTGCGGCCGGTGGCCGTGTACACCGACGGCGCCGCGTTCCACTTCAGCCCGCAGCACTACCGCTTCCCCTCGGACATCCAAAAGCGCAACAGCCTGCACCACACCGACAAGCAGATCTTGCCGTGGAACGTCACCGATGCCGGTCTGGACTGGTTCGCGCAAGAGGCCAAGGTCGATGCCGCAGCGCCGACGTGGGTGAGCGAGGAGGCCGAGAAACGTACACGCGCGATGGAGGGCATCGGCAACAATGAGATCGCGTTTTTGAAGGCCTCCCCCATCACGCAGCTGCTGACCTACCTGGCGGAGCCGGAACGGTCCTCGTACGCGCTGATGGATAAAGCCCTGCTGCAGATGCTCAGCACCTCTGTGGTGCCCTCGCGCATCCCGGGTGGGGCGCGACTGACGTTCCGCAACGAGATCCACTTCGACGCCGCCAAGGTAGGCGAAGAGATGATGCTGCAGCGGTTGCTTGTCAGCGCTCTCACGCCCGGCTCCATCACCGAAGACAACTGGCGCGACTTCCTCCGCTTCGCCAACATCATCTGGCTGGCGAACAACGCCGTCACGGTCGACGTTGGTGACGGTGATGCTGTGGGCGTTGTGGAACCGGAGGACGTCGAGAAGCAAAGTACCGTCGAGGCCGCAGTCAGTGGGCTGTGGGCCGAGGCGATCGAAGAGTTCGAGGACGAAGCGGACGTGGCCACCGCGCTGCGCACCCTCGTGGACGCTGGCGCGCCGCCGACCGAGGAGATCGGCGAGGAAATCGGCTCGATCCCGACCGCCGTGTCCTGGACCGAGCTGCGCATCGCGCTGCTTATCGAGCAGGACGCCTCCTACGCGGGTGCCGAAGCCAAGCTTCGCGAGCAAGGCTGGACGCTGCTGTACCCCGATACACTCTCGGCAGAGACGATCCCGGCCGCGCTGCTGGGTAAGGAGTAACACCATGGTGACGTTTAGCCTGTACAGCGGGTTGGACCTCGACGGCGCACTGATGAAGCCGACGATGAACTTCCTGCAGAAGCTGTCTGCGGACCCGACGAACCCTTCGCTGAAGATCAAGACGCTTACGAACGCCGTGGACAAGCGCGTGCGCACCGGCCGCATCAACGACCAGTTCCGCGCGGTGCTTTTTGAGATCCGCGACCAGGACACGCACCACTTCGTGCTTGTGGACGTGGACTCGCACGACGAAGGCAACCTCAAGGCCGAACGGCTGGACCCGGCGCGGCTGCGCCTGGACGTGAACCCGATCAACGGCATTACGACGCTGATCAAGGAGCCTGCTGCGGGGGATGCTGCGGCGGATGTTGATTCGCGCGCCAAGGCCGAGGCGGCCGCGCGTGCTGCGCATGAGTTGGCGGCCGAGCAGGCGAAGGCGGTTGTGCAGGAGAAGGGGGTGGAGGCGGAGCTCGTCGAGAAGCAATCGCCCGCCCCGCGCGAGGTGTTGGGTGAGCTGACGCCCGAGAAGTTGTGGGAGGAGCTGGGCATCGACCCGGCGCTGACCGAGCAGGTGCTGGCGCTCGAGTCCGAGGATGGGTTGGATGCGTTGCTGGCGCCGCGGCCGAAGTGGGAGCACGAGGCTGTGTTGGCGCTGGTGGCGGGGTATTCGGTTGAGGAGACGCGCGACTCGCTGGGCCTGCGGAAAGTCTCGGCGTCGGAGGCGGCGGAGTCCGAGGACGCGCGCCTGTTGGCTGGTCTGCGGCAGGCGGCTGCGGAGCTGGAGTTCGCGTACGTGGACGACGTGGAGACTGAGTCCCTGCGCAGCGTGATCGAGTCCGGCAGCTTTGAGAAGTGGCGCGTGTACATCCACCCGGAGCAGCGCCGCATGGCGGAGAACTCGTACAAGGGCTCCGCGCGCGTGTTCGGCGGAGCTGGCACCGGCAAGACGGTGGTGGCGGTACACCGCGCGAACAACCTGGCCATGGGGCGCGTCGCCGGGGCGGGGCCGCGCGTGCTGCTGACCACGTTTACGAAGGGGCTCGCGCAAGGGTTGAAGTCCCAGCTCAACGCGCTGAATCCGGTGTACCCGGAGGCCGGCGAGCCCGGCGAGGACGGCGTGTGGGTGGACAACATCGACGCCGTGGTGCGCAAGGTGGTCTCCCTGGGCACGCCCGAGGAGGTTTCGGAGGCAACCCGGCGCGTGCTCGGCGTGGCGGCCCCGCGTGTGCGCCCCTACACCGACATGGCCGCGCGCCAGGTGTGGGAAGGCGCGCTTGAGGCTACCGACGAATCCATGCCCCGCGAGATTGCCAACGAGGCGTTCCTGCAGGCCGAGTACGAGACTGTGGTGCTCGCGGGCGGGATCACGACGCTGGCGGAGTACCTGAAGGTCGCGCGAACCGGGCGCGGCACGCCTTTGAACCGCAGGCAACGCAAGCAGGTGTGGGCCGTGCTGGAGTCGCTGATGCAGACCCAGGCCATCGACGGCCAGCTGTTCTGGCCCACCATGTCCGCCGTAGGCGCGGAGATTCTGAACGTGCGTTACGAGCGCGGCGGCGGATCCCTGTTCGACCACGTGGTTGTGGACGAGGCCCAGGACTTCAACGCCGGCCACTGGCGCTTCCTGCGCGCGTGCGTGGCTGAGGGGCCGAACGATGTGTTCATCGCCGAAGACTCCCACCAGCGCATCTACGGCAACCCGCTGACCCTGTCGCACTTTGGCATTTCCACTCGCGGCCGCGCGTCGCGACGTTTAACGCTGAACTACCGCACCACCAAAGAGAACCTGGACTACGCGCTGCGCATCCTGGTCGGTGGCGACATGGAGTTCCTGGACGGCGAGGGCGAAGTCGACTCTGTTGGCGGGTACCGCTCCGCGCGCACCGGCCCGGCGCCGATGATCGTGACCGCCAAGTCAGAGGACGAGGAGTTCGCCGTTGCGGCTGCGTTGATCAACGGCTGGCTGGAGGAAGCGGAGCGTGCGGCCGAAGAGGGGGTGAACAAGGAAGTCCGCGTCGGCGTGATGTGCCGCACCCGCGGGCAGCTCTCCCGCGTGGTGTCCGGTCTTGCCGACCACGGCATCGACGCCGTCCAGACCAAAACCGCCGAGTTAGCCTCCCACGAGCAGGTCAGCGTGATGACCATGCACGGCGCCAAGGGCATGGAATTCACCCACGTGATCCTCATGGGCGTGGGCAAAGAGATCATGCCGCTGCGCTTCCGTCTGAAGAACCTGTCCGAGGAAGACGCCCGCGCCGCCCTGCAGCGCGAGCGCTCGCTGCTGTACGTGGCGGCCTCGCGCGCCCGCGACGCGCTGGTGGTGACCACGGTCGGTGAGCGGTCGGAGCTGCTGCCGGAGGGTTAGGGGGTTTCGGTATATGGCTAATCCGCGCAGGCAGAAGAACTTTCGGCGATCGCAATCCCAGCGCCACCTCCGACGGAATAAGGCGCAAGAGGACCGCCTCCCCTCTGAAGAGTTCAGCAGGAAAGACTTTAAGAGAATGGAGGCGCAAGCTCGGCGGATGATGGAACGAAACCGGAGATCGTTCGACGATTGAACTTGGCGGGTCTTGAGGTGGATCCAGGTGAGCGGACCCGCTTAATCGTTGTTGAATGTTAAACAACCTGAGAGGCTCCCACGGTCTAAAGTTTTGACAGTCGTTCTTAAGCTCCCGTGGAGGTTCCTCAAATGAATAAACGTGTTTTGGCGCCCGCTATGGCGATCGCGATCGCTGCCGGCTCCGTTGTGGCCGTCGGTAAGGCCGATGCCCAGGAGTTCACCGCCGCCGAACTGTATGAGCCTACGATCGGTGGCGCATACGACCTTGGTCCGGATGAAAAGTTCGCCTTGCTTATCCATGATGAAGGACCCCGGATGGTCTCGGCAGACCTCAACCTTTTTGAATCCCCCTATTCTGGTTTGAAGATCAGGAAAGACGATTCTGCCTACGCTCCTCCCCACGCTATTTATGTGAAGCTTGAAGGCGGGAAGATTTACCCCGAGCAGTTCGACGTCCTGACTGGCGTGACAGTTCACTACGATGACGGCTCCAGTGAGTACGTGGAGGGTTTGTTCACAGTGCGTCCACTCAAGGCGTTGGTTGCAGGTGAACCCGCAGACCCGATCAAGCCGACAACCACCCCGCGAGCCACGGTGAGTGTTACGGCAACCACGACCGCCACTGAGACTGAAACCCTTACTGAAACGGCAACTCAAACGGAGACCACGACGTCGACTGAGTTTTACCCGGAGCCGTACCCTGAAATTTTCTTTGAAACCGAAACGGTAACTGCCACCACGACTGAAACGGCAACTCAAACGGAGACCACGACGTCGACTGAGTTTTACCCGGAGC
>ERZ1031273.261-NODE-261-length-24493-cov-7.749980_pt1 | contig 24493 bp, 18 predicted proteins | sample MGYA00516575_ERZ1031273 | MGnify/ENA primary metagenome ERZ1031273 (study PRJEB33718, sample SAMN03159816) | human skin metagenome | collected 2014-02-25 | study: EMG produced TPA metagenomics assembly of the PRJNA266117 data set (Human skin bacterial metagenome... | reverse complement strand
GGCATGCTGCCGATAACTGCGAGGTCCACCACATCGAACCCTGGGCCCGCGGTGGGCCAACGAATATGAACAACTTGTCGGTGTTGTGCAGGTATCACAACCGCACCAACGACGATGACCCCGACAGACACAACAGGGGCCGAATACAGATGCGCGATGGGACACCAACATGGATCTCACCGCGCGGAACACCAGTACCGAACCGGACACACCAATACGGTGCGATGCACCTGTTGTTCGGAACCTAGCCGAGGGGCCACCACACCCCACGGCCACTTCCGCACGCCTAAAGGTCTATGTGTCTCTCTGCTTGTAGCGCTCCACTAGGCGTTCGATGAGTTCATCGGTGAGCGCTGGATCGGAGAGGATGATATCCAGCATGTCCCCATGCATTGCTTCGATCTCGGCTGGGTCAGGTTCGGTGTTGTCGGCATCGTAGGAGTCACCCTCGATGTCGACGCCGATGCCTTCGAAGATGTTCTCTTCCTCGGCCGGGATTTCCACGCCGGCCTCGGCGAGAGTCTCAGAATCGATGACAGGGAACTGGGTAGTGAACTCGGTGAGGAACTCGTCGGCATCGTTCCGAGCCTCCGCCGGACGCTTACCTTTGCGGATCTCAGCTTCAATGCGGCGTTGGAGGGCTTTTTCCATTTGGCGGTGTCGCCAGGCTCGCAAGCCTTTCGGTTCTAGTTCTCGAGCCACCGCGCGGGAGCGGTTCTCGGCCTTTCGAGCAAGTGAGACGACCTGAGTAGCGGTCGCGTTGACAGTGGCGTTCACAGGTGCGAAGTCCGGGTCCTGGCTGACTCGCCAGTTTCCGTAATAGCCGAAGAGGAACAACGCGAAGCTGGTGACCGGACCTAGCACCATGGACAGAGCGAGGTGCCCGGTCGAGTTGCCAATCAGGACGATCACAGCGCATGCGACCGCCGGAAGCACGGTCGGCTGGTTGCCGCCGAAGACGCTGGGCTCACGGCCCGTCACGACGTCGCGGATCATGCTGCCGCCGGTGGCAGTGAACACGCCCATCATGATGGTGGGCAGTACGGGCAAACCGTAATGGATCGCCTTGTATGCTCCGGTGGCGGCCCACAGGGCAGAAACGACGGCGTCGCCGTGAGACTGGAGAAACTCCCACGCTTTACCCTTGAAATAGACGAAGCGGGCGATCAGCGCGCCAGTGAACGCCAGGATCAGGTACTCAGGCTGGCTCATGGCGGCGACGGTGCCTTGGTTGATGAGGACATCGCGGATCATGCCTCCTCCAAGCGCCGAGAGCATGGCGATGAACAAGAACCCGACGATGTCGTAGCCGCGTTGACGTGCGAGTGTGCCGCCGATGATGCCCATTAGCAGTACACCGGAGACATCCATCCATTCGTAGATCGAGGTGATGAGCGGGTCGACTTGGTCCACTGGCATAAGTGGCAAGTCTAAAGGTGTCCTGGGAAGAAAGCAGGTTGACGCTCAGCGGGGGCAGTTCAGGCGACGTATTTCTTGGTTTCGGCCAGCCAATTGTCGAGTTCGCCGGCATCTTCCCACAGGTCGTAGAGCTCGGAATTGCCGGGGCGGAGGGCCTGGTTGGCGCGGCGGCGGATCCAGCGGCGGTCGTCGAGGGTGAACGGGAAACGAAGCGCGGACGCGAGTGCTTCGGAGGGGACGTGCCCGTTCAGGACGGCTGCTAAAGCGATGACGGATTCGGCTTCATCGGTGCCCAGGGGGCCGCGGCCGCAGTCGAAGCGGAACTGGTCCATGCTGAAGGAGCCGTCGGCAAGCGCTGCGACGGCGTCCACTGCGGGGTCGTTGTCGAACGGCCCGATGTCCCACGTTCCCATGGCGAGTGACATTAGAACGAGGAGATGAATGGGACGTAGCGTGGCTCTGAACGTTATCCGACTAATGGGCGAAACTTCAGGCCTTAAGGCGCGCAATCAGCTCATCGACCTGCGGTCTGAGCGCGTCGATAGCACCGTTATTGTCGATGATCACATCGGCTGCGGCCTTGCGCGTGGCATCGTCGATTTGCTGCGCGATGCGCGCGCGGGCATCGGCTTCATCGAGGCCGCGCGAGCTTACGAGACGGCGGACGCGCTCGTCGGCGTCGACGTCCACGACGACGGTGAGGTCCATGTCGCGGTGCATGCCGATGTCGACGAGCAGCGGCATGTCGTACACGACCGCAGGTTCGCCGGCAGCTTCCGCGTCGGCGAATCGACGCTCGGACTCCGCGCGGATCGCCGGGTGGGTGATCGAGTTCAGCTTTTCAGTAGCACGCTTATCGACGAACGCCCTTCCCGCCAATTTCCCCCTATCCAACGTTCCGTCTTCCCTGATCACATCGGCCCCGAACGCATCAGCCACGTCGTCGAGGACGGGTGAGCCCGGCTCCATAATGTCTCGGGCGATTTGGTCGGCGTCGACGACTTTGAAACCGGCTTCCGCCAGTAGCTTCGCCACCGTCGATTTGCCGCTGCCGATCCCGCCGGTCAGTCCAATCTTCTTCATTGTCAGCTCAACTCCTCGCAAAACTCCCAGAACAGAGCAGCTGCTTTGCCGAGATTCGCGCGGAATTTCTCGGGTTGCTCAGTGGAGGTGGTGTTCCAGGAAATACAGAACTCGGTGTGTTCGGGAAGTGGGGTGTAGGAGATACCGAAGCCTTCCGGAATCGTCGGCGCGAAGCAGTAGCGCACGATTTGGTTTGCGCCTCCGATGGAGGTGGTGGACAGGAAATCTCGGCGTGCGGCGGTCGCCGCGCGGTCCGTGAAGAACGGATCAGAAGAGCCAGGGTCGTCGATGGTGGCCATCATCTGGATATGCCGGTCGACACCGTTGCCGGACTTGCAGCGCTTCACCCAAGCGCGGTGGGCGTCGAGGGCGGAGCGGAGGTCGCCGGGTAAGGCGGTGCCGTCGATAAGCTTTTCTGCGAAAGCGACCGCTTCGGGCGTGGCGGCGCGCAGGCACTCGGTGCGCCCGGCGCGGAACTCGCGCATGTCGACGGCTTCGTACACCGCGCGGACGTGCCCGTAGGTGAGCTCTTGCGCGATGGTCATGGTGAGCTGGGCCGATGCGTCGCGGCTGAGCTTGAACGGCAGGTCCGCCGGAATGTCGTGCGGAACGGTGACGATGTCCGTGCGGAGGGCGGCGGCCTGCGTCTTGAAGGTCTCCAGGTGGGTCGTGATCTGTTGCGTCGTCGTGTCGTCGAGCTCCCAGGTCAGTTCCGCGGGCTCTGCGTCGATGGACGATCCTGCGGGAAGCTCAGCGTCTTGCATGCGGGTGACAGCGGTGACCAGCGTCGCGCCGTCCTGGCAGGAGTGCTCGACGTGGACGGTGACCCAATGGCTGTCGAGGTCGACGAGGTAGCTCAGCGGCTTGTACACCCACGCGCCGCGCGGGGTGAACGTGGCTTCGCGGATGCGCTCGGCGTCGCTCGACGTTGCGGATCCGTTCGACTGAAGCTCGACCGTGAAAAGCATGTCGGTGAGGCGCTGGTAGGTCGCGCGGTTATCGCCCTGTTCGAGGATCGTCGGCAAAAGGTCCGCGAGGACGCCGGAACCGAGCAGGGACGGTGCGTTGAAATCGAGGGCTGCAGCTTCCTGAGAGCGGATTTTTTCGAGGCCAGCGCGAAGAGCGGCGGCGGAGACTACGACACCGTCGGCGTCGCTGACGGGAAGAGCGCACAGACGTCCGTCGACGAATACGCCGATCTCGCGGTTCGCAGCGCCCAATTGCGTAGCGACGACCGCGTCTTCCCCTTCTTCCGGCTGCCTGATTCCTCCTGCGTAGACGAACCACTGGTTCATGGTGATGCGGTTGCCGCGGCTGTCGACATCCTCTGGAGTGTCGCCCGACGCAGCCGCGAGGTGCACGGTCGCGGCGCGGCGAATGATATCGACGGCACGGTCGAGACCGCTCATGTCATCCGCGCCCGGGAAGGCCAGTTGGAAGCCGACATTCGACGCCAAAATGAGGGGGGAGCGGGTGGTGAGGTAGGAGGAATACCATTCGTCGTTAAGCCAATTGGTGCCCGCTGCTTCGCGCTCGGACGCGCGCTCGCGCAGCTGTGCGTCGAGGCGCGGACCGGCGCCTGTGCGGAACGACTCGACAACCGCGCGGGCGTGCTCGAGCTCGCTGCCGTGGAGTACCGCTTTGAGCGCATGGCTGTACGCGTCGAGGGTCTCGTCGAGCGGCGGAACCGGCAACGGTTTGAGATCAGTCGTTGCGGGGTGGGGGATGGGGTGTGCCACGGCCGTTATCCTCCTGTTTTCGCCTGCGGATATACACACCCCACATTACCCACGGGCCCCGGTGGCTAGAGCGACGGGATATTTGCGAGCAAGCTGCGCGTGTACTCGTGCTGCGGGTTGTCGAGGACGTCATCTACTGGCCCGTCGTCGACGATGACGCCCTTGTTGAGCACAGCCACACGCGTCGCGATATGGCGGGCGAGCGCGATATTGTGCGTGACGAACAGCAGCGACAGACCGCGCTCGTACCGGAGCTCCGCCAGCAGCCGCAGGATCGACGCCTGTACCGACACGTCGAGCGCCGAGGTGATCTCGTCGCACACGAGGACCGACGGGGCATTGACGAGGGCGCGGCCGATCGCGGCGCGCTGGCGTTCGCCGCCCGACAAATCGCCCGGGCGCCGGTCGTAGAAACTGCGGTCCAGCTGCACAGCCTCGAGGGTTTCCTCGACGATGTCGCGCTGCTCGGCGCGGGACAGCTCGCCCGCCATGACGAGCGGGACGCTCATCGATTCGCCGATCGTGCGTCGCGGATTCAGCGACGAGAACGGCGACTGGAAGATGTACTGCACGTCCTTGCGGTGCTCGAGTGTGCGGTCGCGGCTCGAATGCGCGAGTTCTTTGCCTCGGAGCAACACGTCGCCGGTGTAGCCAGGGTTGAGTCCGGCGATGGAGCGCGCGAGAGTGGTCTTGCCGGAGCCGGATTCACCGAGCAACAGGGTGGATTCGCCCGCCTCGATGGCGAGGTCGATGCCGTGCAGCACCTTGTTGTCGCCGTACGCCATTTCGAGATCGCGGACCTGGAGAAGCGGGGTGTCAGCGGACGCCGCAGGGTCGCCGTGGACCTCGGCCCAGGAGTTGGCCCAGCGGTCGTTGCCAGCGATGTCCCTGTCGCCCTCCAAGTCGGGGATGGCGCCGAGCAGTTTGCGGGTGTAGGCGTGCTTCGGGTTGTACAGGACCGCGTTGTAGGGGCCTTCCTCGACGATATCGCCGCGGAGCATCACGATGACGCGGTCGACGAGCTCGCCGACGACAGCCAGGTCGTGGGTGATGTAGAGCGAGGCGACGTCGTTCTTCATCGTCATGGTGCGGATCGTATTCAGGACATGGTTCTGGGTGGTCACGTCGAGGCCGGTGGTCGGCTCGTCGAGGATGAGAACATCGGGGTACATGGCGAATGCCATGGCGATGCCCACGCGCTGCTGCTGCCCGCCGGAGAGCTGGTGCGGCCAGCGCGCCAGGTACTCGTCGGTGTCGGGCAGATCGACGTCGCGCATGACTTCGCGGACGCGTTCGGCGCGCTCAGACGAGCTGGAACCGTAGTTGTGGATGTCGAGAACTTCGCGGATTTGGTCGCCGACGCGCATCGCCGGGTTGAGGCTGAGCGCCGGGTCCTGCGGGATGTATGCGACGCGGGAGCCGCGCACGTCCCGGACCTCGTCCTCACTTAGGGAGAGGACGTCGGTGGTCTTTCCGTCGCGGGAATGCAGCGTGACGGTGCCGTCGGTGATCCTCAGACCGGTGCGGACGTGGCCCAAAGCAGCGAGGCCCGCGGTGGTCTTGCCGGAGCCGGATTCGCCGACCAGGCCGACGATTTCGCCCCGGTACAGGTCGATGTCGACGCCGTGGAGGATTTCAGTGCCGCTGTAGGTCGCCAGGCGGAGATCGCGGATGCGCAGAACGAGGGTGTCGTCGTTACGCACGGGAGGCACGTACTCGCCTTGGCGGCCTGTCGACGCCCATAGCGACTCCTTCTTCGGCCCCTTGCCGTCCGCATTAATCGAGGTGGTCATGCGTTCTCCTTCGGGGCAGCCTTGGTGGTTCGGCTGCGGGTGTCTTCGTTGATGATGGGCTGAACCTTGTCGTGGCGCTCGCTCGGGGTCGTTTCGCCGGTGCGCTTGACGGGAGTGGCGGTGGAGGCGGTGGCGCGGGCGGTGGCGTCGGCAAGCATGTTCGTGCCGATGGTCAAGATCGCGATGGCGATCACCGGCAGGACCACGCCCCACGGCTGAATGGACAGGGCGATGCGGTTCTCATTGATCATGAGGCCCCAGTCCGCGGCGGGCGGCTGGATGCCGAGGCCGAGGAAGGACAGGGAGGCGATCGAACCGATGGAGTACGTCAGGCGCAGACCTGCTTCGACCGACAGCGGGCCGGTGATATTCGGCAGGATTTCCTGGGTGAGGATCTTCCAGTGCGGCACTGAGTACATCTGGGCGGCGCGGATGTAGTCCTCGTTGGTGACCGCCTGCGTTGCCGAGCGTGCCACGCGGGCGATACGCGGGGCGTGGGTCAACCCGATCACGAGCACCAGGACAGTGGCCGACGGCCCGAAAATCACGATCGCCAGCATGGCGAAGATCAGTTGCGGGAATGCCAGCAAGACATCGTTGATGCGCATGATCACGGCGTCGGTCGCGCCACCTGCGTAGCCGGCGATCATGCCGAGGACGGTGCCCACGACCATGCCCAGCACCGTCGCCAGGAAAGCCGTGATGAGCAGGATCAGGCCGCCGCCGACAAAGCGCGAGGCGACGGAACGCCCGAGGTTGTCGGTGCCGAAAACGCCGTCAGACACGAAGGGCAGGCCCAAGAACTCGGTGGTGGAGTAGCCGGTGAGCTGTTCGGCGAAGAAGTAGCCGACGAGCGTGACGAGGAGCACCGCGCCAGTAAGCACCATGCCGACCTTGCCCTCCGATTGCGCCCAGATGCGTTTGAGCAGTGGGTCAGGTTTGGACAGGGAGGCTTTGAGCTCGTCGCCGGTGCGGACATCGGTGGCAGCGGGTTCGGTGGCCGCTGCCTTGTCAGCGTGCAGCGTTTCCGTTGGCTCGAGCGACTCTACGGACTCGGAGCCAGGGTTGTGTGGCTGGGTCATTAGTTGCTCCTTAGCTTCGGGTTGGCCATGATGCCGATGACGTCGGCAAGCAGGTTGACCACGACGTAGACGGCGGCGATGAGGAGGGTGACTGCCTGGACAACTTGGACGTCGCGATAGTTGACGGCGTCGATCATGGCGACGCCGAGGCCCGGGTAGCGGAACAGGTACTCGACGACGACGATGCCGCCTGCAAGCCATGCGAGCTGGATCGCGACGACCTGTGCGATGGGGCCGATGGCGTGGGGGAGTGCGTGGCGGAAAATGACGCGCCGCTCGGGTACGCCTTTGAGGCGGGCCATTTCGACGTAGCCGGAGTCGAGGGTCTCGATCATCGTGGCACGGGTCATGCGCGCAATATATGGACTGACGACGAGCGCCAAGGTCAGCGTCGGCAAAACGAGCTGCGACGGGTACGACCACACTGACGCGCCCGGTTGCGACATGGTCACAGCGGGCAGGACCTGGAAGACCGAGGTCGCGAACACGGTGACGAGCAAAATACCGATGACGAACTCCGGCATCGCAGCCAGGATCAGCGTGACCCACGTGATGGCGCGGTCGCGGCGGAATCCGCGCCACCAGGCGGCGTAGATGCCCACGAGAATGCCGAGCGGAATCGCGACGAGGGCAGCCAGCGCCATTAGCACCAATGAGTTGACCAGAGGCTCACCGAGGAGTTCGGAGACTGGTCCGCCAGTGGTGGTGGATGTGCCGAAATTGCCGGTCAGCACACCGCCGAGCCACAGGAAGTAGCGCTCGACGGGGTTTTTGTCCAGGTTCATTTCCGCTTCCAGCGCGGCGATGCGCTCCGGTGTGGCCTGCTGCCCCAGGATGGCGCGGGCGGGGTCGCCTGGCAGAAGCAGCGTGGCGCAGAAAATGATCACCGACACTGCGAGAAGGATGAAGATGCTCAAGCCGAGTCGGCGAGCGATGAGTTTGCCCATTGTCTATGCCTCCGCAATCCACATGTCGTAGAACAACGCCTGGGACAACGCCACGCCACTTGTATGGGGTCGCGCTCCGACCACGTAGTTGTGGTACGCATCCACCTGGTTGGGAAAGCCCCAGATGATGTAGCCGCCGCGGTCGTAGAACTCGCGCTGGAGCTCCTTGATCTCTTTGGTGCGCTCGCGGTCGTCGACAATGCCGCGGGCGGCTTCGACGCGGGCGGTGAACTCGTCGTCGACCCAGTGCGTTTCGTTGAACGGCGCTTCCTCGGTCGCGCAGCGGTTGACCTGCTCGAGGAAGTTGCGTGTGTAGTAGAAGGTCTGGGAGAAGGGGTAGGACAGGTAGTTGCCGTCGGCCCAGAAGGTGGTGGAGTCGACCTGGTCGATCTTCACCCGGATGCCAGCGTCGCGCACCTGCTCCGTGAACACCTGCGCGGCGCGGACAGCACCGGAAGCGATCTCAGAGGTGGCGAGCGTGACGTCGATGCCGTCGGGATAGCCGGCGTCGGCAAGCAATTTCTTTGCTTCTTCGATGTTTTGCTCGCGCTGCGGGAATTCGTGCGGGTACGCGGGGTCGTAGAGCGCGAACATGTCGTTGCCGACCTGACCTTCGCCGGAGAAGACTTGGTCGACCAAGCCCGGACGCGCGCACGCGAGGCGCATGGCCTGGCGGACGCGTTCGTCGTCGAAAGGCTCGTGGTCAACGCGCATGGTGAAGGGGAGCCACATGCCTGATTCGGAGCTGACGACGTGCATGCGCGGGTCCGCTTCGATGACGCGGACAAGCGCGTGGTTGAGTGCGCCGATGCCGTCGACCTGCGATGACAGCAGCGCGTTGAGCATCGCGTCTTCCTGGTAGAAGTCGACGACTTCGACGCGGTCCAGGTTCGCTGGGCCGAGGAAGTAGTGCTCGTTGCGCTCCATGATGGTCTCGCGGCCAGCGGAGAAATTCACCAGCTTGAAAGGGCCGGCACCGATCGGGTTTTCCGGGTCGTAATCTTCAGGGACGATGCCCATCTGGTACTCGGCGAGCGCCTCCGTCAAGGTCGCATCGGGGCGCGACAGGGAGATCGTCAGCGTGCGGTCATCGACGACGTTCATCGCCTCGATGTGCGCGATGGAGCCGGCGCCGTTCTTCGGGTCGTCCGGGTCGGCGACGCGTTCGTAGGTGGCAATCACATCCTCAGGGCGCACAGGGCGGCCGTCGGAGAATTTCACGCCCTCACGCAGCCGGATGGTCCACTCGGAGGCGTCCTCATTCGGCTCGAAGCTCTCGGCGAGGCGGTTTTCCAGCTCGTATTCGTAGCCGCGGCGCACGAGGGGTTCGTACAGATTGATCACGCGGGCGGCGTCGCTGGTACTAGCCGGAATATGTGCGTCGACGGTGTCGGCGGTAGAGCCGCCCACGAGTCCGACGCGCAGTGTGCCGCCTTTGCGCGGCGGGCCCGACGTGTCGATGTTTTCAGCCGGCATCGTCGGCGAGCACGCCGCGAACGCGGTCGCTGATCCTGCCACCGCCGCGGCGCCGAGCAACTGCCGGCGCGAAAGTTCAACCATGTCTATGCGTTCTCCTTCACAGAGACAGCAGGCGCTGTCATCCACGTATTCAGATAGTCCGTCACTGCGGCTGCGGCGTCGCTGGCGGACAAGGTGCCGGTGAGCATGCGCACACCGAGTCCGTCGATCATCGCCGTGACTGCGCCCAACATCTCGTCGGGCTCGTCGACGGCGAATTGGCCGGACGCCATGCCCTCGAGCACGATGGCGCGCAGTTGCTCGTCCCAGCGGCTGTACGCCAGTGCGGTCGCTTTTTTCGCGTCGTCGAACATCGGTGACGATGCCCAAAATTGCGCCCACGTCGTCAACTCGCGGATGGCTTCCGCCGAACCGTCTAGCTGGATTTGCGCGAAGCGCACGAGACGCTGGGCAGGATCGCTTATCGACGCCACCCCTGCCCTCCTTTCCGCCGCCTGCTCCGAGCAAAGATCGAGAGTGGCGAGGAAGACATCATTCTTGGAGCGGAAGTAGTAGTGCACAGCGGAGCTGGACACTCCTGCCTCCCGCGCAATGTCAGCGACCTTGACCGCCTGGTAGCCGTTCGCGGTGAACAGCGGCCATGCGGCTGCGGCAATGGTGCGGCGACGGGCAGCCCACTCGGCCTCACGCGAGTGAGCAGCCGAGTCGTGATCGGTGTGAGACAGCGGCTTCAGACTGTCCACAGTGACACCGGTGATCTCCGCCAAGCGTTCCAGTTCGACAGCGTTGAAGCGCCGCACCCCTGAGAGCGACTTGGAGAGCTTGCTGGCGTCGATCCCCAAATAAGAAGCCACATCCGCGTGTCGTAGTCCCGCCGCTGTGATGGCGGCGCGAGCTGCGGTGTGCGAATGTCGGAGGACCATACACACAACCTTAAGTGCAGCTGAAAGTAAGTCGCAATATTTTGACTGGGGGACGAAGGGTATCGCAACTGGCGCGGGGCGTCGATAAGCGAAAAGCGAAACTGACCTAGACTGGCGTGCATGGCTTTTGCTGCTGAGCACCCCGTTTTGTCGCACTCTGAATTCCGCCCGGTGGGGGAGGTGGAACGCACCGAGAAGCTGTTCACCGTCGAGTCCGAATTCGAGCCCTCGGGCGACCAGCCGAAAGCGATCGCCGAGCTGGACCGCCGTCTGCGCGCGGGAGAGCCCGACGTCGTGCTCATGGGTGCGACCGGTACGGGTAAATCGGCGACCGCGGCGTGGCTGATCGAGCAGCAGCAACGCCCGACGCTGGTGATGGCGCCGAATAAGACGCTCGCGGCGCAGCTGGCCACCGAGCTGCGCGAGCTGCTGCCGAATAACGCCGTCGAGTACTTCGTCTCGTACTACGACTACTACCAACCCGAGGCGTATATCGCGCAGACGGACACCTATATCGAGAAGGACTCGTCGATCAACGACGATGTCGAGCGTCTCCGCCACTCGGCGACGTCCGCGTTGCTCAGCCGCCGCGACGTGGTCGTTGTTTCCTCCGTGTCGTGCATTTACGGCCTGGGCACGCCGCAGTCGTACCTCGACCGTTCGTTGCTGTTGCGCGTCGGCGAGGAGATCGAGCGCGACCGCTTCCTGCGCCTGCTTGTCGACATCCAATACGAGCGCAACGACGTCGACTTCAAGCGCGGCACCTTCCGTGTGAAAGGCGGCACCGTGGATATCATCCCGGCCTACGAGGAAGTCGCTGTGCGCGTGGAGTTCTTCGGCGACGAGGTGGATTCGCTGTATTACATCCACCCGCTCACCGGCGACGTGCTCGAGCAGCGCGACGAACTGCGTATCTTCCCGGCGACGCACTATGTTGCGACTGAGGAGCGCATGGAAAAGGCGATCGAGGCGATCAAGCTCGAGCTCGCTGACCGCCTCGAAGACCTTGAGAACCGCGGCAAGCTGCTCGAAGCGCAGCGGTTGCGCATGCGCACCGAATACGACCTGGAGATGATCCAGCAGGTGGGGTTCTGTTCCGGCATCGAGAACTACTCACGCCACATCGACGGCCGTGAGGCGGGGTCTGCTCCGGCGACGCTGATCGACTATTTCCCGGAAGACTTCCTCACCATCATCGACGAGTCCCACGTGACCGTCCCGCAGATCGGTGGCATGTACGAAGGCGACATGTCCCGCAAGCGTAACCTCGTCGAGTTCGGGTTCCGCCTGCCGTCTGCGGTGGACAACCGCCCGCTGACCTTCGACGAATTTGAGGATCGCGTCGGCCAGACCGTCTACATGTCGGCGACGCCGGGCGATTACGAGCTCGAGGCCGCCGGCGGCGAATTCGTCGAGCAGGTCATTCGCCCGACCGGCCTGGTCGACCCGAAGGTGTCCGTTCGCCCGACGAAGGGCCAGATCGACGACCTCATCCACGAGATCCGCGATCGCACCGAGAAGGACGAGCGCGTCCTGGTCACCACCTTGACTAAGCGCATGGCTGAGGACCTCACCGACTACTTCCTCGACAACGGAATCAAGGTGCGGTACCTGCACTCGGACATCGACACGCTGCAGCGCGTGGAGCTGCTACGGCAGCTGCGTCTCGGCGAATTCGACGTGCTCGTGGGCATCAACCTCCTGCGCGAGGGTCTCGACCTGCCGGAGGTCTCCCTCGTCGCCATCCTCGACGCCGACAAAGAAGGCTTCCTCCGCTCCACGAAATCGCTCATTCAGACCATCGGCCGTGCCGCCCGCAACGTCTCCGGCGAGGTCATCATGTACGGCGACGACATCACCGAATCCATGCAGGCCGCCATCGACGAGACCGAACGCCGCCGCGCCAAGCAGATCGCCTACAACGAAGAGCACGGCATCGACCCGCAGCCACTGCGCAAGAAGATCGCCGACATTCTCGACGAGGTCTACGAGCGCAGCGACGACGAGGAAGCGTCCAGCTCCAGCGAGACATCCATGCTCGAAGGCCGCGACACATCGTCCATGGCGCAAGACGAGATTCAACAGCTTATCGACGACCTCACCACCCAGATGACCAGCGCCGCCCGCGAGCTGAAATTCGAGCTGGCCGGGCGACTGCGCGACGAGATCGCCGATCTGCGCAAGGAGCTCCGCGGTGTGAAAGAAGCCGGTATATAGTGGCCTGGAGTATCGCCTTCGGCAACACGGCGCAGCCGGGCCACGAAAGGCGAGGACAACGTGTCAATCCGGAAGGTGCATCATGGCTATGAACTACAACACCGTCGTTGTCGGTACGGACGGATCTGCGTCCTCCCTGCTCGCCGTTGAGCGCGCGGCTGAGCTCGCCGGCGCATTCGGCGCCAAGCTCGTCATCGGCTGCGCCTACTACGAGTCCGAAGAAGAGGCCTCGTCCGCTCTGCGCCAGGATTCCAACACCATCCTCGGCGACGACACTGCACGCGAGAACCTGTCCTCCGCAGTCGAGCGCGCGAAGGAGACTGGCCTGGACAACGTCGAGACCGCAGTGCGCCCCGGCACTCCCGTTGAAGCTTTGATGAGCATCGTCACCGATTTCGACGCCGAGCTGCTCGTCGTGGGCAATCGCGGCATCAACTCGCTGACGGGCCGTCTGCTGGGTTCCGTGCCTGCCGATGTCGCCCGCCAGTCGGATTGCGACGTGATGATCGTTCACACCGTCGCCTAGATAGCCCCGCGCGCCGGCGAGTACTGCCGCGCGCTTATCCCGCGCGTTTCGCCGGCTGCAGCCGAGCTGAACTGGGAAAAGGGTGCGCGCTATCCAATGAGCGTCAGGGTCTGCGTCGCGCGCGTGACTGCGACGTAGAGGTCTTGCCACCCCTGGGGCGAGGCGTTGATGATGATGTCGGGATCCACCACGACGACGTGGTCGTATTCGAGTCCTTTGACGGCGCCGACGTTATCGACGGTCACAACAGCGGTCAGCCCGCCCCGCGACTCGAGTTCGGAGCGGACAGCTCCTGGATCGGTTCCTGCGGGCAGCAGGCGCACGGGTTCGCCGGTGGAGCGGACGGTCACGGCAGGAGCGGCGCCGGGGTCGATTTCGGCGAGGATGCCATGGGCGTATTCCATGATCTCGGCGGGAGTGCGGTAGTTGACGGTGAGCTCGTGGAAGCGGAACCGGTCGCCGATGAAGGGGGAGAGGGTTTCGGCCCAGGTCTCCACACCCGCGGGCGAGGACGTTTGCGCGGGATCGCCCACCAGAGTCATCCACCGGGACGGGCAGCGCCGGAACACCATGCGCCATTCCATGGGGGTGAGTTCCTGGGCTTCGTCGACAATGACGTGGCCGTACGCCCAGCTCAGATCGGCTCGCGCGCGCTCGGCGGTGGAGCGGACGTCGGTTTCGCGTTGGCGGCTGGCCAGGGTCTCAGCGTCGATAATGTCGTGGGCGGAGAGCACTTCGGCTTCGAATTCGTCGTCGGTATCGGTGTTGGCGGAAGAGGCGAGGATGTCCAGCGCGTCTTCGGCGTCCGCGACGAGTTCCCGCCACTTTTTGTCGGCTTTTTCGGCTTCGTCGGAGGGGGTGGGAAGGCCGGTGAGGGTGTAGAGCTCGTCGATAAGCGCTGTGTCTGCGGGCGTGAAAGCCCACCCGTCGGTGCGGAACAATGCGTCGCGCGTGAGGTCGTCGTAGTCGTGCGCGGCGGCCGCGATCGCCTCACGGGAGCCCAACAGACCTGCGAGAACGGCAGGAGCGTCGAGTTCAGGAAAATGCTTGTCGACAATCCCTGCAACCTGCCCTTCCTCCGCCAGATCGTCGTGCAACTGGTCGACGTCTGCCTCTGAAAGAAGGTTGGTCCCGCCCAGGGGATCCGCACCGATCTTCTCGGCGAGCGCCTCCGCGATGAGCTGGGTGAGGTGATCCGCGAAATTTGCGCGCGCCTCGTTGTGCGGTTTGCGCGAGCGGCGCGCACGAGTGCGTGCGGCGGTGATCATGGCGGGCGTGACGGCGAGGTCAATGCCGTCGATGCGCAGGTCAATATCGTTCTCGGGGACCGTCTGGAGGTTCTGCACGGCGCGTTTGAGGATGATCGCCATGTCTTCGGTTCCCTTGACTTCACGTGCGACGAGCGAGTCCGAGCCAGTCGGCGTGATGCCGGGGACGAGGTCGGCGACGGTGCTGAGCACCACGCCCGTCTCGCCGAGTTCTGGCAGGACGCGTGAGATGTAGTCGAGGAATGTCCGGTTCGGTCCGACAACGAGCACGCCCGTGCGGGCCAACTGGTCGCGCCACGTGTACAGCAAATACGCCACGCGGTGCAGCGCCACAGCTGTCTTGCCGGTGCCGGGACCGCCGCCCACGACGAGGACGCCGCGCGTCGGGTCGCGGATGATCTCGTCTTGCTCGCGCTGGATGGTCTCCACGATCGACTGCATGTGGCCGGTGCGGGGCGAATTCATCGCGCGCAAAAGAGCTGCTTCGCTGCCGACGTCGGTGCTGCGGGTTGCTGTGTCGGCGTGGTCGCCGGAGAGGATTTCATCGTCGACAGCTTCGACCGTCCGGCCGCGCATGCGGATATTGCGGCGCTTTTCGACGCCTTCCGGATGCGCCGTCGTCGCCAAGTAATAGGGGCGAGCCATGGGTGCGCGCCAGTCGAGTAGGAGAGTGCGGTAGTTGTCCGCGCGGTCATCGATGCCCATGCGTCCGATATAGCGACGGTCCAGGTCGTCTCGGCTGGGGACGGGGTTTTCAGGGTCGTCGTCGGCAATATCGATGCGCCCGAAGACGAGGCCGGTTTCCGCGACATTGAGATCGTCGAGCTTCGCGTTGAGCGCGTGGTACTCGGTCTCGCGGCGAACGAGAGCGTCCGCGTCCGGGTTATCGGGGTCGACGGCGCCCTGGACTTCCTCCAACCGAGCGCTGGCCGCGGCGACTTCACGGTCCAAATGCGCGAAGAGCGTGTCCACGTGGCGTTGCTCTTCGGCACGTGTGTCCGGCGCTGATCCCATCTGCGGCAACCTGAATCTCCTTTCACCGCGGGTTGTGCGTTCCCAAATAACGAACGGCCCCGGGACAGGGAGTATTCCCTGCCGCGGGGCCCGAACGCTGAAGGTCAGTGAACGCCAGGCTTAGCTGAGCTTCTTCTCTGCTTTCTTCACGAACTTGTTGGCCTTCTTCTCGGCCTTCTTAGCCTTCTTCTTCCACTTGCGCTTCTGCCACCAGGACGGGGAAGCGTCGAGCTTCTCGAAGGCCTCCTGCAAGACGTCGATGGCGTTTTGAGCCTTGTCCTGCGCCTTGCCGGCAGCCTTGTTCACCTTGCGCTTGCCCTTGAACTTCTCCCACTCGGAGGGGCCCAGATCGTCGAGGTTGTTCTGCAGATCGCTGACAACGCTGTTGACCTTGCGCTTCGCCTTGAACTTCTCCCACTCGGAGGGAAGCAGGTCGTCGAGGCCGCCCTGGACGTTGTCCTGCAGGTCGCCCACGAGGCCCTTGACCTTGCGCTTGGTCTTGAACTTCTCGATCTTGGAGGGCTTGGCGTCCTTGTAGGTGTCCTCGGCCCAGTTGGTGGCATCGTCTGCGAGGGAGGATGCGCGGTCAGCTGCCTTGTCGGCGAACTTGGTGGCGGTCTTCTTCCAGTCGTCCTTGTTGTCGTCGACGTAGTCGGTGACCTGGTCGGCGACTTCCTGAGCGCGTTCGGAGACGGTCTCAGCGGTGTCCTGGAACCACTCGGAAGCCTTCTTCTTGGCCTTGTCGGTCTCGGACTGGGTCGGCAGTGCCTGCTGGATATTCTTCTTGCCGCGCTTCGCAGCATCCTGCGCGCGCCATGCCAGGCCCGGCTTGCCCTCGGTGTCCGCGCTCGCGAGCAGGACACCGCCGAGGAGAGCGACGTTGGTCATCGCGCCGTTGCGACGACGCTGCTTGTCGTCCTCGTTCTTGGCCTCCCAGAAAGCATTGCGGCCCAGCAGGGTGCCCACGGTGGAGGCGGCGAGCAGACCAGCGGACAGGCGCGGAGCCTTGCCCAGGGCGAAGGTGCTGCCGGCGCCGATCTTCAGGCCACCGTTGATCTTGGCTACGGTTTCCGGGTCAGACGGGATGTACTGCGCGTACTGGCTGGGCAGCACGGACTTAATGGTGTCGACGACACGCTCGGCGTCGCTTGCGTACTCAGACGCATTCGTCACCGTCTTCACGCCGTCTGCGATGTACACAGAGGCGAGCATCGGACGAGCAAGTTTGCGGATCATACTCACTTTTTCCTTACTTCATTCAGCGGATGTTCCCCCTCCACTGTAGACATTGTGGAGAGTCAGTGGTGCTGGAATTTTCACCAGCGGCGTGACCACCAGGCATCCAGGTTGGGGCGTTCGGTGCCGAGAGTGGTGGGATCGCCGTGGCCGGGCCTGACGATGGCGGAATCGGGGTAGACGTCGAAAAGCCGTTCCTTGACGTCGTTGAACAGGCGCACAAAATCACCTTCGCTGTGGGTCTTGCCGACGCCACCGGGGAAGAGGGAGTCGCCGACGAACAGATTGATTTCACCGTCGATCTCCGCGACGACTGCGGCGCCGCCGGGGGTGTGCCCGCGGAGGATGTGGACGGGCAGCGCGTGGCCGGCGAAGGAAAGCTCGTCGCCTTCGTTGAGCTCCTCATCCGGTGGAACAGGTAGGGCAGGGGCGTCGAGGTGGGATGCCCAGTGCGTCGCCCCAGTCTTGGCGAGCACCTCTTCCAAGGCGCCGACGTGATCCCAGTGACGGTGCGTCGTCAGCACGTCGGTGATCTGCACCCCGGCGGATTCGGCCATGGAAAGAAGGGTGGAGGGCTCGGCGGCGGCGTCGATAAGCAAGCCCTGGTCACCTGAGCTGATGAGGTAGCAATTGTTGTCCATGCTGGACACGGAAACGTGGTGGAGCTTGAGGGAATTCATGGCACCCAAGAGTAGTTGGAATGGTGTTGGTAGGTTTGTTCGAAGAGACGCCGTGGGAAGGACTGAACGTGGCTGAGAAATTGACGGTGCGCGGTGCGCGCGAGCACAACCTCAAAGGTGTCGACGTGGAGCTGCCACGCGACAAGATGGTGGTGTTCACGGGGCTGTCGGGTTCCGGCAAGTCGTCGCTGGCGTTCGACACGATCTTCGCGGAAGGGCAGCGGCGGTATGTCGAGTCGCTGAGCTCGTACGCGCGCATGTTCTTAGGGCAGATGGACAAGCCGGATGTCGAGTACATCGACGGGCTTAGTCCAGCCGTGTCCATTGACCAGAAGTCGACGAACCGCAACCCGCGTTCCACGGTGGGCACAATCACGGAGATCTACGACTACCTGCGTCTGCTGTATTCACGCGCCGGCACGCCACACTGCCCGGTGTGCGACGCGGTGATTCAGCGCCAGACGCCGCAGCAGATCGTCGACCGGGTGATGGAGCAGCCGGAGCGCACGAAATTCCAGGTGCTCGCGCCGATCGTGCGCAAGCGCAAGGGCGAATTCGTCGACCTGTTCGCGGATTTGTCGGCGCAGGGTTACGCGCGCGTCACGGTGGACGGCGAGACGCATCAGCTGTCTGATCCGCCGAAGCTGGAGAAGCAGGTCAAGCACAATATCGACGTGGTGGTCGACCGCCTGACCGTCAAAGAGAGCCAGAAGCAGCGCCTCACGGATTCTGTCGAGACTGCGCTGAAGCTCGCCGAGGGGCTCGTCGCCTTCGACTGGGTCGAGCGCGAGCAGGACGACCCGGCGCGCGTCGAGGTCTTCTCCGAGAAGACTGCCTGCCCGAATGGCCACAAGCTGTCGGTGGAGGAGTACGAGCCGCGCGCGTTCTCCTTCAACTCGCCGTTCGGCGCGTGCCCGGCATGCGACGGCCTAGGTACGCGTTCCGAGATCGACGAGGACCTCGTGATTCCCGACCCGGATGCTCCTGCGGTCGATGCGTTCCAGCCGTGGAATTCCTCGCCGAATAAGGGCTATTTCGAAAAGCTCGTCGTTGCGCTGGCGAAGGCGGAGGGATTCGATCCGCACGAGCCGTTGTCGTCTTTGCCCGCGAAGCACCGCAAGGCGCTTATCGACGGCACGTCAACCAAAGTCTCCGTCCGCTACAAGAACCGCTACGGCCGGCAGCGTTCTTTCACCTCCGCCTTTGAAGGCGTGAAGGGGTATTTGCAGCGCAAGATCGAGCAGTCTGAATCCGAGCACGCAAAGGAGCGCTACCTCGCGTACACCCGTGAAGTGGCGTGCCCGACGTGCAATGGCACGCGTCTGAAACCGGAGATTCTCGCGGTGCGCTTGGATTCCACTACCCACGGCGAGAAATCCATCGCAGGGTTGACTGAGCTGTCCATCGAGGACGCTTCGGAGTACTTGGACAACCTAGTACTGGGCTACCGCGAGGAGATGATCGCCGGTGCCGTCCTGCGTGAGATCCAGGCGCGCCTGCACTTCCTGCTCGATGTCGGCTTGAACTACCTGACCCTGTCGCGTTCCGCGGGAACCCTCTCCGGCGGTGAAGCGCAGCGCATCCGCTTGGCCACACAGATCGGATCTGGCCTTGCGGGTGTTCTCTACGTGCTGGATGAGCCGTCGATCGGCCTGCACCAGCGCGATAACCAGCGCCTGATCGCGACGCTGCAGAAGCTGCGGGACATCGGCAACACTCTCGTCGTCGTCGAGCACGACGAGGACACCATCCGCGCCTCCGACTGGCTCGTCGATGTCGGCCCCCTCGCCGGCGAATACGGCGGCGAAATCGTCTACCAGGGTGAGCCGAAAGGCATCGAGAAAACCAAGAACTCGCTCACCGGCGATTACCTGTCGGGCCGCAAGGAGATTGAGGTGCCGGGGGAAAGGCGCGGCGTCGATAAGCAACGAATGCTGAAGATCGTCGGTGCGCGCGAGAACAACCTCGATAATGTCTCCGTGAATGTGCCGCTCGGCGTGCTGACTGCCGTGACGGGCGTGTCTGGCTCCGGCAAGTCGACGCTGGTGAATCAGATTCTGGCGAAGACTCTCCAGAACCGCCTCAACGGTGCCCGCCAGGTTCCGGGACGCGTGAAGAAAGTCGATGGGCTCGAGCACCTGGACAAGCTCGTGCAGGTCGACCAGTCGCCGATCGGCCGCACCCCACGGTCGAATCCAGCGACCTACACGGGCGTTTTCGACAAGATCCGCACCCTTTTCGCTGAAACGCAGGAGGCGAAAGTTCGCGGGTACAAGGCCGGGCGCTTCTCGTTCAACGTCAAGGGCGGACGCTGTGAGGCGTGCCGCGGCGACGGCACCATCAAGATTGAGATGAACTTCCTCCCGGACGTCTACGTTCCGTGCGAGGTGTGCGGCGGCGCGCGCTACAACCGTGAGACGCTCGAGGTGCAGTACAAGGGGAAGAACATCTCCGAGGTCCTCGACATGCCGATCAGCGAGGCCACCGAATTCTTCGAGCCCATCACCTCGATTCACCGCTATCTGCAAACGCTTTGCGACGTCGGCCTGGGCTACGTCCGCCTCGGCCAGTCCGCCACGACCCTGTCCGGCGGCGAAGCTCAACGCGTGAAGCTAGCCGCCGAACTGCAGAAGCGCTCCAACGGTCGCACCATCTACATCCTCGATGAGCCGACGACCGGCCTCCACTTCGAGGACATCCGCAAACTGATGCACGTTCTGAACGGCCTGGTCGACAAGGGCAACTCGGTGCTGGTGATCGAGCACAACCTCGATGTGATCAAGTGCGCTGACTGGATCATCGACATGGGGCCCGAGGGTGGCTCCGGCGGCGGAACCGTCGTTGCCCAGGGCACCCCGGAGGATGTCGCGAAGGTCGACGGTTCTTTCACCGGCCAGTTCCTCGCCGACGTCCTTCCGGGGAAGTAGCCCCGCCCAGCTAGCTCGGCTGATCGCCCTGCTTGTCTGCCGGGTTGTTCGTTGCCGCGGATTCCTGCGGCTCTTGCTGCTCCGGTTCCGGTGCAGGCTGCTGCGGTGGCTTCTGTTCGGGAGTTTGATCCGGCTGTTGCTGCACTGGTTCCGGTGCGGGCTGTTGCTCGCTTTGCACTTCAGGCCCGGGCTCGGTGCTCACCTGGATCGGGGTGTGCTGGCCGTGAGAGTCGACGGGAGCCGGGGCGCCAACAGGTTGTGGCTCTCCGGCGGGGCCAACCGGCGGAATCGGAGCACCGTCCATGAACGGGGGGAAGCTACCGCTCGGGCCGGGAGCGTGTCCGCCGTTACTGTTGCTGTTACGCTGCGCCCCGAGCACAGCCACCGCGATGAGCAGAAGACCGCAAACCACGAATGCGATGACGCGCGGGACACCGCTGAGCGAGGCCATATCGAACAGGACGAGTTTTCCTGTCGCCACGCCCGCGAAGACGAGGCCAGTAACGCGGGCGGCCTTCGAGTCAGAGCCTGGCTTCGGACGTTTGATCAGCAACCAGGATGCAAGGGCCATCAAGGAGATCGAAATGATCATGTGGCCCACAAAGAAACCGACTTCATAACCCTGCGGCGAGGGGCATACGTTATCGGGTTCATCCGAGGTGCCCTGGAAAATGCTGCGGAGACAGCTCGGGGAGATGAGTTCGCCGAGGGCCGTGGACGCCGTTACGACAGCAATGGTGGAGAACCAAAGAGCCGCGCCGGCAAAGACCCTTCTTTCGACAGTTTCGATCTCGCGCCACTTCCAGATGTGGATGGCTGCGAAAACAAGAAAAGCGAGCAGGGCCAACCCGACAATTAGGTTTTCAACTGTTGTCGCGCGCGCAAATTTTGGACTCAAAGTGCCCGGGAGTAGATATGCGGTGATGAACAAAAGGCCGGTTAACCAAGCTGAGAGAAGCGGAACGCGGGGCAGAAGAGGGCGAAGGCGCAGTAGTACCAGTACCGCGGCGAACGCGAGAAGGAAGAGGACAACCCCGGTCGCTTGCGTACTGCCGTGGCGTGAGTAGGGGCCCGAATTGCGAAGGACGACCGGCAAGAACGTGAACGCGAAAAACCCCAGCCACGAAGCAAGGAAGATATTGCCAAGGCGCATTTGCTCTTGGTCTTTGACGTCGAACCAGAGCACTGCGACGGTAACCGTCGCGGCGAACGTGACTGCTACGGGTATCCACAGGGATACCTGTCCGATCACGAAGTAGGAAGTGACAATCAGGATGACAGGAGCGAGGACGGCCATCGAAATGCGTTCAGTTTGCCCTGTAAGTCGGATCGGGAAATAGCGTTCGCCAATAATGAAAAGAAAAACACCGACATAAACGACAAGGCTCGCGAATGTCACGTCATAGTCCAACGAGGAAAGAAACGAAAGCATCACGAGGTCGCGGAACATCAGAATGCCCGTGGCAAATCGAGTGGACAGCGCTAGTTTTGGAGTCCTATCCGAAGGAATGAACCACGTTAAGGCCAGAGCTAACAACGGCGGGACGAAGGCGAGGACATTGATGAGGTCCCCGTCGAAAATCGGGACTCCATAGAAGAAATATGCAAAGCACATGTTCAGCACGAGCCACAGGTTCCTCCGCCACATGGCTAGCGCAAGGAATGCTGTCCACACTGTCACGCCCGCGAAACATAAGCCAGTGAATGATAGCCACTGCTGTGAGCCGGTCATATAAAGCAAGTCGGCGACGATGATTAGGTACGACGTCACATAGAGAGCAGTGACACCCGGCTGTGCGCCTCGGCGGAGATCGATCCTGATGCCGATACCGAGGAGCACGAGCGCGAGGAGGAACGCACCCACGGTCCGCCCGATAGGGCCGAGGAGCCCGGACTGGATAGCGAGGGCGACACCGAAGCACGCGCCGATGAATGTGATGATCGAACCGAGCACGGCCGCCGCGCGAATGACCTTCTGTTCGGTGGTCAAAGGCGGGGTCACAGGTTTGAACGGCTGCCGGGGAACGAACGCGGGCGGCCGGCTATGCGGAGGAGCTGGCTGCGGAGCTAGTTGAACGCCTTGTGGAGGCGGACTCTGCTGCGGCTGTTGGTCCGGGGTCACCGGCGGAACCGGGCGAGGACCCTGTTGCGAAGGGCCTTCCTGCCGACCCTGTTGCGAAGGGCCTTCCTGCTGGCCCTGCCGCGTAGGGCCTTCCTGCCGACCCTGTTGCGGATGTTGCTTCGGGTTTACCGGCGGAACCGGGTGAGGACCCTGTTGCGGTGGGCCCTGCTGTGGACCCGGACGCGGCCCCTGTGGCGGCGGACCCGGACGCGGCCCCTGTAGCGGTGGGCCCTGTGGCGGACCCTGCGGTGGCCGCGGGCGAGGACCTGGACGCGGACCCCGCGGCGGTGGACCCACCTGAGGCGGCCGGTAAGGGTTAGGCGGCAGATCCTGCCGTGGAGCCGCGTGACCGGGAAGTGGGCGGCCAACCGGACGTGGGCCGGCGGGCCCGGCGGGACCTTGGGCAGGAGCGTGACCAGCCGGACCGGGACCGGGGTGAGCAGGCCGTGGCCCGCCCCTCAAGGCCTTCAGCGAAGTTGAACCGCCCTGTTGGGCAGGGGGAACGACAGGGCCCCGCGGTCCCGGTGGAGTAGGTGGACGTGAAGGGCTGGGTGGAGCCCCGCCGCCGGGATGATCGGGCGTGACGGGGGAGTTGAGGTGGGTGAGGGTGAGAGAGATGTCGTCGATAAGCTGTTGCGCGTGGACTGTGGTGGAGCGCAACTCGACTAGTGAGTTCTTGATATGGGCGATGCGCTGGTCGTTAATATTCATGATCCTCCTCGCAGTTAAATATGTATCTGTTAGACGGTGCGAGTGGGGCAAAAGGTTCCCGGCTCACCGAGAAATTTACGAAGATTTTGACCAGCGACTCAAGGGTGCTATCGTTTAACGTACTACCGCCTGACGCGCCGCAAAGCGCGCGGGTTGCAAGTGGAGTTTCTCCCACCTGATGCCGCCAGTGATGGAAGGCTAAGGGTCAAAACAACGGTACGAAACGCACGAGATGTGCGCTGACTGCCGTGTTGAGGATAAACTCCCACGTCCCACAGTAAAGCTGATGGAACGTGGGTTTTTGTTGTGAGGGAGCGCTGCACAAGCGATTCGGTAGCGAACAGCACACGTCTTTCTCACCCCTAGGAGTTCTCATCAGCGCTGAAGCTCGGATCAACGAACGCATCCGCGTTCCGGAAGTTCGTCTTGTCGGCCCGTCCGGCGAGCAGGTTGGAATTGTCCGTACCGATGATGCACGCAAGCTCGCGTACGAAGCCGACCTCGATCTGGTCGAGGTCGCGCCGAACGCGAAGCCGCCGGTGTGCAAGATCATGGACTACGGCAAGTACAAGTACGAGCAGGCCCAGAAGGCCCGTGAGTCCCGTAAGAACCAGCAGCAGACGGTGGTCAAGGAACAGAAGTTCCGTCCGAAGATCGATGAGCACGACTACCAGACGAAGAAGAGCAATGTTGAGCGCTTCTTGGAGAAGGGCAACAAGGTCAAGGTGACCATCATGTTCCGCGGCCGCGAGCAGTCGCGTCCGGAGCTGGGCTACCGCCTGCTGGAGCGCCTCGCCGAGGATATCCAGGAGGTCGGCCAGGTCGAGTCCCGTCCGAAGCAGGACGGCCGCAACATGACCATGGTTCTTGGGCCCGTTCGCAAGGGTAAGAAGTAGAGTTCCGCTGGCCCCGCCGGCGTAACGAGTAAAGCTAAAGGATTTACCACTATGAAGCAGAAGACCCACAAGGGCACCGCAAAGCGCATCAAGGTCACCGGTTCCGGCAAGCTGCGCCGCGAGCAGGCTGGTAAGCGCCACCTGAACGAGAAGCTGTCGGCGAAGCGTCGTCGTAAGCTCTCCGGCACCACCGACGTCGCTAAGAGCGATGTCAAGCGCACCAAGCGTCTCCTCGGCAAGGCTTAAAAGAGCGCCTGCCTTCAGAAATAAACACCTACATCTCTCACAAGTAAGGAAGTATCACTGTGGCACGTGTTAAGCGCTCAGTTAACGCCAAGAAGAAGCGTCGCGACATTCTGAAGTCCGCTAAGGGCTACCGCGGCCAGCGTTCCCGCCTGTACCGCAAGGCGAAGGAGCAGTGGCTGCACTCC
>ERZ1031273.259-NODE-259-length-24633-cov-11.103141_pt1 | contig 24633 bp, 15 predicted proteins | sample MGYA00516575_ERZ1031273 | MGnify/ENA primary metagenome ERZ1031273 (study PRJEB33718, sample SAMN03159816) | human skin metagenome | collected 2014-02-25 | study: EMG produced TPA metagenomics assembly of the PRJNA266117 data set (Human skin bacterial metagenome... | reverse complement strand
GGACCCGCCGTGGGCCTGGGCCTGGCGGACCTGCAGGCGCTGGCGTCGCGCGCGAACAACCTGCACGGCTCGGGCGTTGACACCCAGCCTCAGACCGCCCCGGCGGACTCGGCGGAACACCTGCACGCCCAGTTGGAGGAGCTCGTGGCCCGCGCCGCAGAGATCTCCGCCAGCTCCGACAAGCCCGAAGGGCTCACGGACGCCCTGGCGGACCTGGGCGAGCCGGAGCGCTACAGCGAGGAAGGCCTTGCGCGCATGCGGGACACCGCGGCGAAGCTGCGCTGGCTGCGTACCCACAGCCTGGGCAAGCGGCTAAGCGACCTCTTCGCCGACATCATCCACGTCTTCGGCATCCGCACCGAAGTGCTCGCCCGCGGCTCCGCCACGGGTGCGGTGCACCTGGACCGCCTGCTTGAGGAGGTTGCCGCGTACCCGGGCGCGAGCCTGGACGGGCTGCTGCACTTCTTCGAGCTCGCCCGCAGCTTCGAGGACGGCTTGGCCCCGGGATCGGTGGCGGTGAAGGAGGACCGGGTGCAGATCCTCACCGCGCACAAGGCCAAGGGCCTGGAGTGGGACACCGTGGCGGTGCTGCACGCGGACGCGGCGACGTACAAATCCAAGACGGAAACCTTCCTCACCTTCCCGCGCTTCCTGCCGCCGGAAACGTTCGGCGACCCGGATGTCTACCCGGTCTTCGCGGACGTGGAGAACCGCTCGGACTTTGAGAAGGCCGGCAAAGCCTGGCTCAAAGAGGTCGCCGGGGATCTGGCCGAGGAAGCCGCCCGGTTGTTCTATGTGGCGGTGACCCGCTCCGGGAAGAAACTCATCGTCACCGGCTCGCGCCGCCGCGAAGGCGTTGGACGCGAGGCGGAGCCCTATGAGCACTTCGCCGCCATGCGCGAACGGGTGCCGGAGGAGTGCGTGGTGGTCTGGGACGAAGGCACCGCGCCCGAGGAAGACACAGAAGAGGCCGCGCAGGAGGCGGCAGCGCCGGAGTCCGGCCGCTGGCCCCACTACGCGCCCACGCCGCGCGACATCGCGGCCGCCGAAGCGGTCCGCGGCGCCATGGATACGCTGCCGGACTACGCCGACGGCGAGCTGTTCTCGCTCTGGGAGCGCGACGCCACAGCCTTGATTGAGGAGCACGGCGCCGCCCAGGCCGCGGACGTGCCGGTGGTCATGCCGGGCGAGCTCACCGCCTCCGACGTGGTGGCGCTGAAGGCGGACCCGGAGCAGTTCGCCCGCCGCGCCCGCCGCCCCGTGCCGTTCAAGCCGAACACCTACGCCAAGCGCGGCACCGCGTTCCACGAGTGGCTGGAGCAGTTCTACGGAGCGCGCCCACTGTTGACAGAAGACGAGCTGCCGGGCAACGACGAGGCAGAAGTGGACCGCGCCGTCTTGGAGCGGCTGAAGCGCAACTTCGAGGCCAGCGAGTGGGCCGGGCGCACGCCCGAGTACGTCGAGCACCCCTTCGAGCTGGCACTGGGCGATTCTGTCGTGCGCGGGCGCATGGACGCCGTGTTCGCCGACGATGACGGTTGGGTCGTGGTGGACTGGAAGACTGGCGAAAAGCCAGGCCGCGACGCGATGGAATCGGCCCAGCTGCAGCTTTCGGTCTACCGCGAGGCGTGGCGCCGGATCGCACGTGACGGCAAGCCGGTGCGGGCGGTATTTTTCTACGTGCGCACCGGCGAGACGTTCGCGCCGCGCGCCTTGCCGGATCTTGACCAGCTGGAGACAATGCTCGGTGGCGCGGGCACCGGCACGCCCGACTCAACCGGCACGCCCGGCGAAGACATTGCACTAGAAAGCGAGGAGCGGCAGGGATGAAGCTTCGGAGCCTGTTGTCGCTGCGCGCAGACGCGACCAACCTCACCGAGATCCCGGTGCACAGCCTGCTCGATGTGGTGAACATCCCCACGGCAGCGCGCGCCACCCCGTGGTCGTTGATCGCCCGCCGCTTCTTCTACGCGCTGCTGCTCATCATCGCTGTCGCGTTCGTGGCCTACCTAGACCGCAACGGCTACTCCGAGCCGTTGACGTTCATCGACGCGCTGTATTACTCCGCAGTGACGCTGTCTACTACCGGCTACGGCGACATCACGCCGATGACGCAGTCGGCGCGCCTGGTCAACATCTTCCTGGTCACACCAGCGCGTGTGGCCTTCCTTATGGTCCTCGTCGGCACCACCTTGTCGGTGCTCACGGAGGATTCCCGCAAGACGCTCCAGATCCAACAGTGGAGGAATAGCGTGCGTAACCACACCATTGTCATCGGCTACGGCACCAAGGGTCGTTCCGCAATCGACGCGCTTATCGCGGGCGGCACCGCGCCGTCGTCGGTCGTGGTCATCGACCCGGACCCGGCCGCGCTCACCGTCGCAGAAAAGCGCGGCCTGATCACCGTGCACGGCAACGGCACCAAGTCGGACGTGCTGCGCGTGGCCGCTGTCAGCCGCGCCAGGTCTGTCATCGTCGCGCCGTCGTCGGACGACACGGCCGTGCTGATCACCCTTTCGGTGCGTGAGATGGCGCCGAGCGCGATGATCGTGGCCAGCGTCCGCGAAAGCGAGAACCAGCACCTGCTCATGCAGTCGGGTGCGGATTCTGTGATCGTCTCCTCCGAAACCGCGGGCCGTCTGCTCGGCATCGCCACCGTCACCCCGCCGGTGGTGGAGATGATGGAGGACCTGCTCAGCCCGGACGAAGGCTTCGCCGTGGCGGAGCGCCAGATCGCGGACGACGAGGTCGGCGCGAACCCCCGCCACCTTGCGGACATCGTGCTGGGCGTGGTGCGCTCTGGCGAGCTCTACCGCATCGATTCCCCCGAGGCGGAAACGGTCGAGCCGGGCGACCGCCTGCTGTACGTGCGCATGAACGGCGCGATTACTAACCGGGATTAGCTGGATGTTCCTGCTCATCGATGCTGCCGGGCGCTTCCCGCTCGGCGACGACGGGGAGCCGAAGCTTTTCGACGCACCTCCGGCCACCACCGAAACCTCTTCCCACGTGCACGTGACACGGGAGGTCACTGCGGCCCGGGTACACGGCGTTGATGCGGTAGATCTTGCCGGGCCGCACGGGGCGACCGGGGACGCGCGCACCCACGCCAGCCACCCGCTGGCCGCCCGTGCGGTCGGTTTGGTCGACGCCCGCGAGCGCACCCGCTTCGACCCGGCGGACGGCTCTGAGGTGCGCTGGGGCGACGGCGGCATCGTCGCCCGCGGCGCCACCGGCCGGCCGATCTTCCCGCGGCTGGACCCGTGCGTGATCGGCCTGGTGGAGGACCCGGCAGGCGAGCGGATCCTGCTGGTGGAAAACGCCCGCCGCCCCGGCTACCTCACCCTGGTGGCGGGCTACGTGGACGTCGGCGAGACACTTGAGGCCGCGTTTGCCCGCGAGGTGTGGGAGGAAACCGGCCGCCGGGTAAGCGACGTGCGCTATGTGCGCTCCCAGCCGTGGCCGCTCTCGGGCGCGCTCATGCTCGGCATGGCGGCGCGCACGGCGGATATCGATGCGCAAGCACCCACCGACGGAGAGCTGACCCGCACTGTGTGGGCCAGCCGCGGCGAGCTGGATTCCCTCACGCTCGCCGCGGAGGGCACCATCGCCCGCGCACTCATCGACTACTGGGCAGACACACCGCACACACCGCACACACCCACCCCGGAAGGAGCACACCCATGGCGATAGACCTCAGCGTGCTGGATGAGGACCAGCGTGTGGCGGCGGAAGCGCCGCGCGGGCCGGTGTGCATCCTCGCCGGCGCGGGCACAGGCAAAACCCGCACGATCACCTACCGCATCGCCAACTTGATCGACCGCGGCCAGGTCGCACCGAACCGCGTGCTGGCGGTGACGTTTACCAAACGCGCCGCCGGCGAGATGCGCGACCGCCTCACCGCCATGGGCATCGGCGGGGTGCAGGCGCGCACGTTCCACTCCGCGGCGATGCGCCAGCTGCAGTACTTCTGGCCCCAGATCGCAGGCGATCTGCCGTGGCGGGTGCTGGACAACAAGTTCCCGATCGTCGCCCGCGCCACCCGCGCCGCAGGCTTGGACACGGGAAAGGAAATGGTGCGCGACTTGCTCAGTGAGATCGAGTGGGCGAAGTCATCGGTCATCGGCCCGGAGGACTACGTGCAGCGCATCGCCGACTCCCCGCGCACCCCTCCGGCGGACGCGCAGAAGGTCGCGCAGGTCTACCGCTTCTACGAGGAGGCGAAGACCAGCCCGGAGGGCATGCTGATCGATTACGACGACCTGCTCATCCACGTCGCCGGGGCCCTGGAGAACGCGCCGGCGGTGGCGGAGGAGTTCCGCGCGCAGTACCAGTCGTTCGTTGTGGACGAGTACCAGGACGTCACCCCCTTGCAACAGCGCGTGCTGGAGGCCTGGCTGGGCACCCGCGACGACCTGACGGTGGTCGGCGACGCCAACCAGACCATTTACTCGTTTACCGGCGCGACCCCGGATTACCTGTTGAACTTTTCGCGCACGTACGAGCACGCGACCGTGGTGAAGCTGCAGCGTGACTACCGCTCGACGGTGGAGATCACGGAGCTGGCCAACACCGTCATCGGCAAGGCCAGCGGCCGCATCGCCGGCACCCGTCTGGAGCTGCAGGGCATGCGCGGGCACGGCCCGGCACCGCAGTTCAACGGCTATGATGACGAGCCCGCGGAGGCCCGCGCGGTGGCGCAGAAGGTGCGCAAGCTGCTGAACGACGGCGTGCCCGCCCGCGAAATCGCCATCTTGTACCGCATCAACGCCCAGTCCGCCGCGTTTGAAGCCGCGCTGGCGGACGAGGGAATTGTCTACCAGGTCCGCAGCGGCGAGGGGTTTTTCCAGCGCGCGGAGATCCGCGAGGCGTTCGCGCAGCTGTTGCGCGCCTCCAAGCGCACGGACCTGCCGGATGATCCGGTGCGCATCGCGCGTGCCGCGCTCGCCCCGCTGGGGCTGACCCCGGAGGAGCCGGAGGGCGCGAAGGCCCGCGAGCGCTGGCAGTCCCTGAGCGCGCTGGTGGATCTGATCGAGGAGATCGTGCGCACCCGCGAGGCATCCACCATGGCGGAGGTGCTGGGCTCGCTGCGTCGCCGCGCGGAGGCGAAGCAGCCCCCGGCTGTGGACGGGGTGACGCTGGCCAGCCTGCACGCCGCGAAGGGCTTGGAGTGGGACGCGGTGTTTTTGGTCGGCCTGGTGGAAAAGACGCTGCCGATCTCGCATGCGCTGAAAGCTGGCGACGAGCAGATTGAGGAGGAGCGCCGCCTGTTCTACGTCGGCGTCACGCGTGCGCGCGAGCACCTGCACATGTCGTGGTCGCTGGCGCGCCAGGAGGGCGGGCACAAAAGCCGCACCCGCTCGCGCTTCTTGGACGGGCTGGTGCCGGAGCTGGAGGTGGAAAAATCTCCGCAGCGGCTCAAGCGCGCGAAGCGCTGCCGGGTGTGCGGCAACCAGCTAGGCACGCCCGCGGAAAAGTCCCTGGGTCGCCACGAGGAGTGTGAGCCGAACTTCGACGAGGCCGTCTACGCCGCGCTGAAGCGCTGGCGGCTCGACGTCTCGCGCGCCGCCGGCCAGCCGGCGTTCGTCGTGTTCACCGATGCCACACTGATGTCGATTGCGGAGGCCATGCCTGCAGACGAGCGCGAGCTGCTCGGCGTCTCCGGCGTGGGCCCGGCGAAGGTGGACAACTACGGCGCCGGCGTGCTCGAGGCGCTGGGGCAGTTCCGCTAGAAGCACCCCTAGAAGCCCCCTAGAAGCACATGGCGCAGTCCGGGTGCGGCGGCAGCGTCGCCGTGGACACTGGGTGCGGTGCGAACGGGTCCACCACGGTGAGCAGCCCAGCGTCTGGCTTTGGCGCGGAGACCCCGGGCGGGTCCGGCGCGCCCGCCAAACGCCGCAGCGCCACCGCGGCAAAAGCAGCGCCGGCCGCGGCAGGGACGGGATCGCCCTGCACGCTCAGCGGCGCGCGCTGCTCCACCACGGACCAGTTCGGGTCCCGGTCCAGAAGGTAGAGGCGCACGCACAACGGGCACGGGCCAGGACGGGCGCACACGGGGCCTACCACCACGCGCGCGTCCACCTGCGTCACCGGCAGCACCGCGCCTTGGCGCTGCCGGGTCAGCGCGGCGAGCTCGCCGAGTTGGGCGGTGGTGTTCACCGCCGCCACCGGCACCCACTTCTCGCTGTGCAGGAGGAACTTCGACAACGCCTCGTTGCGCGCTTGCGTGCGCACATCTAACCCGCACTCGCGCAGTCTGGCAGTCACTGCCGCCGCCAGCCGCCCGTGGCCGACGAGCAGCACCTCGGGCTTGGTGGCGGGCACGAGCACCCGGTAGCTGAGCAAGTCGTCCGTAAGGCTCCGGGCTGCCTCGGCGCCGATGAGCGAGGCGAGTTGCTCTACCACCCAGCCCAGCCGCCGCGGCCGCATGAGCACGCCCAACAACGCCGCGACGTCCTTCGCGTGCTCGGTGGTGACCAGGCCCGTGCGTGTGGCGTCGGCGCCGAATTGCATGACGTTGTCTGCGCGCAGAAACGGGTGCGCGCCGTGGGCGAGTTTCACCCGCGTGTTGTCGTTGATCATCCCTGCATCCACCCCCGCTGCGGGATCCTACAATGCATTGCCATGGCTGGCAGGCAAACACAGAAAGATTCGACGCCGTACCGCGTGATCCGCTCGGCGCGCAGGACGCGCTCGGTGCAGGCGCGGCTGGTGGGCGGGGTGGCGGAGATCCGCATCCCCGCGCACTTCACCGACGCGCAAGAGCGCGAGGCGGTGGCAGAGATGCTGGCCAAGCTCGAGCGCAAGACAAAAGCGCGCCCGCGTGACGACGTCTCCTTGCGCACGCGCGCCGATTCCCTCAATAAGCGCGTCCTGGACGGGCAGGCGCGCCTCGGCTCGATCAGGTGGGTGTCCAACCAGCACTCGAGGTGGGGCTCCTGCACGGTGTCCACCGGCGACATCCGGATCAGCGACCGGTTAAAGCAGGTGCCGGATTACGTACTGGACGCGGTGATCGTGCACGAGCTGACGCACACGTTCATCCCGAACCACAGCAAAGAGTTCTACGAGTGGGCGGACAAGGTGCCGTACGCGGAGCGCGCACGCGGCTACCTGGAGGCCTACCAGCGCTTCGGCGCCTAGAGCTCGGTGCCGTCCTCGCGGCCGTCGTCTTTGCCGTCGCCGTCTTCGCGCTTGAGCTCCGGGTTGTCGCGCAGCTCCTGCTCGAGCTTGGCAAACTCGTCGTCGAAATCGGTGTCGGGCTGATCGTCGAGAAGCGTGTCAATGAAGGCCGCCGGGTTGTCCAGGTGCTCCGCCGACGGCATGAAGTCCGGGTGATTCCACACCTGGTCGCGGCGCTCGGTGCCCACGGCGGTGTCGATGCGACGCCACAGCTCCGCGGCGTCGCGGGTGCGCGGGGCGCCCAGCTCGATGCCGACGATGTTGGCGAAGGCCTGCTCGGCAGAGCCGCCGGTTGCGCGGCGGCGCGCCCACGCCTCGGCCAGCTGCGGGGTGGACGGGATACGGTCGCCGAGTGCCTCGGCCACCACCACGTCGACCCAGCCCTCCACCAGGGCGATCAGCGTCTCCAGGCGGGAGGTGGCGCCGGCGTTGCGGGTGCCCACGCGCGGGGAGAGGTCCTCGCCCTGCAGGTTCTGCAGCGCCTCCTGGATCTGCTGCGGGTCGCCGCCCTCCAGGTTCAAGTTGCGGGCGACTTCTTCGATGTGGGAGGTGTCGATCTCAAGACCTGCGGCGTACTCCTCCACGGAGGAGACGATGCGCTCCACCAGCCACGGCACGTGGCGGAACAGGCGCTGGCGGGAGGCCTCGCGGGCGGCGATGTAAACCATCACTTCCTGCCCGGCCAGGTCCAGGCCCTTGGAAATCTCGGCGATGTTTTTTGGCAGCACCGCGGCGGTGCCGGCGGGGGCCACCGGCAGGCCGAAGTCGGTGCCGGTCAGCGCCTGCTGGGCCAAGTCGCCCAGTGCGTGGCCGAGCTTCATGCCGAACTGCATGGCGTTCATCTGGTTCATCATCCGGGTCATCGGGCCCATCATCTCCCGGGCCTGCTCCGGCATGGAGTCCAGCTGGGCGCGGTTCATGTGCTCCGCAACCGGGTTCACCAGCCGCTTCCACATCGGCATGGTCTGGTTCAGCCACTGCTCGGCATTCCAGGCCTCAGCCTTCGCGCCGCTTGCGGGCAGGTCCGTGGCCTCGTCCAGCCATAGCTCCACTAAGCGCAGGGATTCCTCCGCCGCGCGGGTGTCCGCGTCGGAGACCGGGTTGGCGCCCGCGACGCGCTGGCGAGCCATGCGCGCGGCCAGCTCGAAGTTCACCGCGTCGCCCGCGCCCTGGGCGTTCATGGACGAGCCCATGCCGGAGAGCATCTGGCCCAGCTGGTTAAACACGTCGCCTAAGCCGCCCCCGCCGGGCTGGCCCCCGCCGAAGCCGAATGCGGCAAACGGGTTGTTCGCGTCGCCGCGGCCGTTTCCGTCGCCGCCCCGATTGTTGCCGTCGTTTTCGCCGTCATCGTTCGAGTCGTTAGGAAAGGAAAAGCCGAATCCGTTAGTCATGCCAGCCAGAATACAGTCAGCCCGCGAGTGCATGGGTTCGCTGAGAGCCAGCAACGGTCCAGCACCAGTACTTCACGCCTCCTGCGCTAGAATCTGCGCCCATGTCCAAAGCACGTGAAGCACGGAACCGGCGGTGGTCGACCCTGGTCTGGGGGTCCATCCCCGTCGTGCTGCTGGCAGGTGCGCTGACCGCGGACCACATCCCGGGCACCGACATCCGCCTGACCGTGCCGTACGCGGCGGAAGGGCCGGGGCCGACCTTTGACACGCTCGGCGAGGTCGGCGGCGAGCCCGTCGTTGACATCGAGGGCGCGGAGACGCTGGACACCGGCGGCAAGCTGAACATGACCACCGTGTCCGTGCGCACAAACATGACGCTCGGCCAGGCACTGGGGCGCTGGATCGCCACCGACGACACGATCGTGCCGGTGGAGCAGATCATGCCGCCGGACTTGGACGAGGACCAGGTGCGCGAGGTCAACCAGCAGGCGTTTGTCGCCTCCGAAGCATCTGCGACGGTGGCGGCCATGCACTACCTGCACCGTCCCACCACGGTGGTGGTGCACGACGTGATGGAAGACAGTGCCTCCGAGGGGTTCCTGCAGCCGCAGGACCAGATCACCGCTGTCGCCGGCGAGAAGGTGGAAACACCGCAGGAGGTCCAGGACGCAGTGCGCGCGAAGACACCCGGCGAGACGATCGAGATCACCGTCGAGCGCGACGGCAACGAGCACACCGAGTCGGTGGAGCTGGGGGAGAACCCGCACGAGAAGGGCCAGCCCATGCTGGGCATACTCATGACTTCCGAACCGGCCGGCGGCATCACCGTGAACTACAACCTCAACGACATTGGCGGGCCGAGCGCGGGCATGATGTTCTCACTGGCCGTCATCGACAAGCTCACCCCGGGCGCGCTCAACGGCGGCAAGTTTGTCGCGGGCACCGGCACGATCAACGAGGACGGCCAGGTCGGCCCCATCGGCGGCATCACCCACAAGATCCGCGCCGCCGAAGACGACGGCGCCGAGCTCTTCCTAGCGCCCGCCGGCAACTGCGACGCCGTCAAACGCGTGGAAACGGAGCACATGACGGTGGCGAAGGTGGACAACCTCGCCGAGGCCGTCGAGGCGATGGAGGATTTCGCCGCAGGCCGCGACGTGCCCGCCTGCGAGTAGCTACTGCTTGGCCAACCCCAGGTCGTAGATGCGCTGACGCGGATCCTCCTGGTCGGTGGAGATCAGCTGCTGCATCACCTGGCCGGCCTCGTTGTCCACCACGGTGATGATCGCGGAGGTGCCGAGTGTGGACCAGCCCACCACACGGTCGCCGTTGTCTTCCACCACGCGCGAGGAGCGCAGCTCGGTCAAAAGCTGCGTCGTCGAGGCGGCCTTGGAGTCGGAGTCGAAGAACTGGAACTGGCCGATGCCCTCGCCGGAGCAGTCGAAGGAGCCGCTCAAACCGCCCGCCGCGCAGTCGTCGAACTGGTCGAAGAACTCTTCAGGGGCCAAGGTGGCAAAGCGCTCGCGCACTTCCTCCAGCGCGTCAGCTTCCTGCTTCTTTCCGCTTGTCGACGTCGCATCCGCCGTGCCCGCAGCAGTCTTCTTCGACGACGATTTCGTGGACGCGGCGGTCGTGGAAGACGACACGGAGCTGGACGCAGTCTCGCTTCGCGTCGACGTCACCGTTGCATTGTCAGTATCGGTGCCCGCGTCGGTTTCGGTGTCAGTGCGCTCTTGCTCGCTCGGCGGTGTCTCCGTGGAGGTGATCTCCGGCGCGCGGGTATCGGGATCCTCGGAGTCGGAATCGTTGGAGCACGCCGTTAGCGTGAGCGCTGCGGCGGTGGCAGCGGCGATGAGGGAGACGGAGCGGGAAGTAGACACAACCGACATCTTAAACCAGCTCGTCCGGGTCCTGCTCAAGGCCGTAGCGCAGCGCCGCCACAACGCCCGGGGCCACGCCGGGGCCGCCGCGCAGCTCGATGTCGTCCTGGGCGAACGCGCCGCGCTCCTCAAGCTCCTGATCGGTCAGGCGCAGCTGCAACAGCGTCTGCTCGATGTCTTCTTCGCGCAGCACGCCGGAGAACAGGCGCGCCGGGCGCGGCTCGGCGTCCTCGCCGGCGGAGGCGTCCTTGAACACGATCTCCTGCGCCAGGATCACGCCTTCGACCTCGCGCGGCCAGGCGATGCGGGAGACGTACTCGCCCAGTTCCTCGGAGCCGGGCAGGATGTGCTCTGGGAGGTCCTGGACCACCAGTGTTAACGGGGAAGAGTCGTCCAGGTTGCCCAGCTCGTCGACAAGCAATTGCGTCGGCACCAGGCCGAACAAGGTTGGGGGAGCGTCCCACCCCTCCGCGTGGACGAACTCGACGGCCTCCATCATGGCCTTATTTAATGCTTGCTGTTCGCGCACGGGAACCCTCCGGGCAAGTTTGACGTTGGATTATTTAAGCTTGAAGCTTAACTGCGTTGCACACACTAATTCCTAAGGAGCAGGCTTGGCTACCCGCCTCAATCGGCCACAACCACGCGCCAAGAAACCGAATACGGGGTTGATGACCACCATCGGTGTCTTGGCCATCATTCTTTTCCTCTTGCCTATGGCAGTCGGGCTGTACACCGACTTCCTGTGGTTCGGGGAGGTGGACTTTAGAGGCGTGTTCAACCGCGTGATCCTGGTCCGCGTGGTGCTGTTTGTCATCTTCGCCCTGATCGGCGGTGCGATCACCTGGATCGCCGCGCGCCTGGCGTGGCGCGGCAGGCCCCAGGAGCAGGCCGCGCCGTTCGACCAGGCCGCCCAGTACCGCCAGCAGGTGCAGCGGTCCGTTCGCGGCATGCTGGTGTGGGTGCCGGTTGTCGTCGCCATCCTGTCCGGCCTGGCTGGCCAGCGCATGTGGCGCGTGTTCATGCTCTGGTTCAACGGCGGCGAGTTCGGCTCCACCGACGCGCAGTTTGGCAAGGACTTGGGCTTCTACGCGTTTACGCTGCCCGGCATCTCCGCGGTGGTGGACACGCTTTCCATGCTGCTGCTGGTGGCGTTTTTGGTCGCCGCGGTGGGCCACTACCTGCTGGGCGGCATCCGCATCGGCAACAAGGTCTCCGGCATCTCCGGCTTTATTAGCAAGGACGCGCGCATCCAGCTCGCCGTCACCGCTGGCCTGTGGATGCTGCTGAAGGCCGTGAGCTACTGGCTGGAGCGCTACTACCTGCTCTACGGCGAAAACGACATCTTCACCGGTGCCTCCTACACCACCGTCAACGCGATGCTGCCGGCGAAGATCATCCTCACCGTCATCGCCGTGCTGGTCGCGGCGGCGTTCTTCGCCTCCATTGTCTACCGCGACTTCCGCGTGCCGGTGCTGGCCACTGTGCTGATGCTGTTGTCCTCTTTGGTGGTGGGCAACGTGTGGCCGGCGCTGATGGAGCAGTTCTCCGTCAAGCCGAACCGCCAGGCCAAGGAGTACGAGTACATCGGCCGCAACATCGAGGCCACCCGCGAGGCGTACGGGCTTACCGACGACAACGTGACCTACCTGGAGGACTGGGGCGCAGGCAACACCTCCAACTCGGACGTCGCCTCCGACGCGGCCACGATTTCCAACCTGCGACTTCTGGACCCAGAGATCATCTCCCCGACGTTCACCCAGAACCAGCAGCTGCGTAACTTCTACGGATTCCCGGACCAGCTGGCCATGGACCGCTACGACGTGGACGGCGAGCTGCGCGACTACGTGGTCGCCGCCCGCGAGATGGACCCGAACTCGCTGAGTGAGAACCAGCGCGACTGGATTAACCGCCACACCGTGTACACCCACGGCAACGGCTTCATCGCAGCCCAGGCCAACACCGTGGACGAGGCGGCGCAGGACGCCGGCTCCACCCGCGGCGGCCTGCCCATCTTCACGGTGTCCGACCTGCAGTCCAACGCCGCAGCCAAGGCCTCCGAGGACGCAGAAGAGCTGGGCATCAAGGTCGACGAGCCGCGCATCTACTACGGACCCGTCATCGCCTCCGCCAAGGACGGCCTGGACTACGCCATTGTGGGCGAGACCGGCCAGGGCCCAGTGGAGTACGACACGGATAACTCCACCTACACCTACGACGGCAAGGGCGGCGTGGACATCGGCAACATGTTCAACCGCCTCGCCTACACGGTGAAGTACCAGGAGCTGAACTTCCTGCTGTCCGACCGCGTCGGCGGCGATTCCAAGGTGCTCTACGACCGCGACCCGCGCACGCGTGTGGAGAAGGTCGCCCCGTGGCTGACCACGGACTCCAAGACCTACCCGGCCGTGGTGGACGGCCGCGTGAAGTGGATCGTGGACGGCTACACCACGCTGTCGCAGATGCCGTACTCCACGCGCAAATCCCTGCAGGACACCACCCAGGACGCGCTGAACCCGGACGGCACCACCCAGCGCCTGATCACCGACAACGTCGGCTACATCCGCAACTCCGTCAAGGCCACCGTGGACGCCTACGACGGTTCCGTGGAGCTGTACGCCTTCGACGAGTCCGACCCGGTGCTCAAGGCATGGCAGGGTGTGTTCCCGGACACGGTGCGCCCGGCGTCCGACATCTCGGAGTCGCTTCGCGAGCACCTGCGCTACCCGGAGGACCTGTTCAAGGTCCAGCGCGACCTGCTGGCGCGCTACCACGTGGACGACCCGGGCGTGTTCTTCAACAACGACGCCTTCTGGTCCGTGCCGAACGACCCGACCGCGCCTGAGGGCCGCGGCCAGCTGAACCAGCCGCCGTACTACGTGGTTGCGGCCGACCCGGAGACCGACAAGGCCTCCTTCCAGCTGATCACCCCGTTCCGCGGCCTGAACCGCGAGTTCCTCTCCGCGCACATGGCGGTGTCCTCCGACCCGGAGAACTACGGCCAGATCACCGTGCGCGTGTTGCCGACGAACAAGCAGACCCAGGGCCCGAAGCAGGCGCAGGACGCCCTGATGTCCTCCGACCAGGTGGCGCGCGACCGCACCCTGTGGGAGGGCACCAACGACCTGAAGAACGGCAACCTGCTTACCCTGCCGGTGGGCGGCGGCGAGATCCTCTACGTGGAGCCGATCTACTCGCAGCGCAAGGACCAGGCCTCGGCCTTCCCGAAGCTTTTGCGCGTGCTGGTGTTCTACCGCGGCCAGGTGGGCTACGCCCCGACGATCTCCCAGGCGCTTGACCAGGTGGGCATCCACTCGGACGCTGCCCAGGACATCGACGTTGTGGACGAGAACGCCGGCGCCGACGCCAAGCCGGAAGGCGAGGCCAAGCCGGAGGGCAGCGAGGACGCTCCGCAGGTGAACAAGGACGAGGCGATGAACAACATCAACGACGCCCTGCGCAACCTGGAGAGCGCACGCAACGGCTCCTTCGAGGAGTACGGCCGCGCCCTGGACCAGCTGGACCGTGCCGTGGCCGAGTACCAGCGGGCGCAGTAAGCACGATCCGCGCCAGCGCGCCACTCGAGCACAAAAACGAAAGTGCCAAACCTCCTTTGAGCAGGAGGTTTGGTGCTATTAGTTGGTGTATGTATAGTAACTCCACGTTGCCGGTTAAGGCGACAGGCGATAATCACATAAACGCCCGACGCGGGGTGGAGCAGCTCGGTAGCTCGCTGGGCTCATAACCCAGAGGTCGTAGGTTCGAATCCTGCCCCCGCTACCAAACTTATCCCCCTAGCTGGTGTTTTATCGGCTAGGGGGATTCTTTATTTTGGTCAAAATGGCCGAATGTCGCTTTAGATGTCGCTTTAGGCGCTGATTCTCGTAAGCGGTTTCGGGGTTTCGGCGATGGGAATGAGCGGGAAGTCGGGGTCGGGGAGAGCGAGAAATGAGGGTCCCGGAGAGCTGATTTGAAGCGACGGTATGTGCTGAACCTAACGCTATCAAGTGATAGTAATTCGGCTATGGCTCACGTTCCTGGGCCCGGTTGGCTATTTGGAGTCGGGTTGGGGGTGACCCTGGGGAGCGAACTCATTTCTTGAACGCTAGTATTAGCATATGGTAAAATAGGGCTTGAGGACGGCCTCCCCCGAGGAAATGTCCGTCTCCATTAAGCTAAAGAAACTCACCCCCGATAGACAGGAATGAGACGTTGTGGATAAACAGCAGCTAGCGAGCCAGATCTGGAAAGCCGCGAACAAGATGCGTGGCGCGCTCGACGCCAACGATTACAAGGACTTCATTCTCGGGTTCATGTTCTACAAGTTCCTCTCCGAGAAGGAAGAGCAGTTCTTCACCCGACGCAAGCTGCCGCGCGAGATGTTCTCTGACTATCTCGCTTCCGATAACAGCAAGGCTGTCAACGCTGCACACAAGAACCTCGGTTACTTCATCGAGCACGATGATCTGTTCTCTACCTGGGTCGCTCATGGCGATGATCTCACCGTCGGTCATGTCGTGACAGGGCTCAACCACTTCGAGAATCAGGTCACGGCCGACTACAAGCACGTCTTCGATGGGATCTTCGATTCGTTTTCTACCTCTATCGGCAAGCTCGGCAATGACGCTGCTGCTCAATCGAAGCGTCTGCGCGAGATCATCGACGTCGTGGTGCGATTGCCCAAGGGTAACGAGGAAGCCTACGACGTGTTGGGGTATGTCTATGAGTACTTGATCGGCCAGTTTGCGGCCAATGCTGGCAAGAAGGCCGGTGAGTTCTACACCCCGCACCAGGTGGCCCTTGTCATGGCTGAGCTGGTGGCTGAACATGTTGGCGACCGTGGACAGATCGACACTTACGACCCCACGGCTGGTTCTGGTTCGCTGCTGCTCAATATCGGCAGCCAGATTGAAAAGCGCACTGGCAAAAGCGATCAGGTCAAGTACTTCGCCCAAGAACTCAAGGCAGAGACCTACAACCTGACGCGCATGAACTTGGTCATGCGGGGTGTTGACCCCAACAACATTGTCACCCGTAACGCTGACTCGCTGGATGGCGACTGGCCGGAGATCGACCAGTACGGCAGGCGTGAGCCGCTGCGCGTCGATGCTGTGGTGTCCAACCCGCCGTACTCGGCTGAGTGGGACCCTAAGGCAGCTGAGGGGGACCCGCGTTTCGACTATGGCTTGGCGCCGAAGAGGAAGGCTGACTATGCCTTCTTGCTGCATGAGCTCTACCACCTCAAAGACGACGGTATTTTGACGATCGTTTTGCCTCACGGTGTGCTGTTTCGAGGCGGGGACGAAGAGGAGATCAGGAAGAACCTCATCGATAAGAACCACATCGAGACCATCATCGGTTTTCCGCCCAATATCTTCTACGGCACGGGCATTGCCACCATTGTCATGGTCTTGAAGAAGAACCGCACGCAGACGGACGTGCTGTTTGTCGATGCATCGCGTGAATTCGTCAAGGCCGGCAAGAAGAATGAGCTGCGAGCTCAAGATGTGCGCCGCATCGTAGACACTGTCACGGCGCGTGATGATGTGGAGCACTACGCGCGGGTCGTCTCGCGCGACGAGATCATCGCCAACGGCTACAACCTCAATATTCCCCGGTACATCGACGTCGGCACGCGCAACGAGACATGGGATATTTACGCCACGATGTTCGGCGGCATCCCCAACGCAGAGATCGACGAATTGGAGAAGTATTGGTCAGCCCTGCCGGGGCTGCGCAATGCATTGTTTGAGCAAGGCGCCAGTTCTGAGCATTCGTCTGTGAAGGCCGATGATGTCGCAGCTGCAGTGGGTGATCATGAGTCGGTGAGCCGGTTGTGGGACAGCTTCCATGAGGCGCTTGAGGGCTTCGATGGGTCCATCATCGATACGCTGCTGACTGACGTGGAAAACACTGCGGCCAATATGGTTGAAGCGCAGCTGCGCCACGAGCTCTTCGAGCGGTTGAGCAGTGTGCCCGTCATCGACGATTACGCCGTCTACCAAGTCTTTGCCGATGCGTGGGAGGTCACATCGGGGGATGTGGACTTCATCGTGCGCGATGGTTTTGATGCCGTGCGTGGGGTCGATCCCAACATGGTGATCAAGAAAGACTCCAAGACGAACAAGGACAAGGAAGTCCAAGAAGGCTGGCTGGGTAGGATTTTGCCCTTCGAACTGGTGCAGCGTGAGTTCTTCCCAGAAGAGGTGGAGCAGCTGCGCGAATTGAACGAGCAGCTGGCTAGCACCGTCGCGCGTAAAGACGAGCTCTTCGGCGAGGTCGACGAAGAGTACTACGGCGAAGAAGATGACGCGATCACTAACGCAGGCAAGACAGGTTTCAAGAAAACTGGCGTGACCAAGCGCATCAAGGAGATGAAGGGTGATGATGCGCTCACTGATGAAGAGCAGGCTCTGCTGGATGTGTTGGTAGAAGCCAATAGTGTGCTGGCGCGCGAGACGAAGCTGAAGAAGCAGATCAAGACTATTCACGAGGATCTGCATGAGGCCACCAAGACCTGGATCGAGACCTGCACTGAGGAAGACGCACGGTATCTCTTGGAGATCAAGTGGGCGTATGACCCAGTGGCTGCGATGGACGCGGTGTTGGAACGCGAAGTGGCTGCACTCAGCGAGGCAGTAGAAAAGCTGCGGGACAAGTACGCAGTGACACTGGGCGAGGTCGAAGAGACCATTGCTTCATCCAGCGAGACTCTAGTCGACATGATGGGCCAGCTTCGCGGCGGCGAGAACGACATGGCAGGGCTTGAGGCGCTAACCTCGATGCTTGAGGGGGAGAAGTAATGGGCGATATTGGCAAGCGCACCCCTGATCTGCGGTTGAGCGAGTTCGAGGGGGAGTGGGTTGAGAGGCCACTGGGTGAAAGCTTCTCTGAACGAGTCCAGTCGGATGAAAATGGCGAGCTTCTTTCAGTGACAGTCAGGACCGGGGTAAGAAAGTTCTCTGAGATCGGTCGTCACAACACGTCGAATGCCGATAAATCAAAGTACAAGCTAGTTGAAGTAGGTGACATCGCCTACAACTCAATGCGTATGTGGCAGGGGGCTAGTGGTCGGTCACCTTACCGAGGGATTGTCAGTCCTGCTTATACGGTTTTGGCACCTAAAGCAGGTGTTGAATCGGGCTTCTTTGCACGGCTTTTCAAAACTCCGGAGATGATTGCAACCTTCGAGAAGAACTCGCAAGGATTGACTTCTGATACCTGGAATTTGAAGTACCCAGCGTTGTCGAAGATCGAAGCACACATGCCTGAATTGTCTGAGCAGGAGGCGATCTCAGCGATGTTCGACAACATTGAAAGGTTGATCGATGCTTCCGAAGTTCGCCATGAAGCCCTACTGCACTTGCGTCAGACCATGCTGGTCAAAATGTTCCCGCAGGGTGATGCGCGTGAACCGGAGATTCGTTTCGATGGGTTCGAGGGGGAGTGGGGAAGGTGTCAGCTTTCTGATGCCGCAAACGATTTCAAGTACGGGTTGAATTCTGCGGCGAAAGCGTATGATCGCGAAACCAAATACTTGCGTATTACCGACATCGGCCCCCGCCCTGGTTTCGTTTTTTCTGATGGTGTTACTTCACCCAGTGCGAGTCCAGATACACATTCAGAGTTTCTCTTAGAAAATGGGGACATCGTTGTTGCTCGTACAGGAGCGACTACAGGCCGTAGTTTGCTGTATCGCAGTTCGATGGGGCGAACAGTGTGGGCTGGTTTTCTGATTCGAATAAAGCCAGCGTATACAGTTGATTCAACATTCCTCTACAACTCGCTTCTAACGGATCAGTATTGGACGTACGTTAAGCAAACGTCTCAACGATCCGGTCAGCCTGGCCTGAATGCTCGAGAACTCGCGGGGGCTCCGCTTCTTATCCCTTCACTCGAAGAGCAACGCGCCATTGGCTCCTACTTCCGCAACCTCGATGAGCTCATCGAGGCTGAGTCCACCAAGGTTGAGAAGCTGCGCAACCTCAAGGCAGCTCTGTTCGAGAAGATGTTCGTCTGAGCCGGCTTCGTTCCAGCTGCACCCAGAAAAGGAGACCCCACTACGATGACTGCGCCAGATGGATTCCCCAATGAAGCAGCCTTCGAGGATGCGCTCATTGCCAATCTCACCTCCAAGTACCGCTGGTCGCCGGAGGTATTGCCTCACCCCACTGAGGCGCAGCTCATCGCTAACTGGGCAAAGATCGTCTTTGAGAACAACAACACCCCTGACCGGCTCAATGGTGTTCCACTCAGTGAGGCTGAGATTCACCAACTGGTTGAACAGATCACGCTGCTGAAGACTCCAGCAGACGTGCAGAAGTGGCTGCAGGGCAAACAGATGCTGCTCAAGCGCAACCACCCGGAGCTTGATGAATTCGTCAATGGCCGCACTATCCCGCTCGACATCTTTGATCCTCGCCAGGTCGGCGGCGGAGACTCGACGTATCAGATTGCTCGGCAGCCGCGTTTCGACAAGAAGAGCGATGTTTCGCGCAACCGTCGTGGGGACTTCCTGTTGCTCATCAACGGCATCCCACTGATCCATGTGGAGCTGAAGAACTCTGGTCATGATGTCACTGAGGCTGCCTGGCAGATTCAGCGTTATCACCGGGAAAGCGCGTTCACTGGTTTCTTATCGACAGTGCAAATGTTTGTGGCCATGACGCCGAATGACATGCTCTACTTCGCCAATCCGGGCAGGTGGGATAAGTTTTACCAGGATTTTTGGTTTACCTGGACTGACGAACATAACCAGCCCTATGACGACTGGCAGGGGATCACTGAGAACTTCCTCGGTATCCCGCCTGCTCACAAGATGGTCGGCGATTACATGGTCGCCGATGACGGTGACGGCATTTTGAAGGTCATGCGACCGTACCAGGTGCATGCAGTGGAAAAGATCTTGGGCCGCTTGCGTGAGATCAATGCAGCACGGCCTGGCCGGGTGTGGGCTAAGTCTGATCAGCGCGGCGGGGATATCTGGCACACCACGGGATCAGGCAAGACGATGACATCGTTTACTGCCGCTAAACTTGCTGCTCGTTACAAGCTCGCCGACACTGTTGTTTTCGTTGTCGACCGCATTGAGCTGGGCAACCAGTCAGAGTTGGAATACATCAACTTCGCCGGCGACCAGGTGGATGTGCATGCCCCCGGCAATGCACAGAGTGTCTTGGCTGATATCAAAGATCCCCGCAAGCGACTGATCATTACCTCCATCCACAAGCTCGACAAGCTCACTGCCAAGGACGGAAAGGCTGGCAAGGTGGAAGTCGGTAGTGTGCAGGATCAGCGGATCGTCTTCATTGTCGATGAAGCTCACCGGACGACTTTCGGGGAAATGTTCGCCCGGACGAAAGAGTCTTTCCCGCATGCTGTGTTCTTCGGCTTTACGGGGACGCCCATTCAGGTGGAGAACCAGAAGAAGGGCGCGAACACGGCCACGCTGTTCGGCAATGAGCTTCACCGTTACGCCATCTACTACGGTCTGCATGACGGTAATGTGCTCGGGTTCGACACCCAAGCAGTGCATATCTACCCAGCAGATGAGATGCGCCGGAGCGTGGCTCTGGACCAGGCTGGCGCAGACACTGAGGCTGAAGCTCTGGCTGACGATGCCAAAGCAGCGATCTACCGTGAGTTTACTAACCCGCGCGAGGTGCCGTGGGTGACGTACTTCAACGAAGACTCTGAAAAATGGGTCAAAGGCATCGAGGATTATGTGCCGAAGGAGAATTGGCAGACCGACGAGTACCGAGCCAGCGTCATCGATCATGTCCATTCCAGTTGGCCGCAGCGTACCAGTGCAGGTGTGTTGCATGGGTTGTTTGCCGCAAGTTCCATCCCGGAAGCACTCGAGTACTACCGCTTGTTCAAAGAAGCTGATCATCTGAAGGTGACGGTGGTTGTCTCTGATGCCAATGAGAACAAAGAAGGTGCGGCCCAACTCGATGCTGCTCTAGAAGAAGTCCTGACTGACTACAACGCCCGCTACAAGAAGCACTTCTCGATGGAGGACTTCGACGCTTTCCGAAAAGACGCTGCCGACAGGCTCGCACACAAAGGCAAGGCGTATAGGGATATTGCTGGTCGGCCAGAAATGCAACTAGACTTGATCATCGTGGTCGATCAGCTGCTCACCGGCTACGACTCGAAGTACATCGGCGTCCTCTACTTGGACAAAGTCTTGCGCGGGGCGAACCTCGTGCAGGCGTTTTCGCGGACGAATCGAGTCTTCGGTGGCAAGGCCAAGCCGTTCGGTTCCGTGGTCTACTACCGCAAGCCCATGACGATGCGGGAGAACATCGTCGCAGCCTTTGATCTCTACTCAGGCCACGGTGAGTTGGGAGTGTTTGTGGAGACACTGCCGGAGACCCTGGCAGCTGTCAACGTCTATTTCGACCAGGTCAAAGATGTGTTTGCCGATGCTGGGATCGACAACTTCGAGAAGCTCCCTCATGAAAAGGCGGCACGTGCGAAGTTTGCCACGACGTTTGCCGCGCTCGACGAAAAGATCCAGGCAGCGCTCATCCAAGGATTCAGTTGGAATCAATCTGTCTACGAGTTCACGGCTGATGACGGGGTCACGACAGGGGTGATCGTCGAGATTGATTACCCGACGCACCGAGTGCTGCTGCAGCGCTACAGTGAACTGAGCACTGAACGCAGCAGCGGCGGTGATGATGACCTTGCCGGTATCCCGTTGGATCTCGACATTTTGGCCTCTGCTCAAACCTCGCAGCTGATCGACTACGCCTACTTGGATGAACGCTTTGCGTTGTGGCGCAAGGCCGTGGGCGAGGATAAGGAGACTCAAGAGAGTCTATTGGAGCAGCTGCAACGACAGTGGGCTCAGTTGAGTACAGACGACCAGGAAATTGCGCGCAGGATCGTCGAGGATGTCTTGGCTGGGGTGATTGACCCTCATGACACATCGGTGACGTTCAGGGAGTACTTAAGCCGGTATAAAGCGGCTGCAAAGGATAGTCACATCCATTCTCTGATGAGAGTGACCGGTTTGGTTGAGAAGCTCATTGCTGACACGTTGGATCTCAGTGATGGAACCACCCGTTCATACAAGGATCACGGCCGAGGTAAAGCGCTTCAGGATGGCGTTGACGATGAGGTTTTCGCCTCGTGGCTCAACTCGGTGGCAGGGCAGGAGATTCCACCTTGGGAAGTCGATGACTACCGAGACAATCTCATTGAGGATTTCTTCACTCAGGGCGGCTTCGATGTCGATGAGTGGACGCCGCGATAGGACGCAGAAGAGGATGGGAACCCCCGCATTAGCGGGGGTTCTAGTTATAGTTGAGCTCAACGACCTGCTCGGTTTGCTGCTGGGCTAAGTACTGCTTTATCTGCGCCATGCGGGGTTCTTGGTAGGTGCTAATGCCCTGACGGACTTCATGTAGCTTAGGCCACAGTGAAATGCCAAGATGCAGTTCTAGCTGGGCAAGTACTTCAGCGCGCAACCAGCGTTGACCGTTGATAACGTAGTAAATGGTGTTGGTTGATAGCCCTGAAGAGCTCTCTAGCCTACGAATAGAGGTGCCGGTTTCTTCTAGGTACTGGGCAATGCGCCAGGCGACAATGCGCAGGGTTTCAACGTACTCATGCGTAGCCGGGGTGAAATCTAGCGTGATCTGTTTGCTCCCGACACTGACGGTGACTAAGTATTGCTCATCGGCGTTGCGGTCACGAAGGACGGGTGTAAAGCCTTCAGGTGCAGGCCAGTTAGGGTAGTAATCCTTCGGATAGGCGAGTTCCTTTGGCGGCATGGGGCGTCTTTCAATCAGGAGCGGGTTGCACTGGTTGTGGTACAAAACGCTAGCAGATAGAAGTACCGGCTGGTCAGATGTCAACTTCGGTGTGGTTGTTGATGGTGCGGCCGGGCGTGTAAGTGATGTCTTCGATACAAGCATCGGGATTTGGCGATCGGGATGCTTTGAGCAGTTTGTTGACTCGCCTCTCACGCTTGGCCGCTACCTCTTTATCGAGTGCGTAGAGCACTTTGTCTTAAGAAACTCCAGTCGTCGAATGCAGGATCGGCGGCGATGTCGATGACGCTTCGTCCGAAGGCGGTCATGCGCAGGTTGGTAAAGACCGGCAGGACTGATTCGTCAAGGAAGCGGGCGGATGCTGATGCTGGTTGCGGGTGGGGCATGGGTTATGCAGATCCCTTCTTGGTGAGGTTTTCAAGGCTGAACTGGGCAGCACTGTTGCGACCGGCTAGTTGGTAGCGGTGTGGTGACTTTCGGGTAGCGGTTTAGTGGGTATCCGGTAGCGGGGTTTGCGGTGGCGGGTGATGCTTTCGGGTGGTTGCACCACAGGGGTGTAGCCGGTTACCGGAAGGAGTCCGCTGATGACGGATTACCGGGCGGTGATGAAGCTGCTTGTGCAGCAGCGTTCGTACCGCCAGATTGAACAACAGCTCGGGTGCTCGCACCGCACGATTTCCCGGTCGAACCAGGTGCTTCGATCCCTCGGGATTCGCACCGTCGACCAGGTGTTGGCGTTGACGGATGATGAGCTCGACGAGTTATTCGTCGATGGGCGCAGCACCGGCCAGGGCGAATTCGTCCCTATCGATTTTGATGCGGTGGTCAAAGCCCGCACGGGGCGTAACAAGCAGACACTGCAAGTGCTGTGGGCGCGCTACACCACCACACCTGCTTTACCCGGCCAGCTCCATTACAGCTACGACCGGTTTCGCCAGTTGGTGGCATCCCATGTCGATGCGGCCGGTTTGACCGCACGCATCACCCACACACCGGGGCACACCATGCAGGTGGATTGGGCAGGCACCAAGATGCGCCTGTTCGACCCTTATGGCGCACCGGGGGTAAAGGTCAGCGTGTTTGTTGCCTCAATGCCGTATTCCGGGATGATTTTTGCCCTCGCATGTCCGGATGAGCGCCAGCATTCCTGGCTTGATGCCCACCACCACGCGTTCGCCTACTTCGGGGGCGTGCCTGAGGTTGTGGTGCCGGATAATGCCTCGACTGCGTCGAACGCGATCAGCGCGGCGGATCGAAACCGCAAGGTCAACGACACCTACGAGCAGTTTTTGGAGCATTACAACACCGCAGCACTGCCCACGAGGGCGAAACGGCCGAAAGACAAAGCCAATGTCGAAGCCGCAGTCAAGATCGTCACCCACAAGGTCATCCACGCACTCGATGGCCACCAGTGCGTCGACCTTGACGAACTCAACTCGCGAATTCAGCAGCTGGTTGACCAGATCAACCAGGCGGTACCGTTTCGTCACCAGCAGTCAAGCCGCAAAGACATTTTCGATGCACATGAAAGACACCTGTTGACAGCACTTCCCGATACCCCGTGGCAGCGCACCGAGTGGAAACGCGCCAAGATCGCCCCAGATTTCCACATCACCGTAGCCAGCGTGCGGTACTCCGTGCCGCACCAGCTCGTTGGCCGCACTGTCGATGTGCGCATCACCGGGCAAGTGCTCACGGTCTTCGATGGTGGCCGTGCCGTTACAACCCACACGCTTGCCCACACCCGCGGGGCGTATGTCACCGATGCCGACCACATACCGGCGAACATGGATCACACCCAAGGACTGTGGACGAGCGATTACTTCCTGCGCGAAGCCCAAAAGATCGGGCCGGCGACACACACCGTCATCGAGGAAATGATCACGGCGAAAGCAATCCCGGCCCAGGCGTACCAATCGTGCAGGAACGTGCTGTCAATGGGCAAACACGCCAACAAGCTCGTGTTGGAAGAAGCATGTAAGCGCCTGCTCTCCTCCGACGGGACCCGCCGGGCCGTGTCCTACACCGCGGTGAAGAACATGATGGCCGCAGTGCGCAAAGAAGCCGCAACCCGACCACACGGCTTCGACCAACCGGCACCGGCCACACCTGGGCATCGGGCCCACGCACCCGCCGCTGCCACACGCGACACCAGCGGCGCCTACCTCGGTGGCGCAGCACAGTTCAGCCTGGACAACCTCACCAAGAAAGGAACCCCAAAACCATGACCCCACCGACCCCGCCACAAGAGCGCTTCCTCGACGAATCCGTCCTCGCGGACTTCACAGCAATGCGCATGACAGCCTTCGGCAAAAGCGTCATCGACATCGCCAACGACCCAACCTTCGACACGTGGACCTTCTCCCAAAAGGTGCTCTACGCACTCGACAAAGAAGT
>ERZ1031273.258-NODE-258-length-24681-cov-7.287501_pt1 | contig 24681 bp, 24 predicted proteins | sample MGYA00516575_ERZ1031273 | MGnify/ENA primary metagenome ERZ1031273 (study PRJEB33718, sample SAMN03159816) | human skin metagenome | collected 2014-02-25 | study: EMG produced TPA metagenomics assembly of the PRJNA266117 data set (Human skin bacterial metagenome... | reverse complement strand
GATCTACACGTAAGGAGTCGTCGGCAGCGTCAGATGTGTATAAGAGACAGGCGCGGGGCTTGAATCTGACAGGGAGGCACGTTTTTTGCTCGCTGAGATTGCTATCTCCAACCTTGGTGTGATCCGCCATGCCTCGGCTGAGCTTTCGCCGGGGCTGACCGTGCTTACTGGCGAGACGGGCGCTGGTAAAACGATGGTGGTCACTGGCCTGCGCCTGCTCACCGGTGGCCGGGCGGATGCCTCACGCGTGCGCACCGGCGCGGACGGCGCGGTGGTGGAAGGCGCGTTCGGCACCGAAGAGCTGCCGGAGGAGGTGCGCGAAGCCGTCGGCGCGATAGCCGCGGGCGCTGGAGCAGAAGCTGATGAAAACGGCGAGTATTTGGTTTCGCGCTCGGTGAAGGCCTCGGGGCGCTCCAGCGCGCACCTGGGCGGGCGCAAGGTGCCGGCGGCGACGCTGAGCGAGCTGGCGGGCCACCTGCTGACGATCCACGGCCAGAACGACCAGCTGCGCCTGATGGCGCCGGAACAGCAGTTGGCCGCCCTCGACAGGTTCGACCCGGCCATCCAAGCAAAGCTGGATGCGTACCGCGAGGCGTACACCGCGTGGCGAGCGGCGGCGAAGGATTTGAAGGAACGCACGGAAAAGCGCCTGGAGCTGGCGCAGGAGGTAGACCGCCTCCAGTTCGCCATCGACGAGATCGATGCGGTGGCCCCGCAGGCTGGCGAGGACGAGGAGCTGGTTGCCACCATCAACCGTCTCCAGGATGTGGACGCCTTGCGCGAGGCCGCCGAGACCGCGCTTATGGCTATCGACGGCGCGGACGCCGTCGGCGGTGTTGGCGGGGAAGAGGAACCCGCCTCCGACCTGATCGGCCGCGCGCAGGCGGCGCTAGAGGGAGCCAGCGACCAGGACCTGCGTGATCTGGGGGCCAGGCTGGGCGAGGTCGCCGGCGTGCTCTCGGACGTTTCCGCGGAGCTGGGCAGCTACACCGGCAGCCTGCCGTCCGACCCGGAGGAGTTGGAGCGGCTCCTGCAGCGACAGCAGGAGATCAAAGGTCTGACCCGCAAGTACGCCCCGGATGCGGCAGGGGTGGTGGCGTGGCGCGACAAAGCTGGGGCACGGTTGGCGAAGATCGATACGTCGGAGTGTGCCGTCGAAAAGCTGAAGGCGAAGGTTGCCGAGCTGGAGCAGGCGATGACAAAGCACGCCGCCGCGTTGACGAAGGCGCGCACGAAGGCCGCGGGCAAGTTGGGCGAGGCGGTGACCGAGGAGCTGCACGGGCTGGCGATGCCGAAGGCGCAACTCACGGTCAACGTCGCGAACGCACAGTACGGCCGCGACGGGGCCGACACGGTGGAGATCCTGCTCGCGCCGAATAGCGCGCTTGAGCCGAAGCCGCTTGCCACGAGCGCCTCCGGCGGCGAGCTGTCGCGCGTGATGCTCGCACTCGAAGTGATCCTGTCCGAATCCTCCAGCGGCGCGACGCTGGTGTTCGACGAGGTGGACGCAGGCGTGGGCGGGCGCGCGGCGGTGGAGATCGGCCGGCGCCTCGCGCGGCTGGCGCGCGGCAACCAGGTCATTGTGGTCACGCACCTGCCGCAGGTCGCGGCGTACGCCGACACGCACCTGCACGTGTCCAAGGACATCGGCGACGTGGCTGTGACCTCTGGTGTTGCGGCGCTGCAACCGGAGGAGCGCATCGAGGAGCTGGCCCGAATGATGGCGGGCATGGACGATTCGGACACCGGCCGCGCCCACGCCGCGGAACTCTTCGAGCGCGCGCAGGGTGAGGTGGAGCAGTTGCGCGGATAACTCCCCGCGCGCCTCCCCGGTTCAGGCAGGTCACCGTTGCACAATGGTGCGCATGACTGCTGCACCCTCCACCCAAGACCCCACGAAGGAACCGCCCGCGGCCGAGCTGCGCGGCACCTTGCGCGACTGCACTCCGCAGGGCAAGGGCCTTGGCAAGCTCAGCGAGGGCGACATCGTGTTCGTGGACGCCCCCGACATGCAGCGCCGTTTGGCGGAGCAAATCATTGCGCGGCGCCCGGCCGCGGTGGTCAACCTCGCGCCGTACTCCACCGGCACGCTTCCCACGTTCGGGCCGCATTTGCTTCTCGACGCAGGCGTTCCGCTGTTCGAGGCGGCAGGCACAGACATGCGCGGAAAGATCCGCGACGGCAAGAAGGCCGTGGTCTCGCCGACCGGCCAAATCACCGTGGGGCGCAAAGTTGCCGGCCAGGCACAGCCGGTGACCCGCACCGAAGTGGACGCCACGTTCGCCCAGGCCCAACGCGGTTTGGTGGAAAACATGGAGGCCTACTTCGGTAACACCATCGAGTTCATCCACTCGGAGGCGGCGCTGCTCATCGACGGTGTGGGCGCCCCGGAGCTCGGCGACATCATGGCCGAGCGCAAGGTGCTGGTGGTCTCGCCGGCTCCCGACACGCGCCAGCGCATGGAGGAGCTGAAGAACTTCATGCAGGAGTACACGCCGGTGGTCATCGGCGTTGGCTCCGCGGCGGACACGCTGGCGTCTATGGGGTACGCGCCGGACGTCATCGTGGGGGACCCGAAGGACGTGGCCTCGGAGAACCTGCGCTCCGACGCGAAGGTGATCCTGCCGGCGGAACCGGACGGATACGCGCCCGGGTTGGAGCGCATTCAGGATCTCGGAGTGGGCGCGATGACCTTCCCGGCGGCGACGGATTCGCCGACGGACCTGGCCATCTTGCTGGCCACATTTCATGACGCCGAGATGATTGTCACCGTCGGCCAGCCGGTGGAGCTGGACCGCATCTTCGCGGATTCGGCTACCACCGCGGGCACCCCGGCAACGGAACCGGCGGCGCTGCTCGCGCGCCTGAAGGCGGGGCGCAAGATCGTGGATTCCACCGTGATCACCAACCTCTACGCCGTCGAGTCCGGTGCGGGTGTGGCGTGGGCGTGGGCGATCCTCGGCGTGCTCGTTGCCGCCGCGGTGGTGATCCTGATCGCCGGCCTCGGCGGTGACGGCAACTTCGCCGACAACCTCGTAGACACCTGGAACACCATCGCGCTGACGGTGCGCGGCTGGTTCGACGGCTGGACCAGCTAGGAGGGCAGTGGCAGATGGCGAAGACTAAAGGCAGGGCCGGGCTGATTGCGGCCGGTTTGGGTTGGGGCGCAGCGCTGGGTATTGCGCTGGGCGCTCTCGTGCTGGTTCCGGCGATGCCGGGCGAGGTTGACCTCGGCTTTTCCGAATTCAAGGCCGACGCTCCGGACAAGCCGGACGCGGACGACTCCGAACTCACTGAGGCGGAGGCACGCGCGGAAGAAGCGAACGACTTGTTGGCCCAGGAGTCCGGCTCCATCGTCTCCGGTGCGCTGAAGGACGTGCCGGTGACCATTGTGCGCACCGCCGCGGCGGACGCTGAGGATGTGGAGTCCGTGCGCTGGTTGCTCAACGCCGCTGGCGCCTCAGACTCCGGCGAGCTGACCTTGACGGAGCGTTTCACCGACCAGGCGGGTGCAGACGAGCTGTCCAGCATTGTCGCCAACACGCTGCCTTCGGGCGCGAAACTGTCGGTGGAGGAACGCTCCCCAGGGCTTCATGCAGGCGAATCTCTCGCGACCGTGCTTTTCGACGATGGCACCAACGGCGAGTCCAAAACCCTGCCGGCGGACCGCACCTTGGTGCTGGACACGCTCCAGCAGGCTGGATTTATCGAGTTCAACGGTTCTATTGTGCCCGCTGGCGCAGTGGTGATTGTGGACGGGCCGTCGCGAGGCACCGACTTCGGAGCCAAGGTGTTGGGCGATTTCGCCAAGGCGCTCGGCGCGGAAGGCAAGACTGCGCTTGCGTCTCAGGGCACTGAGCCGGATGCGATCGACGGGGTGAAGACTGTCGGCGGCGTGGACTACGAGGCAGGTCGCATCAAGTCCGTGCTTGCAGTGTCTAGTGGTGGCGGCGAGGCCTAAGGCTCGTAGGCTGGTTGCCATGAGCCACGAATTCACTGTCACTGGGTCCGAAGTTGTCCTCGACGCGCCGATCATCGCGGTGCGCCGCGACCAGGTGGTCATGCCGGGCGGCAACGAGGCCGCACGAGAAATTGTGGAGCACTTTGGTGCTGTCGCTGTGGTCGCGCTGGATGAACATGGCCGTGTGGCGCTGGTGGAGCAGTACCGCCACAGCGTCGGCGAGCGCCTGCTGGAGCTTCCCGCCGGTCTGTTGGACATGCACGCCGAAGACGAGCTGACCTGCGCGAAGCGCGAGCTGCAAGAGGAGGCAGGCCTGGCTGCGGACGAGTGGGGCGTGCTGGTGGATCTGGTCACCTCACCGGGCTTCGCGGAGGAGGCGGTGCGGGTGTTCATCGCCCGCGGCCTGCACGAGGTGGAGCGCCCCGAGCCCGAAAACGAGGAGGCCGACATGGACTTTTCGTGGGTGGACCTGGAGGATGCCGCGGATATGGCGTTGCGCGGCGAGGTGGTCAACTCCATCGCGGTCTCCGGCATCCTCGCGGCCGCGCGCCTGGTTGCGCGGGGTGATGCGCCCCGGCCTATCGACGAGCCGTTCCGCCTGCGCCCGACTTCCCTGTCCACACGTCGCGCCAAGCAGGGCGTCGTGCCGGACATGAAGCGGATCTAGCAGTTGGATGCGGAGGCGCTGGCGCAGCGTTGGCTGACCCATCTTGCCGTTGAGAGGGGAGTCTCACCCCACACGTTGAGCAACTACACCCGCGACGTGAACCGCTACACCACGTGGCTGGCGGCCGCGGGCAAGACGGATTTGCGCAAGGTCACCGCCACCGACATCGAGGCCTACGTGGCGGATCTGCGCCGCGGGGTGGACGGGGCGAAGCCTCTGGCGGCATCGTCGGCTGGGCGGGCGCTGACCGTTGCGCGCGGCTTGCACAAGTTCGGGGTGGAAGAGGGCGAGCTGCCGGCGGATGCGGCGGCAGAGGTCTCCCCGCCGCAGACCGGCGAGCGGCTCCCGGACACCTTGAGCATCGAGGAGGTGGCAAAGCTTCTCGACGCCTGCCCGACCGAGACCCCCTCCGGCCTGCGCGACAGAGCATTGCTGGAGACGCTCTACGCCACCGGCGCCCGCGTCTCCGAGGTGCTGGGTTTAAGCGTCGACGATGCAAACGCTGCTTTAGACAGCGAGTACGGCGGCGTGCTGGCGGTAACCGGTAAGGGCAATAAGCAGCGTCTGGTGCCGCTGGGGTCGAAGGCGCAGGAGTCGCTGGAGGCGTATTTGGTGCGCGGCCGGCCGGCGTTTGCCAACGGGACCTCGCACGCGCTGCTGTTGAACAGGCGAGGTGGGGCGTTGTCTCGCCAAAGCGCGTGGAATGCGATCAAGGCAGCGGCCGCCCGGGCGGGGATTGACAAGGACATCTCGCCGCACACCCTGCGGCACTCGTTTGCCACGCACCTGCTGGAAGGCGGGGCGGACGTGCGAAGCGTCCAGGAACTCCTCGGGCACGCCTCAGTGACCACCACGCAGATTTACACCCACATCACAGCCGATAACCTGCGTGAAGTTTGGCGCAGCACGCACCCGCGTGCGTAGACTCGGCTGCTTGATTGACGTACGCAATTAACGGGAGAACTAACCATGCGACCCGCATCCTCGAAAACGCACAGCACGCGCCGCGCTGCGCTGCTCGCCGTGCCCGCCGCGCTGCTTCTCGCGGCTCCGCTCGCTCCGGTGGCGAATGCGCAGCTTCCGGGCGGCATGAGCCCGGAGGAGATACAGTCCATGATCCCCGGCGAAATCTCCGTGCCAGCCGGTGAAAGCACGACCGTGGACGTGGGCGTTCCAGTGGACGTGAACTATTCCTCGGGCGGGTGGACGGTGACGTCGTCCGGCACGTCCGTGACCGTGAGCGCGCCGAACCAGCCCGGTGCGACCGCCGCCGTGCCGGCAAGCGCTGGCGGCTACTCGGCGACGGTGAACCTGGTCGCCGTCGGCGACGGCTCCGCGGATGTCGGCGGGGACTCTGGCGAGTCCGGTCAGTCTGGTCAAGGTAGTCAGTCCGGCGGCTCCGGCGGGGGAGTAGGCGGTGCCGCTGCCGGCGGCTCGGACACCCCCGAAGGTGAAGGTGCAGCTGGTAGCTCCGGTGGCGGCGCCGGGGAAGGCTCCGGCAACCAGGGTGGCGAGGCTGGCAGCGCCCCGGCAGCGGCGCACCCGTCGCGCTCCAAGGCGGAGCCCGCCGACGATGCCGCCGCGACGAAGCTGTACTTCGACGGTGAGATCCAGGACAACAGAATCGTGGTGAAAGTGCCGCTGAGCCGCGTCAAGGACCTGATGAAGTACGCCAGCTACGACACCGAGGGCGCGACCCTGCGCTACTTGGACGTCAACGGACAGGTGATTGAAGGCGTCGAGCGCAAGGTGGACAAAACCAGCCGCACGATCACCCTGACCTACCCGGAAGGGGAAACGCCGGACAACCCGTTCATCATGGAAGTCGTACGCGACGGCAAGGCGGACTTCGTCGCGGTGATCACCTCCACCAACGTGCCGGTCGAAAAAGCCGGCGACAGCAACGAGGATAACCAGTACGGCAACTACGCGAACCAGGATGGTCAAGGACGAGGCGTTGACGAAGGGTCGTCGATAAGCGATGTAGTGCCCCTCGCAATCGCTGGAGCTGCGTTGCTGGCCGCGATCGCGCTGTTGATTGTGTTCCTGCGCCGGAGGCGCGGGCGGGCGTAATGACAACGTTGTAAGATGACGGAAGTCAAGGGTTTGGACGTGATTGAGGGAAGGACCGGCCATGGCGGACGAGGCGCTGTTTGACGCTGCGGACCAGAAGACGTTTCTGACCGGGCGGCCGTGGCGCGAGTTCGCCAAGCCGAAGGAGCTGGACAAGCACGGTCCCGCAACGGTGATCTCCATGGTCAACCAGAAGGGCGGGGTGGGCAAGACCACCTCCACGATCAACCTCGGCGCGTGCCTGGCCGAGCAGGGCCGCAAGGTCCTGCTGGTGGACCTGGACCCGCAGGGTGCGCTTTCCGCAGGCCTGGGAGTGTCCTACGAAGAAGAACAGGTCACCGTCTACGACCTGCTGTTCGACAACACCGCAAGCATCCACGCCGCGATCAACACGACCAATGTCTCCGGCTTGGACGTGGTCCCCGCAAACATCGACCTGTCGGCGGCGGAGATCCAGCTGGTCAATGAGGTCGGCCGCGAGCACACCCTGGCGCGCGCGCTGCGCCCGGTGCGCAACGAGTACGACTTCATCATCCTCGACTGCGGGCCCTCCCTCGGCCTGCTCACCGTCAACGCGCTGGCGTGCTCGCACGGCGTGATCATCCCGATGGAGTGCGAGTACTTCTCCCTGCGCGGCTTGGCGCTGCTGACGGACACGGTGGAGAAGGTGCGCGACCGCATCAACTTCGACCTGGACATCGTGGGCATCCTGGTGACCATGTTCGACCGCCGCACCACCCACGCCCGCGAAGTGATGGACAGGGTGGTGGAGGTCTTCGGCGAGCGTGTCTTCGACACCGTGATCACCCGCACGGTCCGCTTCCCGGAGACATCTGTGGCCGGTGAGCCAATCATCACTTGGGCGCCGAACTCTCAAGGCGCGGACCAGTACCGCAACCTGGCGCTCGAGGTGCTGGAGCGCACCAGCTAGTGGCGGCGGCCGCGCCCGAGCAGTACCCCCAGCCGGAGATCACCGGGTTCACCCTGGCTCTGCAGAACTTCGAGGGGCCGTTCGACCTGCTGCTCACGCTGATCCAGTCGAAGAAGCTGGACGTGACTGAGGTGGCGCTTGCGGAGGTAACCGACGAGTTCATCGCCTACACCCGTGCGCTCGGTGAGACCGAGGCGCTCGACGAGGTCACCGAGTTCCTCGTGGTGGCGGCGACGCTGCTGGACTTGAAGACTGCGCGACTGTTGCCGGGCAACGACGGCGAAAACATTGAAGATTTGGAGCTGCTGGAAGCGCGCGACCTGCTGTTCGCACGCCTGCTGCAATACCGCGCCTACCAACGTGTGGCCGACCAGTTCGCGGAATGGCAGAAACACGCGCTGCGGCGCTACCCGCGAGCGGTGTCCATGGAAGCGCGGTTTGTGGACCTGCTGCCCCCGGTGGATCTGGGGCACACCCCGGCAAGTTTTGCCGAACTGGCGGCCAGCGTGTTCCGCCCCCGCCCTCCGGAGGAGGTGCGCACCGACCACCTGCACGCGCAGGCGGTGTCCGTGCCGGAGCAGGCCGGCAAAATTCTGGACACGCTGAAGCTGGCCGGCAGCGGCTCGTGGCTCACATTCGCGGCGCTTACGCGAGACTGCACCCGCTCCATGGAGGTGGTGGGTCGCTTCCTGGCCCTGCTGGAGCTGTACAAAGCCAAAGCCGTGGAAGCGGAGCAACCGGAAGCGCTCGGGCGCTTGGACGTGTCCTGGACCGGGCTTGACGTGGACCCGGCCGTGGTCGCGGCCTCGAACTGGACGTAGGCACAAGGCGGGGAGACGGCGACCGATACACTGCCGAAGCATGGATAGCTTGCCCATGGTTTCCCAGCTGCGTTCGCGCATCGAGTCGGTGCTGCTGGTCGTCGACGCACCCGTCGCGGTGGAGGAGCTGGCAAGTGCGCTCGGCGCCACCGACGAGGAGGTGTCCGACCAGCTGCGCGAGTTTGCCCGCGAGCTGGATGAGCGCGGCTCCGGCATCGACCTGCGTGAGACGGCGGAGGGCTGGCGTTTCTACACCCGCACCGACAACGCCGACGCGGTGGAGGCTTTCCTGTTGGACGGCACGCAAAAGAAGTTGTCGCGTGCGGCGATGGAAACCCTCGCGGTGGTGGCCTACCGGCAGCCGGTCACCCGCGCGCAGGTCGCCGGCGTGCGCGGGGTCAACGTGGACGGCGTGATGCGCACGCTCGCACTGCGCGGCTTGATCGCCGAGGTGGACCCGGGCGAGGCCGGGGAAGACGTGCCGGACCACGGCGCGCACCGCTACGTCACCACCGAGTTGTTCTTGGAGCTCTTAGGCATCGATTCCTTGGAGCGCTTGCCTGAGCTTGCGCCGCTGCTTCCGGACATCGATTCCATCGAGGATGCCTGGTAAACTCCCGGGGCATGACACCACCCGCTCGCCGAGATGGCACACCGGAAAAGCGTGGGAAGGACGATACGTTCTACATCTCCTACGCCAAGCCGGCTAAGAAACAGCATGTTCGCCTAGACAAGAGGCGCCAGAACGCCGCGAAGAACCAACCGAACCCTCTGGATGATAACTGGTGGGACGAAGACCCGGCCGCAGCGAAAGTGGCGGCCGAGGGTGTCCGCCTGCAAAAGGTGCTCGCGCAGGCGGGCGTCGCTTCCCGTCGTCACGCGGAGGCGATGATCGAGCAAGGCCGCGTCGAGGTCAACGGTGAAATCGTGACGCGCCAGGGGATGCGCGTGAACCCGAACGTGGACATCATCCGCGTCGACGGCGCCCGCATCAACGTCAACGAGGAGCACGAGTACTTCGTCTTCAACAAGCCGCGCGGCGTGCACTCGACCATGAAGGACGAGATGGACCGCGTCTCCGTGGGCTCTTACCTGGCCGAGCGCACCGCGTCTGGCCAGCGCCTGTTCCACGTTGGCCGCCTGGATGCAGACACCGAGGGGCTGCTGCTGCTCACCAACGACGGCGAGATGGCCAACCGCCTGACCCACCCGAAGTACGAGGTGGCCAAGACCTACTTGGCCACGGTGCTCGGCGAGGCGAACAACGCGGTGGTCAAGCAGCTCAAAGAGGGCATCGAGCTTGACGACGGCCCCGCGAAGGTGGATTACGCGCAGGTGGTGGACGTGCATAACGGCCAGTCCATCATCCGCGTGGAGCTGCACGAGGGACGCAAACACATCGTCCGCCGCATGCTGAAGCAGGCCGGATACCCGGTGCAGCGCCTGGTGCGCACGAAGTTCCACACGGTGCAGCTCGGCGACATGAAGCCGGGCTCCATGCGCGCGCTGAATTCCTCTGAGCTGGCATCGCTGTACAAGGCGGTGGGGATGTAAATGGCTGACACACTTTCCAACATGGAAAACGGCGGGCTCATTGCGGCTGTGGACGGGCCTTCGGGCACCGGCAAATCCACCATGTGCCGCGCGCTGGCGAAGCGCCTGGACGCGAAATACGTGGACACCGGCGCGATGTACCGCGTGGCCACCCTGGCTGTGCTGCGCGCGGGCGTGGACCCGGCGGACACGGCGAAGGTGATTGAGGCGACCGCGGACCTGCCGCTGCAGGTCTCCGACGACCCGGATTCCACCGAGGTGCTGTTTGCCGGCGAGGACGTCAAGGGAGAAATCCGCGGCGCCGAGGTGACCAAGCACGTCTCAGCCGTCTCCGCCATCCCCGAGGTGCGCGTGAACCTGGTGGAGCTGCAGCGCAAACTGGCCCGCGAGGCTGGCCGCGCGATCGTGGAAGGCCGCGACATCGGCACGGTCGTGCTGCCGGACGCTCCCGCGAAGGTGTTCATGACCGCGAGCGCCGAGGTGCGCGCGAAGCGCCGTTACGACCAGGACATCGCGGCGGGGCGCGAGGCGGACTATGACGCGGTGCTTGCGGACGTGCAGCGCCGCGACCAGGCTGATTCCTCCCGCGCGACCAGCCCGCTCAAGCCCGCCGATGACGCGGTGCTGGTGGACACCTCCGAGATGACGCCGGACGAGGTTCTGGCGGCACTGACTGAGGTCGTGGAGAGGAGCGCACGATGAGCGAGCGCAACAGCAACTCCAACGGCGAGCACCTCGAGCCGGAAACCCAGTTCATCCAGCCCGGCATCGACCGTTCCGGCTACACGGACATGGATGCGTACGTGGTTGGCGCCGACAGCGCCGAGTACTACGAGAACAAGGACTTCAACGCTGAAGAGGACCTGCAGGGCTTCGAGGACGCCGGCATTGACGAGTCCGAGTTCGGCGAAGCGGACTTTGGCGAGGGCTACGACTCCGACGACGAGCTGACCGAGGATGAGTGGGCAGAGCTCGAGGCCGAGTACGGCATCGCTCAGCCCGACGTGGTCACCGAAGCGCTGCCGACGGTCTCCATCGTTGGCCGCCCGAACGTGGGCAAGTCCTCGCTGGTGAACCGCTTCATCGGCCGCCGCGAGGCTGTGGTGGAGGACCACCCGGGTGTCACGCGCGACCGCGTCAGCTACATCACGGACTGGGGCGGTCGCCGTTTTTGGGTGCAGGACACCGGCGGCTGGGACCCGGACGCGAAGGGCATCCACGCCGCGATTGCCCGCCAGGCGGAGGCCGCGATGGCCACCTCCGACGTCATCGTCATGGTTGTGGACGCCAAGACCGCCATCACGGAGACGGACGCGGTGATGGCCCGCAACCTGCAGCGCTCCGAGGTTCCCGTGATCCTGGTGGCGAACAAGTTCGAGTCCGACAGCCAGTGGGGCGACGTGGCCGAGTTCTACGCGCTCGGCCTGGGCGACCCGTGGCCGGTCTCCGCGTTGCACGGCCGCGGCGGCGCGGATGTGCTCGACGAGATCCTGCGGCTGTTCCCGGACGAGCCGCGCGTGAAGGAATCCATTACCGGCGGCCCGCGCCGCGTAGCCCTGGTGGGCCGGCCCAATGTGGGCAAGTCCAGCCTGCTGAACAAGCTGACCAGGTCCGACCGCTCCGTGGTGGACAACGTGGCCGGCACCACCGTGGATCCGGTGGACGAGCTCGTGCAGCTGGACGAAGACCTGTGGACCTTCATTGACACCGCTGGCCTGCGCAAGAAGGTGAAGAACGCCCAAGGCCACGAGTATTACGCGTCGCTTCGCACCCGCGGCACCATCGAGGCTGCAGAGGTGTGCGTCGTGCTCATCGACGCCTCGGAGGAGATTTCCGAGCAAGACCAGCGCGTGATCTCCATGGTGCTGGAGGCCGGCAAGGCGATGGTCATCTGCTTTAACAAGTGGGACCTCATGGACGAGGACCGCCGTTACGACTTCGACCGCGAGTTCGACGAGACGATGGGCCAGCTCAAGTGGGTGACCAAGCTGAACATCTCCGCCGACACCGGCCGCGGCCTGCACCGCCTGGAGCCGGCGATGAAGGAGGCGCTGGAAAACTGGGACAAGCGCATCTCCACCGGCCAGCTGAACAACTGGCTGCGCGACGCGATCGCGGCGAACCCGCCGCCGATGAAGAACAACCGCCTGCCCAAGCTACTGTTCGCCACCATGGCCAGCACCCGCCCGCCGACAATCGTGCTGTTCACCACCGGGTTCTTGGACGCCGGTTACCGCCGCTACCTGGAGCGCAAGTTCCGCGAGCAGTTCGGCTACCACGGCACCCCGGTGCGCATCGCGGTGCGCGTGCGCGAGCGCCGCGGGAAGAAGGCCTAGGGCATATGCGGCAGCGCACGGTGGAATTAGGCGGCGTTGAGCGCAGCTACCACGTCTGCGTTCCCGCGGGTCACACCGGCGCGCTGCCGGTGATCGTCGCGCTGCACGGTAAAGGCGACAACGGCCGCGACTTCCTCGCCGGCACTGGGCTGCACCGGGCGCGCGCCATCGTCGCAGCACCCACGGGTGCGGGCCTTGCGTGGTCGCCCGCACCGTATGCGCGGACCACCTTCGACGAGGATCAAGCGTTTGTGCGTGCGCTTCTCGACGACCTCCGGTCCACCTTCGCCACCACCAACACCTACCTGGTCGGCTTTTCCAACGGCGGTGGGCTGGCAGTGCACCTGAGCCTGACCGGTCTCGAGCTCGCGGGCGTGGCCACCGTGGCCGCCGCGGTGCGCGCAACACCGGACGAGATCGCCGATTCCCGACAACCGGTGGATTACCTGAACATCCACGGCACATTCGACGACGTGGTGCCGTTCGCCGGCGAACAACGATCCCCGTACAGCGGGGCAGAAGACGACACCACGTACGGCGCACCCGACGTGGTGGCGGCGTTTGAGCGTCGCAACGGCGACCGCGCCCGTGCCACGCTGACCGCGGTGGAGGGGATGGGCCACGAATGGCCCACCGGACCGTGGGCTGCCCGGCGCGGAGTGGACGCCACTGAAGCGATCCTCGAGTTCTTCGGGGTTGAGCACATCCGCGCCGGCTAGGCGCGCTCGTAGACGAACGCGTCGGTGCGGTACGGCAGCGGGATCGTGTCGCCGGGGTCGAAGCCGAGGCGCTCGAAGAGGTACCAGCTCAGGTTCGCCTCCATCTTGGCGCGGGTGCGCTCGTTCGCTTTCAGCCAGTAGGAGCGGGTTGCCATGAGCTCGAAGCAGTCCTCCACGGCGATCGGGTGCAGCCACTCCTGGCGCAGCTCGTTTGTCAGCTGCCAGGGGGCGGCGACCTCCGGGTAGAAGCCCTCGCGCTGCACGTCGCCGGAGTGCATGATGCGGCTGAGTCTGAGCACCCAGGGGTGGCGCACAGCCAGCGTGTTCCAACACAGCACGAGGCGGCCGCCGGGACGGATCACGCGGTCCGCTTCTCGGCTTGCGGCGTGCACATCCACCCAGTGCCAGGTCTGCGCGCACGTTAGCGCATCGACGGAGTCGTCTGCGAGTCCGGTCGCTTCGGCGGTGGCGCGCCACACGGGCACCTCGGGCAGCACCGTGTGGAAGACCCGGGTCATGTCGCCGCTGGGGTCGCAGGCGAGCACGGAACGTGAATCGTCGCAAAGCAATTGTGTGAACTTACCGGTGCCTGCACCGACGTCGCAGACGGTGCCGGGGCCGACCAGCTCGCTGAGCGCGGCGGGGTAGGTGGGGCGTGCGGCGTCGTAGCGGGTTGCGTCGCGGGTGAACGCCTCGGCCGCGCCGCTGCGGTGCGCGGAGTCCCTGAACGTGGGGCCAGCTTTCCTGCTGGGGCCTGGCTGTGTTCCGCTCGCGTGCACAATGGTCTAATCTACCTTGCGTGTTTTACCGCCCAGTGATCCGCGCCGCGGCCGCAATCAGCTTGGCCGCAACCTGCTTGAGCGTCGCAGGATGCGCGGGTGACACGGCGCGGCTGCGCACCGCGATCACCACGCAGCCGGATGCGCCCGAGGACATTGTCCGGGAGGTGGAGCCGTGGACGGATCCAGCAATTGAACGCAGGCAGACGACCTCGGCCGGGCTGAAGCGCGACTACATCCTTTCGGTGCCGCGGGGCGCGAAGCAGCGCGAACGGCTGCCGCTGATCCTGGTGTTCCACGGCTATAAGGAGGACGCGGACCGGATCATGCAGCACTCCCAGCTGGACAAAGCGGATGCCGTTGTGGCGTTTATGGACGGTGTCGGTGAAGCCTGGGCGCCGGCCCCGTACGCGGAGACGAGCGGGGAGCAGGACCTCGCGTTTGTGGACGATGTGCTCGATCAGCTGGAGGGGGAATACTCCATCGACCGCACCCGGATCTTCGCCGCAGGGTTTTCCAACGGTGGCGGGTTCGCTGCGTTTGTGGGCTGCCAGCGCCCGCAGGAGTTCAGCGGTGTGGCCACGGTGGCCGGCGCGTTTTACCAGCGCGTCGCGGAAGGGTGCTCCAGCATCCCCATGAAGCACGTCGACTTCCACGGCACCGCTGACCCGATCATCTCCTACGACGGCGGCGAGCGGCACGAGACGGTGTACAACTCCACACCCGAGATGCTCGAGGAAGCCGCGGTGCGCAACCACTGCGCGGGACGCAGGGAAGACGTCGAGTTGTCGCATACGGTGACGAAGCTGAGTTGGGACGACTGCGACGCCGCGCTGTCGCACTACCGGATCGACGGCGGGCCGCACGTGTGGCCCGGCGGCACCTCCGACAACACAGGCCTGGTGTCGAAAGGGTTTGCCACCCGCACGCTGCTGGAGTTCCTTGGCGTGGGCATGTCCTAGCCGCGCGGTGCGACGCGGTACGGGCCTGGCACGGCTACCATGAGGCGCGTGAATGTCGCGTCTAGTCCCCGGGTGACGGTGGTGTACAACCCCGTGAAAGTCCACCTGGAACGCCTGCGCCGCGCCGTGGAGCGCTACGCCTGGGAGGGCGCGGACATCGAGTGGGCGGCAACGACCACCGAGGGGCCCGGGTTTTCCCAGGCTGTCCGAGCACTCGAGCAGGGCGCGGATTTGATCATCGCCGCCGGCGGCGACGGCACGGTGCGCATGGTCGCGCTTGCCGTGTCTGGTTCCAAAACACCTATGGCGATTGTGCCGGCGGGCACCGGCAACATGCTCGCGCGCAACCTCGACGTGCCGCTGTTGCTGGAATCGGCGGTGCACCGTGCGTTTGCGGGCACCGACCGGCTCATCGATCTCTGCCGCGCCGAGATGGTCTACCCCGACGGCCGCACCGAGCACTCTGGCTTCGCGGTCATGGCCGGCGTCGGCGTGGATGCCGGCATGATCCACCGCACCCGCGAGAGCCTCAAGGCCGCCGTCGGGCCGCTCGCGTACGTGCCGGCCGTGTTCCAATCGCTCGGCGGCGGCAACAGCGTGGACGTGGACATCACGCTTGATAGCGACCCTGCGGTGGCCACGTCCGTGCACACCTGCATCGTCGGCAACTGCAGCGACCTCGTCGGCGGGATCCCGTTGTTGCCGGACGCGCTGCCTGACGACGGCGTACTCGACGCCGTCGTACTGCGCGCCGAGGACGTCGCCGACTGGGCGGGCATCGGCGGCAAACTCGCGCTGGACACCGTGCGCGGCGGCATCAATGCACTGTTGCCCAGCGAGGTGCAGCCGCGCCCGCCGGCGTCCCTGCCGCCGAGCATGGAGTACCTCGAGGGCCGCCGCATCACCCTTGAATTCGCCGAGCCCGAGCAGCTTGAGCTCGACGGCGACGCCGCCGGCGCGGTCAGCGCCGTGACCTTCGACGTGATGCCGGGCACCCTGCGGGTGGTGTGCTGAGCGCCGCGTGCCGTCGAGTAGCAGCGCAGGCACAATGGTGGCCATGATCTACAGCTTTGAAGGCGCAACCCCGCAGATCCACCCCTCGGCGTTTATCTCCGACGAGGCCACCATTATCGGCAACGTGACCATCGGCGAAGACGCGAACATCTGGCCCGGCGTGGTCATCCGCGGCGACGTGGGCGCGATCCGAATCGGCAACCGCGTCAACGTCCAGGACGGCTCCGTGCTGCACGTGGACACGGACGGGGAGACCGTGCTGGAAGACGACGTCACCATCGGCCACCTGGCCATGGTGCACGGCTGCCACATCGAGCCCGGCTGCCTAATCGGCATGAGCGCGACCGTGCTGTCGCGCTCGCGCGTGGGCAAGGGCAGCATCGTCGGCGGCGGGGCAGTGGTGCTCGAAGGCCAAGAGCTGCCGGAGTTCACTTTGGCGGCCGGCGTGCCCGCCAAAGTGAAGCGCACGCTCGAGCCGGACACCTTCGAGGCCAGGTTGCGCCACGCGGCGTACTACGTGGAGCTGGGCCGGCGGGCGGCGACTGGTTTGGTGCCGGTGGAGCGAGACTCGCTTGCGTAAAAGTTCACAGTGAAATTGTCGTCAAAGTCACGCAATGAGGCGTAACGTGACGAGTATGACATCCAATAACGTAACAGTACTTGGTGCAGGTGTCCTGGGCGCGCAGATCGCTTTTTGCTCCGCGTTCGCGGGCAAGAAGGTTGTGTCCTACGACATCAACGAGGAGGCCCTCGCGGCCGGCAAGAAGCGTTTCGACGCCATCGGTGAACAGATGAAGGCGGAGCTCGAGTCCGCTAACGACGAAACCATCGCGGCGGCGCACGAAAACCTCACCCAGACCTCGGACCTTAAGGAAGCGCTAGCGAACGCGGACCTGGTCATCGAGGCGATCCCGGAGAACCTCGAGCTCAAGCGCAAGGTCTGGGCCGAAGTGGGGCAGTACGCCCCGGAGACCACCGTCTTTGCCACCAACACGTCGACGCTCATGCCGAGCAAGTTCGCGGACGCGACGGGTGCGCCGGAGCGCTTCTTGGCACTGCACTTTGCCAACCACATCTGGATTCAGAACACCGCCGAGATCATGCCGCACGAGGGCACTGACCCGAAGTATGTGGACCAGCTCGTGGAGTTTGCGGAGCAGATCAACATGGTGCCGGTCCCGCTCAAGCGCGAGCAGCCCGGCTACGTGCTGAACACTCTGCTGGTGCCGCTGCTAAGTGCCGGCATGTACCTGCTGCACCACGACATCGCTGAACCCGCGGACATCGACCGCGACTGGTGCAACTCCACCGGCTCCCCGCGCGGGCCGTTCGAGATCATGGACCTTATCGGCGTGCGCACCTTGGTCGCCGTGATCGAGTCCAACGAAAACGCCCCGCAGTGGCAGAAGGACTTCCTTGAGACGACGCTCAAGCCGATGGTCGCAGAAAGCAGGATCGGCCTCGAAGCTGGGCAGGGCTTCTACACCTACGACGCGAACGGCAAGATCGTTTCCTAAGCGCGGTGCTCGCGGATAAGCACTTGAGCTCGCTGCAGATGCCCTCCGTCAAAACTGGGCGCAACCTGTTTGTCCTCGGCGACGGCGATTTGGTTTTTGCGTGCGAGCTCTTTCCATTGTTTCACTGCGTCGACTGCGCGGCTGAGTCGTTCGATGGCTTGATTGTCATTGAGACCAAACCAGCCCGCGGCACTCATGAGTGTGTCTACTGAATCGTCGCCGACAACGTCCACTGAGGTGGCAGAATTGGTTTTGGTGGTGGCGGGCGTGATATCGAAAACGGGGGAGAGCCGCCATGCGCCATCTACGCGAATGAATCCGTGGTTTCGCAGGTGGTTATCGGTGTTGCCCACCAGCAGATTGATCGCTGCCCTGCTGAAAAGCTCAGCCGCGGAATCGCCATTGATGCTCAGCAGCCGAAGCTCCTCAGCGATCTCGACCATGGATGCACGGTCGCCGTCCGTGCGATTGAGCAGGGTCATTGCGGACATGTAGGGGATACGGGCTTCGCTTCCATCCTCACCGTAGGCTCGGTCGAACCTTTCCAGAAGCAATACGGACCGCCCGTTAATCTCCAAAAGTCTCGAACTCGGTGTGGAGATGCCCGCAAGTTCTGCGATATCCAAACAAACCTTTTCCCACGCAACCGCGTCAATAGTGTCCGTAGATGACGAGAACTTTGCCATCATCAGCTTGCCTTCGTCATCAATGACTGTCGCTTTCGGACGGGCGCCGCCCAGAGAGGATCCGGCAACGGCGATGCGTCTCAGGGCATTCACTGCATCATCGCCCTCCTCAACGGCGCGCGAGGCACGCTCAATGTCAGCGAGGTTCACAAGTTTGGGCACTCGGCTGCTCGGCGATTGGGTCACCCCGTTCACTTCGAAACGCAACGCTCCTAGGCGAAGGCGATCATCAACACCGAGGAGGTAGTCGACTTCTGTCGGCTGTTCACCCCGCCGCGCAAACTGCTTTTGAATGAGCATTCGCCCCCAGCGATCCGGAGCAGAATCAGAAAGAGCGGTGGGCAGATGCCCGCGATCAGAGACGAGAGGTTGCTTTCCGCCGTGAAGGGGAAGCGCAGGGCTGATCGCGTACGCGCCTGGAAGTTGTATCCACTCCTTTTCGTACTCGAGCGTCCCACCGTGCTGGTGCGGAAAATAGGTTGCGACAGAGAGCTTGCGGTCTTCGACCTCCGTCCAGATGCGTATAGACGTGGGTGCCATCGCTAAATCATCTGCTCAATCAAAGCCCGACCGCGATCGTGCTCCATCGGATCAACCGCGTCTCTCACCCGGTCAAGCAGTTGAAACGCACGGCACACCCGGAGGAAGTTTTCTAGTGTTGCGCCGTGGCCTTGCTCTAAGCGGCGCAACGTGGACACACTCACGTCGGCGCGGTACGCAGCCTGCTCGATCGTGAGACGGTTGAGGCGACGCCAGCGCTGTAGATCTTCGCCGATCTCGATAAGCCCACCTTCGACCGCGCGAGGGGTTCTACGACTACTCATCTTTGACGTATCCATAGCTATATTCTGCCATATTTGAGTAGTTGGTGGATGGGGTGAGCGAGACCTAATCACCGTTGCAGCAGCTTACGTAACCTGGGAGGTCCTAAAATGTCGAGAAGGAGAGGTACCCAAATGAACCGCGAGATTGTCTTCATCGTTTACGTGACCGACATTGAGAGATCAGTCGAGTTCTACTCAGACCTCCTGGAGCTGGAAACCGAGTTTGCTTCACCCCGCTATGTGACGTTCGCTTTGGCGGACGGTGTGGCTCTCGCACTGTGGACTGGGAACTCGGATGCACTTGCCGACGCTCCGGCACGCACCACCGAAGTGTGCCTCAACGTCAATGGCGAAGAAGTCATGGACATGTTCCAGGCTTGGACTGACAAGGGGGTCAACGTCATCAAAGAACCCCACCAGGACGTGTTCGGAACGACGTTTGTGGTCGCCGATCCCGACGGGAACCAGATCCGCGTGGCACCTATCGACTAGCAACGTACCCGAAAGAGAAACCCCCGAACCCCCAGAAGAAAAATTTGTCGGACTGACAGGATTTGAACCTGCGACCCCCACACCCCCAGTGTGGTGCGCTACCAAACTGCGCCACAGCCCGATTCGCTACCTAAACGGTAACTGCGCAAATATTACAGCACTGTCATACGGACCCAAAAACCGGCAGGTCACCAGACAGTCACCGCCGACACCCCAGGCTTAGCGGACCACGCCGTCGACGTAGACCCAGCGCCCGGCGCGGCGCTCGAAGCGGGAGCGTTCGCGCATCACGCCGCCGGGGTGATGGGCGGCGAATTCGACGACGCCCTCGGCGTCGAAAGGCCCGCCGCCGGAGGTGTCCAGTACCTGGAGCTGGGTGAACGGCTCACCGGACGGGTTCACGGCCAGGTCCGCCGGCCGCGTCTCATCCGCCCAAGTCCCCGCAACATAGGAGCCCGCGCCGCGCACGTAGGCCGTGTAGCGCGAGCGCATCAGCGCCTCGGCGGTGGGCGCCGCAGCAGCGCCGTTGATGTAGCGCCCGCAGCACGCCTCGTACGGCAGACCCTGCCCGCAGGGGCACAAGCCCCGCACGTCGGCCCACAGACCGGTTGCGTCAGCCATTACTTCCCCAGGCGCTCCGCGCGGTGGAGCTTGTTCTGCCGGCGGCGACGCTCAAGCGAGGCGGTTTCCGCGGTCGTCTCAATCTCGTCCTTCGCCACGTAGCCGTCCACGGTGGAGGACGCGCCCGCGGCGCGCAGGGTCTCCACCTCATCGTCGGTCAGGTCGCCGTAGAGGGTGATCAGGCGGGTGAAGGTGCCGTCGCCGTTGTGGTTGACTTCCACGCGGACGTCGTCAAGCTGCATGCCCTTGGCCGCCTCACGCACTGCCTGGGAGCAGCTGACGGCGAGCGCGGACATGTACAGGCCGGTGGAGGTGACACCCTGGCCCTTGCCGCCGGTGTTCTTGGAGCGGTCGGTGGTGATCGCGCGGTCGGAGGTGCGCACCACGTCGCCGTACTTCGTGCCGCGCGCGGAGTAGGACACGGCGTTGGTGTCCGTGGTCTTCGCCGGGACGAACAGCGGCTGGATGTACTGCTGCGCCCAGGAGCCGATGATGTCCGCGGCGCGCTGCGCGGTGCCCTGGCGGGTGAGCAGGTGGTCCGCCTTGTCCAGCGCCATCAGGGACTTGGGGTAGCGGGCCAGGGAGAAGATGTTCTGGGCGTTGTCGATGCCGACGGTGACGTCGATAGGCGAGTGCACGACCAGCAGCGGTTTGCGCAGCTTCGGCAGGTACTCCTCCGGGTTGGTCTCGGCGAGATCCTCGAGGAACTCGCGCGAGATGGTCAGCTCGCGGCCGCCGAGCACCACCCCGACCGAGCCGTTCGCATCCGCCTCGCCGATCGCGTGGGCGTAGTGCAGCACCGAGTGCGCCGGGTCGAAGGGTGCGCCGACGGTGGCCACCGCCTTGATCATCTTCTTCAGCTCCGGGCGGGTGGCGGCCTTTAGCGTGGCGGCGCCGCCGAGGGAGTGGCCCATGAGCAGCTGCGGGGCCTTGTAGTTCTCCTCCAGCCACAGGGCGGCGGCGACGATGTCGTCCACATTCTCGGAAAACGAGGTGTCTTTGAAATCGCCCTCGGACTGGCCCAGGCCTGGGAAGTCGAATCGCAGGGTGGCAATGCCGTGCTCAGTCAGCCGCTTGGCAATGCGGGAGGCACCGGGCGTGTGGCGGGAGCCGGCGAAGCAGTGGGCGAAAATGGCGTAGGCCTGCGCGGGTCCGTCGGGGCGGTCGATGGTCGCGGCCATCATGTGGCCCTTCGACGACGGAACTTTCACGTTCATAGACAGCATGGGTAGCCGTTTCCTCCTGCGGCTCGGCGGTTCAACGCAACGGTTACTTTCGCTGCAAGACTAATCGTCGCACCAACTGTTTGGCACGTTGGCGTTATTCTTAGCCCTTATGGGCAAGTTTGACTGGTTCTGGAAGGCCATGGGCTCCACCTCGGAGCGCAACAACAAGAAGTCGAAAGCCGTTGTCGCGGACGCGCACGGGTTGATCGAGGAGCTTTCGCTTCTCGACGATGCTTCGCTCGCCTCCGCAGTCGCCTCCACCGTGCGCGACGGGGCCATCGCCGACAAACCGCGTTTTTTGGCCGGGTTGTCCGTCGCCTCCCAGCGCACCCTGGGCATGACGCCGTTTGAGGTGCAGAACCAGGCTGTGCTGCGCCTGCTGGAGGGCGACGTGATCCAGATGGCCACCGGCGAGGGCAAAACGCTCGTCGGCGCGATGGCCGCCACCGGGTTCGCGCTGCAGGGCAAGCGCGTCCACCTGATCACGGTGAACAACTACCTGGCCGCGCGCGACGCGGAGTGGATGCGCCCGCTCGTGGAGTTTTTCGGGTTGACGGTGGCGGCGGTCACGGAGTCGTCGACACGCGAAGAGCGCGTGAGCGCCTACCGCAGCGACGTCATCTACGCGCCGGTGACCGAGATCGGCTTCGACCACCTGCGCGACAAACAGATCACCTCCCGCGAGCTGACCGTGCAGCCGCCTGCCGACGTCGCGCTGGTGGACGAGGCGGACAGCGTGCTCGTCGACGAGGCCCTCGTGCCGCTCGTGCTCGCCGGCTCCGAGGGCTCCAAGCAGGCCACCGGCCAGATCACCGAGGCCGTGTCGAAGCTGGACGAGGACACCGACTACACCATCGACGCCGACGGGCGAAACGCCTTCCTCACCGACGACGGCGCGGCGAAGATCGAGCGCCTTTTGGGCATTGACTCGCTGTACTCGGACGAGCACATCGGCACGACTCTCGTTCGAGTGAACCTGGCGCTGCACGCGAAGGCCCTGCTGATCCGGGACGTGCACTACATCGTCGACGACGGCAAGGTCGCGCTTGTGGACGCCTCCCGCGGCCGCGTGGCAGAGCTGCAACGCTGGCCCGACGGCCTGCAGGCCGCGGTGGAGTCAAAGGAGGGGCTGGACGTGTCCGAGGGCGGGCGCATCCTGGACTCCATCACCCTGCAGGCGCTCATGCGCCGCTACCCGCTGGTGTGCGGCATGACCGGCACCGCGGTGGAGGCGACCGACCAGCTGCGCAGCTTCTACGACCTGCACGTGTCCGTGATCGACCGCGCCAACGAGCTGCAGCGTTTCGATGAGGCCGACCGGATCTACGCCACGATGGAGGAGAAGAACTCGGCGATCGTCGACGAGATCGCGCACATCAACTCCACCGGCCAGCCGGTGCTGGTGGGCACCCACGACGTGGCGGAGTCCGAGGCGCTGGCGGAGGCGCTTCAGGCACGCGGCATCGCGGTCAACGTGCTCAACGCGAAGAACGACGCGGAGGAGGCGCGCATCATCGCCGAGGCTGGTGACGTGGGACGCGTGACCGTCTCCACGCAGATGGCGGGCCGCGGCACGGATATCCGCTTGGGCGGCGCGGACGAGAGCGACCATGACCAGGTCGCTTCGCTCGGCGGACTGGCCGTGATCGGCACGGCCCGGCACCGCACGGCGCGTCTGGACAACCAGCTGCGCGGGCGTGCCGGCCGCCAGGGCGATCCGGGCTTGAGCGTGTTCTTCGTCTCCCTGGACGACGACATTGTCACCTCCGGCGGCGACGGCGAGCAGTTCTCCGCCCGGCCGGAGCCGGACGGACGCATCACCGGCAACCGCGCCCAAAGCTTCATCGAGCACTGCCAGCGCGTCACCGAAGGCCAGCTTTTGGAGATCCACTCCCAGACCTGGAAGTACAACAAGCTGCTGGCGGACCACCGAGACATCCTGGACGAGAGGCGCGCCGCGTTGCTGGACACGGACACCGCGTGGCGCGAACTGTCGGAGCGCTCCCCGCAGCGCGCCGCCGAGCTTTCGCACCTGCCGCAGGACGTGCTCGAGCAGGCGGCCCGGGAGATCATGCTGTTCCACCTGGACGCCGAGTGGTCCGAGCACCTGGCGCTCATGGACGACGTCCGCGAGTCCATCCACTTGCGCGCCATCGCGCGCGAAACGCCGATCGACGAGTACCACCGCATCGCCGTGCGCGAGTTCAAGGACTTGGCCAACCGGGCGGTCGCCGCGGCGGTAGAAACATTCAATACCGTGGACATTGACGCCGACGGCGCGCACCTGGCGGACGCAGGCTGGAAGCGCCCGAGCGCGACGTGGACGTACATGGTGTCCGACAACCCGTTGGCGGGTTCCGGCAACTCGGTCATTTCCGGTATCGGCAACATTTTTCGCTAGGCATTATCCGGTAGCCGCCCCTCGCGGCGGGCCGGACGCTATTATGGCGAGAGATCTCAACCACGACTCGAAAGTCAGGAGTTACCCATGAGCGACAACACGCCGCAGAACCAGGTCGAAACCACCTCGGTATTCCGCGCAGACCTGCTCAAGGAGATGGAGTCCGGAGCTGCGACGTCTGCGGACTCCGCCGCCGGTGCGGACCAGCTGTCGGATGGGGAGGCACTCCTCGTAGTCAAGCGTGGCCCGAACGCGGGTGCGCGTTTCCTGCTGGACCAGGATTCCACCACTGCGGGCCGCCACCCGGAGGCCGACATCTTCCTCGACGACGTGACCGTGTCCCGTCGTCACGCAGAGTTCCGTCGCAACGAGGGCGGCTACGAGGTCGTGGACGTGGGCTCGCTCAACGGCACCTACGTCAACCGCGAGCCGCGCAACTCCCAGGAGCTGACCAACGGCGACGAAATCCAGATTGGTAAATTCCGTCTGGTCTTCATCACCGCCGGCAACTAGTTAGAGAAGAGTTCGATCACGTGAGCGCAATCCGTCAAACGGCACCAGCCGCTACCCCCGCGAAGCCGGCGAAGGCCGCCAAGGCAACCAAGACCGCGAAAACGATGTCCATCGGCGTGGTGCTTGAGCGTCTGCGCACCGAGTTCCCGGACGTGACCGTCTCCAAGATCCGCTTCCTCGAGTCCGAGGGGCTGATCACTCCGCAACGCACCGCCTCCGGCTACCGCCGCTTCACCGAGGAAGATGTGGAGCGTCTGCGCTACATCCTGGTCACCCAGCGCGACAACTACCTGCCGCTGAAGGTCATCCGCGAGCAGCTCGAGGCGATGGATTCCGGCCACGTCACCGCGATCCTTACCGCCGGCGAGTCCGAGCCGATGATCTCCCCAGAGAACTTCCGCGCGCCGTCGGCGACGCAGCTGACCGACGCGGACGTGGCCGAGCAGGCCCAGGCGGATCCGTCGACGGTGGAGGAGTACATCAAGGTCGGCCTGATCACCCCGGATGCCGCCGGGCTGTTTACCGCCGACGACGTCCGTACCGTCACCACCGCACTGTCGCTGTCCTGTCTCTTATACACATCT
>ERZ1031273.256-NODE-256-length-24790-cov-33.978128_pt1 | contig 24790 bp, 20 predicted proteins | sample MGYA00516575_ERZ1031273 | MGnify/ENA primary metagenome ERZ1031273 (study PRJEB33718, sample SAMN03159816) | human skin metagenome | collected 2014-02-25 | study: EMG produced TPA metagenomics assembly of the PRJNA266117 data set (Human skin bacterial metagenome... | reverse complement strand
GGCGGCCTGCGACCATGCGGCAGATCTGGTTGGTGCCCTCGTAGATCTGGGTGATCTTGGCGTCACGCATCATGCGCTCAACCGGGAAGTCACGGGTGAAGCCGTAACCGCCGAGCAGCTGCACGGCATCGGTGGTGACCTGCATAGCAACGTCAGAGGCGAAGGTCTTGGCGTTTGCGGCCATCAGACCCAGGCGAGCGCCGCCCTCAGCAGTGCCGCGCTCAGCGTTAGCGGCTGCGGTGTAGACCATGAGACGAGCAGCGTCAATCTTCATACGCATGTCAGCCAGCATGAACTGGGTGTTCTGGAAAGCAGCAATCGGCTTGCCGAACTGCTGGCGCTCCTGCACGTAACCAACGGCGTAGTCGTATGCACCCTGCGCGATGCCCAGTGCCTGTGCACCAATAGTCGGGCGAGTGTGGTCCAGGGTCTCCAGGGCAGTCTTGAAACCGGTGCCCTCTTCGCCGATGATGCGGTCAGCCGGGATGCGGCAGTTTTCGAAGTACAGCTCCGCGGTCGGGGAACCCTTGATACCCAGCTTGTGCTCCAGGCCACCGACGCGGAAACCCTCGTCGTCCTTGTGGACCATGAATGCAGAGATGCCGTTGGCACCCTTCTCCGGGTCGGTGACAGCCATGACGGTGTACCAGGTGGAGCGGCCACCGTTAGTGATGAAGCACTTGGAGCCGTTGAGGACCCACTCATCGCCCTCACGGACCGCGCGGGTCTTCATGGAACCGGCATCCGAACCGGCCTCACGCTCAGTCAGTGCGTAGGAAGCCATTTCACCGTTGGCGATGTCCGGCAGGACCTTGCTCTTCAGCTCGTCGGAGCCCTTGAGGATCAAGCCCATGGTGCCCAGCTTGTTCACAGCCGGGATAAGAGAAGCCGAGCCACAGACACGAGCAACTTCCTCAATGACAATGCAGGCCGCAACCGAGTCCGCACCCTGACCACCGAACTGCTCCGGCACGTGGACGGCGTTGAATCCAGCCTCGTTGAGAGCCTTCAGGGCCTCCTCCGGGAAACGCTCGTTCTCATCGACGTCCGCTGCGTACGGAGCAATCTGCTTCTCCGCCAGATCACGGATAACGGCGCGGAGCTCCTGGTGCTCCTCTGGCAGCTGGAACAGGTCGAATCCTGGGGTCAAAGCCATGTGGGTGTTCCTCCCGATTTAATGATTCCGATGTCGTGTTCGATATCGCGCTCTACGCATTTCTACGCAGCACTATCACCGCACGACGTATTTATCTTCGTTCGATACTAGTGGCTAACGCTTCGCCCTACCCGCGAAATTCGTAAAATTCTCGCGTTGCCGCTCGGCGCCCACAGAATAAACTGCGCGAGGAATTCCCGCAGCAGCGATGTCGCCCAGTACCTCAACGGCGTATAGGCGCCGACGACACACCAGGGTTCCAGCCCCCGTTCGCGCATGAGCTTCGCTACCCGTGGCGCATGAAAATCACTGGTCACAACAACCGTTCCAGCGCTCAACGCACCGTCCATGCCGCGCATCAATTCGCACGCATAGTCAATGTTTTCCGACGTATTCGTCGATTGGTCCTCGGGGATCAACTCGATGTCGCCGCGCTTTACGACGTCCCCAGCGTTCGCCTCCAACCACTCCACCATGGCGTCCGCTTCGGAGCAGGTGGCATCTGTCACCGCTTCACTGCCGACCCCACCGGAGCAGATGATTCGCTCGGTACGCTCATCACACGCTGAGACTGCTCGCTGTAATCTTCTGGCCAGCAGGGCCGAGGGCCGATTGTTCTTCAATCCGCATCCCAGTACAACCACGGTGTGTGGCGGCAGAGTTGGTTTTTGGGCTGCACATCGAAGGCGAACGGCCTCGAAAACGATCGCTGCGGCTCCTGGTACTGCGAGGCCGGCGAGCAGGGGCGTCGTCAAGCGATGCGATGCGCGAGCGTAGTAGGCGCGGCAGCTGGCCAGTGTCCACGCGGCACCTACTGTGGGAAGAACCCACCGCGGAGGTCTGCGATTGGGCAGGCGTGGTGGGCGTAGCTCCGAATTAGCGGCGACGCGTAGTCCGCCGACGAGGAGCATGGAACCGAAGCCTGCACCGAGGCACGCGAGTGTTTTTCTCATCAGAGCTTCCACGTTAACTGTTCTGGGACGTTGATGGTCCAGTCGACGAGCTGTTGCGGATTGTGCTTCGCCATATGCTGGGATTCCTGCTCGGCCCACATGTCCCAGTGTTCCTCGAAGTGGTCGTCGCGAGCCATGGCACGGGCAAATCGAGTCTGTGTGTCCAGCTCTACCCAGACTCCCCAGGCGTTGCCGTCGCCGATGGCGCGGGCAGCGGCAAGGTTAGCTTCAGTGACAGCGCCGCAGCCTTCGACGATGAGCGAGGAGTCCGGTGGCGTGGGGACCCACTCGGCGAATTCACTGGCGTACCAGTCCCACCGGCGATACCCGCGCTCATCGGCCGGTAGAGCGGGGTTCAAAATGGTCTCCGCAACTGCGGCCGATGCTTTCTGCAGACCGGACCAGCCCGGATATACATCCTCCAAGTGGATAACTGGCCAACCGAGGATACTGTGCAACTTTGCCGAAAAGGTGGTTTTGCCACTGCCGGAACGGCCATCGATAAGCAGAATCATCGTGATCGAAACGCCTTTGCTACGCCACACCCAGGAAGCGGAACTCCCCGGCCCACACGGAAATACCGATTGCTGCGACGGCGATGGCAAGGCAGGCGGCCATGGTGACATAGTCACGCGCGGCCAATGTCGAGGTGTGCCACCACGTACGCTTAATCGGTGCACCAAAGCCGCGGGCTTCCATGGCTGTAGCCAGTTTGGTGCCGCGGCGCAGCGCGAACACCAGCAGAGCGAACACCTGGGAAATAATGCGGCGGATTGCGCCGTGGTCACCCAAACCGCGTGCGCGACGGGCTCGGGTCAGCGCCTGCCAATCGCTGATGAATAGGCCGACGAGTCGCAGACTCGCCACCGTTGCCAGCACAAAGCGGCTGGGCAGCTTGAGAATCTGCGCCAGCCCATTGCCCAGATCGGTGGGGTCGATATTGGCTGTCAGCACGATAACTGGAGTACCGATAGCCAGCACACGCAACATAATCGCGATGGCCAGGGAAATGGAATTATCCGTCACATGCGCAAGCAGAAAGGAGAAATACTCTTTGCCCTCCGGGTTGCCGTAGAGCGCCATCGAGATTCCTGAGATGGGCGCGGCGATAAGAAGTGGCAGGCTGCGTCCTAGAAAACGACGAAAACCCAAACCCGACAGCGGCACCAAGAAAAGCGTGCAGACAAGCGCGACCACTGCGGAGACCCAGTCGATGGAAATCAGCAGCGGTGTGGTGAGCAAGAACAGGCCCAGTACTCTCGCCACCGGGTTGACCGTCGCGAGGAAAGGCTGCTTACTCGAAGTGGCGCTCTGCGTACCTTCAGCCGTACCGGCGGAACCGACTTCAGTCACGATGTCCCTCCTGCTTCACCCTGGCCGCGCGAACCTTTACTGCTGCTCGGACCGGCCTGCTCCCCCGAACCACGCTGTCCCGGTGCCGCACGGCCTGACCGCTCCGGATGAAACGCATCCATGTCGACGACGTAGTCCCCCATCGCTTGGACCACCAACGGATCGTGGGTAATCGAAATAACAGTTCGGCCGTCGTCTGCAAGTTGGCGAAGCAAAGTGAGCAGCTCGGTGAATGTCCGGCGGTCTTGGCCGAAGGTCGGTTCGTCGAGAAGCACAATATCCGGCGCTGTCGCCAGCATGGTCGCCACCGACAGACGTCGCTTCTCACCGCCGGAAAGCGAAAATGGGTTCGCCTTGGTCAGCGCCGTCAACCGGAGCCGCTCGAGCAATTCCTCGATGCGCTGATCGGCGTTAACACCGACGAGCTTGGGGCCGAGCTGCAACTCTTCCAGCACGGTGCCGGTGACAAATTGGTGTTCAGGATCCTGGAACACCGTGCCGATACGAGTAGCCAACTTCTTCGACGGCCACTTCCACGGCGCGCTACCGCTGCCTGCCACTTGGACCGTCCCCGCCATCGGCTCAAGCAGACCGCCGAGCGTCAGCGCTAACGTGGACTTGCCGCTGCCATTGTGACCAACAATGCAGGTGGAAGCTTGAGATGGGATTGAAATTGATACACCGCGAGCAATCGGTTCAACAGTTTCGCCACCGCTGAACCAAGACTTCTTCGCGCCATAGCCGATGGCCAACTCGCGGGTTTCAATCGCGATGTCACCGCTAGGGTGCCCGTCCTGGTCGCAGGCAACGGAACGCGCGTCCGGCAGCGCGGGCGGTGCATCCGGAATCCACACCCCAGCATCCGTCAGAGCCTGCCCGTGGTCTTCCAAGACTCGATGAGGCGCACCATCGGCAATCACACCTTCGCGGCCCAGCACGATGATGCGGTCGACCACATCGACCCACGCATCCACCCGATGCTCGACCACGATCAGCGCCGCACCGGTTCTCTCCGCCGCGGTAATCGCCGCATCGCGTAGTACCGGCACACCGGCCGGATCGATGTTGGCCGTCGGCTCGTCCAAGCAAATGACCCGTGCGCCCATCGCCAGCACACCCGCCAATGCGAGGCGCTGTTTCTGTCCCCCGGAAAGCCGGTGCGTGGGATGGTCCAGCGGCAAATCCAGTCCCACCACATCCAGGCTGGCGCGTACTCGGTTGCCGATCTCAGCCGGGGCAACGCCAAGGTTTTCCGCACCAAAGGCAACATCGTCGCCAACGCGGGCACTAATCGTCTGCGAGTCAGGGTCTTGCAGCACTAAGCCCACCGCGCCCCTTGCGGAAGCGGGAGTACAACCTTCAATCAGGAGCTCTCCGGTGGCTTCGCCATCGGAGTCGTCGCCAAGCACGCCAGCAATAGCGGCAAGCAGCGTCGACTTCCCCACCCCCGACGCGCCGAGCAACAGCACCTTTTCACCACGCTCGACGTCCAGCGTGATGTCATTCAGTACCGCAGCTTTGCGCCCCGCGTGCCGATATCCGAACCCCCGCGCGCTCACCGCAGGGACATTTCCGCTTGACGACGGCCCCCGCGTCAACTCCTCATCTGTCATCGATTTTTCCTAGACGTCGCCGTGCCGCTCTCGCCCGATGGCAAACCGATCCAGCGCTCCAGTTGCCGCCAGTGCCTTAGCCAGGAAGTAAGCCAGCAGACCGGCGAGGACGGCACCAGACAGCGCCGTGGAGATCAGGTAGATGACGTTGAATTCGAAAGTCTTGGCCAGGTTGCCGGTGAAAAGTTCAAAGGTCCACGCGCCGACACCTGCCATGAGACCGGAGATAACCACGGTGGCCAGGTTGTAGCTCTTGTACGCCAGAACAAGGAACACCAGCTCCGCGCCGAGCCCCTGCGCCAAACCTGAGTACAGGGTGGAGATACCCCACTGGTTACCGATTAGTGCTGAAACTGTCGCTGCGATTACCTCGACGAAGATAGCGGCACCCGGCTTGCGAATGATGTACGCGCCGAGCGGCCCACCGAGGAACCACATACCCGCGACCAAACCGCCAAGGCCAGGAGTAAGCGCGTTGACTGCTTCATAGCCCGCACCGCCGATGATGTTCCAGATAACAAAGATCAGGCCAACGGCCACGCCGATAACAGCTGCAATGATGATGTCAATATTGCGCCACGAGAAGTTAGCGCGTGTTGCACTCGCCGATTGCGTCATCTCACTTGCTCCCATTTTTCTTTAACTCGAGCGATATTGCTCAAAAGATTTTGATGTATTCATTAGCGGCATATGGGGCCTGTGCCGACACGCCCTAAGCACTAACTTTTGCCTACCCTACCGCGCCCAGCAGATGGCCTAGATAACATAAGGAACCATGACTAAAGCCGAGCGGTCATCTACTGGAGATACCCCAACTGCCCAAACCCCTCATCCGCCGACAGTCGGCGATGAGGGGACAGCCGCGGATTCCGCAGTGAAAACTGTCGAGTTCCGTGGTGCTGACAACACCGCTGAGCAGGAAAGTTCTCGCCCATACTACATGCCCACATTGACGTGGGGCGAGAGACTTGACCTGTCTGCGAAGCAGTGGTGGCCACTCATCGGAGTTGTTATTGCGATACAGCTTGTCGCTCGCATTCTGGTTCTGACTAGCCATGGTTTTTACTGGGATGACTTCATCATCGTTGGCCACCTTTACGACACCCCGCTGCTGAGCAAGGACTACCTGCTTCAGGACCACGACGGGCACCTTGCACCACTGGCCTTCCTGGTGCAAGGCCTCTATCACCTCATTGCGCCGTGGAACTGGTGGCTGCCGGCTATCACCATGGCCGTGATGTCGGTAGCGCTGACATACGCCACCACTAAGCTCTTTGAGCTTCTCACTGGCCGCACGCTGGTGTCGCTCTTCCTCATCACGGTCGTCGCCTGGACTCCGCTGATGCTTCCGGGAGACACCTGGTGGTCGGCTGCGGCCAATTCCCAGCCGTTCCACCTGGCATTCGTGGTTTTCATGATTGTCGCTATTCGCACCACTATGCGTCGTTCTTTCGGCCCCCGCCCGTGGGAAGCCGCTGGTCTGTTTGTACTGCTGGCAGTGGCGCTGGGATTCTTTGAGAAGTCCCTGGCTATCGCGCCGATTTCGATGCTGGTTGTCATCACTTTGGCTTACATGGAGCGCAGCAATATCCTGCAGGTTCTCCGTCGCGGCCTAGTCATCTGGATCCCATCGATGCTGCTGACCGGCGCCTGGGCACTGTGGTACTACTTCGGCCCCGCCGAAACTACCGGCTTCATTTCTGACAAGCTACAGCCCGAACTGTTCTTCAACGGCCTCGGCCAGATTTTTGCCGGCATCATCGGCGGGCCAACAAGCTGGGAACGTTGGGCTCCGGGACAGCCGTTTGCCTCCGCTTCGTCTCAGCTGATTACTCTCGGCGGCATTATTCTGTTGATTCTGTCTGCCACCCTCATTGGCCGCGACTACCGTGGCTGGGCTCCGTGGACGCTATCGGTGGCGTACATGTTCACCACCTTGTTCGCCATCACCCTGTTCCGCTCGGGAGAGAACACCTCTGGCGTGCTGGCGCACACTCTGCACTACTACTCTGATGTCGCGCTCGTGATCGCTATCTGTGTCGCGGTCTCCCTGGCGGGACTCCCGCCAAAGGACGAGGCGCCGGCTCTGCTACCGACTCGTACGCACATTCTGATTTGGTCGCTGGGTGTCGCACTGGCTGTCACCTCCTCGATTTCCGTGGTTACTTACCGCAATGCCTGGTCTGATGACATCGCAATGGAGTGGATTGGCAACACCAAGGCGTCGCTGTCCGCGCTGCGCGAGGAGGCCGACGCCGCTGGCCCCGACAAGGCAATCGACTACAACCTCATTGACCAGCCCGTCCCCTTCGAGATTCTCGTGCCCGTCGCCGCTCCGATGAACATGTACTCGCGGGTCTTTGATGCAGTCTCCGATCGCCCTCCGTTTGAGCGCGTCACCGGTCACCCGCGCATGTTCAATACCGACGGTTCGCTTATCGACGCCAAGGTCTCCGAGATCACCCGGGTCACCGATGGCCCTGTCGAGCAGTGTGGCCATCGCATCACAGTTGGTGAGGACGGCACTGCGTCGGAGGACATCAAGCTTGAGAACATCATCAAGCTCGGCGACTGGGTGCTCGAGTTCCCGGCCACCGCCTCTGAGGACATGGATGTGCGCCTGTCGCTACCCAATCCTTTCGAGACTGAAGAGCAAACCCGCGCTGGTTCCACGGTCGTGAAGATGAACAACGATCTGCGGCCGCGCTATGCGTACCTCAACGGTGGCGGAAATACTCTCCGTGTCGATGTGGAGAAAGCGACTCCGGGGGCAACGCTATGCATCGGCGCGGGGGCGATTGGCCCCTTGGTTCCCGCAAGCCGTTAAGAATCCTCTAAGATATTGCTTTAAGATAATGTGAGAAAAGTTCATTAGCCCTTGTAGCTATTGTTTTTCCGACAGAGGAGCCACATCCATGCGTAACCGCATCGCCGGCGCTATCGCCGCATCCGCCATTGCCGCAGCAGCCCTGGTCGCTTGCTCTCCCCCGAACGAGGTTGACTCGGACGTCAAGGTCGGCGACCAGGCCAACCCGTCGGAGACCTTCGAGCAGAAGGCCACCACCCCGGCACCCTCCGACGAGATGACTCCTGCTGAGACCGCAGAGATGTAACTGCAGATTCACTAATTGAAACTGCGAAAACCGGGGTAGTTAGCAAACAGAAACGCAGTCGCTACTCCTTGTGCCCACTCATCGATGGGGCACGAAAGAATTACCGCCCGGCCATGGTGTCCGGGCGGTTTTGGTTCTCTGGGGGCAGCCTAGAGCCACGATGAGAGCTTAGGAAAACTCAAATTCCACGTGGTCACCATCACGGATTACCGCACTCGTTGCGCCATTTTCCAGGTTCAGCTCGACAATGAGCGAGGGCATCTCGCCGGAAGCTCCAGCCTCACCCGAGGCCCCGGCAGCATCGTCCACGAGCGCCGCATCGGTCGCGATCACGCGGTAGCGAAGGAAACCATTGCGCAATTCATCAGTCTCCACGCGAGCGGAGTGCAGCCATGGGAAGCGGCGGCGCAACGCAACGAGCTGCTGATAGGAGCGGTAGAGAGCCTCGCCGAGCGTAGAGAGTTCCTCCGGGCTATCCGGGAACACTGGACGGACCTGGTCGTCACCGCCGATGCGTTCCTCTTTGAGACCGGTATAGCCCTGTTCGTCACCGTAGTAGACCAGTGGCACACCGGCCACGGTAAACAGCACCGCTGCCGCCAGCACGGCCTTGTCGGCCCCTACCTGTGTCGCAATGCGTGAAACATCGTGGTTTCCCACAAACGTCACCGGCACAAAAGACTCCGCGAAGGTGTTATGGCGCTTCAGAGTCCAGTCCAACTCGAAGAAGTTTTCCTCCTTCAGCGCCGACCAGGTCGCTTTCCACAGCTCGTATTCCGTCACCGAGTCCATGCCGGACACCGACACAATCTCCGCATAGTCGCCGTGGATGACCTCCCCGTAGATAAAAGCATGCGGGTGCTCAGCACGCACTCGCGGCAAAACCTTGTGCCAGAACTGTGGATCCACTGCGTAGGCCGCATCCAGGCGCCAGCCATCAATCCCCCGCGCCAGCCAGTAATTCATGACGTTCACGACAAAATCAACAGTCGCGTCACTGGTGTGATCGAATTCGACCAAACTCTCATGTCCCTCAAACACCGGCGCGGTCATGTCGCCATCTGAGTGCGTAAACGCAAAGAGCTGCGCTTCTTCAGAGTCAGGGTTTTCCTTCGCGGTCTTCAGCGCGGGCGCCTCTGCCCCGATGTGGTTGAAGACACCGTCGAAAAGCACTTTGATGCCGCGCTCATGGGCAGCTTCGATGACGGCCTTCATGTCCTCTTCGGTGCCCAGGCGCGAGTCGATGCGGTAGTAGTCCTCGGTATCGTAGCCGTGGCTAGTCGACTCGAATACTGGCGCCAGCTGCAGGACGTTGAGCCCGAGCTCCTGGACGTACGGAAGCCAGTCAATCAGTTTGCGAATTCGATTGACCGGCGCGGCGCCTCGATCCTTCTCACGGATGGGCGCTCCCACAAACCCCAGTGGATAGACGTGCCATCCAATCGCCCACTTCGTCCACTCAGGTGCGGCGCCAGCGAGCGTCTTATCAGGGGCGTTGGGGGTAGTGGACATTGTCCTATGCATCCTCTCTAGGTGCCTGAGGCTGATTGGAATTATCTGGTGCCGTCGCAGCCTCAGGGGTCGGTGAGGTCTCCCCCGCCGATTCGCTTGACGACGCCCGCGCCTGGCCCGCATGCGACTTCGGCGTGCCAAGGCCTGCATTCCGCGGCCGTGGAGGCACGGAACCTGCTGCGGGCATGGTCGGAGATGCGACAGGGCGCTCCGGCGGTTGGCTCTTCGACGGGTTCAGTGCATCCAGCGCGATTTGAATCTCCGTGCGCATGCCGCTGACCATGGCTCTCTCCACAATTTTAAACTTGGAGTTGTGAAGAAAGAAGGGATTACCCGCTTCCGGGCCACCGGTGCCGAGGAACATGTAACAACCCGGCGCTTCACGGGAAAAATACGAGAAATCATCCGAAGGAGCCCACGGATCGGCAGCGAACACCTTGGACTTGCCAACCGCCTTCGTCGCCGCATGCCACGCACGATTGACCGCAATGTCGGCGTTGACCACCATCGGGTACGGAATCTGCCAGTCGAAAGTCGCCTGTGCACCGTGAGCCTGGCAGACGCCGTTGACGACGGCCTCGATACGCTGGCAGACAATCTCCCAGTCGGCCTCATCCACCGAGCGGATGGACACTTCCAGGTTGGCCGTATCCGGAATCACGTTGCCGGCCTCACCTGAATGCAGTGAGCCGACATTGACAATGTTCATGTGCTTCGGATCCACATCGCGGGAGACAATCGTGTTCAGCATGAGAGTCGCCTCGCTGGCGATGAGCACCGGGTCAATCGACAGCTGCGGGTTCGAGGAGTGTCCGCCACGGCCACGAATCGCGATGGAGACGATGCCCGACATAGTTGTCACTCGCCCAGCGCAAATCCCCACATGCCCCACCGGATGCGGCGCGACGTGGAAGGCATAGACCTCATCTAAGTCATCGGCGGCGCCCTTGTCGACCAGCTCACGAGCACCGCCCGGCAGCATTTCTTCGGCGTGCTGGAAGATGCACAGCACCTTGCCGTGCAGTTGATCGCGCATTCCAGAGAGCACCTTCGCCGTGCCCAGCAGCATCGCCGTGTGAACATCATGCCCACAGGCGTGCATCACACCTGGCGTGCGCGAGGCGTACGGCAGTCCCGTTTCCTCCTGAATCGGCAGGGCGTCAATATCCGCGCGGTAGCCAATCACACGGCCAGTGCTGGGGTCGCCCGCTGTTCCCTCGATGACGCCAATTACGGACGTCGGGGTCAACCGGTACGTCGGGATGTCCCACTGATTGAGCAAATCCTCAATCATGTCCGAGGTCCTGTACTCCCGGAAGCTCAGCTCCGGATTCTGGTGCAGTTGGCGACGCCATGCCACCGCCTCTTCGATAGGTACTTCAAGGCGGTGCGACGGCAGGGTGTCGTTAGCATCAGTCATGGTTCATAGCATGACAGAAAATAGGCTCCACGACGAGCAGCTACGGAAATTCCCTCACCCATTTTCGCTTCACGACGGCCACAGCGCCCCAACATCTCCACTGCTAGAGACGACTTCAGCGCTGCCAGCGAGCTGCTAGTGTCCGGCACCCCAGAAATCCACGGTGAGTTCGGCCAACCACCATGGATCAATCGTGCCGCACATCTCACGCGCCGAGTGCATGGAGACCATCGCAGCTCCGATATCGATGGTGTCGATACCCAGTCGCGTTGCAGTGATCGGGCCGATAGTGGAGCCGCATGGCTTGTGGTTCGCAGATACAAAATACTGCACCGGCACTTCCTGGCCAATGCGCTTGGAGGTTTCCGCTGCGATTCGGACAACCTCGGCCTGACCAACCGCCGTGGTGGCGTAGCGCTGGTTGGCATTGATCTTTACCACTGGGCCAGCATTGAGCTCCGGCTGGTGCCCCGGCTCGTGTTCGCCTGCATAGTTCGGGTGCACACCGTGTGCGCCGTCGGCCGAGAGACAGATGGAACCGCGGTAGAGCTGCTGGGTGCGTTCCAGGTCAGCGCCTGTAGCCGCTGCGATGCGGGACAGAACGTCGGCAAGCAGTGGACCTGCAGCGCCCGTAGTGGAGGCGGACCCGACTTCCTCGTGGTCGAAAGCGACCATGACGGGGATGGTGGTTGACGTGCTCCAGTTTTGGCGGAGCAAGGTCTCGAAGGCAACCAGGGAGGAGTGGACGCTGAGCAGGTTGTCGAGTCGACCTGAAGCCAGGAACTCATCGTGAGCACCGAAGGTGCGCGGCTGCTGGGTGTCGAAGGAAATGAGGTCCCAGGCGACGATGTCGTCGATAGACAGGCCCGCAGCATTGGCGATGACCTGGTACACATCGGTGCCGAAAGTATCCAGTCCGATGATTGGTGCAGTGTGATTCTGCTTGTGGAGCTTCAACCCCTCTTCGTTAACCGCACGATTGAGGTGGATAGCCAACTGCGGAATACGCGCAACCGGGCCAGTGCGAGCAAGGTGCTCATTGCCGCTTTTATCAATTACCCGACCGGCGAACTCAATTTCGCGGTCGGTCCAGCTTCCCAACAACGCGCCGCCGTAGACTTCAACGGCGACCTGCGTATAGCCTGCGGCGGAGGTGCGCGCGTTGGGCTTCACACGAAAACCGGGCGAATCCGTGTGGGAACCCACAATACGGAAACCGGTGAAATCGGCAGCCGGCGTCTCCGGGACGATCCAAGCAACGGCAGCGCCATCGCGACGCAGGACGTAGGCACCGGGTTTACTTGGCCACTGTTCGTGCTCATCGATGACCGTGGCACCGGCTGCACTCAGACGGTCAACGACCTGTTGTGCCGCATGAAATGAGCTTGGCGACGCAGCCACAAAATCAATTAAATCCTCAACGTGACTGAGCGCTGCCGCCGGAACTCTGCGCGATGCCGCTTCCGAGGTATCCGCCGAATCCGGGGACTCAGGGGTGGGTGCCGAAGAAATAGCCATAACCAAACTCCTACTTCACATTTGATTCCGGATTTCATTGTATTGGAGCCCACAACTGACCGTGACCGAGCATTGAGCCGGTCCACAGTGTGATGCAGCTTTCATGTTGGGAACGGTATCCACTTAGTCACTTTTGCCCGTTTTAACTCGATATCGGGCATATTCAGACATATAGTGGCAACCGCATCAAAGAAAACCATTTGAATACAGAACCTCTCAAACCGGAGTCCCGACCGGATTCCGACCACAGAAAGGGTTTATACCGTGAGCCTTGAAAACCTGTTCCCCCGCTCTTTCACTACCAAGCGCGCCTTTTTCTCTCAGCCGCTGCGCGAGGCTCTTACCCGCGACACCAGCAGTGACGCTAACGCAGTCCACTTCGGCCACCAGGTTAAGAGCGCCCGAAACGAGATCTACAGCGACATGTCCGCCCGTGACATCGTCTCTATGCTGAGCCGCTAAATCTAGCGCTTCCTCAAGTCGAATAAGACCATTGGCTCTGGCTGAGGAAATTTCAACGTCTCCGCGGCAGCTAATTCACTGCCAAAACCAGCTCCAACCTCGCCTGCATCACCATCGCCGTACCGATGTACCGCAAATGCGTGGCAGCCACCAACAACTAGCATCAATGCCAGCGTCAAGAGCATCGCAGTAATCCCCGAGTACACAAATCCGCCGGTATACGGCGTAGCAGCAATCGGGTTTGTCACAGGAAACGTCAGCAGGACCACTAGCAACGCAATACCGATATACGGCCACTGTCTGGTCAATCGGGTCCGCGCCATGGCGGCCAAACCGAACACAGACGTGACCAGCATCAACATGTAGTGGGTCCAAAGAATCGATGAGAATGTAGCTGCAATAAGCCACGCGCCCGTGATCAGAAATTCAAACCGGTAGACCGGGTTCAACCACGCAACTGCCGTGACCATCAACACCACGCCAAGCGCAATACACAGCGGAATCGTTTTCACGTGACTCGGGTAATCACGAACCACTGTTACTAATAAATCAGGTTTGCCCAGGTCTGTGGCTAAAGTCGACGCCAACGACTGATTCGCACCGCCGACCAAGACCGATGAACCAATGTCGCCGATTCGATCAATCCAATCCGAAATTACCGACATATCAACGCGGATAAACATCCAGACCGCCAGTACCGCCGTGGTGGCCAGCGACCAGAGGGCTGCGCGCCGTCGATAAGCGAAAAAGAGCATCACAGCGATGAGCGCATACGGAGTCAATTTAATGGATGCGACGATGCCGAGCACGATGCCCGCGAGCCAAGGACGAGTGCGCGAGGCAGCAAGACCATAGGCGACACCCGCGACGATCAGCGGTGTCGTCTGACCGATCCAGAACGAATTAATAGTGGTCGGCAGAGCGAATACGCATGCGGTAACCAGCGCTGCGATACCCCAGGGCATGGTGGACCGAAACCACAGGTGGTAGGAAGCTACGACGAGGACCACGACGGCCATTCCGGAGAGAAACAGCAACCAAGCAACCGAGGTTTCAAAGCTCATGACGTGGGATATCACTCCCAGAGCCTTTGCGAACAAAGGGTTTTGCACAAAGGGATGCGTAAATGGCGCAGACACTTCCTGCGCCAGGCGTGGCCAGACCTCTCCACTCATGGCAGTGAAATCGATTGGATCGGCGTCATAAAGATGGGACTCAAGTCCCCTGTCCATAAGTAGCCCGCCTACCCAGAGCGAAGCCCAATCGTCCGGCTGAGTACGACCATTCCAGGCCAACAGCGAGGCAAGACCACCGAGCTGCGAGACCAGAATAAGAGGCCAGCTCATCACAGGCGATTGCGCCAGCGCGGGGGTCTGACTGGGTTTGCGAGCCCGCATTTTTCGCGAGACCTGTGACCGAGACTTCGCAGCAGCACGTTGCGACTCCGCAGCCTGTGACGATGCGCCATCCTGTGACACAGGTCCTTCTGCCTGACTATGCCGTCCCACGTTCCTCCTCATCGCTGGTAAGCGCCTCTATCTAATGTAGTGATTCCAATACGGCAGTGGTTACACCCCGCAAGAACCCACAAGGTATGACGGCTTACTTTGAACAAAGTGCCAGGAGGACGACAGTTGGCGGCCGTGATGGCCGGAGGACTATCGAATCTGTGAAATAGTGCCGATGGTCGTAATCAGCTGATCTCCATCGCTGTCGACCACGGCGGCTATGGGCATGCGCTCCATCTCATCCGGGCCGACATCGTAGCCCTGCGAGACCTCTGCCGTAATAATCTTTCCGGTCGGGCCTTCCTCAATGCGCGGATTACGAACGACCACATGAACCAGACTGAACTTCGCGGTGATGTGAACTTCTCCGCGGTAGCTCTCCCCTTCGACATCACTGTTGTCATTGTCGCGGGTGAATGAGACGACACCGGCCTCAGGCTCTAGGGCACCGTTCTTGGCAGTGACGCCACCACCCAGTGCGCCGAATACCTTCTCCAGCGCAGATACAGAAATTACTAAATCCTCGCTGGAGGGAGCCGGGGCATTCTTGCCCGGAGCATCCGAATAATTCAACGGGATGTAGATTTCCTCGGCCTCATTAATGGAGCCGGCTGCCGGGTAAACATAAATGCCCCAGTTTTCACCAGCTGGGGTCTCTGGCGGGTCAACAACAATGCGAGCCTCAAAGCTGCCGTCATCTGTCATCGGAGTGGCTTGACGAGCGATAGAACGTCGCATGTCGACGCCCTGGTTCGGTATCGCCTCGAGAGTTCCAGCCGGCGTGACCCAGGCAATGTTGTCGTGCGGATGTTTCCGCGACGAGGACGGAGCACCTTCACTTGGCTTCCAGGAGTCTGGGAACGCACTGTAGAGAACGTAAACGCCATTGGGCACACCCGGAGGAATTGGAAGCGGGTAACCACCACGGTTGGCCGACGGATTAAAACCACTGCCGCGAACAATGAGAACATCGCCGCGATGAACTGTGGCGCCTTCAGCTGGTGTGCCGTCCTCAAAAGTGACAGAAACTTCCGGGGATTCGACATACTGCGGATCCTGCGGCTGGAAGTTCTCCGCTGGATTAATCACATTGGGAAAGTTGTCTGGCACGATTGGCTTCGCAGTTTCAGCCATTGCTGGGGACACAAACGCTGAAAGGACCATGGCGCCGGACAGCGAAACCGCAGTAACACCTCTGCGCGCACTCTGCCTCACCGGTCGACGCTTGCCTTCTCCAACGGGCGATGATTCGGAGCCGGACGAAAGGCGAGTTTCGTGAGCCCCCGCAAGATGGCGGTGGGAATGATCGAAAGTCAAGAACTTCAGACTGTGCATACAAGCAATGTACACCTGCATATTAGGCTCACCTAACGCATTTATTAAGGCGCGCCTTATCCACCCCCGTTTGAGTCTCAACGCTGGGATTGGAAGAAATAGCTGAGAGCAAAAGAAAGCCGCGGCCAAGCCCAATAGAGCTCGACCGCGGCTTGCTTCAGCAGCTTTGAGGCAACCAATTACTCCGCGGTAATCGGCAGGTAGACGCGACCACCCTGATCAGCGAACTCCTGGGACTTCTCAGCCATGCCGGCCTCGATAGCTTCAACGGAGTCCAGACCGTGTTCCTTCGCGTAGTCCTGCACATCCTTGGAAATACGCATGGAGCAGAACTTCGGACCACACATGGAACAGAAATGCGCGGTCTTTGCCGGCTCTGCAGGCAGGGTCTCGTCGTGGTAGTCCAGCGCAGTGTCCGGATCCAAGGCCAGCGCGAACTGGTCATGCCAACGGAACTCGAAGCGGGCCTTCGACAGCGCGTCGTCACGCTCCTGAGCACGCGGCAGCCCCTTTGCCAGGTCAGCGGCGTGCGCGGAAATCTTGTAAGTAATCACGCCGACCTTGACGTCGTCGCGGTTCGGCAGACCCAGGTGCTCCTTCGGCGTGACGTAGCAAAGCATGGCGGTGCCAGCCTGCGCAATGATTGCCGCGCCGATAGCCGACGTGATGTGGTCATAGCCCGGCGCGATGTCGGTTGCCAGCGGGCCGAGGGTGTAGAACGGAGCTTCCTCACACCACTCCTCTTCCCACTTCACGTTGTCAGCGATCTTGTGCATCGGAACGTGGCCTGGGCCTTCGATCATCACCTGGCAGCCGCGGGACTTAGCGATCCTGGTCAGCTCGCCGAGGGTCCGCAGCTCAGCCAGCTGGGCCTCATCGTTAGCGTCGGCAATGGAGCCCGGACGTAGGCCGTCACCGAGGGAGAACGTGACATCGTACTGTGCCAGAATGTCGCACAGCTCAGCGAAGCGCGTGTAGAGGAAGCTCTCCTGGTGATGCGCGAGGCACCATGCGGCCATAATCGAACCACCGCGGGAGACAATGCCGGTAACGCGGTTGGCGGCCAGTGGCACGTAGCGCAGCAGCACACCCGCGTGAACGGTCATGTAGTCCACGCCCTGTTCGCACTGCTCAATGATGGTTTCGCGGTAGATTTCCCAGGTCAGCTTGGCCGGGTCACCCTTGACCTTCTCTAGCGCCTGGTAAATCGGCACCGTACCAACCGGCACCGGGGAGTTACGCAGAATCCACTCGCGGGTTTCGTGAATGTCCTTACCGGTGGACAGATCCATGATGGTGTCCGCGCCCCAACGAGTCGCCCAGACCATCTTCTCCACCTCTTCGGAGATGGACGAGGTCACAGCCGAGTTACCAATGTTGGCGTTGATTTTGGTGGCAAAGCGCTTGCCAATAATCATCGGCTCGGTCTCCGGGTGCTTGTGGTTGGCCGGAATCACGGCACGCCCCGCAGCAACCTCTTCGCGAACAACTTCCGGATCCACATTTTCACGAGCGGCAATGAATGCCATCTCCGGGGTGACAATTCCCGCTCGGGCCCATGCCAGCTGCGTCTTGACCTTCGGGGCCTCCTCAGAACCTGCAACCGCCGGCACTGCCGGAGCCTTCGGCCAAGAGTCACGAGTCTTAGCCAACCCCTCCTTCAGGTTCAGTTCCGGGTTTTCCTCGGTGTAAATACCCGAGGTGTCGTACGCATCGAAGTGAGTGCCGTCCGTCAGGTTGATTCGACGGACTGGAATGCGCAGGTTCGCCTCACCGAAATCGTTGCTGAACGCAACCTCGTCGTAATGCTTGTTGCTGCGGTAAATCGGGCCAGTTGTAACCTCGCCCTCTTTCGGCGGAGCGGATACAGATACACGTGCGGCCATGAAGCAACACATCCCTTTCCTACGCTGGTATTACCCAGATTCAGGTTCGTCCGGTCGACGCTCGATCCCTAGCGTCCTCTCAGTGCCGGAATTTCGGTTGGCACTCCCGTGGTTTTGTAATGCGCCTCATAGTCTAACCAATCGTTCGGATTACTTCGGTCATTACACCCACGATTGCCACAAATGCTTAACGACGGCGCGGAGAACGCACCCCAAAGATGCAGGTTGTGGCTGTGCAGCGGCGTTGTTTTGCGTGGCGATCGCGTTGTCCACACCCCTAAAAAGTTATCCACAGTCGCTCTATTTTTTCGGCTTCTCAGCAAGCGCACTTGTAATCGCAGTGTTATATCTTTCTCACACAAATTCTTTGGGGAGGGAAAATTGAAAAAGGCGACTACTGCCGCCCTACTATCAGCACTTCTATGGGGAATAACGGGGACTAGTTGCGCATCGACCGAGGCATCCGGCAAGGACGTTCAGCCTGCCGGCGACAATGCGACAACCATCACTACTGACTCGGGCGTGACGTTACCCGCGGGTGTGCTTCCACCCAACAATCCGCCGGAGCCCGGTGATGCTCCACTTGGTCCCGATGGGCACTACAACTACGACGCACCCGAATTCGTCCTGACCAATCCGTGTGACGACCCTGAGATTATGGGGCGCCTCGACAGGCTGGGGTTCCGGGAGCAGTCTGAGGTTTCTCAACGTGTAAAGGGAACAAGGCAACTCGGGTGCATCATAGGTTCCAAAAGCTCAGCATTGTCTGAGGTTTTCGGAATTTGGAGAGCTTCGATCGCCCATTCCAACCTCGCCAGTTACGGTGGGCTTCCAATTGACCGACAAAACGGAGTCCACAACGGGGTTACATACACAATGACAACCCCAATTGGTCTCTCATACTGTATTGCGTCCGTTGAAACTGAACGTGGATCGTTGGGGTTTGCAGTCGATATCACTGGCCAAGATGATTCCGATTTGACCGAAGAACTATGTAAACCCGTGGACAATCTGCTTACGAAGTATTTGGGGGACCTGTAATGATTAATGCTTTCATCCCATCTATTGACAACGCCATTTCACAACTAAGTAAATCTTCTGTTTCGGCGGGTTTGTCATCAGCTGCCTACCCAACGTTGGGCGGTTATTCACAGGTACCGTCCTTGCAGCTGGTTGCGAATGAGCATTCTCTCGCAATAACAGGCAGTCCTGGTAGCGCCAGTTCCATCCATTTGGCGATGGGCAAACAGCTCACGTGGGCGCAAACGAATCTCGCTGACTTCCGTCGCGTGATCACTGAGCACGAATCCACCATGAATCGGATTCTTCGAAGCATTAACCCGTTCAATGGTGACGGCGCTTCCCTTGCTGAAGTAGCGCGAACAAGTGGTGTATTTCAGCGTCGGCCGATGTTTGAAGCTGGAAGTCTCACTTTCGCGCCAGTCACTCTTTCTGCGGAACTTGGTCTCGATGCGAAGTCCCTACTATCCATGTTTTCCTCGACAAATGACGGTGCCGTAGCCGAGGCAATCGCCTACTGGAACAACTTCGCCGACACTATGACCACGTTGGCCAGCAATCTAACCTCCATCTCATCCGGCTTGGTGTCGAGCAACAGCGGTGCCGTCTTCTCTGCTGCTGACTCAACAATGAAAGGTCTGGCCGCACGCGCTACCAGCATCGCCACCGCATCTGAGGTCATGGCCGGGCACCTTGCCGTATTGCCATCTGTGAAGGCGATGGCCGTCAATGCACTATCAGCGATCGAAGCCGAATCCAAGGCACTCCCAAACCCTGGCGCGCAAAAGGCTTTTGAACAGGCCGAGGTAGCAGCCTTTCTCTCTGGTCCGTATACCGCACAGCTACAGACAGCTATTCCCCGAATTCCTAACCTAGTTTCTGCCGATGCGGGAAGTGGTGTGACTGCCGAGGTGTCCGTTGGGGCCACAGTCGCCGGGCGTTCTGGAACTAGCCAGTTCAGCCTTTCGCCTGCAGGGATGACTGGAAGCATGCAGGCCGCCAGCACACCAGTTGGTGCCACCTCAACTGTTCCGGATTCTCCAACACCACAATCCACATCCGCGAGCCCTTCCGCTCCTTCGCACGTGCAACCGAGCACTTCGACTTTGTCGAACCCCACAAATCCGTCTGCTGCCCCTGTGCACCCTGCATCACCTAGCAGCCCAACGAGCTCCACAATCTCGCCAACATCCCCGACCGGTACATCAACCATGGCTCAACCGAGCACGGCGAATCCAGCCATGATCACCCCTTCGGGAGCGAGCGCCCCACTTCAACGCACGTCACCGCAAGGAGTCTCGCCTTACGGAGTTCACGGCAACCGGCCGGCTGGCCCTCTCGGCGCAGGACGCACTGCGGGGCTCACACCAGCGGGCAATATCCCGGCACTGCCGCCTTCTGGAAACGCAAGCCCCCGTCCACCGGCCTCGGGACTTCCGACTTCGAGCCCTGGTCGTATGCCAGCGCCAACAGCGGGGCGCGGGATGGGAACCGGCTTGGGTCCCGGGGTTGCTGGTTCTGCCTTGCCAAACGCCTCGAATAGCCCTGCACAGCGCGGAAGTGGATTGATGAATTCCCTAATCAGCGCGCGCAACCGTACTGCTACCGGAGCTACGGGTGCTGCTGGCGGAACCGCGGGCGCCGCTGCTGGAAACCGTAGCGCAGGGGCTTTCGCGGCCACCACAGCGGGCAATCGTGGCGGACTGCTCCAAAAGGGCTCCGCACCGTCGGCACGCAAACTGACAAATGTAGCCACCATCAGGGATAACGATGCCGGCGCTTTCGAGCAGAACGAATACCAGAAGGAGCTTTTCGGGGATGCGCCAATTACTATCCCGGCGGTGATTGGTCACAACGTCCGATCGTAAAGCTCCGACCGTAAGCCTCCGAGCATAAAGTCAGCGCGCAAAAGCTGATCTTTACCCGCTCGGGCGCCACGGGGGATCAGGCTGGCAATCGACGACGTCATCACGATCTTCGCGCCCGGCTCCAACAGTGGCACGAACGCACGGCAGCCGCAGACCGCCCCGAGCAGGTTGATGTCGAGCGCGCGGTGCCACGTGTCCATGGTGACGTTCTCGATCGCCCCGCCGACCGCGATGCCCGCGTTGAGCACGAGCACGTCCACCGCGCCTATCGCCGCGGCCGCCGCCTCCCGGTCCGCGTCGGAGGTGACGTCCAGCTCGCGGTAGGTGCACGCATCGCCGAGCTTGACGACGTCCTCGTTCGCCGAGTCATGCAGATCGGTCGCGATGACCGAATCGCCGCGTGCGACGAAGCGCTTGGCCAGTTCGAGGCCGAAGCCGGAAGCGGCGCCGGTGATGAGCACGCGCCGCAGGCCGCGTGGTTCGGGGGAACGGCCGAAGGGGCCCTCGCCGGATGCGGCGGCGAGGCCGGTCCGGGCCGGCGAAATCGCTCCGCCCGTGCGGCGGTCAACCCCGTGTACGGATCTACGTGAGCATCGACAGCAGGAACACGGAGTCCTCGTCTGCGTCGACCCGGTGTGGGACCATGGTGGGCAGGTGTGCGACGGTCCCCGGCGTGAGGACCTCGGTGCGGTCGCCTACGGTGAAGCGCACCTGGCCCTCGATGCATTGCACCATAATCGGGTGTGCAGCGCGGTGATCGGGCAAGGCCTGGCCGGAGCGGAAACGCATGGCGATGATGTTTACCCCGTCGGCCGTCTGCAGACGTTTCACCGCCGGGCCGTCGCCGTCCTTGGCGGGCGGAGCGGCGGCGACGACGTCATGAAGGCTCAGAGCCTCCGGATCGGCGGTCAATTCAGCTTGCTGGTCGTCGTCGAGGAACTCAATCTCGGGCCCGCGTCGGACGGCGGGCGATGCTTCGCGCCCGCTTTCGGAAGCGTTGGAAACGGCACCCGTCGCATCGGCGGCGTCGGCGGAATCGGCGGTGTCGCGCAGACGGGCCACGATGCCTATCGAGGCGAGGGCGTCGTCGTTCTCGACGAAAACGCTGCGCATGCCGAGAACGCGCTTACGCGCCGCGGGGTGCTTGATCATGTTGCCTGCGATGCGGGCAACTCCGGAGATCCCTTCGTCTTCGATCATCTGGGAGGGCTTGAGCAGGCCCATCTCCGCAATGCGGACGTGCTCGACCTCGAATCCGTGTTCTTCGAGGAGGTTTCGCCACTCCGCGACGGTAAGTGGTCGGGCGTTGACCCGGATGGCCTTGGACATCGCGATGCGAATCTCATCTTTCGTCGCCGCATCCAGGTCGTCGGGGGTCAACGCCAGTTCGTGGATCGCGTAGCGGCCGCCGGGAACGAGAATCCGACGAACCTCGTCGAGAATCGCCGCCTTGCCCTTGTCGCCTTGCATGGTGAGCATCGCCTCGCCCACGACGGCGTCCGCCGAGTCATCGCCGAGCCCCGTCGCTTGGGCCTTGCCTTCGGTGACCCGGCCCCTGTGGCCAACGACCTTGCCGGTCGTCTTGGCGGCGTCGGGGTCCTCGTCGATGCCGACGTAATCCCCCGGTGCGCGATTCAAGATTTCCGTCGCCGTAATCCCCAGTCCCGGTGCGAGTTCGACGACGCGGGCGTCGGTGAGGCGAGCCCGGTCGAGAATCCACTCCGTCATCTTCCGGCCACCGGGTCGAAGGACCTTTTTGCCCAGTCGGGCCAGTAGCCAGTGGCCCTGGAGTTGTTCGAAATCTCTGTCGCGTGCATTCATGGTGCGTCTCACTCGTCGTGTGGCCGGGCCGACGGTGTCGGCGGCTGCGCCGACCCGTTAACCCGCATGTAAAATACTGCTTTAGCAATTAACTTAGCCTTACCTGGCATATTTGTCGAGGGGTTGGCCCGAAACGCCGAACCGGGCCGTTGCAACGTAGATGTCCGACGACCCGGTCGATCCGAAAAAGGCGAGGTACCTGTCCTTCGGCGTCTGGTCTATACCGTCATCCGGTGTCGTTTGGTGGGCTCAGTCGATGCTGCGGTCCATGGTCCAAGCCAGCACCTCGGCATCGTTGATGGCGGTCATGGGCAGCGAGTCGACCTCGTCCGAATCCGCTGAATTCGATCCGTCGGCCGTGATGCGGGCAACGTCGCCGTCGTAAAGCGTCTCGTCGCCGAAGGATGCCGAGCCGCAGGCGACGAAGAAGTGGGTGAACCGCGACAACGGCACGTCGATGGTGCGGCCTGCGGGAACCCGGCCGATGCGCAACGTCGCGCCGGTGGTGCCGATGGTCAGCGGCGCGAGGCCCGGTGTGCCCGACGCGACCGGGACCAGCGTGCCGTCGGTGAGAGCATCGTTGAGGTCGACCTCGTCGTGGGAGGGAGCGGCACCGAGATCGTCGGGCGGCAACCAGGCCTGGACGACCCGCAACTTCTTGCCGTCGAGGTAACCGGAGGCATTGAGCTCGGAGTGGCGGATCCCGCGCCCGGCGCTGATTCGCTGCGCCATGCCGGGGTCCCTATGTGGATTGTCAACAGTCAGGCGGGACTTTCACGTACATCGTATGGGGGTGTAGCCGTGACTGATCGCCGGTCCGCATCGCGCGGGCCGGCGGTGATCAGCGCAGCGGCCTACGCAGCCGTGGCGATGTTTCTAGCAGGGATTTCTCGGAAGAACTCACGCCGAGTCAACAGGGCATAGATGACGTTGCAGCGGCTCCGGGCAAGCCACATTACCGCGGCATTGTGCTTCTGTCCTTCAGCCCGTTTACGCAGGTAGTAGTCGCGCGATGCGGGATGGCAGTTCGACGCGATCCACGCCGATCGAAACATCGCGTTTTCCAACTGTTTATTGCCGGCCCTGGTGGGAAACTCGCCGCGGACCGACGTACCCGACTGCCGGGTGGTCGGCGCGATGCCGGCGTAAGCGGCCAAGTGCGCGGCATCGGCGAAGTCCTGGCAATCGCCGATGGACAACACGATGTTAGAGGCAGTCGTGATGCCTACGCCGGGCATCGACATCAAGACCTGGGCAAGAGGGAACGATTCGAGCATCTCCTCGACTTGCCCGGCGATCGTGTCGCGCTGTGCTTGAAGCGCTTTGATGTTCGCCGCCAGCTGGGAAATGACCAATTCTGCTGCCGCAGTGCCGGGTACCGTGACAGTTTGCTCGGCAAGGGCAGCGAAAATTGCGTCAACCAGGGCAGCAGGGTCCTTCTTGGCGCGGTTGCGTATCCACTTCAGGACCCGGCCCCGACCTGCGGCGGCCAGTTTTGTCGGACCTTCGTAGTGGATGAGCGAGTCCAGCACCCAGCGTGCGCGAGAGAATCTCACCTGCAAAGACACGCTCGAGTGCGGGGTGAATCTGTGTGAGCACGCTGCGAAGGCGGTTTTTCGTTCGGGTGGCGTCTTTGGCGATGTCGTCGTGGAATCCGGCGAGCATCTTCAGCGCTGCTAGTATCTCGTCGTCGCGGTCGACTGCCCGCAGTGTGTGCAGCATGGTGCGGGCGGTGTCGGCGATGATGAATGCATCCCGGCGGACGGTTTTTGATCGTCCAGGGTAGAAATCGGCTGCTTTTCGCATGGCCAGGCCGGGGAGGTCTCCGACCGTGCAACCGCAGTCGCGGGCCACGGCGATGGGCAGGGCGCCGATCGTGTTGGGTTGATCGACGACCATGAGAACGCTGCCGTGGGCCTGCATGGACGCGAAGATTTCACGCCGTGCGGCTTCGTCTTTGGGCAGTGGTTTGTCGTAAATTCTCTCGCCGGTGTTGGTCAGCGCGCAGGCATGGTGGCCGGTTTAGCCGACGTCGAGGCCGATGATGATGTCGGGTTTTGTGGACGGTTCCATGGTGGTGCCCTTCTGTTGCGGCTGGTCACAGGTGTCTTGGACATCCGTTGCAGGCACCCACGTTACGACGAGACCTCTGTTTGGTCCGTGGCCCTATTAGCTGTCAGCGGTTGTCCCCGGTGTCCGGTGGCAACACCCCCGGATTATGGAAATGTTCACGCAGATAAGCCATGCCGGGC
>ERZ1031273.255-NODE-255-length-24812-cov-21.483096_pt1 | contig 24812 bp, 20 predicted proteins | sample MGYA00516575_ERZ1031273 | MGnify/ENA primary metagenome ERZ1031273 (study PRJEB33718, sample SAMN03159816) | human skin metagenome | collected 2014-02-25 | study: EMG produced TPA metagenomics assembly of the PRJNA266117 data set (Human skin bacterial metagenome... | reverse complement strand
CAACTTTACAAAGATAGCATTATTGGGGCTTACACACTTTTTTGGGACAGTATCTAATACTTCCTACCCTCTGCTATTGTACGAGCTGTAAATGTTTCACGTACCAAACAGAAATGCTTCACGTACCAAATATAAAAAGGGCTGGTAGAGTCCTCTACCAGCCCTTTACTTATTGTGTCTGTTGCTTAACGAGATTACTTCTCCTCAGCTTGATAAGGTGCATCAAGATTGAACTCTGAGCGTAGCTTGTACTTGTAATACCTGCGCTGAGCATCTTGCTGAGCTACTGCGAATAGCTCCTCTGCCTCTTGTGGATACTTCTTAGCAAGTGAGTTGTAACGCACCTCACCCATTAGGAAGTCGTGGAACTTAGACCAATCTGGCTCCTTAGAGTCGAGGCTAAATGGATTCTTACCCTCGTTGATGAGTTCAGGATTGTATCTCCATAGGTGCCAGTAACCGCACTCTACTGCCATCTCCTCTTCACGCTGGCTCTTACCCATACCGGCCTTAAGTCCGTGCTCGATACATGGTGAGTAAGCGATCACTACAGATGGGCCATCGAATGCCTCAGCCTCGCGGATCGCCTTGAGGGTCTGAGCGTGGTTTGCACCCATTGCTACTTGTGCTACATAGATGTAACCATAGGTGGTCATCATCAGGCCAAGGTCCTTCTTGCGGATACGCTTACCTGAAGCAGCGAACTTGGCAATAGCACCGGTAGGAGTACTCTTAGAGCTCTGTCCACCAGTATTGGAGTAAACCTCGGTATCAAGGATGAGGACATTGACATTCTCGCCACTAGCGAGTACGTGGTCAAGACCACCGAAGCCGATATCGTATGCCCAACCGTCACCACCGATGATCCACTGGCTGCGCTTCACAAAGTAATTGGAGAGAGCATCAAGTGTACGGATCTCTGCGTGATTGCTCTTGCGGATCTCTGGGATAATCTTATCAGCCATCTCACGGCTCTTATCGGCATCCTCGCGGTTGTCGTACCACTCACGTAGTAGCTCCACATTGATTGGAGCCTCCTTAGCACCGTCAAGGATATCCTTTACGTAGTGCTCTAGACGCTCACGGAGCTTAAGAGCAGCGGTGTGCATACCGTAACCGAACTCTGCATTATCCTCGAATAGAGAGTTAGCCCAAGCTGGTCCCTGACCACATAGGTTGGTGGTGTAAGGAGTACTTGGAGAAGAAGCAGAGTAGATAGAAGAACAACCAGTAGCGTTGGCTACCATCTGACGAGTACCAAATAGCTGAGTAAGTAGCCTTACATAAGGAGTCTCACCACAACCTGCACAAGAACCGCTAAACTCGAATAGAGGCTTAGCAAATTGAGAGTTCTTCACGTTGGCCTTAACGTCTACTAGGTGTGCCTTGTTGATTACATTCTTGTAAGAGTAATCCCAAAGTGGCTGTAGAGGTAGCTGGCTTTCGATAGGCTTCATCTCTAGGGCCTTGCCATTCTTATTACCTGGGCAGATATCAGCACAGTTGCCACAACCCATACAGTCAAGCACGTCTACCTGCATGCGGAACTGAAGACCAGCGAATGGCTTACCAATTGCCTTGAGTGTCTCGTATCCCTCTGGAGCATTCTTCACCTCCTCCTCATCAAGTAGGAATGGACGAATAGTGGCGTGAGGACATACGTACGCACACTGGTTACACTGGATACAGTTCTCGATCTTCCACTCTGGTACAAGAGCTGCTACACCACGCTTCTCAGAGTTGGAAGTACCATTCTCCCAAGTACCGTCTTCGCGACCCTTGAATGCAGATACTGGCAGACCGTAGCCCTCACGAGCATTGATCACCCTTACTACATCTCTTACGAATGGGGTATCGTCTGGGTGTACCTCGACCTCGTCATCAGGTAGGTTAGCCCACTCAGGCTTAACTGGAACCTTTACGAGTAGCTCACCACCCTTATCTACAGCTTGGTAGTTTTTGCTTACCACTGCATCACCCTTGTGTCCGTAAGACTTCATGATGAACTTCTTCATCTGCTCTACAGCTAGCTCGTAAGGGATTACACCGGTAATCTTGAAGAAAGCCGATTGCAAGATGGTATTGGTACGGTTGCCAAGACCAATCTCCTGAGCTATCTGAGTAGCATTGATCATGTAGAAGTTGATCTCATTCTGAGCGAAGTACCTCTTCATCTTATTTGGCAGGTGCTTCTCAACCTCGTTAACATCCCAGATGCTATTGAGTAGGAAGGTACCGCCTCTTCTCAGCCCCTTAGTAAGGTCGTACATACGCAGATAGGCAGGTACGTGACAAGCTAGGAAGTGAGGCTGATTTACGTAGTAAGTACTACGGATCTTCTTATCTCCGAAGCGGAGGTGGCTACAGGTGAAACCTCCCGACTTCTTAGAGTCGTACTGGAAGTAAGCCTGTACATACTTATTGGTGTTGTCACCGATGATCTTGATAGAGTTTTTATTAGCACCTACGGTACCATCACTACCAAGACCGTAGAACATACACTCATAAGCACCGTTATCGAGCTCAGGATCCTGCTCTACAGGAAGAGAGGTAAAGGTTACATCATCTACGATACCTACGGTGAAGTGATTCTTTGGCTCAGGTAGCTCAAGGTTTTTGAATACAGCTACAATCTGGCCAGGAGTGGTATCCTTACTTGAAAGACCATAGCGACCACCCACTACGATAGGAGCATTCTCGGTACCATAAAGGGCGCTCTTAACATCGCTATAAAGTGGCTCGCCTACAGAACCGCTCTCCTTAGTTCTATCCAATACTGCAATACGCTTCACGCTCTTTGGAATAGCACCTAGGAAGTGCTTTACTGAGAATGGGCGATAGAGGTGTACAGTAAGCATACCTACCTTCTTGCCTTGGCTATTGAGGAGGTCTACCACATCCTTACACATCTTGGTCATAGAGCCCATGGCGATGATCATATGCTCAGCATCATCAGCACCATAGTAATCGAATAGATGATACTGACGGCCAGTAATCTTGGCAATCTCATCCATATACTCCTGCACTACATCTGGCACAGACTGGTAGAAGATATTGCTAGCCTCACGAGCTTGGAAGAATACGTCGTCATTCTGTGCGGTACCTCTAGTAGCAGGGCTATCAGGAGCCAAAGCACGCTTGCGGAATGCATAAAGTGCCTCTTGGTCTACTAGTGGCTTAAGGTCTTCCATCTGCATCTCCTCGATCTTTTGGATCTCGTGAGAAGTACGGAAACCATCGAAGAAGTGGATGAATGGCACTCTTGTCTTGATAGCTGCAAGGTGAGCCACAGCTGCAAGGTCCATTACCTCTTGTACCGAAGCGGTAGAGAGCTGTGCGAAGCCCAGTCCACGTGCACTCATCACGTCCTGGTGGTCACCAAGGATAGAAAGTGCGTGTGAAGCTACGGTACGAGCAGCCACATGGAATACGCCTGGGAGCAACTCACCAGCGATCTTGTACATATTGGGGAGCATCAGGAGTAGACCCTGAGAAGCGGTAAAGGTAGAGGTAAGAGCACCAGCCTGAAGCGAGCCGTGTACTGCACCAGCGGCACCAGCCTCACTCTGCATCTCCTCTACTCGTACACGCTCACCGAAGATATTGAGGCGCCCCTCAGCACTCCAAGCATCCACGTGCTCCGCCATGGTTGTAGACGGAGTGATAGGATAGATGGCAGCCACTTCGCTAAACATATAGGCAATATGTGCAGCGGCTTGGTTACCATCACAGGTAATAAATTTCTTTTCTTTAGCCATGTTACTGTCCTTTAATATGGTTGTAAATAATATTGTTTTTATCTTATTAATATAGCAGTCCAAACATCCAGATAGGCACTCCCGCTATGTCGCCATTCACTTCGTCGCTACAAAGGATATTAAGCGTGTCGGAGGGAGTGCTTCTACGACGCACCCCTTTACAGATAAAACGCACTGGGAGCTTTCCATTGATCACGAAGTCCACACCCGATTCATCGGCTAGATTCACCTCCAGCCCCGCATCTAGCACACTTGCTAGAAAGAGTGTCTTTGCCTCTAAAAGTGGCTGTGGCTCCTCCTCTCTGATCACCCTAAGGATATTGGTATCATTGAGAAAGACCCTATCCGGCTTCTTGGGATACTCCCCACCCTCCTTATATATCAGGCGTATCAGCCGAGCATCGGAGAGATACTTCAGATAGTTCATCACCGTAGCTCTACTGGTATCTATTGCTTCACTGAGAGAGGAAACATTCGTTACTCCATCACGCTGCCCGCTCACTAGGTAAAGCAACTTACGCAACTTTGGTAGATAGGTAGGCGCAATCTGACGGATATAAACCAAGTCTACCTCCAACAGCATATTCATATTCTTCGCAAGGTCCTCCGCGAAAAGAACTGCCTCCTCCCGATGTGGATAGTACCCTTTGCTGATGTATCCATCCAAAGCTAGCCACGGATCTACCTGCCGCCTTACCATCTTCTCAATTGACTGATAATCCGAAAAAATCTGGTCAATAGGCACGGTAGGGAGCGAAAGGTTGTAGTGATGATTGAGATACTCACGATAAGAGAACCCGTGAAGGTCACAAATCTTCATTTCCCCCTTGAGCTCTGGATACTCCTCCTCCAGCGTCATCACACTAGATGCGGTGAAGACAATAATCAGCTCAGGTAATTCTTTACGGCATTGCATCAACTCCCCTGCCCAGCCTGGATACTTAAATACCTGGTCTAGTAGGAGTATCCGCCCACCTTCGTGATAAAAACCCTTCGCAAAGTGATAGATTGTATGGCTTGAGAAGTAGAAGTGGTTGAGGTTGACATAAATAGCCCGCTCACCTTTTTGGCTAGTGAGCAGTTGACCCATCTGCATCAATTGGTGCGTCTTACCGATACCGCGTGTACCACGGATACAAATAAGTGGCAACTTTTCGGCAGAGGCAAGGCAGTGTAAAGTGCAATCACGGCTCGAAGCACAGCCCTGTAGACCTGCTTCCGACCGCTCCACGCCCTTCAACTCAAGGCACATATCTCCACTCAGAATGCTATTCATCCGACATAGTATTTATTTCCCACTGCAAAGATACCTCTAAATACTGAATTTGACAACTACAGATTACAGAAAAAGGTATTTAATCACGAAAGACAACCAAGTTCCATTAATTATGCCCTTGAACTAGGATGGGACAAAAAAATAGTCGCCATTATATTATTCAGTCAAATAAAAAATGACTAACTTTGACAAAAATACAAAGTAACCCTACAAGATGAATACAATAACTAGCAAACACTCAGCTCTCCTTGAGTACTTTTGCGGTAGCAAGCATAACCAAGAGGAGCTCGCCGAATTGACAGAAAGACTTCAATGTGCCCCTACTAAGGTAGAGAGATTTCGGTCGGGCCAATTTGTCGCGCATCAAGGCGATCCCATTGACTCCCTCGTGCTACTCACCAAGGGAGTAGTACGTATTGAGGTAGTTTCTCCCACAGGAGACCGTCTCTACACCAATGAGCACGAAGCTCCTTTTCCGCTCATTGCCTCACTTCTCTACTCATCAGAGCAGCGATTTGCCAACGATATCATCGCCGTCAAAGACTGCGAGATAGAATACTATGACCGAGAAATTGTTGAGAAGCTTTTGGAAGAGTGCCCCACCTTCCGCAGAGGTTTTCTCACCTTTAGTAGCAACCTTATCTACGGGCTTAGTCAGCAGCTACAGATATTCTCCATCCGCAAGATCAAGGGAAAGCTAGCTTACTTTATCCTACAAAAGATGGAGCCAAGTGGCTACTTCTCGCTCGACATGAGCGTCACTTCACTTGCAAAGTACTTTGGGGTAACCCGCTCGGCTCTCTCAAGAGTTATTTCAGAATTGGCTAGTGATGGAGCAATCTACTACACCAGAGGATTTGGCGAAGTACTAGACATAAAGAAACTAAGAGACTCCATCTAACCGCCCCCCCCAAAGCTCAAGAAACTACCGCTATCAATGGCTCAAAGCTCATTGATAGCGGTATTCCTTATGTATAGGCTTTACTTACTGGTCTGACTCCTTCGGCACCACATCTGTGATGGAGAAAGAGGTTCGGTGCACTCGGTGATTATAGTCCTGTACAATAGCCTGAAGCAGATGCGTATAATGTGCCACAATAGAGTCATTCGGCATCACGTCAGCTCCAGGCCCCGTTTGCAGGCGAGCTACTGGTGCCTCCACCCTCACTTCGCCATAGGGCGTCATGGCCACAGTCACCTCCTTTGCAAATAGCAGGTACTGATTATAGTAAAAGTTGAGCCCTATATGCTCCGCCTTTTTATCAAAAATATTCGCTCCATAGCTTAGCACAGGGTCAGTGATCCCAAGCAGATACAAGAGCGTGGGCAAGATATCGGTATGCTGCACCACATACTCATCAACACAGCCTTTTAGTTTCCCTTGAGGATCATAGAACGCAATCGGTACTGCCGACTTACCTGGCAAGCACTGGTATAGAGGTTCATCGCTCACGCTGGTATGGTCGGCGGTCAAGACGAAAAGCGTATTCTGATACCACGGTTCCTCTTTTACCCTTTCAAAGAACTTCTCAAGAGCAAAGTCGGCATATTGCACTGTGCGATGTATCGGCAGACTTCCTCCCTCAAATTTTTCCTCAAACTCATTAGGCAGCACAAAAGGATTGTGATTAGAAAGCGAGAAGTAAAACACTCCAAATGGCTGCTTCAGACTTTCAATATCCTTAGCCATGGCCAAACTAAATGGCAGGTCATGCACCGCCGACCCCGCCATTCCTATTCGGTCGTTCGCAGCATCGGTATACTCCTTATCATAGCTCTCAGCCGTGTACTGCTTTTCCACCCCCACTCGCTCCAGCATCTCAAAGAAGCCCATCATCCCCTCACGATCACCGTGATAAAACTTCAGGTCATAACCACTCTCCTTTAGCGAACGAGGCAGCCCAGTATCGTAGCTGGTATAGTGCTCAAAATCCCTCTCCAGCCGACTTCGGTTATTAAAAGTAGCTCCAAAAGTAGGCATAGAGATATAAATAGCAGGGAAAGAATCAATCGACCGCTTCCCCGAAGCGAACCCATACTGGGCGTACAAGGTCTCAGGTAAAAGTCGGTCAAGGAATGGAGTGAGGCTATGGCCATTTGAAGTCTCTTTATTGAAGAACCCTACAAACTCCTTAGCCATGCTCTCCATCTGGATAATCACCACATTTCGCCCACGCATAGAGCCAAAAAGGGTATCACTGTCCGAGAGAGGTGCTGCCTTATAATAAGGAGTAAAGTGGCGAGACAATTCTGCCTCAGAGTAAAAGGAATACTCCTGCCGCTCCGAGCCATCCTTCAAAATTGTCACAGGAGAATTAAGCACAATTGGGAACTGCTTAAAATCACTCATATAGCGAGCGCTCAATGCCATCAGATCACTAAAGCTCTTACCACCCAAATACCAAAAAGGCAGCAACACTATCACCAGAATAAGAGGCAACAATCCATCTCGCCACGAAAGAGTATCCCCTATAGGCTTACGCTCAAAGCGAACCATCCGATACCCAAAGACCCCTAGCAGTATAATCAAAGCAAAGGCTACCGTCAGAGGCCAGTAATCCACAATAAACTCACCATACAGAGAGCCAAAGTTAGCCCCTTCAAACTCACTGAATACATCGCGATTAATCCGCCTATAGACAAAGGGATAATAGCCCGCATCAGAGATATTGGCAAAAGTAAAGAGTACGTAAGGCACGAAGTAGGCTGCATGCCGCACCCCTCTATACCAACCATATTCCTCTACCCTACTAGGTAAGAACTGGCCCACTCCCACCATAATATAATAGAGCAGAAACCCATAAGCCACCGCCATCATATCCAAGAGCAAGCCCCCCTGCATCAATCTTAGCAATTGCCCCACCCCTATCTCTGAAAAGAGGCTATAATTATAATAAAAGTAGACCAAGCGACACAGCTGCATCATCAATAATGCAAGAATCGTGTGCCAAAGGAGGACTACCCAGCGTTTATTTGTCGTCCACATTCAATACAAATCCTTATTAATTGAGAATGCTCTCCCAATAGAGATACCACCTCATGATAGTACTTCTATAAAAAACATTCCAATAGTCTTCTCTCAAAATTGGCACAAATGTACGAAATAATTCATTTAACGAGACAACACAGACAGTAACGTTCCCAAAAAAGGTCCATAGAATGCTCCCTATTACAGATATTTTTGGTAACATTGCAAATCCATTTATTGGAGAGGTGGCAGAGTGGACGAATGCGGCGGATTCGAAATCCGTTGTAGCACTAGTGCTACCGGGGGTTCGAATCCCTCCCTCTCCGCTAATAGCACTCTGAAATCAACGTCATAGAGCACAACACCGTTTGTGGGAACAACCAATGACTTAAGAGAAATACACAATATTTATACTACTTGCAATTTACAAGAAACATGAAAAGAGACGAGAAGGTATTTGACCTGATTGCACAAGAGAGAGCGAGACAGACAAAGGGTCTAGAGCTTATCGCATCCGAAAACTTCGTGAGCGACCAAGTGATGGAAGCGATGGGAAGCGTGATGACCAATAAGTATGCCGAGGGCTACCCTGGCAAGAGGTACTATGGTGGATGCGAGATCGTAGACCAATCCGAGCAGCTGGCCATTGATCGGCTCAAAGAGATCTACGGAGCTGTCTGGGCCAACGTTCAGCCCCACTCTGGTGCACAGGCCAATAACCCTATTTACCTCACCTGCCTACAGCCAGGAGATACCTTCATGGGACTCAACCTTGACCACGGTGGTCACCTCACCCACGGGTCTCTAGTCAATAGCTCGGGCATCATTTATCATCCAGTAGCCTACAACGTAAAGGAGAGCGATGGTCGTATTGATTACGACGAGATGGAGAAGCTCGCAAAGCAGCACAAGCCAAAACTCATCGTAGGTGGTGGATCAGCCTACTCCCGCGAGTGGGATTATGAGCGTATGCGTGCCATTGCCGATGAAGTAGGTGCTATCCTTTGGGTAGATATGGCACACCCCGCAGGGCTTATCGCTGCTGGTCTACTCAAAAACCCAGTGAAGTATGCTCACGTAGTCACCTCTACTACACACAAGACCCTTCGTGGCCCACGTGGTGGTATCATCCTCGTTGGCAAAGACTTTGAGAATCCTTGGGGCAAGAAGACCAAGAAGGGCGAGACCCGCACCTTCACTTCACTTCTCGACTCTGCCGTATTCCCAGGGCTACAAGGTGGACCACTAGAGCACATCATCGCAGCAAAGGCAGTAGCCTTTGGCGAAGCACTACAGCCAGAGTTCAAGGATTACCAAAAGCAAGTACTCAAGAACGCTGCTGCTATGGCCGAGACCTTTGTTGAGCTAGGCTATAAGGTGATCTCCAATGGTACCGATAACCACTTGATGCTGGTAGACCTCCGCCAAAACTTCCCCGACCTTACCGGACGTGTGGCAGAGACAGCACTCGGCACAGCTGACATCACCATCAATAAGAACATGGTACCATTTGACACCCGCTCGGCTTTCCAAACTAGTGGTATCCGCGTAGGAGCACCAGCCCTCACCACTAGAGGCCTTAAGGAGGAGGAAGCACGCGAAGTAGTTCGTAAGATCCACCGTGTCCTCACCGCACCTACCGATGAAAAGGTGATTGCCACGGTACGTGCCGAGGTAAATGAGATGATGAGCCACAGACCTCTATTCGCTTGGTAATCCCCATCACTCATATGTATAATATAAATAACTACCCCCGTGAGAAGACCTCTTCTCACGGGGGTAGCTCTTTTATATCCATACCCAACAAGGGTTGTATGTATTCTTCATTGAGAATGTTGCACAAAGTGCCATTCTCGCACATTTGCTTCAAATGTGCCGAGACTTTGCACGAAGGACGAGATGCAAGGCCTGAGGATGAGGGCAAGGTGCACGCAGGGCACCAAGGCCCCACAGGGCTGAAGGGAGCGTACTTATGTACGTGACCGAGGCCCGAATTCCGAAAGCAACGCAGCAGATCGCCTTCGTGCAACAGTCTCTTATTGATTTCAGTTCAGCTGAAAGGCATCAAAAGCCAATTTATAACTCACTGGTATACAACACTATATATTATCGAATATTGAGATGCAACTAAGCAATCGGTTAGTTGCAACTAAGCATTTGCTTTGTTGCATCTCGGCAATTGCTTAGTTGCAACTCAACTTTTGCTTACTTTCCTATCGGTTTATTGCATCATAATTCGCAGTCAAATAGCACTTGCTTCAACATAAAATTTTATCCTTCCTTTTAGAGCAAACGATGAGCTAGATAGGTCGGGAGAATTTAGTAACTTTGTACTTGTCTCGTAGATTGGGGCAAATAGTATAGAAAGATATGAGAAGTGTAACGATACTTGGCTCTACTGGTTCCATTGGCACGCAGGCCCTCGAAGTGGTGGAGCAACATTCTGACCAATTAAGGGTACACGCCCTAGTGGCCAATAATAGTGTGGATGCCTTGGTAGAGCAGGCGAAGAAGTTCAACCCCGCGGTAGTCGCTATTGGCAATAAAGCACACGAAAAGGAGCTGAAGAAAGCCCTCAAGGGGCTAGATATTGAGGTACTAGCAGGAAGGGAGGCGATCGTAGAGCTAGCAGGATCAATTGATGCCGATATGGTGCTGACCGCTATGGTAGGTTTTGCTGGGTTAGAGCCCACCATCAGTGCCATAGAGAGTGGTCGTACCATTGCCCTTGCCAATAAGGAGACCCTGGTGGTGGCTGGTGAATTGATCAAGCAACTTTGTCGGCAGCATGGGTCACTAATCCTCCCTGTAGATTCGGAGCACTCCGCCATCTACCAATGCCTGCAAGGGGAGCAGATGAATGCGGTGGAGAAAATCTATCTCACCGCTTCGGGTGGCCCCTTTGTGGACCTACCCAAGGAAGCACTTCGGGAGGTGACCCCCGAGATGGCTCTGAAGCACCCCAATTGGAATATGGGACCCAAGGTGACCATTGACTCCGCCACTATGATGAATAAGGGGCTGGAGATGATTGAGGCACACCACCTATTCAATGTGCCAGCTAGTGCCATTGAAGTGGTGGTGCACCGCCAAAGTATTATCCACTCTATGGTGGGCTACCGAGATGGCAGCATCAAAGCACAGCTCTCCTACCCCGATATGCGGCACCCGATTGCCTACGCCTTGCTTTATCCGCAAAGGCTAGAGGGAGCTCGCCCACTACTCACAGTGGAGCAGATGAGCCACCTCACTCTGGAAGCACCACGCCGAGACGACTTCCCTTGCCTCTCACTTGCTTACGAGGCTCTTGAAAGGGGAGGCACTAGTCCTTGCACCATGAATGCAGCCAATGAGGTGGCGGTAGAGCGCTTTTTGCAAGGGAAGATACGATTTACAGACATTCCACGCATCATCAAGCATACCATGGAGGTGGCTCCTGAGCGAAATGCCTCTAGCCTAGCAATCCTTGCAGAGGCAGATGGCCAAGCAAGAGCCATTGCACAAGCGTGGTACGAAGGGATTTAGATTAAAAATATGGGGATACTACTAAAAGTAATACAGCTACTACTAGCTCTATCCATACTGGTAACGGTACATGAATTGGGGCACTTCCTCTTTGCTCGCCTCTTCAAGATCCGGGTGGATAAGTTTTTCTTATTCTTCGACGTAGGGGGCAAAGCACTCTTTCGGTTCCGTCCAAAGCGAAGCGAGACAGAATACGGTGTGGGCTGGTTGCCCCTCGGCGGTTACTGCAAAATCAATGGCATGGTGGATGAGTCTCTGGCTTTGGAGGGGCTAGAGAGTGAGCCAAAGCCTTGGGAATTTAGGAGCAAGCCAGTATGGCAAAGGTTCCTCGTGATGGTGGGGGGTGTGCTTTTCAATGTGCTACTAGCCATGCTCATCTATGGTGGCATTGCCTACCATTGGGGCGTGGAGAAGCTACCGATGAAGGAGGTGGATAGCTGCTTGAAGTACTCCAGCGTAGGGCATCAAATGGGATTGCAAGATGGCGACCTCCCGGTAGCAGTAGATGGCAAAGAGCTCGCCTACTTTGAGGGCTCCATTCTGCAAGAGATTGCCAATGGGGAGACCCTCACCGTGGAGCGTGAAGGCAAGCGGGTAGAGGTGGCCATTCCAGTGGACTTTATGAGGGCAGTATTGGCGAGCAAAGAGCCCTTTTTCGCCATGGATCTACCAGCTCGCATCGATTCCATTGTGCCGAGTAGTGCAGGGGCTGCAGCAGGGCTTCAGCGTGGTGATGAGATTGTAGCGATCAATGGCGAAGCGATGGATCGGCTCTCCCTGGTACTCCCCAAGATCAAGGAGCTGAGAGGGGATACCATCTCCCTCTCTATCATACGAGGCGGTGCTCAAGAAGAGATTCGCAGTTATGTAGATAAGGAGCAAGGGATTGGCATCGCTTTTACGCCCCCAACGAAACTATTCAAGACCGAAAAACTAGAGTACGGACTATTGGAGTCGATCCCAGTAGGAGTGCGTGAAGCGGGCAAGCAATTGACTAACTACACCGACCAACTGAAGTATGTGGCCACCCCAGAAGGGGCACAGAGCCTTGGTGGCTTTGGCACCTTAGGAAGCCTATTCCCTTCCACGATAGATTGGCACGCCTTTTGGGCGATGACCGCTTTTCTCTCGGTGATATTGGCGGTGATGAATATCCTCCCTATCCCTGGATTGGATGGCGGCCACATTATGTTTTTAATCTACGAGGCGATCACCGGCCGAGCCCCCTCACTCAAGTGGCAGACGAGACTTCAGATATTTGGCATGATTTTATTGATCCTTTTGGTACTCTATGCCAATATCAACGATGTGATTAGATTCTTACTATAGGGAGGTCAAGTGGCGGTCAATAAAGCATTTGAAATAGTAGAGCAGAAGCTGGAGTTCACTACACTTCGGCACGACCTCTATGCCCTTTGCGATAACGAGGTGAGCCAATACCTCACGGAGCAGATGGGCTTTATGCAGGCAGGCAAAGCACTTCATAGCCGATTGGAACAGCTCAGTGAGATGCTCCAATTCACGGCTTCGGGTGTGGACATCCCTAGCTTTAGGTTTGGCCCGCTTAGAGATGCCCTCCGCTCTCTTCGTCCAGAGGGGAGTTACCTCGAGGTGGAGTCATTACGGCCACTTCGAGAGCTACTCATTGCGGTAGTGGAGACGAAGAGGGCGTTGGCGGAGAATGAAGAGTACCCTAACCTCTCTGAGCTAGCCACGGGTTTAGACGACCTAGTGGACCTGCGACGGAGGTTGCACAACCTGATTGATGATGCGGGGGAGATCAAGGATACAGCGAGCAAGGAGCTAAGGGCGATTAGGAGTGAACTGCGACAGTTACAAGGCTCTATTGGGCAAACGATGCAGAGCATCCTCAGAGAGGCCAAAGCAGCTGGTTGGGTGGAGAAAGATGCTACACCAGCTATGCGAGATGGTCGTTTGCTCCTCCCCATTATCCCTTCGGCAAAGCGAGAGATCGGTGGCATTGTGCATGAGGAGTCGTCCACAGGCCGCACGCTCTATATGGAGCCGGAGCGGATGGTGGCGATGAATAATCGGATCCGCGAGAAGCAGAGTGAGGAGCAGAGAGAGATAGTGCGACTACTTAGGGAGTTTAGCAACTTCGTGAGGAGGGATATGCCGATGCTCCAACGCAATTGCCAAGGGATAGGCATTTTGGACTTCAATAGGGCTAAGGCACGACTCGCCAATGGGATGGAGGCGGTAATTCCTCAACTCTCCACCGAGGGCGAGATGGAGTGGCAAGTGGCTAGGCACCCGCTCCTAGAGCGACACTTGAAGTCACTCAATAGGGAGTTGGTTCCGCTTACTTTGAAACTGAATAAGGAGCAGCGACTGCTCATCATCTCTGGCCCCAATGCTGGTGGTAAATCCATTGCTCTCAAGACGGTTGGTCTGCTCCAGTATATGCTCCAGTGCGGATTGGCAGTGCCTATGATGGATCATAGCACTTGCACCCTTTTTGACCAGATATTCCTAGATATCGGCGATGCTCAGTCGCTCGAAAACGACCTCAGCACCTACTCTAGCCATCTACAGGGTATGAAACGGGTATTGCGGGAGGCCACCTCGGAGAGTTTGATACTGATTGATGAATTTGGTTCGGGCACAGAGCCCACAATTGGAGGTGCGATTGCCGAGGCACTCTTGGATCGCTTTCGGCAGATGGGTTGCTATGGGGTGATTACCACGCACTACGGCAACCTCAAGGATTACTCGGAGCTTCACGAAGGGGTGGTGAATGGGGCGATGCTTTTTGATAGAGGGCGGATTGAGCCACTCTATCAGCTATTTATCGGTCAGCCGGGAAGCTCCTTTGCACTAGAGGTGGCGAGGAAGATCGGTTTACCTGGCGAGATCATTGATTATGCCAGTGAATTGGTGGGTAGCGACTATCTGCATCAAGATAAGTACCTACAGGATATTATTCGGGATAAAGCTTATTGGAAGCGGAAACGGGAGGAGGTAAAGCGCCAAGAGCGAAAGTTACAAGAGAAGCAGAGTAAGCTGGATGAGCGATTAGACAACTTCTCCGAAAAACGGCGGAGCTTACTGGCAAAGGCGGAGCAGGAGGCACTCGAAATAGTCAATAGTGCCAACGCAACTGTGGAGCGAACGATTCGGGAGATCAAAGAAGCTAAGGCAGAAAAGGAGCAAACCCAAAAGGCGAGGGCAAAGCTAGAGCGGAAGAAGTCTCATCTCAATCGACAGGCAGAGAAAAAGAGGGCACCATCCCCCACCAAGCGGGAGCCGATCAAGGAGGGAAGTCGTGTGACCTTTGGCAATGGCAATGAAGTAGGCGAGGTGGTGGCTATTGAAGGTAAGAAAGCACGTGTGCGGCTGGGTAACCTCACCATGACGGTAGATGCCAGCAAGCTACAGCCAACAGAACGAGCCACCTCTGACCTCGTTGCACGGAGGCCTCAGGTGATTGAACAGCAGTCGAGCCAACGACGGCTCAATTTCAAGCCTCAACTCGATTGTAGAGGAATGCGGGTAGATGAAGCCCTTTCGGCAGTGGTTCAGTTTATTGATGATGCCAATCACTTTGGGTACAACCCTATCCGCATCTTGCACGGCACCGGAACGGGAGCACTAAAGCAGGCGATTAGGGAGTACCTTCGACAGGATTCTAGAATCGCACACTTTGAGGATGAGCTAGTAGACTTAGGCGGTGCCGGGATTACCGTCATCACACTTAGGGATAACTAAGCTCCATTTTATAGGCACAAAGAAGTTAATAGATTATGATAGTAGCAGAACAGAAAAGGAAGGAAAATGTAGCGGAATACATCCTCTATATGTGGCAGATAGAGGATACCATCAGGGCACTTGACTTTGACCTCACACGCATCACTGAGTATGTACACGAGGGGTACCGACTAGAGAAGCCGATGATGGAAAAGGTGCTACTCTGGTACCTAGAGCTTGCCGATGCCATGAAGGCTGAAGGAATTACCGAGGTGGGGCACTTGCAGCAGCTCAACGACTTGATGGACTCGCTTCAGGAGCTCTCGGGCAAACTACTAAGAGAGCCAACTCAGACGCTCTACTCATCGGTTTATTTCCAGACACTTCCCAGCATCATACAGCTACGCGACCTGACTGGCACCGACCAGATGGGCGAGGTGGAGACCTGCTTTGTAGGCATCTACGGTTATCTAACGCTCAAAGCAAGAGGCGAGGAGGTGACCGAAGCGACAACGGAGGCCATCAAACAATTCAGCACATTCCTAGCTATGCTCGCCGATCGTTTTCGAGAGGTAGAGGAGGGCAACCTACAACTTAGTGGGGAGGAGGAAGATGAGGAGTAAGAGAGTTTGGCTCACAGGAGCTAAGGGGCTTCTGGGCACGGCCATTCAGGAGGTGGCTAGAAAGCACTACCCAGAGCTGGAGATACTCCCCACCACAAGGGAGACGCTCAACTATTCTAGCGAGGAGGAGATTGCTGACTTTGTGGCAAAGAACCAACCGGATATCGTGGTCAATTGCATCGCCTTTACCAATGTTGATACTGCTGAAAGCCAGTACGATGAGGCGCTTCTTGCCAATACATCAATACCTTTGGCACTGGCCAATGTCCTCGGCACGATACCGCTGATACATATCAGTACCGACCATATCTTTGGAGGTGACCGAACGCCACGAAAGGAGCCCTACAAAGAGGAGGATATCCCGATGCCGGCCAATAGGTACGCACTCACCAAGTTGATCGGCGAGTATGCGGTACACTACCACAAGCAGAATGCCTATATTCTTCGTACCTCATGGCTTTATGGACCCGCCAAGTGGCCACACAAGAGTTTCTATAAGAGCATACTGAGCAATGCCCAAGCGGGTAAACCGCTAAGAGTGGTAACGGATGAAGTGAGTACTCCTACCTCGGTTTTTACCTTGGCAGAGGTTATCTTGGAGATCGCGAGTGAAAAGCAAGGGCCATTGCCTTTCGGCATCTACCACGTTGCGGACGTTGGACCTGCTTCAAGGCATACCTTTGCGAGCAAGATTGTGGAATTGCTACCGCCCGATACCTTAGTAACCGTAGGGAAGTGTACCCAAGCAGATTGGGCACTCCCCGCATTTCGCCCACACTTTAGTGCCCTCTCGACTGAGAAGATAGCACATTTCTACCCCACCCTCATCCGCCCATGGCAAGAGCGACTACAGGAGATTTACAATTACGACATTCAAGGAACAACTGATGAAATACAATAAGGAAGAGATATCAAGGAGAAGAACCTTTGCCGTCATTGCACACCCCGACGCTGGTAAGACGACACTCACCGAGAAGCTACTGCTCTTCGGAGGTGCCATACACGTGGCAGGGGCGGTGAAGAGCAATAAGATACGCAAGTCCGCCACCTCCGACTGGATGGAGATTGAGAAGCAGAGAGGCATCTCCGTCGCCACCTCTGTGATGGGCTTTGAATACGAAGGGTACAAGGTAAATATCCTAGATACCCCTGGCCACCAAGACTTTGCAGAGGATACCTATCGTACGCTGACCGCCGTGGACTCGGTAATCATCGTGATTGATGGTGCCAGAGGTGTGGAGCTACAAACTAAGCGACTGATGGAAGTCTGCCGTATGCGTAAGACGCCCGTGATTGTCTTTGTTAATAAGATGGACCGTGAGTCGCAAGACCCCTTTGACCTTCTCGACGAGGTAGAGCAAGAGTTGCAGATCGCCACCACTCCACTCACCTGGCCTATCGATTCGGGTGACCGCTTCAAAGGAGTCTACAACATCTATGACAAGGAGCTAGAACTCTTCTCGGGAGCCGATAAGTCGCATGTCTCGGAGCGTATGGAGGTGGATCTCGATTCACCCGAACTGCTCAACTACCTGAGCGAAGCACAGGCAAAGCGACTGAAGAACGACCTTGAGATCATCGAGGGAGTCTATCCAGAACTCAATGAGGAGGAGTATCTAGAGGCCTCCCTTGCACCAGTCTTCTTTGGCTCAGCACTCAATAACTTTGGTGTGAAAGAGTTGCTGGATACCTTTGTGCGTATCGCCCCATCTCCACGAGCCACCAAGGCTGAAGAGCGAGTGGTAGACCCTTACGAGGAGCCCTTCACCGGCTTTATCTTTAAGATACATGCCAATATGGACCCCAACCACCGTAGCTGTATCGCCTTTGTAAAGGTCTGCTCGGGTAAGTTTGAACGAAATAAGTACTACACCCACGTAAGGCATAAAAAGCAGATGCGCTTTAGCTCGCCCACCGCATTTATGGCACAGAAAAAGGAGATTGTGGATGATGCCTTTGCGGGGGATATTGTAGGTCTTCCCGATACAGGTAACTTCAAGATTGGCGATACTCTCACCTCGGGCGAGGTGCTCCATTTCAAGGGACTGCCAAGCTTCTCACCAGAGATGTTTAAGTACATTGAGAATGCCGACCCACAAAAGCAGAAGCAGCTCCAAAAGGGACTGACTCAGCTGATGGACGAAGGGGTAGCACAGATGTTTACCAACGCCTTCAACGGTCGTCGTATTGTAGGTACCGTAGGGCAATTGCAGTTCGAAGTAATACAGTACCGCCTTCTCCACGAGTACCAAGCGAGCTGTCGTTGGGAGCCAATCAATCTCTACAAAGCTTGCTGGCTCTCTTGCGACAAACCCGAAGTACTAGAGGAGTTCAAGAAACGCAAGATGCAGTATATGGCCGTGGACACGCAGGGACGCGATGTCTATCTTGCCGATAGTGCCTATCTACTGAATATGGCGAAAGAGGAGTTCCCCGATATCACCTTCCACTTCACGAGCGAGTTCTAACCCAGCGCTCCACTCCATTCAGAATCCACACCACCAGTACAAAGGGGGCGGTGAGAGTAGATATGCCCATAGAGAGCCCTAGGTACTGGATGAAGAAGGAGAGGATAGTGCCTCCAAGTAGAGCCCATGGTGCAAAGCGACGTGGTTTGCCCGAAACCACGATCGCCACTAGTATGGTATTGTAGAGATAGAGCCCCGAGTGGGCATCTATCGTATCAACGAATGGGAAAAGGCAAAGCAAGAATGTAAGGAGACTCCCCACCACGAGGTAAGCCACCGCACGAGGTGAGTTGACGAGTATTCCTAAGAGAAAGAGGTAACCCGTCAGAGTGTTCGCCTGCAACATCACCTGCCCTAGCCCTACACCAAAAATCACCAAGGGGGTGTTACCAAGGGTAGTAGGATAGGTGAAAGTGTGCAGATGCAGTGGAGGGTCTACGTAGAGGACAAACAATATCAATCCCCACAATAGCAAGACAAAAGGAGCCGTTAGCACTGGCAGATACTTCTGCCGCATTCCCCAATGAGTTACTACCGCAGAAAGGATGGAGAGCGCCACAAATAGGATAGCAGCCAGCAGACTAGGCTCCATGAAGAGCCCACAGCCAATCCCCACCAGAGTGGCATTGTAGCCATACAGTCCTTGCTCAATACGCTCCTCCGGATACTTCACCAAATAAGCAAAGAGCGTGGCCAATATCGTAGCCACCAAAGCCAAAGAGGCCAGGTATATAGAGCTAAAAGCCAGCCCCACCAGGAATAGAAGACCCGTCCAACTATTCTCCTGAAGCATCACCTGCCCCACTCCCTTCAGTACACTTTCAATATATTTCTGCATCACCTTCATTTACGACGATGTTTAGGAGAATCCCCGACCTATCTTTCAAGATGGTCGGGGATTCAATTATATGGTACCTTCAGTCGATTTAGATACGGTCAAGCACAAGCTGTACAAGGCCTTCGATAGTGCCCTTGTACTCGGTATTCATCGTCTCGCTCTTACGACCAGCAATAATCGTACAGATAGTCAGCACTCGGTGCCCTAGGACAGCACCTAAACCCGCCAATGCCGAGCTCTCCATCTCGAAGTTGGTCAGCTTCACCCCATTGTGCTCAAAGTTGATGATCTTCTCATTGAGCTTAGGATCCGCTAGTTGACCACGAAGGCGACGACCTTGTGGTGCATAGAAACCATTACAAGCAATCGTTGCTCCTGGCACTACACCACCTGGGGTCACAAACTGCTCAATCATATCCTTTGGCGCTGGGACAGCATAAGGCTTCAGCCCATCAATCTGCCACTCCAGTTGCTTCATCAGTTCCGCTTCAAAAGGCTTATCACACACCTTATCCCGATCGGCATAGAAGTGCAATACCCCATCAAAGCCAATCGCATAATTGGCAGATACAAAAGAGCCGATAGGGGCAAAGTCTTGCAAACCTCCCGAAGTGCCAACACGCACAATTGTCAGCTCCTTATGCTCATCCTTGGCAGTACGCGTTTTGAAATCAATATTGGCAAGTGCATCTAGCTCATTCAGCACAATCTCGATGTTATCACTTCCAATACCATGAGAAAGGGCAGTGATCCGCTTCCCCTTATAGGTACCAGTGATGGTGTGAAACTCACGGCTAGAGACATTGACCTCCACACTATCAAAGTGTGAAGCAATCATATCCACTCTCGAGGGGTCACCACAAATTACTAGCTTATCTGAGATATCCTCAGGACGCAAATGGAGATGAAAAATAGTGCCATCATTATTGATGATCAATTCCGACTCTGGTATAATAAATTTACTCATAATACTTCATTTAATGGGTGCTTGGCAAGGGTAACTTCCAGCACCAAGTTATCATTTCTTCTTCTTATCTTCGTCAATAGCTCCCATAGGCTTATGCTCCTTTTCATTGCCCGTAGGACCAGCTATTGCTTCACGCATCGAGGTATCCGCCTCAATATTCTTCATCTTGTAGTAATCCATAATCCCTAGGTTACCACTACGGAATGCCTCCGCCATGGCGAGAGGCACCTCCGCCTCCGCTTCAATCACCTTAGCACGAGCCTGCTGTGCCAAAGCCCGCATCTCCTGCTCCTGAGCCACCGCCATTGCACGGCGCTCCTCGGCCTTAGCTTGGGCGATATTCTTATCGGCCTGAGCCTGATCCATCTGCAGTACCGCACCGATGTTTCTACCAATGTCAATATCGGCAATATCAATAGAGAGGATCTCAAAAGCAGTACCAGCATCTAGTCCCTTCCGAAGCACCAACTTACTGATAGAATCGGGGTTCTCTAGTACTACCGTATGCCGTTCGCTCGAACCGATAGAACTCACAATACCTTCACCTACACGGGCGAGAATTGTCTCTTCACCAGCTCCTCCCACCAGCCGCTGAATATTAGCACGCACCGTCACACGTGCTTTGGCGATCAATTGGATACCATCCTTTGCCACAGCGGTTACAGGAGGAGTATCGATCACCTTAGGATTCACCGACATCTGCACTGCATTAAATACATCTCTACCTGCAAGGTCAATCGCTGCCGCCATCTTAAAGGAGAGGTCAATATTGGCCTTATTGGCAGAAACAAGGGCATGCACCACCTGCTCCACATGGCCACCAGCGAGGTAGTGCGCTTCCAGCTCATCACGCGTCAGGTCGAGTCCCGCCTTGTGTGCCTCCACCATCGCCTTAGCGATCACATGAGGTGGCACATTACGGATACGCATCAAGAAGAGTTGTAATAGCGAGATACGCACTCCCGAGGCACGTGTCGATACCCACAATAGGATCGGGAAGTATCTCAGGAATAGCGCGATAAGGATCAGGGCTATTACTATAGCTACCACTATCCCTATCAGACTTGGAGAAATTGGATTCATAACTTTTGCTCTTTATTATTTCGTTTTACAAAGACCTTATTATTCCGAATATCAGATATAACTATCGGCTCCCCCTCATCGATAAAACCCTCCTCCGACTCCGCCTCCACTAGGGAGCCACCCCCAAGGCGAATAGTACCCACAAGGGCTAGCCGGCTCTCCGCCACCCCATAGGCACCACGCTCCACCCCCTCAGGAAGCTTCACCGCCACCTCATCAACCGAATCCTTAAGAGCCACCTTTTGGATAAATTTGTTGCGGCTCAGCAGGTAAAACCCAACCACAAAGAGTACCACCGAGAGCAGTGCATAGAAAATGGCCATACTCACCATACCCTCTGCAAATAAGAAGTACTCCATAGCGATAAATCCTCCTGCACCGATGATGCCCATAAGTCCCAGCCCTGGGATAAAGAAAATCTCCGCTAGCACCAGTGCTGCCGTCACCACAGCTACCAAAATGACCAAGAACGTCAACATCATAATATATAGCTCTTAAGTAGTTTAATATCCATTCATCACTCACCACCCCTCCAAAGCCGAATAATCTCATTACGAAGCGTAAAAAGCCGAGTCCGATACCCCTCACTCTCCTTCTCCAGCGAAAGCACTTCGTCCTTCAGCTGAGCAGTAGCTCCACCCCCACCCAGCTGTAGTCTCAATGCCTCCAAAGAGGCCTCACACTCCTTCCAAAGCTCTTGTACCTTCTGGTACTCTGCTACCAATCCCTCCGGTACCCGCGACCCTTGTAGCGACTGCCTATAGATGGCTTCGTCCCCTACCCAAAAGAGTGGCTGCTCACGGTTCCTTAGCGCTGGTCTAGCGACTATATTTCCCCGCATACGGGGCTTCAATTCAGGGGCGAGCCACCTCGCCACTTCACGGAGCCTCTCCCCCTCATAGGGTGCCAAAGTACTAGGGGCAAAGCACCACAGACGGAGGCTATCCCCCCACACCTCTCGGGCACTCACCACCCAGCCCAGATCCTGTTCTTCATCCACTAGGTAGCAGAAGTCGTCCATCGGACTATTGAAGGGTAGCATCATTTGCGCAGGCACCAAGAGCACTCCCTGTGCTCGATCGTACCGACTCACATAGAGATCCTTACCCCCCAAAGTATGCCGAGGAACCGCCTGCCCCTCACCCTCCTCCAAGGCGAAGTAAATGGTAGTGCCATCGCTCCCCACAAAGGGATAGCTCATTTGGCACCCCTCGGGAAGCCCATTCACCCTGACCACCTCGGGATTGGCCTCGTCCCAACGCCCATCACCCAATTGATGATAGATATAAAAGAGGGGCACACTATCCGCATCACACCTCACCTGCCAACGGCTCTTCCCATCGGGCGAAAGATAGGCATTCTCTTGCACCTCCCCCAGATAGCTTGTCTCACGTTGTAGACGCTTCCAAACCTCTGTGCTAGGTGCCACAAGGGTATCTAGCGTCGCCATCACACGGCTATTGGAGAGCAATCGCTCCACCAGCTCCAGATGCGCCACCACCTCGTCACGCTGGGCACGCTCCTCCTCTCCTCTCAGCCGAAGCCCCTCATACTGCTCCAGTCGCTCCCGAGCGGTCTCCAGCCGGTAATCATTAATCGCCGAGAGTGTTGCCAGCCTCAGATACTCCGCACGGTGCTTATCTCTACGGGAAAGCGAATGATACCAATGCTCCACATCGGCATACCGACCCTCACGATAGGCGACCACCGCCAGCTCGTATGGAGAGAGTGGCATCGTAGGTGGCTCCTCTGCCACCAAGCCCACACTCCATACCAAGAGCACCAATATCAATAGGTTTCTTTTCATCCTTCTCTACACAACTTATCTTATATCCCCAAAGATACCTATTTTACACCAATCTCACAAGGAGCCAATACACCAGCCGACCACAATCTCCACCTCCCCATACTAGGTGAAAAGTTCGCTGAGTAAAACAGCAAAAATGCCCCTTTACAGAGAATGTTGCACAAAGTGCCATTCTCGCACATTTGCTTCAAATGTGCTGAGACTTTGCACTAAGGATGAGATGCAAGGCGCTGAGGATGAGGACGAAGGGAGCGTACTTACGTACGTGACCGAGGCCCGAATTCCGAAAGCAACGCAGCAGATCGCCTTCGTGCAACAGTCTCTTTACAATCAACTGAAATCCAACACCATACAAGGGCACTAGTCGAGATGCAACTAAGCAATCGGTTAGTTGCATCTCGTCGATCGCTTAGTTGCATCTCGCCGATTGCTTAGTTGCATCTCCACTTTTGCTCTACTACGCTAGCCCATTTATGGAGGCGTTTATCTTTATCTGAGAAAGCGTCGCCCCTGCCGAAATTGCGATGGTGGGGTGGCTTTATATTTGCTTTTTGGTATATTTGTGTCTAATAGTGGTGTAGGCGTATTAAGCATCTCTTGCTTTGCCTATATATTATATAATGTGTATCAGCTTGATGAATGCAATGAAACAATTGGTGGATAGATATGTACCCTTGAAGGGTTTGCTATGGATATTGATGGCTCTGCCTCTGCTCTTCTCCTGCAGTGGGAAGGGGAGCAGTAAGGGGGGTGGTCTATTTGGAGCTACTGGTAAGCCACTGGAAATGGTGGTGGTGCTTCCGGAGGGCTACGATAGCGAAGCTCTTCGGGATAGTGTGAAGCAAGCACTCGGTATGCCGATGATGGTGCTACCACAAAATGAGCCATTGCTCACGGTGATGATGACTGGGGAACGCGACTTCTCGCAGATGTTTAAGTCGCTCAGAAACATCCTCTACATCACGATTGATAAGGAGCGGTATACTAGCCCCTCGATAGGGATTAGTCGCGATCAATTTGCTGGTGGTCAGTTACTGATCCATGCGAGGGCGGAGAGCCTTGAGTCGATCTACCGACTTTTGGATCTGAAGGGAAGGTCGATTGCCGACATGATCTACAAGGAGGAGTTGGTACGGCTGAGCCACGCCTTTGACCAAACCTACTCTAGCGAGGTGGCAAAGCTGATGAAGGAGCAGATCGGGGGTTGGACCATTCGCGTCAATACCGATTTGGAATACACTCATACGGGAGATCACTTCCTTTGGGCATCGGATCAGGGGGTGAAAGGTCGGACCGACTTCTTTGCCTACACCTATCCCTATGAAGGACCTCAGAGCCTAGAGCTGGATAGGATTATTGCCGTTAGAGATAGTGTACTGCAACAAAATGTAGCAGGTGCTCACGAGGGCTCATACATGAGTACGGAGCATCGGGTACCTCAGGTGGTTCGCCATGTGGAGGCGAATGGCATTCCTCGGACGGAGGTGCGTGGTCTTTGGGCGATGGTGGGGGATATGATGGGTGGCCCTTTTGTGCTACACGCTATTAATGACGAAGCCAATAAGCGGGTTTTGGTAGTGGAGATGGTGGTTTACTACCCAGGTGGACCGAAGAAAAACTTGATGTTGCTAGCAGAGTCACAGCTTTATACTCTAGAGGCAGCAGAATGACGATCTGCTACGTTGCTTTCGGAATTCGGGCTCGGTCATGTACGCGAGTACGCTCCCTTCGCCCTCATCCTTTTGTGTGTGCCTGGTGCCCTACGTGCACCTTGCCCTCAGCGCCTGGCAT
>ERZ1031273.252-NODE-252-length-24993-cov-8.337918_pt1 | contig 24993 bp, 27 predicted proteins | sample MGYA00516575_ERZ1031273 | MGnify/ENA primary metagenome ERZ1031273 (study PRJEB33718, sample SAMN03159816) | human skin metagenome | collected 2014-02-25 | study: EMG produced TPA metagenomics assembly of the PRJNA266117 data set (Human skin bacterial metagenome... | reverse complement strand
ACGTCATCGACGCAACCGACGTGGTGCTGGGCAAGCTTGCTTCCACCGTCGCAGATCTGCTGCGCGGTAAGCACAAGCCGCAGTACGCGCCGAATGCTGACACCGGCGACCACGTCATTGTCATCAATGCCGATAAGGTCCACATTTCGTCCAACAAGCGCGAGCGCGAGATGCGCTACCGCCACTCCGGTTACCCGGGTGGTCTGAAGTCCATCACCCTGGGCCGTGCTCTCGACGAGCGTCCGGACCGCGTGATCGAAGAGGCTGTGAAGGGCATGATGCCGCACAACCGCCTCTCCCGTCAGTCCATTAAGAAGCTTCACGTTTACACCGGCTCCGAGCACCCGCACGAGTCGCAGAAGCCCGAGAACTTCGAGTTTAAGCAGGTGGCGCAGTAATGACCGAGCCGAACAACATCACCGAAGAGACCACGAACGCCGCTGAGCAGACTGAGGGCGTCGAGGCTACCCAGACCGACATCGATGCGGCTACCGCTGCCACCGAGGAGTTCAACTACACCATCGGTGACGCAGTCGCTGGTGAGGACGACTCCCAGGACGAGGTCGTCGAGGCTCCCGTTTACCACGAGGGTCCGATCCAGACCGTCGGTCGTCGTAAGCGCGCCATCGCACGCGTGACCGTCGTCGAGGGCGAGGGCAAGATCATCGTCAACGGCCGCGAGTTCGAGGACTACTTCCCGAACAAGCTGCACCAGCAGGACATCCTGGCTCCGCTGACGCTGCTTGAGCGCGAGAACCAGTTCGACATCAAGGCGAACATCGGCGGCGGCGGCCCGACCGGCCAGGCTGGCGCACTGCGTCTGGCAATCGCCCGCGCGCTGAACATCTACAACCCGGCTGAGCGCCCGACCCTTAAGAAGGCCGGTTACCTCACCCGTGACGCTCGTGCCGTGGAGCGCAAGAAGGCTGGTCTGCACAAGGCCCGTCGCGCACCGCAGTACTCCAAGCGTTAATCGCTGCTGTACGCAGGCTTTACGCCGCTGCTCCCGCATGCCGGGGCGGCGGCGTTCTGCTTTTCAGGGGGACGAAAGAAAAGCAGCTTATCGACGCTCCGACCCACGCAGTCGGCTCTTGAGAACGGGATGAAAACCCTCACCGAGCGGAACACAGCGTGTACGGCATAATTATCTTTCATGACTCGACTGTTTGGTACTGACGGTGTTCGTGGGCTCGCTAACGAAGCGCTGACGGCGCCGCTCGCCCTGAAATTGGGGCAGGCGGCGGCGACGGTGCTGACGCAGAATAAGCGTTCGGAGCAGCGGCGGCCCACCGCGATCATTGGGCGTGACCCGCGTGTGTCCGGTGAGATGCTCGCCGCGGCAATGGCGGCCGGAATGGCGTCGAAGGGGGTGGACGTGCTGCGTGTGGGCGTGATTCCGACGCCGGGTCTGGCGTTTCTCACCGACGATTACGGTGCCGATATCGGTGTGATGATCTCCGCATCGCACAACCCGATGCCGGATAACGGCATCAAGTTCTTCTCCGCCGGGGGCAAGAAGCTCGCTGATGCTGTGGAAGACGAGATTGAGCGCGCAATGGAGAACCTGGAACCCGGTGGTCCGACGGGCACCGGGATCGGCCGCATTATCGAGGAGTCGCCTAATGCGCACCTGCGTTACCTCGAGCACCTGGCGGAGTCGATGACGACATCGCTGTCAGGTATCAAGGTCGTGGTGGATTGCGCGAACGGTGCGGCATCGAAAATCGCTCCGGAAGCGTACGCCGCGGCGGGCGCTGAGGTCGTGGCGATCTTCAACGAGCCGAATGCGTACAACATCAACGACAACTCCGGCTCCACGCACATCGACCAGGTGCAGAAGGCTGTCGTGGAGCACGGCGCGGATCTGGGCCTGGCTCATGACGGTGACGCCGACCGGTGCCTGGCCGTTGATGCAGAGGGCAATGTGGTCGACGGTGACCAGATCATGGCCGTGCTGGCGCTGGGGATGAAGGAGAAGTCGTCGTTACGCGAAAATACGCTGGTGGCGACTGTGATGAGCAACCTTGGCCTGAAGATCGCCATGCAACGAGAAGGCATCGCCATGCGTGAGACGAAGGTCGGCGACCGCTACGTGCTCGAGGAGCTCAATGCGGGCGATTTCTCGCTTGGCGGCGAACAGTCTGGTCACATCGTGGTGCCCGCGCGTGCGACGACGGGCGATGGAACCTTGTCCGGCCTGCTCATCATGGAGCGCATGGCGGAGACGGGAAAGACCCTGCAGGAGCTTGCGAGCGTGATGACGGTGCTGCCGCAGGTGCTCATCAATGTTCCTGTTTCCGATAAGTCCCGAATTCTGGAAAGCCAGGACGTCAAGGACGCTATCGCTGAAGCAGAAGAGGAGCTGGGCACGGGCGGCCGTGTGCTGCTGCGCCCGTCCGGCACGGAGGATCTGTTCCGCGTCATGGTGGAGGCCTCTGAGGAGGAGCACGCCCGCAAGGTCGCGGGGCGTCTGGCCGCGGTGGTCGCAGCGGTGTAAACAAATTTTCGGTTCGAGGGAACCGAACTGGCCTAGCGGCAGTCTAAGTCTGTGGAAGATGAAGGCTGCCGCTTTTTGCGGCTTCAACCATGCTGGGGGAGTGATGAGTGTGGCCGAGCAGTTGCACCTAGAACCGGACGAGTTCCGGGAAGTAGTGGTAACGAGGATAAACAGTTATAACGAGGCGATTGACCGTCTAGAGCGAGCGAAACCGTCGGTGGACGCCGGAGTGTTCGGGGAGGGGTTCTCGGAGCGCGGGGACAAGATCTCCTCGGCGGTGGACCGTGTCTATGACCGGACGGTGGACCGCCTGCGCGCACGCGTCAACCAGTTTGAGGAGATGTTGCGGCTGGCCGCGGATGTGGACGGGGTTGACCACGACAATGCTGCGAGGTTCAACCAGGATGTCTAATGCGAAGCTCAAAGAAGGTCTGGGGGAGATCGCACGCACCGTAGCCGTACTACCGGGAGTCCCGCCGACGGATGTGGAGTTTGTGGGGCAGAAGGTCTCGTCCATTTCCGCGAAGATCGACAAGACGAATGGGATGGACATCGCGTCCGTTCCACCGCAGGTGGAATCGTTGAACCCGAAGCCGGCGTGCGCCGCTTCCGCGCCGGGGAGTCCCGTGGGCATCGTCGGTGTTCTCGCTGCCATGCCCATGCTGACGGAGTTGGCCTCTGGGTCGGAGGAGTGGCTGTGCAGCGTCGGCGTGGCCAGCCATGAGAGTGACCTTGATGGGGAGCAGGGCACGCATGCTGATGCGTTGGATGATCTCCACCAGCAGTCCTGTGACTGCGCTGATTCCGTCAAGGACATCGATGAGTCAGCCGATTGCGGCATACAGACGACGATTGACGTGATCCTCGATCTGCTTGCCGCCCTGAAGGATTGCCCATTGGTGGCGCTTGGCTCCACCGTCCTCGCCCCGATTCTGGAGGGCTTGGTGTGTATTGAGGGCACCGTCGACGATCGCAATGATTCGATTGATCAGTGCTACGACGGGTTGGAGCAGCTTTGCGACGGCGCTGGTGCAACCACCCCGCCCGCCACCAAGCAGTACACGCCCTCTGGCGAATGCCCACCTGCCCCTGCGCCCGCGCCTGTGCCGGAGCCCTGTCCGCCGGCACCGCCGGCGCCGCCTGCACCGCCTGCGCACCCCGCTCCGGAACACGTTCCCGCACCTCCGGTTGCCGAGTGCCCTCCGGAGCAGGCACCGCGGCCAGCTGAACTACCTGAACCTGTGCCTGACGCGCCAGCTCTTTCGCAGGTGACCGTTCCTGCGGCCGCGGGGCTCGATGCTGGCGTGAATATCAACGTCAATGTTGACGTCGATGTCACCTTGGGCGCGGACGGCGCTGTCCAGCAGACTCCGGTAGCGCAGACGGTCCCTGCCCAGTGCCCGAACGCGCTCGTTCCCGCCCCACCGGCAGTCCCGCCTATCGGCCCCGCAGGTGACTGCGTGGTCCAGCATGTCATCGCCGGACTCGAAGCTTTCGGCCAATCAGTTGCAGAGTGCCTGGCGCAGATCGAGTGCCCAGTCGAGCCAGTTGTCGATTGCTCGGAGCCAGAGCCAGAACCCAAGCCGGAACCGGACTGTCCGGAGGAGAAGCCGGAGCCGGAACCAGAACCAGAGTCGGACTGCCCGGAGGAGAAGCCCGAGCCAGTACAGGAGCAGCCCGAGTGCCCGGAGGGGACAATCCCGCCGCCGCCTGAGTTGGCTGAGGTGAAAGAACCGCCGCCACCACCGAAGAAGGCATTGATGGAAGCGGCTGCAGTCAGCGGCGCGGAGGCGGTGCCGGAGCAGCAGGAGATGCAGATGGAGGAGCCGGCGGATGCGCCGGCGGAGAAGGCACAGCCTGAACAGGCAGGCGAGAGTCACCGGGCACGTAAGACAGGGGGATGGTAATGGATTTTCAGCAGTTCGCGGAACAGTTCAAAGACCGTACGGCGCGGCGCATGCTTGAATTCGAGCGGGTGCTCAAAGAAAGCCAGCGGCAAATGGAGCAATCGGCGCGCCAGCAGGCGCTGGCCAGGGAGATGAACGTGCAAAAACCGCCCGTGCAGACACCGCGCGGAACATACCGCGGGGCCAGGCACGGGCGGGTGCAGGGAGTGCTCCGGAAAGAAGGGCCGACGGAGCAGCGGCGCGCCTAAGGGCAGCGCCGGCGGACGGTAGAAGGTGCTCTTCAGCTAGAAGATGCTCTTCACATCGCCGCGGGCGAAATCCGCGCGGTCCGCGAGCTCTTTGCCGAAGACGGACTCGACACCCTTGCCGGCAGCATCCATCTCCGAATAAGCGGAGTAGGTCTTGTCGCCGTCCAGCTGGTGCAGCAGGAAGCCGGTGACTAGGCCACGGACGGTCTCCTGGACGCTGGCCTTGGAACGGCCCTGGCCGAGCAGGAATTTCTTGAAGCCGTCTTCGCTGAAGGACTTCTGGTTACCGTCCTCGACAGTGCGGTAGGCCACCGGGCCGGACCAGTTGAAGGCCAGTTTGGCCGGGTTGCCCGGGTCGAAGATCGCGTCCGCGTCCTCATCCGGGCCGATAATCAGGCCGGGCAGGAACAGGGAACGGGCGGCGTTATTCGCCGACGGGGCGACCGAGGCCGGGTAGATCGGGGCGACGGCCTTGACCTTCTCGTTGTTCACGGACGCGAGGACTGCGCAGCCGCCGCCCATGCCATGGCCGATCACGCCGAGCTTGCCCGGGTTGACGGTGGTGTTGCCGTTGCCCAGCTTCACACCGCCGAGGATCTGCAGCGCCGTCTCCAGGTCGGCGGCGAAACCGGCGTGGTTCGGCTTGAAGCCGCACTCCGTGTCGGGAGCAGCCACGGCGATGCCCCAGCTAGCCAGGTGGCGCAGGGTCTTCTCATAATCTTTGGCGCTCTTCATCCAATCGTGGCCGAAAGCGACGCCGGGGACTGCCTTCCCGTCGGCGGGGACGTACACCTTGCCAGGCAGGCCGGTGTAGCCAAGGTCGCCTTCCATGACCCGGTGAGGGCCACGCTTGGATAATTCGCTGAGCTTCTTCAACTTCGCAGACACGAAGAATAGGATACTGCATCGACGTGCGCGGGTGCGGCAGATCAGCACGTTGCGGGCAGCGGAGCGCTGCGGAGCGTCTTTGACGCATGCATTATCCTTGTCCACATGTGTGGAATCGTGGGATACGTAGGTAACCAGCAGGGCTTGCCGATCGCACTGGAGGCGCTTCGCCGGATGGAGTACCGCGGGTACGACTCGGCAGGCATCGCAGTAGCGGGCGGGGGAGAACTCAACGTCGCTAAACGTGCAGGCAAGCTGCAGAATTTGGAAGACAAGATCGCTGAGCTCGGCGAGGGGTCGCTGAGCGGCACGACGGCGATCGGCCACACGCGCTGGGCCACCCACGGCCGTCCGACGGATGAGAATGCGCACCCGCATCTGTCGTTCGACGGCCGTGCGGCGATCGTCCACAACGGCATCATCGAGAATTTCGCGCCGCTGCGCGCTGAGCTCGAGCGCGAGGGCATCGAGCTGGTCTCCGACACGGACTCCGAGGTCGCGGCGCACCTCGTCGCACGTGCCTACAACGGTGTGGATGACGGTTCCACCAAGGGCGATTTCGAAGCATCGGCGCTCAAGGTCCTGAACCGCCTCGAGGGCGCATTCACCTTGCTGTTCACCCATGCTGACCACCCAGAGAAGATCATCGCTGCGCGCCGATCCACCCCGCTGATGGTGGGCGTCGGCGAGGGCGAGATGTTCCTCGGTTCCGATGTCGCTGCGTTCATCGAGTACACGAAGGACGCGGTTGAGCTGGAATCCGACTCGGTCGTGGTGATCACCGCCGACGAGTACAAGGTGCTCAATTTCGACGGCACCCCGGGCACCGGCAAGCCGTTCACCATCGACTGGGATCTCGAGGCGGCTGAGAAGGGCGGCTACGACTCCTTCATGATGAAGGAGATCTACGAGCAGCCGGCCGCTGTGCGCGACACGCTCGCCGGCCACTGGGACGGCCAGCGCATCGTGCTGGACGAGAACTCGATTTCCGAAGCAGAGCTTAAGGCTTTCGACCAGGTTTTCGTGGTCGCCTGCGGATCCGCCTACCACTCCGGCCTGGCGGCGAAGTACGCGATCGAGCACTGGGTGCGCATCCCGGTGCAGATCGAGGTGGCGTCCGAGTTCCGCTACCGCGACCCGGTGCTGGATGAGCGCACGCTGGTGCTGGCGATCTCCCAGTCGGGCGAGACCGCTGACACCCTCGAGGCAGTCCGCCACGCCAAGACGCAGGGCGCGAAGGTGCTCGCGGTGTGCAATACCAACGGCTCCCAGATTCCGCGTGAATCGGATGCGGTGCTCTACACCCACGCCGGCCCGGAGATCGGCGTGGCTTCCACGAAGGCATTTTTGGCGCAGGTGGCAGCGAACTACATCGTCGGCCTGGCGCTCGCGCAGGCAAAGGGCACGAAGTACCCGGATGAGATCGAAGCGATCTGGGATGAGCTGGAGGCTATCCCGGAGAAGATCGAGCAGGCGCTGGCCAACCACGAGGAGTGCGGAAATATCGCGGAGACCCTCGGCGCGGTGAAGACGATGCTCTTCCTGGGCCGTGGCGTGGGCTTCCCGATCGCGCTCGAGGGCGCGCTGAAGCTCAAGGAGCTGGCGTACATTCACGCTGAAGGCTTCGCCGCCGGCGAGCTCAAGCACGGCCCGATCGCACTGATCGAGGACGACCTGCCGGTCGTCGTGATCGTGCCGAGCCCGCGCGGCGTGTCCCAGCTGCACTCCAAGATCGTCTCCAATATCCAGGAGATCCGCGCCCGCGGCGCAAAGACGATCGTCATCGCGGAAGAAGGCGACACCGCAGTGGAGCCGTACGCAAACTGGCTGCTGCGCATCCCGCAGTCGCCGACGATCATGCAGCCGCTTCTGGCTACGGTCCCGCTGCAGTTCCTGGCCGCGTTCATCGCGGAGCAGAGCGGCAACGAGGACATCGACAAGCCGCGCAACCTGGCCAAGTCGGTCACCGTCGAATAAACCAGCCCCCACAGCACAACTCCGCACAACCAGAACAGGTAGCCACGTCCCGGAATGCTGCACGCCGTCCAGTTCGCGTTCGTCGATTCGATCAACTTGCTGTTGATCGGCGTGATCGTCGCTGTCGGCGTGATGGTGCCCCGGGGCAGCCGCAGGTACGCGAAGACCACGGCGTTGCTGATTGCAGGCGACTGGTGCGGCGTGGCCGCGCTGGCCTTCCTCATGCTCGTCGTCTTCGACGGGCTGGGGGATGTGGTCCAGCGCTTTGTCGAAGGGCCGATTTTCGGCATTCTGCTCATCGCCACCGGCATTCTCACTGGCCTGCTCGCGCTTCGCGGCGGGGATAATTCAAGCCTGGTCAACCGCATTTTGGAGCCGCTGAAGACACCGTCGGCGAAGACTGTCGTGGTCGGTTTCGTGCTCGGCCTGATCCAGTCCGCGACATCGGTGCCGTTCTACGGTGGACTGGCTGTGCTGTCGGCGGCCGGGGTGGATGTGGCGGTGCGCTATGCCTTCCTCGTGCTCTACGCCACGATCGCGCTCAGCTTGCCCACGCTGTGCGCGCTCGCTGTCGGGTGGGTGCGCAGCGCGCCTCAGAGCCCGGCAGGCCGCGCATTCGCCGCCGCGCGCGAGAACTCGGAGAAGGTCTCGCTCGGCGCCACGTGGGCGGTCGCGCTGCTGCTCGTCGTGTTGGGCACCATCCACATGGTCTAGCCCGCGCAGTGGCACAATATTTCCCATGAGTTCTTCTGTCGTGCGCGTTGATCTGGGCGCGATCGCGCACAACACGCGCCTCATCAAAGAGCAGCTGGGCAACGCGCGCTTGATGTGCGTGGTCAAGGCTGACGCCTACAACCACGGTGCGCAGCACGTCGTTCCCATCATGGATCAGGCCGGCGCGGACGCATTCGGGGTGGCCACATTCGATGAAGCGCGGCGCGTGCGCGAGCTCACCGACAAGCCTGTCCTCGCGTGGTTGTGGGAGCCGGGAGAGGAGATCCCTGAGGGGGTCGAGGTCGCCGTCCCTGGCATGGAGCACCTCGCGTGGCTTATTGAGCATCCCGTCGATACATCGGTGCACATCATGGTGGACACGGGCATGAACCGCTCGGGACTCGACGAGGAAGACTGGGAGCGCGCGTTCGCTCAGGCGCGTAAAGCGGGGCTCAATATCGTGGGCGTGATGTCGCATCTCGCGTGCGCGGACGAGCCAGAACATCCGTACAACATGAAGCAGCATGCCGCGTTCGACCGCGCGATCGCAGCAGCCCGCAACGCGGGATTCGCCGCCACGCGCAACCACCTCGCTAATTCGCCGGGCACTCTTACCAGAGCAGCATTCGCGTACGAGCAGGTCCGCGCGGGTGTCGCGTTGTACGGCCTCAACCCCGTCGCGGAAAAGAGCGCAACGCTTATCGACGCCGCCTTGCTCACCCCTGCCATGACCTGGTCCGCCCGCCTGACTGCTGTGAAGCGGATCAAGCAGGGTGAAGGCGCAAGTTACGGGCTGACATGGACTGCTCCGGCTGACGGCTGGACCGCCGTCGTCCCAGTGGGCTACGCAGACGGGCTGCCCCGCTCGTGGCAGGACGCGGTGGAAGTGACCATCGACGGTGTGCGCTACCCGCAAGTGGGGCGCGTGTGCATGGACCAGTTCATCATCTGGCTCGGGGATAACGAGCACAATGCGGCCGTCGGCGACGAGGCCGTCATCTTCGGCGACGGCGGCATGAGTGCTGCTGAACTAGCGGACCGCGCCGGGACGATTCACTATGAAGTGGTGTGCGCGCCGCATGGCAGGGTGCGCAGGGAATTTGTGGGCGCAGAAGACGTCGAGAAGCGAAAGGGCGAGGGGCAATGAAACCGCCGTTCACGGAAAAAGGGACCGTCGAGTGCGACACAGCCGAGGACACGAAAGCGTTCGGTGAACGCCTCGGCGCGGCGCTGGAAGCCGGCGACGTTGTGATCTTGGACGGTCCGTTGGGGGCGGGGAAGACCACGCTCACCCAGGGAATCGCTCGGGGCATGGGGGTCAAAGGCCGGGTGACCAGCCCGACATTCATTATTGCGCGGGAGCATAAAGCGTCGATAAGCGGGCGCCCTGCGCTTGTCCATGTGGACGCGTACCGGCTGCTCGACAGCGTCGGCGGTACGGGCGCGGTGGACCCGCTGGGCGAGCTCGATGCCCTCGACCTGGACACGGAACTGACCGATTCTGTCGTCGTCGCGGAATGGGGCGGCGGGCTCGTCGAGCAGATCGCGTCGCGCTACTTGCTGGTGGAGCTCGACCGCGAGACACGCGCGAGCGAGGACCCCGAATCGCAGGGTCGCATCATCTCGTGGACACCTTCCGAGTAGGGTTGTGGCCATGCTTAAGCTCACAGGTGCCCAAAAAGGCTGGTTCGCAATCGTCATCGCACTGTGGATCATGGCGCTCGCCGCGATGATCTTTGTTCTGCCGAAGCTGAGCACGGGTTCGGAGACGCCGGCCGCTGCTGCCCAGGACGGGTCTGCCACCGGTTCCCTCGCCGAGACGCTGCAGGCCATGGAGCCTACGAACAGCAACGAAGTCGTCGCCGAGATGATCGATCTGCGCCGCGTGTACGGCGAAGAGATCACCGCATTCGTCCCGGTGTGCTCCGATGAGCCGCAGGAGCTCATCGACGCTAAGCTCGAGGCTGCCGGCGAGCACGCCGACAAGGTCACCTTCGAAAACGGCGAGAACTACATGATGGTGTCGAAGGACCCGCAGGCGGGCGTCTCCATCGTCGATGCTGTTCCGTCCGACGTGCTGGATCTGTGCAACGGGAACTACTTCGACCAGTTCTTCAGCACTGACCAGGGCTACCCCGTGCACTGGGACCAAGAGAACAACATCTGGCGCTTCGGCTTCCGCGCTGGATAGAAGGGCCTGACGTGTCAGGAATGCTCGTCTTAGCTATCGACACTGCCACCACCGACCTCGTGGCCGGCCTGGTGGAGGTGCGCGACGGGCAGCAGCCGCAATCAGCCGGGGCGTTGGCCGAGCGGGCGGTGGCGACGCGCTCCCACAATGAGCTGCTCGTTCCCACCGTGGTGGAGCTGCTCGCTGAGGCCGGCCGTGAGTTTTCCGATCTCGACGCTGTCGTCGTCGGCTGCGGCCCCGGCCCCTTCACCGGCTTGCGCGTCGGTATGGCCACCGCCTCCGCAATCGGCCAGGCCCTCGGCATTCCCGTCCATGGCGTGTGCACTCACGATGCGGTGGCTCAGCTGATTCACGCTGATGGGGCAGGGGCATCCTGCCTTGTCGTCACCGATGCACGCCGCCGCGAAGTGTATTGGGCGCACTACCGCGACGGCGCACGCATTGCCGGGCCGGATGTCGTGGCACCTGCGGAGCTTCGCATCGACGATGCAGTCGCAGTCGACGTGTTGAGCGTGCCGGAAAACCTCCGCGAACAGGTCCTTACCGCCGATATTCACGCCGCTGACATCACTTACGTCGCGCCACGCCCGACCGGCCTAGTCGCCGTGGCCGATCTGACGGGTGAGCCTGAGCCGCTCGTTCCTCTCTACCTGCGTCGACCTGATGCGAAAGAACCGGCGCCGACACCGAAATCCCCGGCGATTCCCGACGTTGCGGGCCTTAACGGTTCACCGGCGGGCACCGGTGCGGACAGCACGAAGGGGGAGTAGATGGAACTGCGCGAGCTGACCGTTGCCGACGCAGCTGCGACCGCAGCGATCGAAGCAGACGTCTTCGCGGGCGAAACCCCCTGGTCGCGCGATGTATTTGCCGTGCAATTCGCCCACCCGTACACCTTCTACGTCGGCGCGTTCGAGGACGGCGGCGGTGCTGGTGACGGCGGCGGCGAGAAAGGCGAACTGGTCGGCTACGCCGGGCTCGCCAAGCTCGGCCCGCCGGAAGACCCGGAATTCGAGGTGCACACGATCGCCGTAGCGCGAGAGCACCAAGGCCGCGGCATCGGCCGGGTGCTCATGGACCAGCTCGTCAACGCCGCGGACATGTATGACGGCCAGATGTTCCTCGAAGTGCGCACGGACAACACCGCCGCGCTCGCGTTGTACACAAGCTACGGTTTCACTCAGATCGGCGTGCGCAAAGGCTATTACCAGCCCACCGGCGCGGACGCGTACACCATGATGCGGCCGAGCATTAGCGAGCGCGGCGGGAACGAAAACACCGGCGGCAGCAACGGGCCGATTGAAAGGAGCACATCATGATCGTCTTAGGGATCGAATCCTCCTGCGACGAGACGGGCGTGGGTATCATCGAGCTGTCGCCCGACGGCGCCATGGAGATCCGTGCCGACGTCGTCGCCTCCTCCATGGAACAGCACGCACGCTTCGGTGGTGTCGTCCCGGAGATCGCGTCCCGCGCCCACCTCGAGGCCATGCCGCAGGTGATGGAGAAAGCACTGGCGGAAGCGGGCGTCGATAAGCCTGATGCTGTCGCGGCAACTGTCGGTCCGGGCCTAGCGGGCGCGTTGCTCGTCGGCGCGTCGGCCGCGAAAGCGTACGCAGCGGCGTGGGGTGTGCCGTTCTACGGCGTCAACCACTTAGGAGGCCATGTCGCGGTGGCCAACCTCGACGGGGGAGAGGAACTTCCGCACTCGATCGCGTTGCTCGTCTCCGGTGGCCACACGCAGATCCTCGAGGTCGATGCCGTGGGGCGCCCGATGAAGGAATTGGGCAGCACGCTTGACGACGCTGCCGGCGAAGCCTACGACAAAGTCTCCCGCCTCTTGGGGCTCGGCTACCCCGGCGGCCCGGTGATTGACCGGCTGGCAAAGCAGGGCGACCCGAATACCATCCGCTTTCCCCGCGGCTTGTCCCGGGCGGAGGACATGCGTGGCGAGCACCGCTATGATTTCTCCTTCTCCGGACTGAAGACCGCGGTGGCCCGCTACGTCGAAGCGGCAGAACGCAACGGCGAGGTGATCAGCGTCGAAGACGTCTGCGCGTCCTTCCAGGAAGCAGTCGTGGACGTCCTCACCACTAAAGCGGTCATGGCCTGCGAGGACACTGGCGCACAAACGCTGCTGCTCGGAGGTGGGGTGGCCGCGAACTCGCGTCTACGCGAACTCGCGGAGCAGCGCTGCGCTGATAAAGGCATTGAGTTGCGCGTCCCGCGTTTCGCTCTGTGCACCGACAACGGAGTCATGATCGCCGCGCTGGCCGCCCAATTGATTCACGAGGGTGCGCAACCATCAGGCCTGGACACCGCCACGGACACCTCGCTGGAGGTGGAGACCCCGCTCGCGGGGGCAGGGGCCAGCTTCGGTGCCGAGCCAACCGGTCAATAACCACGTACGCTTAGGGTCGTTGCCTTTACCGACCACGCACCAAAGGATGAGAGTATGGCGAACAACAGCGACAACGAGAAATTCGGGCTGCTCGTCAACCCCGACCTGACCTTCCACCGCATCGTCTTTGATATCGAAAGCGCGAATCAGTTTCTTGGGCCGGTCGTTCAGGAGAGCGTGAAGGTGGCTTTCGAACAGGACGGCCCGACCTACGACGCGTACTTCTCGCCCGAGGCGAAGGAGAAGAGCGCGGACCCGAACCCGGTCGCGTCGATGGCGCGCAACACCGCGGCCACCGATAACCCCGCGTTCCTGCAGGACCCGTCCACTGCCATCTCCGGCCCGGTGATCTTCACCGGCCGCGAGGGCAAGAGCATCGACGATGAAGTCGTCGAGGGGATCAAGAACACCATCCGCGCTGTGCGCACCTACCGCCAGGACAACGAAGAGGAATACCAGCTCTGGCGCAATGCGGTGCTGAACCTGGGCACCCCGCAGGTTTAAATCAGTGCTGTTCATGCAGCAATAACAGCGACGATCACACAAGGCTGAGCGTTAATGCCCGGCCTTGTTGTCGTCTAGCACTCACGTAGGTAGAGTGCTAATCAGGTTTTGGGCACAGTTTGTTCACCCGCGACGACGGCTGCGCATCGCGAAACCTCGGCAAAGAAGAACAACTTTCAAGAAAGGTTTTCACCGTGGCAAACGTCAACATCAAGCCCCTCGAGGACAAGATCCTCGTCCAGATCGTCGAGGCTGAAACCACCACCGCCTCCGGCCTGGTCATCCCGGACTCCGCACAGGAGAAGCCGCAGGAAGCGACCGTCATCGCTGTCGGCCCGGGCCGCTGGGACGATGAGGGCGAGCACCGCATTCCGGTCGACGTCAAGGAAGGCGACACCGTCATCTTCTCCAAGTACGGCGGCACGGAGCTCAAATACGGCGACCAGGAGTACCTGCTTCTGTCCGCTCGTGACCTGCTGGCCGTCGTCGAGAAGTAAAGAAGGGGGAACTGACTCCCAATGGCAAAACTGATTGCATTTGATCAGGAGGCCCGCGAGGGCATTCAGCGCGGTGTCGGCGTGCTCGCCGATTCCGTGCGCGTCACGCTCGGCCCGCGCGGCCGCAACGTGGTGCTGGACAAGGCCTTCGGCGGCCCGACCGTCACCAACGACGGCGTGACCATCGCTCGCGACATCGATCTCGAGGACCCCTTCGAGAACCTCGGTGCGCAGCTGGTCAAGTCCGTTGCGGTCAAGACCAACGACATCGCAGGCGACGGCACCACCACCGCGACGCTGCTCGCGCAGGCGCTTATCGACGAAGGACTGCGCAACGTCGCAGCCGGTGCCAACCCCATCGAGCTGAACAAGGGCATTTCCGCCGCAGCCGAGAAGACCGTCGAGGAGCTCAAGGCTCGCGCCACCAACGTGTCCTCCTCCGAGGAGATCGCCAATGTGGCCACGGTTTCCTCCCGTGACGAGGTCGTCGGCGAGATGGTCTCCGGCGCCATGGACAAGGTGGGCAAGGACGGTGTCCTCACCGTCGAGGAATCCCAGTCCATCGACTCCTACGTGGATGTCACCGAAGGCATCTCCTTTGAGAAGGGCTTCCTGTCGCCCTACTTCATGGCTGACCCGGAGGCCGGCCAGGCAGTGCTCGAAGAGCCGCTGATCCTGCTGGTGCGCAACAAGATCTCCTCCCTGCCGGAATTCCTTCCGCTGCTGGAGAAGGCAGTGGGCACCTCCCGTCCGCTGCTGATCATCGCCGAGGACATCGAGGGCGAGCCGCTGCAGACCCTCGTGGTCAACACCATCCGTGGTGCTCTGAAGGTCGCTGCCGTGAAATCCCCGTACTTCGGCGAGCGCCGCAAGGCCTTCATGGATGACCTCGCAGTGGTGACCAACGCGACGGTCATCGACCCGGAGGTCGGCGTCAATCTCAAGGACGCCGAGCTGGACGTGCTGGGCAGCGCCCGCCGCGTCACGGTGACAAAGGACGACACCGTCATCGTCGACGGCGCCGGCTCCGCTGAAGCAGTGGAGAACCGCCGCCAGCAGATCCGCCGCGAGATCGAGAACACCGACTCCACCTGGGACAAGGAGAAGGCCGAAGAGCGCCTGGCCAAGCTGTCCGGCGGTGTCGCCGTCATCCGCGTCGGCGCCCCGACCGAGACCGAGGTCAACGAGCGCAAGCTCCGCGTCGAAGACGCCATCAATGCTGCCCGTGCGGCTGCGCAGGAAGGCATCATCGCCGGCGGTGGCTCCGCTCTGGTGCAGATCTCGAAGCAGCTCGAGACCTACGCCGAGGAGTTCGAGGGCGAGCAGAAGGTCGGCGTGCTGGCAGTCGCCCGCGCACTGACCAAGCCCGCTTTCTGGATTGCGGAAAACGCCGGCCTCGACGGCTCTGTCGTGGTGTCCAAGATCGCCGATCTGCCGAACGGTGAAGGCTTCAACGCCGCCACCCTCGTGTACGGCAACCTCATCGAACAGGGCATCATCGACCCGGTGAAGGTCACGCATTCCGCAGTGGTCAACGCTGCATCTGTCGCCCGCATGGTCCTCACCACTGAGGCATCCGTTGTGGACAAGCCGGAAGAAGACGACGAGGAGCACGGCCACAGCCACTAGCTCTTTGTCGCCTCACCGAGGCGCAGTGCGATAGAAGAAACGCCCCGCCTCCCACACCACCTGGAACAGTGTCCAGATCGGAACAGTCTCCAGAAATGGTGTGGGAGGCGGGGTCTTTTCTATTCGGGCAGTCAGCCCAGAGTTTTAGACGGCGGCGACCTTCGTCTTCGCGCGACGGTTGGTGGTGCCGCGAAGTGCAGCCTGGCGCTCGGACTCGCTCATACCGCCCCAGATGCCGTACGGCTCAGCAACGGCGAGAGCATGCTCGCGGCACTGCTCCAGGACAGGGCAACCGAAGCAGATCGCCTTAGCGCGGTTCTCGCGGTTGGTGCGGGCGCGGCCACGCTCCCCGTCCGGATGGTAGAAAACATCGGAAGCCTCGCCGCGGCAAGCTCCGTGGAGCTGCCAATCCCAGAAGTCGGCGTTCGGTCCCGGCAGCTGCTGCGGCATGGACATCGTGGGCATTGAGTGAAAATCTCCTCAGACTGGTGAACTTCGAACAACCGCTTCTTGCGCGCCGGCGCAGCTGGGTGAGCTGTTTGAAATGCCGGGGCGCTGTGAAGCACGAGATAGGAGTGTGCAGGGGGCGGGTAAACAACTGGTTTCTGCCAGGTGTCCCACAGTTTGAACCAAGGGATTTCGCGGGTGCAGCATCGCTGTGAACTGTGGGAACCGCCACAGGTTAAAGGTCGGTGAATTATAGGTGACCGCCTGCGCGTCGTCTCACGGCAGATCATGAGTCACAAACGTCCCAAAAATATAGACATCTGGGGGTGTGCATTGGATGCGGTGCGGTGACGGTATGGGATCGGTGGAGGGCGTGGCCGACGCATTTATGCTGTACATCGTCGAGGACGTACTATGGACTCGCCCAAATGCCGGTGATCTGGCGTAGTCTGCACTAGATTCTTCCCGAAAGGGATTCACTGGCAGGTGTTCCCCGGGACTGTGCGGGAGCGCATGGGGAAATGCAAGGACCGCCAAGGTGAACGACGAGGACCAGCGAAGGAGAGACGTGGCCGCACACGATGCCGACGACCGCCTCGCCTCTCTCGTCCCCTTGGCGCAGAACGGCGATCAGCGCGCACTGAAAGAGATCATCAAGGTCGTGCACCCGACGGTGCTGCGTTATGCCCGCGCCCGCATTAGCGGCGGCCGCACCCCCACGGCAGAAGACGTGGCGCAGGAAATCTGCCTCGCGGTGGCCACCTCCGTGCACAAATACCAAGACACGGGCAAGCCGTTCATGGCATTCGTGTACGGCATCGCGTTCAACAAGGTCACCGATGCTCACCGCGCCCTATCCCGCGATAAATCCAGCCCCACCGATGATGTTCCTGACCAGGAATTTCTCGGCAGTACCCCCGAAGATGCAGCCATGGTCGAGGTGGGAAGTAACAGAGTGCGCTCATTGCTCGATCTGCTTAGTGAGAAGGCAAGGGAGATTGTGGTTCTCCGCATCTTCGTCGGGCTCTCCGCCGAAGAGACAGCAGAGATCACCGGCAGTACCGCGGGAGCGGTGCGTGTCGCTCAGCACCGTGCGCTAGCCACGATGCGAAATGCCGTCGAACAAGAACAACAACAAGAAGAACGAATACCGCGAAAGGGCCGGCACGAACAGCCGGGGTGAAGCGGAGCGAGAAGAAGCGAGGAGGGTAGCCATGGAACCGAAATTCACTAGCCGCGGGGGACACCGCAACGCCGGCGACGCCGATTGCACGGCGAACATGGATGAGCTGTCGGCAAGTGATGCATTCTTGACGGATCTGTCGCGCGGTGTGGATCCTGCAGGTGGATCCGATGAATTGGCTGCCCTGCTGCTTGGGCTGCGCGACGAGGTGGAGGCGGCGATGCCGGCGGCTCCGGACCTGGCGGACTTCCCGGAGTTGTTCGGGGAGGACTTTGGCGGAAATGCTGTCTCCACGAGCGAGGCTGTGACGGAGGAGAACCCGGCAGTGGTGTCCCTCGACCAGCGTCGTGCGAAGCGAAGCCGCTCGCATGCTGCGGCCACGACCGGCAAAGGGAAGAGCTTCCGCACCAACCCGTGGCTTGCTGGCCTCGTCGGCGCTGCTGCAGCGACCGTCATGGTTGCAGGTACCGGCGCGGCGCTCTACCACTCATCACCGGGGGGTCCGTCTGAGTCGGTCTTCGGTGAGCGCACTAATTCGGTGGAATTCGCCAGCGCTCTCGACGAGATCGACAGCAAGACGGAATCTGGCGATATTGCCGGGGCCCGCCTGCTTATTGATGAATTGAGGGACTCCCTCGACCAGGATCGCACCGAGCGTGCTAAGCAGGCCGAAGATGACGGTGAAGCACAGGTCGTGAAGGCACCGTCAACGGTGACGGTCACCCATGACCCGAAGCCGGAGGAGAAGCCGCAGCCGGCCAAAGAGGCGAAACCGGCGACGGTGACGGTCACTCCGGAGCCCGTCACTCAAACGGTGACGGTCACTGAGACGGCGCCGTCGTCAGGCGGGAACGGGGGCGAGACGTCGTCAAGCGCGCGTTCCACGTCGACGATCCCGACGACGACTAAGCAGCTCGGCGCCCCGCAGCAGGCGGAGCAGTTCTCCCAGTAGTTTCGGTTAGCGCTCGTCGAGCCCGTCGAGGTAGCCCAACGCGTAATCCCACGGCACGTACGCGCGCGGATTCGGCTCCGCGCTGGGCTCGTGCACGGGCGGCAACTCGCCCTGCAAGCTGGCAATCATGTTCGTGATCATGATGTCCCAGTCGTAATAATGGACTTCCTCGCAGTCCTCGCACAGGAAGTGGATGCCGAGGATTCCGCGGGGCTCGAGCACGAGCTTGAACTCGCGGGTCTGCGCAAGATCGCGCAGGACCGCCTGGCGCTCTTCCGGGCTGAGCGGCTCCACGACTTCGTCATCCTCGATGAAGGATGCGGGATCGTTGGGATCGTCTGCGAACGGGTCGCGCGGCATCATGGAGTCAAAATTCACGTCTCCAACCTTATGGCCCGGCGGCGGAGAAGTTCAATTTTCGTGCGGTTTTATTTGCCCGCCCCTGACCCGGCACCCGATTTGCGCGACGCACTATGCTGACAGGGGTACAGGCAGCGGCGTGCGCAACGGCGCCGCAGGCACGTCCCGCGCAGCGGAGAAAGGGAGCGAGTGATCATGTCCAACGAGCGAGTTTTGACCGGTGGGGACGATCCGAACAAGGTCGCTTTCCGCGGCCTGACCTTCGACGACGTGCTGCTCTTGCCCGCTGAGTCGCACATCGTGCCCAGCGAGGTCGACACCTCCACGAACTTCAGCCGAAACATCAAGCTCGGCATCCCGGTCGCCTCCGCCGCGATGGACACCGTCACCGAGTCCCGCATGGCCATCGCCATGGCGCGCCAGGGCGGCATCGGCGTGCTGCACCGCAACCTGTCCGCGCAGGACCAGGCCGAGCACGTCGACGTGGTCAAGCGCTCCGAGTCGGGCATGGTCACCGATCCCGTCACGGCATCGCCGGACATGACGCTTAACGATGTCGACGCGCTCTGCGCCCGCTTCCGCATTTCCGGCCTGCCTGTTGTGGATGGCAATGGCGTGCTCACCGGCATCATCACCAACCGCGACATGCGCTTCGAGCGGGACTTCAACCGCCCCGTCTCCGAGGTCATGACCCCGATGCCGTTGGTCGTGGCCGGCGACGGCGTGTCCAAGGAAGAGGCGCTGAACCTGCTGTCCTCCAACAAGGTGGAGAAGCTCCCCATCGTCGACGATGCCGGCAAGCTCACCGGCCTGATCACCGTCAAGGACTTCGTGAAGACGGAGCAGTTCCCGAACGCTTCCAAGGATGCAGAGGGTCGTCTGCTTGTTGCCGCCGGTATCGGCACCGGCGAGGATTCCTACGACCGCGCCGGCCTGCTGGTTGAAGCTGGCGTCGATGCACTGATCGTCGACTCTGCTCACGCCCACAACAACCGCGTGCTCGAGATGGTCAACCGAGTCCAGCGCGACTTCGGCGACCGCATCGATGTCATCGGCGGCAACCTGGCCACCCGCGAGGCAGCACAGGCCATGGTCGATGCCGGCGCCGACGGCATCAAGGTCGGCATCGGCCCGGGCTCCATCTGCACCACCCGCGTCGTTGCCGGTGTCGGCGCCCCGCAGATCACCGCGATCCTCGAAGCCTCTGTTCCCGCCCACAAGGCCGGCATCCCGGTCATCGCCGACGGCGGCATGCAGCACTCCGGCGACGTCGCCAAGGCTCTCGCCGCTGGCGCGTCCTCCGTCATGCTTGGCTCCATGCTCGCCGGCACCGCTGAGGCCCCCGGCGACATCGTCGTTGTCGGCGGCAAGCAGTACAAGCGCTACCGCGGCATGGGCTCCATGGGCGCGATGCAGGGCCGCGGCCTGACAGGGGAGAAGCGCTCCTTCTCCAAGGACCGCTACTTCCAGGCCGACGTCACCAGCGAAGACAAGCTTGTGCCGGAGGGCATCGAAGGCCGCGTGCCGTACCGCGGCGAGATCGACTCCATCACCCACCAGATCGTCGGCGGACTCCGCGCGGCAATGGGCTACACCGGCTCCGGTTCGGTCGAGGAACTGCAGACGAAGCAGTTCGTCCAGATCACCACCGCTGGCCTGCGCGAGTCCCACCCGCACGACATCACCCAGACCGTCGAGGCGCCGAACTACCGCGCTTAGATAGCGTTTTCGCTCACGTTTCCCACGTAGACAAAGAAGGAAGACACCATGCGTGATTACGTCGAGATCGGCATCGGCCGCGAAGCCCGCCGCGCGTACAACCTGCGGGATATCAGCATCGTTCCTGCCCGCCGCACACGTTCTTCGAAGGACGTGGACCTGAGTTGGAATATCGACGCCTACACGTTCGACATTCCCTTCGCTTCCCACCCGACGGACGCTCTGGCGAGCCCCGAGTTCGTCATCGAAATGGGTAACCAGGGCGGGCTCGGCGTGATTAACGCCGAAGGTCTCTGGGGCCGCCACGCCGACCTCGACGGCGCGATTGCGAAGGTGATCAAAGCGTCGCTCGAAGCCGATCACGTCGATCCGGAGTCGACTGCCGCTGAAGACAGCGCAGTGAGGACGCTCCAGGAGCTCCACGCGGCCCCGCTCGACCACGACTTGCTCTCCGAGCGCATCGCCCAGGTCCGCGACTCCGGCGTCACCGTCGCGGTCCGTGTGAGCCCGCAGCACGCCCACGAACTCGCACCCGTCGTGGTCAAAGCCGGCGCAGAGATCCTGTTCATCCAGGGCGAGATCATCTCCGCCGAGCACGTCCAGGAGGGCGGCGAACCCCTCAACCTCAAGGAGTTCATCGGCTCCCTCGACGTTCCTGTGATCGCTGGCGGTGTGGCCGACTACACGACCGCGCTGCACCTGATGCGCTCCGGTGCCGCCGGCATCATCGTGGGCCAGGGCGCGACGACGTCGGATGCCGCGCTCGGCATCGGCACCCACATGGCGACCCAGATCGCCGATGCCGCTGCCGCCCGCCGCGAGTACCTCGACGAGACCGAAGGCCGTTACGTGCACATCATCGTCGACGGCGGAATCGTGACCAGTGGCGATATTGCTCGCGCAGTCGCCTGTGGTGCCGACGCCGTCATGCTCGGCACGCCCCTCGCCGCTGCGTCCGAGGCGGCCGCAGGCGGCTACTACTGGCAATCGCAGGCAGCACACCCGCGCTTCCCGCGCGGTGTCATCGCTCGTGTCGACGGCGGTTTCAGCTTCGGCTGGGGCCTCGACGACCCGGGTGCTGCCGAGGACGTCCTGGAACAGCTCCGCACCGGTAGCCCGAGTCTGGAAACGATTCTGCACGGCCCGAGCACCAGCACGTGGGGCGGCCACAACCTCGCCGGTGGCCTGCGTCGCGTGATGGCCAAGTGTGGCTACACCGATATCAAGAGCTTCCAGAAGGTGGATATCACTCTCACCAGCTAGCTGCGCACTTTCGCGGCCGACAACGCCCGGTGGATCTTCAATGATGAACTGATCCCCCGGGCGTTTTTCATGTCTACGGGGTGAGGTGTATGTCACGGTCGAGTCATCTTGACTCTCCTGTAAGTCCGACTAAAGTTTATCCAGAATAAAAAGTACGTCTAGGCGTAACTTGTGGAACAGCCTTGGCGAATGCATTTTCAGGAAAGGAAAACTCAATGGTTCGGTCGGAAAAGCGGGAGTCACGATCAGCACTGTTCGTGGCAGCAGCCGCGATGATGGCGATGATTCTCGCGGCGGCGCTCGCAGCGTGCGCGCCGGAGGAGGATCGTGCAGACGGCGGAAAGCCGAAAGTGCTGACCACTTTCACTGTGATCCAGGACATCGCCCAGAATGTCGCGGGGGAGCACTTGACTGTGGAGTCTTTGACGAAGCCGGGGGCGGAGATCCACGGCTACGAGCCCACGCCGGCTGATATCCGCCGCGCATCTGATGCCGACCTCATTCTGGATAACGGCCTGAACCTGGAGAACTGGTTCGCGCAATTCGTCGAGGACGTCGACGCGCCCCACGTCACCGTCAGCGACGGCGTGGACCCGATCGACATCACCGAGGACGAGGGCGCGGGCAAACCGAACCCGCACGCGTGGATGAGCCCGGTTGAGGTGGAGAAGTACGTGGACAATATGGTCACCGCCTTCAGCGAACTCGATCCGGACCATGCTGAGGACTTCAAGCAGAACGGCGAGCAGTACAAAAAGGAGCTGCAAGAGGTCCAGGACGGCATGGTCACTGAGTTGGCGAACCTGCCTGAGCAGCATCGCGCACTGGTGACGTGCGAGGGCGCATTCTCCTACATGGCACGCGACGCTGGTCTGGAGGAACGGTTCATTTGGGCCGTGAACTCCGAGAATGAGGCAACCCCACAGCAGATCACCCGTGCCATCGAATTCGTCAAGGAGAACGACGTGCCGGCCGTATTCTGCGAGTCCACGGTCTCGGACGCACCGATGCAGCAGGTAGTTGACGCAACCGATGCCACCTTCGGCGGCACTCTGTACGTCGACTCCCTTTCGGAAAAAGACGGTCCGGTTCCGACCTACCTCGACTTGATCAAGCACGACGCCGACGTAATCACGCAGGCGTTGACGGATAAGAAGTAGGTGCCACGGTGCAACAGGAAGCGTCATCACCCGTGGCGGCCGTTTCGTCGAATGCGACTCCCGCGATATCCGTGCACGATGTCACCGTTCACTATGGGAGCGTGCTCGCGCTCGACGGTGCATCCCTCGAGATTGCGCCGGGACGCGTGTGCGGACTCGTCGGAATGAATGGATCCGGGAAATCTACGCTATTCAAAACGATCATGGGGAAGATCCGGCCGGATACCGGGACCGTCGCCGTCAACGGAGACGACCCCGCGGTTGCCCGCCGCACCGGTGTGCTCGGGTACGTGCCTCAGCGCGAGGCAGTGGACTGGGATTTCCCGGTCAGCGTGCGGGAGGTGGTCATGATGGGCCGCTACGGACAACTCGGTTTCACGCGCCGGCCCCGCCGGGCTGATATCGAAGCCGTCGACCATGCACTCGAGCGTGTGGAGCTCACGGACTATGCCTCACGTCAGATCGGTCAGCTTTCCGGCGGCCAGCGGAAACGCGCCTTTGTTGCCCGGTGCATTGCCCAGGGGGCGAGGATCATGCTGCTGGACGAGCCTTTCGCGGGCGTCGATAAGCGCAGCGAAGCGACGATGACCCGGCTGTTCCGTGAGCTTGCAGACGGCGGTGCCACCGTCTTCGTGTCCACGCACGACCTCCCTGCGTTACCTGAGCTGGCTGATGAAGCGATGCTGCTCAACCGGCATGTGCTCATGCACGGCTCGCCCAAGGATGTCCTGCAACCCGATAATCTCGCCGCTGCCTTCGGGCTGGATGTGATGAAACGATGATCTCTTTTCTCGTCGACCCATTCGCCTACGACTTCATGGTCCGCGCGTTCGCCACGAGCCTGATTTCCTCCATCGTGTGCGCGGTGCTGTCGTGTTGGCTGGTCCTCGTCGGCTGGTCGCTGATGGGCGATGCCGTGTCCCACGCGGTGTTCCCCGGCGTGGTGCTGGCGTATATCGCGGGCATTCCCTTCGCTGTCGGGGCAGTGGTCTTCGGCTTCCTCGCCGTGGGATTGATCGGCGTCGTGCGTGATACGAGCCGGCTCAAAGAAGATGCTGCGATCGGAATTGTCTTCACGACGCTCTTCGCGTTCGGGCTCGTGCTCATCTCCGTCACGCCCTCGCAAACAGACCTCAACCACATCATCTTCGGCAACCTACTCGGCGTCTCCAAAGCTGATCTTGTGCAGATCCTCGTTTTGGGCGTGGCCACGCTGGCTGTGCTCGTGCTCAAGCGCCGCGATTTCACGCTTTTCGCTTTTGATCCCGTGCATGCTCACGCGATTGGTCTGCGGCCGAAGCTGATTGGAGCAGTGTTGCTCGCTCTGCTCGCGCTCACCTGCGTGGTGGGGCTGCAAGCCGTCGGGGTGATCCTCGTGGTGGCGATGCTGATCATTCCGGGTGCGACCGCGCACCTTTTGACCGACAGTTTCGGCCGCATGCTGCTGATCGCTCCTGCGGTGGCCACCGTATGCTCCGTCGTGGGGCTGTACGCGAGCTACTACCTCGACGCTTCGCCTGGCGGACTCGTGGTCATGGCGCAGGGTATCGCATTTTTGCTGGTGTACCTGTTCAGCCCGAGCCAGGGGATCGTCACAGCGCGTGCGCGCCGGGGCGGAACGGCGCGACTAACTGGAGACGAACAGCGCGTCAGTAGCGGTGCGGCCGAGCGGAACTGAGTTCTTTGCCCCGTCCACCTTCACATCGAGCGACTCGGAAAACGGCGCGCCTTCTGTGACCGTGAGAACGGCGCCGACAACGATGCCGTTCTCCTCGAAATACTTCAGCAGGGTCGGGTCCGAATCGGAGATCCGCTCGACAGTGACCGTCGTCCCCGCTGCACCGGCGCCCGCTCCAGCATCCGTGAGGCGGCGCGCATCCAACGCGGGAACCGTACCGTCAGCGGCCGGGATCGGATCCCCGTGCGGGTCGCGGGTGGGGTGGCCGAGCAGCTTGTCCAGCCTGTCCACCAGGTAGTCAGAGACGGCGTGCTCCAAGTGCTCCGCTTCGTCATGCACTTCGTCCCACGTGTACCCGAGAGCCTCCACCAAGAACGTCTCGATGAGCCGGTGGCGCCGAATCATGTCTACTGCGTACCCGCGGCCCTTCTCGGTCAACTCCACCGAGCCGTACGGGGCGTGCACGATCAACTCCTGTGCGGCGAGCTTGCGCACAGCATCCGAGACCGACGACATCCGCAGCCCCGTCTGCTTCGAAATCAGGGTCGCCGTCACGGGTTCTGCCGACCATTCCGTGAGACTCCAGATGACCTTCAAATAGTTCTGGGTCGAGGTGGATAATTCGCTCACCGACATGCGTTCAACTCTACTTACCTTCCGGGACCACGCTTATCGACGCCGCCGTGAGCCCGCAATCCGCCCTGCACAGTTGCGACTGTTCAGTCTATTCAGGCCATGAGCTGTCTCTTATACACATCTGACGCTGCCGACGACTCCT
>ERZ1031273.251-NODE-251-length-25067-cov-12.850312_pt1 | contig 25067 bp, 24 predicted proteins | sample MGYA00516575_ERZ1031273 | MGnify/ENA primary metagenome ERZ1031273 (study PRJEB33718, sample SAMN03159816) | human skin metagenome | collected 2014-02-25 | study: EMG produced TPA metagenomics assembly of the PRJNA266117 data set (Human skin bacterial metagenome... | reverse complement strand
GCAAAGACCGCGGTACCGGCCAGCGCAGCTGAAGCAGTGCGACGAATGTTCATTGCGGAGTCCTTTTGTGAGAGGGATACTGATCGTTCGTTAAGCGAATGTTGAACACTTTTCAGTGACGGCAAATATGTTACTCACAGGTTTACACGAGAGTAAACCTGTGAGTAACAATATGAACAAAACTCAGGAAAGCTTTAAAAAGCACTCAGGAACGCCGCCCCTACCACCTCGGCGAACCCGCACCCCTAACCGCGCCAGTCAACACAGAAAGACGCGCCCACACAACGCGAAATCCCTGACTTTGCCACGCAAGGATTTAAGGTAAATACCATGGCGACCAGTACGACTTCCCCCGCTACTGGTACAGGACGCCGGAAGCGTGGAGCCCCCACGCAGGCTACTGAACCCGCGGGCGAACAGCAGAAAACCAACCCCGTAACCGGAGCATGGATGGGCATGTCACGCATGGCCGGAGACCGCGCACGCAAAGCATTTAGTGAAGACGTAGAAACTCCTACCCGTCGCGACGGCACAGGCTTCTTCCTCATTGGCCTGGCAGTCGTTGTCGCGGCCTTCGAGTGGTGGAACATACCAGGCGTCTTTGGCAACGCGGTGCGCGGAGTATTTGAAGGGACCTTTGGCCGAGTAGCCCTGGCCCTTCCTGCTGTGTTCGTTCTCTACGCTGTTCGACTCTTCATGCGCGGAAACGAAACCCGCCAAAACAACCGCATCCTGGTAGGAACCATCGCTCTACTGGTCTCCGCTGCTGGACTTGCGCACATCGCCGCTGGTAACCCCAGCTTCGTTAACTCGCGCGAAGCCATGGCCAACGGTGGGGGAGCGCTGGGCTATATCGTGTCCAGCCCACTCGTCACCGCAGCGACAGTGTACGTAGCGGTACCAATTCTGGTGCTCATCGCGCTCTTTAGCGTCCTCGTGATCACTGCAACGCCAGTCGTCAAGGTGCCGGAACGCCTCGTGGGCCTTTACAACCGCCTCACCGGGGGTGCCCCAGAAGCCAGCGATGAAGCCACTGACGACAACGCCAACGTCGATCTCGTCGCCACTAATCAGCGCACCTCGGTCCTCAAACCCATGGGACGCAAGCGCCGCTCAAAGAAGAAAGACGGCGAAGAAGTCACCCGCGCCTATGACAAGGCAACCATTGATGACACCTCGGAAAAGGACGCCGAGGTCGCCCCACCCGCCGCTGAAGACGCACCTACCCGGGTGCTCAACAGCGAGATCTACGACGTCGATCAAGACGTAGACGAACCGAAGTACAAGCCCGGCCAGCGTCGCCCCACCAAGGCCGAACGCGAAACCGCGAAACTCAAACGCGACCAGGGTCTGGACGCCTTACTGCCCGGCGAAACCGCAGATGCTCAGGCAGAAGACGCCACCCGCGCGATCGACCGCAAGCCCGACCCGGCAAACACGGTGCCCACCGTCAACACGCCTGCACCCGCGGCCACAGGGGAGCTGCCACAGCGCGTCGAACAGCTGGAGCTCGCCGGCGATGTCACTTACACGCTGCCTGCTTCGGACATGCTCACGGCCGGGCCGCCGCCAAAAGAACGCTCGGAAGTCAACGACCGCGTGGTCGAAGCTCTGCGTGAAGTATTTGAGCAGTTCAAGATCAACGCTGCCGTCACTGGCTTCTCGCGTGGTCCGACCGTGACCAGGTATGAAGTTGAGTTGGAACCCGGCACCAAGGTCGAAAAGGTCACCGCACTCGAAAAGAACATCGCCTACGCGGTTGCCAGCGCCGACGTGCGCATCCTGTCGCCAATCCCAGGCAAGAAGGCCATTGGTATTGAGATCCCCAACGCCGACCGCGAAACCGTGGCTCTGGGCGACGTTCTGCGCTCCCAGGCCGCACGTGGAACAGACAAGCCGATGGTCGTGGGTGTTGGTAAAGACGTTGAAGGTGGCTTCGTTGTTGCTGACCTTGCGAAGATGCCACACCTGCTGGTGGCCGGTGCGACCGGTTCCGGTAAGTCGTCGTTCGTCAACTCCATGATTACGTCCATCATGATGCGTGCAACGCCTGATGAAGTGCGCATGATCCTGGTTGACCCCAAGCGTGTGGAACTGACCATTTACGAAGGCATTCCGCACCTGATTACGCCCATCATCACCAACCCCAAAAAGGCTGCTGAAGCCCTCGAATGGGTGGTGCGTGAAATGGATGCCCGCTACGACGACCTCGCTCACTTTGGGTTCAAGCACGTGCGCGAGTTCAACCAGGCCGTGCGCGAGGGTCGCCTCACGCCACCTCCCGGCTCCGAACGTGTTTTGCAGCCGTACCCGTACTTGCTCGTCGTGGTCGACGAGTTGGCTGACCTCATGATGGTTGCGCCTCGCGACGTCGAAGCCTCGATTCAGCGCATCACGCAGCTGGCTCGTGCCGCCGGAATCCACTTGGTGCTTGCGACTCAGCGCCCATCCGTGGACGTTGTTACCGGTCTGATCAAGGCCAACGTGCCTTCGCGCCTGGCCTTCGCAACCTCGTCGCTTGCCGACTCCCGAGTGATCTTGGACATGCCCGGTGCCGAGAAGCTCATTGGTCAAGGTGACGCACTGTTCCTGCCCATGGGTAAGTCCAAGCCAATGCGTGTGCAGGGTTCCTGGGTCAACGAGTCCGAAATTGAAGAAGTGGTCAAGCACGTCAAGACCCAGCTCGCGCCTAACTACCGCGAAGACGTGCAGACCAGCGCGCCTAAGAAGCAGATTGATGAAGAGATCGGCGACGACATGGACGTGCTGCTCCAGGCCGCCGAGCTGGTCATCACCACGCAGTTCGGTTCGACCTCGATGCTGCAACGCAAGCTGCGCGTTGGGTTCGCCAAGGCCGGTCGCCTCATGGACCTCATGGAGTCCCGCGGAATTGTTGGGCCGTCCGAAGGGTCCAAGGCCCGCGACGTGCTGGTCAAGCCCGAAGACCTGGCAAGCACCTTGGCGTTCATCCGGGGCGATGCTCCACCTGAGGATTCGTCTGCTGAGGGCGCTGACGGTGTCGATGACTCTCAGGGCAACGCGCCTTACGCGCAGGCCGCCGAGGTCGTTAACCCTTCCGACGGAAACTCCGCTGGTGACGGGGGAGCTGGCGAGTTGAAAGCCGGCGACATCGACCCCGAAACCGGGCTGGAAGTCGTGGAGGCTTCCAGCGAAGACGCATGGGGCCTGACCGGGCGCTAGTGATCGGTCGATAAGCTAAGAGATATGAGTACCCCAGACCACAAACAGGGTCAGCTGGAAACCACCTCGGCGGGTCAGCCGGAAACCACCTCGGTGACGCGTAAAGAACGCAACCGCGCTGCCGCTACGCGCACACGCATGCAGCACGTGCCCAACGCGTTGACGGTGTTGCGCATCATCATGGTGCCGGTGTTCGCCGTGCTCTTGCTCATGCACGGCGGGCAGGATCCAACCCTGCGCTGGTGGGCACTGGGCGTGTTCCTTGTGGCAATGTTTACCGACAAACTCGACGGTGACATCGCCCGCAAGTACAACATTGTGTCCAACTTTGGGAAGCTCGCCGACCCCATCGCCGATAAAGCCCTCATGGCCGCCGCATTCATTGGGTTGGCGATCGTGGGGGCTCTGCCATGGTGGGTTCCCGTGGTGATTCTGGTGCGCGAAATCGGTATCACCGTCATGCGCATGTTCATGCTCAAGTACGAGGTCATGCCGGCTTCGCGTGGCGGAAAGATCAAGACCGTGCTCCAGACGGTGACCGTGGCGCTGTATATCGCCGCCTTGCCACTGGCCGTGGTGACCCCCGCCGGTTTCATGTTCGTCTACGCGATCATCGCCGGATTCGCGCTCACGCTCACCGTTGTTATCACCGTACTCACCGGTGTCGACTACGTTTTGCAGGCCCAGAAGATCAAGAAGGAAGCGGGCCAAAGCAAGGACGTGAAGTCGGACGCAAACTCAACTAACACCTCGGGAGCGACCAGCACGGACGCGAAGCCTGACGTAAACCCGGACGCAAACTCAACTAACACCTCGGGCAAGGCGCCGAATGGCCACTGACACCGGGTACCTGGCCACGCGCGTTGTTCACACGTACACGCAGCGCGGGCTCACGGTTGCAACGTGCGAATCCTTGACGGCCGGGCTGGTCGCGGGGACGCTGGCCACCGTGCCGGGCGCGTCGAAGGTTCTGCGTGGCGGTCTGGTAACGTACGCCAGCGATGTGAAATCTGCGCTGGCTGGCGTTGATGCTGGGCTTTTGGAAACGGTCGGGGCCGTGGACGCCGAGGTGGCCCTCCAGATGGCGCGCGGCGCTCAGCGGGCGTGCGAGGCGGATGTTGCGGTGGCCTGCACGGGTGTCGCCGGACCTGACGCACAAGATGGCAAACCGGTTGGTACCGTGTTCATCGCCGTGGTGACTGGGGATGACGAAAGCGTGTGTGAGCATGCGTTTGAAGGGGACCGAGCGGCGATTCGACAGAAGACTGTTGACGCGTGTTGTGAAGCGTTGTTGCGCATCACTTCCTGCGGAGTTTCTTTAAATCCTGTGGAAGACGACCTCTGAGGTTTAGCGCGAAACCGAACGCACTGTAGGGTTGTTGGAATAAACCACGTACCGGTACGGTTACACCTCTACACGTACCACGTCGCCTGAGGAGGCTATTTTGACCCTGCTCCGTACCGAGATCGGCGACACCCTGCGCGTTGCGCGACGTCGTCAGAACCGAACTCTTCGCGATGTCTCGATGGACGCACGTGTGTCGCTGGGGTACTTGAGTGAAATTGAACGCGGGCAAAAAGAAGCATCGTCTGAACTGCTCGCGTCCATTTGTGAAGCCCTGGACATGCCCGTATCGGTTCTTCTTCGCGAAGTTGCCGACAAGATTGCCCTGTCGGAAGGCGTTCTCGTTCCCGACACGGTGCCAGACAACTTCGAACAGATCGATGTGCCCGGTGGGGTAGCGAAGCGAGCTTTCGCACAACAGCGATAGTAGTGATGACAGTGGGCCGGGGTGTTGTGTGCCCCGGTCGCAGGTAGTCGCATGTAACGGAAAGGTCTTCTGTGCGCCACAGTGTTTATTGGGAGCTGATGAACGACGAGTTCGGCTCGGTTCGTGCGGCGTCACTCCACACTGATTTGGCGCTGAGTTCATTAGGGTCCCTCACCGCTCATGAAGCACTTGAGCGAGGAGAGGACCCTAAAACTGTGTGGCTCGCTGTGTGTGACGCAACAGGTGTGCCACAAAGTCGTCGTCTGGGGACAGATAAAAAGCCACGGTCGAATCCCTTTTGATTCGCGACACGCGGGTGGTTTTGCACGCAATGTTCGAATGTGTGTTCAATTTTCGCGTACGATGGTTCTGTGACATTAAGTGTGGCAAACGGGAGAGTTTTCCACATTTTTCTTTGTGAGGAATTTCTGTGTCAGTGCCTCCTCATAGAGTGCAACTAGACCATCACGAGGAGGAACCATGGCGACAAAGTCAAGTAACGCAAACGCTGGTGCCGACAACAAACAAAGGGCACTCGAAACTGCGCTCAGCCAGGTGGAACGCCAGTACGGAAAAGGCTCCATCATGCGTTTGGGTTCGCAGGAACGCCAACCCATTGAAGCAATCCCGACCGGTTCGCTCGCGCTCGACGTGGCGCTCGGAATTGGGGGACTGCCACGCGGCCGTGTGATCGAAGTTTACGGCCCAGAATCATCCGGTAAGACAACCGTTGCGCTCCACGCCGTTGCGAACGCGCAGAAGGCCGGCGGTCTGGCAGCGTTCATTGACGCTGAGCACGCGCTTGACCCGGAATACGCGGCCAAACTGGGAGTCGACACAGACCAGCTTCTGGTTTCGCAGCCAGACACCGGTGAGCAGGCACTTGAAATCGCCGACATGCTCATCCGCTCAGGCGCGCTGGACATTATCGTGATCGACTCGGTCGCGGCTCTTGTTCCTAAGGCAGAAATCGAAGGTGAAATGGGTGACTCGCACGTGGGTCTCCAAGCCCGCCTCATGTCGCAAGCGCTGCGCAAAATCACGGGTGCTCTGGCGCATTCCAAGACCACTGCCATCTTCATTAACCAGCTCCGCGAAAAGGTGGGTGTGTTCTTCGGTTCGCCGGAAACCACCTCGGGCGGTAAGGCACTGAAGTTCTACGCATCTGTGCGCCTCGACGTGCGACGGATTGAAACCTTGAAAGAAGGCACCGACGCAGTAGGTAACAAGACGCGCGTAAAGGTGGTGAAGAACAAGGTTGCGCCTCCGTTTAAGCAGGCCGAATTCGACATCATCTACGGTCAAGGGATCTCACGCGAAGGTTCCATCATCGACATGGGTGTAGAGAACGGAATCGTGCGCAAGTCTGGCTCTTGGTTCACATATGAGGGGGACCAGCTTGGGCAGGGTAAAGAGAACGTTCGTAACTTCTTGCGTGACAATCCTGAACTCGCCGACGAAATTGAGACCAAGATCCTCATGAAGCTTGGCATTATCGAAGACGAAACCGAGGAACAGAAGCCTCAGGAGTGATAACTCGTGAGTAGCGCACAGCTCATTGAATCGCTACAACAGTCGATCGACAAGATCGAGGCGCACGGCGCTCAGCCGGAACCCGATCCACAGGCGCACGACCCGGAATACAAACAAGCCAAGAAACGGGCTTTGAACATTTTGAGTGTGCGTGACTATTCGGTTGACGAACTTCGAAAGAAGCTCATCGCGCGGGAACACGCTGAAGACGCTGTTGAACGTGTGTTGGCCAAACTGCAACGAGCAGGGTTGCTCAACGACGAAGAGTACGCGCAGAATTACGTGCGGGTACACCGCGAAAAGCGGAATCTGTCAACGTCTGCGCTGCGGCGTGAGCTCGCTAAGCGTGGGGTCGCGGACAAACACATTCGTTACGCTCTCGACCAGGTAGAAGACGAGCACGAGGTGGCTTTCGGGGTGGCGCTGAAAAAGGCGCGTTCGACCGTGGGGCTACCGCGTGAGACGCGCTTGCGACGTATTCTTGCGATGCTTGCCAGACGCGGGTTCCCGCAGAGCATCAGCATGGATGTGACCTTGCGCGCACTCGACGAAACCTGAGCGGTTGTGCAGTGGGCAGCCCTGTAGAATGTAGGTCTGATGACTGACGTACTAAACCGCACCTATGAAGTGAAAACATACGGGTGCCAGATGAATGTTCACGACTCTGAACGCCTCTCAGGTCTTCTCGACGACGCTGGATATACGCCAGCCCAGCCCAATGAACAAGCCGATGTCGTGGTGTTTAACACCTGTGCGGTACGCGAAAACGCCGACAACCGCTTGTACGGGAACCTGGGCCGTTTAGCAGAAGTGAAGGAAAGCCACCCAGAACTGCAGATCGCAGTGGGTGGGTGCATGGCGCAAAAGGACCGCGACACCATCGTGGAACGTGCCCCATGGGTCGATGTGGTGTTCGGAACGCACAACATGGGCTCACTTCCCGTGCTCCTGGAACGCGCGCGCCACAACAAAGAAGCTCAAGTTGAGATCAAGGAAAGCCTCGAAGTTTTCCCCTCCACGCTTCCCACTAGGCGCGAATCGACCCACTCTGGTTGGGTCTCCATCTCCGTGGGGTGCAACAACACGTGTACGTTCTGCATCGTGCCTCACCTGCGCGGAAAAGAGAAGGACCGTCGCCCAGGTGACATCCTCGCTGAAGTCGAAGCTTTGGCTGCACAAGGTGTCATCGAGGTGACCTTGCTGGGGCAGAACGTGAACTCCTACGGAACTGAATTCCGTGACCGCCAAGCGTTCAGCAAACTTCTGCGCGCAGTGGGCAAAGTGCCGGGAATTGAACGCGTGCGCTTTACCAGCCCACACCCGGCTGCGTTTTCCGACGACGTCATTGAGGCGATGGCCGAAACCCCAACGGTCATGCCACAGCTGCACATGCCACTGCAGTCAGGGTCGGACACCGTGCTGAAAGCCATGCGCAGGTCCTACCGCACCAAACGCTTCATGAACATTCTGGACAAGGTACGCGAACGCATTCCGCACGCGTCGATCACCACCGACATCATTGTTGGATTCCCCGGTGAAACCGAGGAAGACTTCGAACTGACCATGGACGTGGTGCGCCAAGCCCGGTTTACGCAGGCGTACACGTTCCAGTACTCGATCCGCCCCGGTACGCCGGCTGCCACCATGGAGAACCAGATTCCAAAAGACGTGGTGCAAGATCGGTTCGAACGCCTGGTCGAACTTCAAGACCAGATCGCGTGGGAAGAAAACAAAGCGTGCGTGGGCAATCAGGTTGAAGTACTCGTCAACAGCGGACCCGACCCGCAACACGGGCGCATGTCCGGTCGAGCACGCGACAACCGACTCGTTCACGTGCGGGCTCAAGAAGGACTGGACGCGCGTCCCGGCGACATCGTGACAGCAACGGTGACCGAAGCGAAACCGTACTTTCTCATCAGCGATTCGGAATACACCGTGAGGCGCACACCGGCTGGCGACGCGTGGGACCTCTCCCAAGCAGAAAGCTGCGGAACCACGGGAGGGGCTGCCACCTCGGGACCCACGAACCTGGGACTGCCCACCATCCGAGTAGGAGCAAACTAACCGTGACCGTCATCAACGTTGTGGGGGCCACCGCAACAGGCAAATCAGACCTGGCAATTACTTTGGCTCACCACCTCGATGGCGAAATCATCAACGCAGACTCCATGCAGTTCTACCGCGGCATGGACATTGGGACCGCGAAAGTGACACCCGAACAACGCGCGGAAGTCCCACACCACCTGCTCGACATCCTGGATGTCACGCAGGACGCCGCGGTCAGTGAATACCAACGCAGTGCGCGTGCCCTGATCGACCAGATCCACCAGCGGGGGCGTACCCCCATCATTGTTGGCGGATCGGGACTCTACGTGCGAGCGGCAACCGACGTCATGAACTTTCCCGGAACAGACCCGGCGATGCGGGCTCGGCTGGAAGGAATTGCCGACGCCGGAGCGCTTCACGACATGCATACGATGCTCGAAGAGCTCGACCCCAAAGCGGCCAGCACAATCAAACCTACCGACGCGCGGAGGATCGTGCGGGCGCTTGAAGTGATTGCACTGACGGGCGACACGTTCAGCTCTGAACTGCCCGAATACACATACTTCACCCCCACTATCCAGGTGGGGCTGGCGCAAGACCGCGAAACCCTGCACCAGCGCATTGCCGACCGTGTCCACCTTATGTGGGACGCCGGTTGGGTCGACGAGGTGCGCACGCTGCTCGACCAGGGGCTGCGGGACGGCAAAACCGCGCGACACGCAATTGGGTATGCGCAGATCATTGACTACCTCGACGACAAAATGAGTGCCGACTTAGCCATTGACTCAACAGTGACGCGAACCCGCCAGTTCGCGAAACGACAAGAAACCTGGTTCCGGCGCGATCCGCGCATTCAGTGGTTTGACGCCGCCGACCCGCACACGCCACAGAACGCGCTTGACTACATCAAGGAGACAGCATGATTGACGGACAACTCGTTAAAGGACACGGAACCGCCAACGACTTTGTTCTCCTCCACGACCCACACGGTGAGCACGCGCTAGACCCGGATGGCGTGCGCGCGCTTGCTGACCGCCACACCGGGATTGGTGGCGACGGGGTCATTCGTGTGATTCGAAGCGCGGCACTGGGTGAAGAGGCCGGGGACATGGCTCATGACGGTGGTGCCGAATGGTTCATGGACTACCGCAACGCGGACGGCTCAATCGCCGAAATGTGCGGAAACGGAGTGCGCGTTTTTGCCCACTACCTGCGGACATACGACCTCGTGCAGTCGCAGTCGTTTGCGGTTGGAACTCGGGCGGGCATCAAGCACGTCACGGTGATTCCCGACCCACTGGGCGGAGACGAGCCCTGGTACAAAGTCGACATGGGCAAGTGGCAACTGCCTGGTGGCGGTGAAGCGTTCGACGCAACAGTCGAAACGCCCGGAGTCCGTGTAGCCCGTCCAGGGCTGACCGTGGACATGGGTAACCCGCACACCGTGGTCGCGCTGGCTCACGCAGAAGAACTCGAAGCCGCTAAACTGCACGAACTCCCGCACGTCGAACCCGTGCCACCAGCGGGAACCAACGTCGAATACATCGTGATCGAACCGGACAACGACCCCACAACAGGGACGTTGCGGATGCGTGTACATGAACGTGGAGTTGGCGAAACCCACGCGTGCGGAACGGGCGCGTGCGCCTCGGCGTTGGCAGCCTACGTGTGGGCCGGGCGCGGCCCACAAGCTCCAACCACATGGACGGTCCACCAACCCGGTGGGGCAGTTCGCATCGACATCACAGGGGAAACCGTGGCGCTGTCAGGGCCGGCGGTCATCACTTACGAAGTCACACCTCGGGATCTTCCGGTTTTGTAACCACCAAAACGCGGAAGCCTTTGGCAGACGCCTCCTTGCGCACATCCCAGCCACCCGGCAGATTCTCTACCATCCACGTGGCCAGCGAGTCAGCACCCAGGTTCTTGGACACCACAAGCCACGCTTCACCGCCGGGAACCAGGCGCGGAAGCCACGTCAAAAGAAGGTCGTGCAGCACTTCCTTGCCCACACGAATGGGCGGGTTCGACCAGATCGCTGAAAACTGGACGCTGTCCGGAATGTCCTGGGCGAGCACGGGAGTGACAGACGCCAGGCCGGCGGTCTTCGCGTTCTCACGGGTCAGCGATAAGGAGCGTTCATTGACGTCTAATGCCCACACGCGCACATCGGTGTCGTCATCACGTGCTTCGAGACCGGCTTGCAGGCTGATGGGGCCCCAACCGCACCCCAAATCCAGAATGTCCCCGGTAGGAGGAGCAGGCAGATTCTTCAACAACACCGCGGTGCCAGGATCCAGTCGCGACGGGGAAAAGACGCCTGCATCAGTGGTGACGTCAACTTCGCGACCAGCAAGACGCACCGTGATGGTGCGAGGCTTCGACGCAGTGTGCGGTTGAGATGAGAAGTAGTGATCGTTCACCCCATCATGCTAAAGCACCAGTGTGAAACAATAATGTCTCTAGCTATCGACAGAAAGAGCTCAATGCAATCAGATAAGCACCGCGAAATGATCGACAGGGTGCTGTCCCGAGCCTCCGACTCACTGACGGATGACCACCTCGCAAGCGACGACTACAGTCAGCTTGATCTTCTAGAACGTGAAGCACTACGACGTGTCAACGGACTATCGACCGAACTCGAAGACATTACCGAGGTCGAATATAGGCAGATTCGACTTGAAAACGTGGTGCTCGCAGGAGTGTATTCAGGTTCAACCGAAGAAGCAGAAACCTCGCTCCGCGAACTCGCCGCCCTAGCTGAAACTGCCGGTTCACGTGTACTCGACGGGGTTTTGCAACGACGCGATACCCCTGATCCGTCCACGTACTTGGGACGCGGAAAGGCGCAAGAGCTCGCCCAGATCGTCGCCAGCGTTGGCGCCGACACCGTCATTACCGACACCGAACTTGCGCCCAGCCAACGCCGTGCGCTGGAAGACGTGGTCAAGGTCAAAGTGATTGACCGAGTTGCCCTGATCTTGGACATTTTCGCCCAACACGCTAAAAGCCGCGAGGGTAAAGCGCAAGTGGAGTTAGCGCAGCTGGAGTACCTGCTTCCGCGTTTGCGTGGTTGGGGTGATTCCATGTCCCGGCAGGCCGGTGGTCGTGTGGCCGGAGGTGCTGGAATCGGGTCCCGCGGACCTGGTGAAACTAAAATTGAGCTCGACCGTCGTCGGATTCGCACGCGCATGGCTAAACTCCGCCGCGAGATCAAGGCGATGGCGCCAGCCCGCGAAACCAAACGCTCCAACCGCACACGCAACAAGGTGCCCAGTGTGGCCATCGTGGGCTACACCAACGCTGGTAAGTCCTCCTTGCTCAACCGGCTCACGGACGCCGGGGTCATGGTGAAGAACGAACTGTTCGCCACCCTGGACCCCACGGTCCGTCAGGCACACACAGCCGATGGCCGTGTGTTCACGTACACCGACACGGTGGGGTTTGTGCGCAACCTGCCCCACCAGCTCGTTGAAGCCTTCCGCTCCACGCTGGAAGAGGCTTCGGATGCCGATCTCCTCCTTCACATTGTCGACGCCTCCCACGCGGACCCACTGGCTCAGATTCGGGCGGTACACGAAGTGCTCAACGAAGCCGAAACCGGAGACATTCCTGAACTCATCGTCTTCAACAAAGCCGATATCGCGAATCCAGACACCCTGGCGCGCGTGCTCAACACGTACCCAAACGCCGTCGTTGTGTCCGCGCACTCGGGGCAGGGGATCGACGAGCTTCGTGACCGCATCGATGACCTGTTGCCGCGCCCGTCCCACCACATCACCGCACTCATCCCGTTCGACCGTGGTGAGCTCATTGCCCGGGCCCACGACGAAGGCACGGTTGAGTCTGAGAAATACACCTCTCAGGGCACGCTACTGGTGGCCATGGTGGAGCCCGATCTTCTGCACGAACTCGAACAATTTCGACAGCCAGACATGGTCGACCCACATATCTTTGGGTGAACCACATGAGCTCAGACGTAGAACAACTCCTTGACGCAGCCGTAGATGCCCTAGGCGGAACCCACCGCGAAGGCCAGACCACCATGGCCCAAGCAGTATCGAGCGCCTTGGACAACCAGACGCACCTGCTGGTGCAAGCAGGCACCGGAACCGGGAAATCCCTGGGCTATCTGGTGCCCAGTGTCGAATACACGCTGCGAACCGGTGACCGGGTCATCATCTCCACCGCAACACTTGCCCTGCAGTCACAGATCATCCAACGCGACCTACCCCGACTTACGAAAACGGTAGGGGCCATCACCGGGCGGAAGCCCACCTCGGCGGTGTTAAAAGGACGGCGCAACTACGTGTGCCTCCACAAGCTGGGAGGCGGGTACCCGGGTGATGAAGAGTCCGCGTTGTTCGACGTTGGTGCTGACATTGAAGGGCACCGAGGTGGCTCAATGACCGCGACCGAAGCCGAGATCGCGCGGATCCGGGAGTGGGCCGATGCGACCTCGACGGGGGACCGGGACGACCTGGTGCCCGGCGTGTCCGACCGGACATGGTCGCTGGTGTCCGTGAACTCGTTTGACTGCCTGGGGTCCACGTGCCCCATGTTCGAAGAGTGCTTTGCCGAACGCGCCAAGAACACGGCCGCGGACTCCGACATTGTGGTCACCAACCACGCGCTCTTGGCGATTGAAGCGCAAGGGGAGCAGTCGGTGTTGCCGGAGCATTCGGCGGTGGTGATCGACGAGGCACACGAACTGCGCGACCGTGTGACCGGCGCGCTCACCGGGGCAATCACGCATGCGCTTCTAAGCGCTGTGGCGTCGACGGCTAAGAAGCACACGGCCGCCACGGCGAACACCGTTCAGGCGCTCACCAAGGCCAGCGATCAGTTTGCGGCTGCCCTGGAAGAGCACGAGCCCGGTCTGTTGCGCGTGTGGCCAGAAGACCTGGGCGACGCGCTGTCGGCCGTGCATGACGCGTTGCGGGACTTGAGTTCGCAGGTCGGGGGAGTGTCCAAGGAGTCCGAGCCCGACGCCGGGCGACATATGGCACGCGCGCGTATTGACGAAGCGTATGAGCTAGTGGAGCGGTTGTTGGACCGCAACAGCAACGATGTCGCGTGGATTTCGACGAATACGTTTAAGGAAACCACCACTACGTCGCTCGTTGTGGCGCCGCTGAGTGTGGCGGGTACGTTGCGGAACGGGTTGTTTGCTGAGTCCACCGTGGTGGCGACCTCGGCGACCCTGGCGTTGGGTGGCAAGTTTGAACCGGTTGCGGCTGCCCTGGGTCTGGCTGGGGAGGATGCGCCCCGGTACGACGCGATCGACGTGGGTAGCCCGTTTGACTACCAAAAGCAGGGGATCCTCTACGTGGCCGGGCACCTGCCCAAACCCGGCAGGTCAGGGGTCAACGTCCAGGTGTTGGACGAAATCGTGGAACTGATTGAGGCGTCCCGAGGTGGTGCCCTGGGACTGTTTTCGTCCCGGCGTGCCGCTGAAGAGGCCGCCCAGTTTGTGCGGGAGCGCACGCGCTACCCGGTGTACTTGCAAGGCGAGGACACGTTGTCGGTACTGGTGAGGGACTTCGCCGCCGATGATTCGGCCGTTCTGTTTGGCACCATGTCGCTGTGGCAGGGCGTGGATGTGCCGGGATTGACCAACCGGTTGGTGCTTATTGACCGGATTCCGTTTCCACGCCCCGACGACCCGTTGTCGCAGGCGCGCACTCAGGCCGCTGCGGCTAGAGGTGCGAACGGGTTCATGGCGGTGTCGGCAACGCACGCGGCGTTGCGGTTGGCGCAGGGAGCTGGGAGGCTGATCCGCACGTCACACGACCGCGGTGTGGTTGCGTTGTTGGACTCGCGTGCGCGCACAGCAGGCTATTCGAAGTTTTTGCTCGACTCGCTTCCGCCACTGTGGCGGACTACTAACTCTGAACTGGTGAAGCAGGCCTTGCAGCGCCTCGCAACGGGAGTTGCTGCCGGGGAAGCCGGCGCTGGTGCCGCTGCAGCTTCTACAACCGACGAATAACGGCGGTGACTAGACCCATGATGAGCGCGTGATCGCCGTCGATGGGTTCGTAGTCCTTGTTTTCAGGGAGCAACCACTGCTTGCCGCCTTCGCGCTTGAGCGTCTTCACGGTGGCTTCGTTGTCGAGCAGGGCGGCTACGATTTCGCCGTTGTTGGCCGTGGACTGTTTGCGCACCACGACCCAGTCGCCATCGCAGATGGCAGCGTCGATCATGGAATCACCTACGACCTGCACGAGGAACATTTCGCCTGAGCCCACAACCTGACGGGGGAGTGGGAAGACGTCCTCAACGTGCTGTTCTGCCGTGATGGGGCCACCGGCCGCGATGCGTCCCACGACAGGAACCAGTGCGGTGTTCGCGGAGGTTTCTGGGGTGATGTTGTTGTTGTACTCAATTTCGTCGGGGTTGACGACTTCAAGGGCCCGAGGTCGTTTAGGGTCGCGACGGACGTACCCCAAGCGTTCCAGCTGGTTGAGCTGGTGGGCAACCGATGACAGCGAGGCCAGGCCCGCCGCCTGGCCAATTTCACGCATGCTTGGTGGGTAGCCGTTGGTGTAGACGGCGTGTTCGATGCATTCGAGGACTTGGCGCTGACGTGGGGTCAGTCGCCTGTCGGTGCGTGAGATTGAGTCTTCTGGTAGTGAGCGCGAGTGCAGTGACTCTTGCTCTTGAATGTCTGCGATGACGCTTTCGTTGCGTGGGCGCCCCCGGCCCCGCTTTGCCTTCTCTGCCACGTTTCCTCCCAATGTGTGACCTGCTAAAACGTGCGATCCAAAAACTGTGTCAGACCCTCCTGGAACAGTCAGGTATGAAAGCGAAAGGGATCGCGTTTGAATCTATTTTCGCACATTTGTTCGAGAAACAGTAGACATTTGTTCGAATGTTGTGTTCAATAGAACATAGATTCGATAGAACATTAGTTCGAATGGAGGATTGAGATGACACGAATGGCTCGCACATATGCGGTTCGTCGGCTAGTGGTTGTGCTTGCGTTGGTTGTCGCGGCGTTTGCTATTACGTTGGCCGTGTTGCCGGCGCAGGCTTCTGAAGGTGGGGCATCAGCTCAGACCGTGACGGTGACAGTGCAGGAGGACCAGTCACTGTGGACTATCGCACGTGAACACAGTGAAGGTGTTCCCACCGACCAGGTGGTGAAGCAGATTAAGGCGCTCAACGGCCTCGACGGCTCGCTTGTTCGACCCGGAGAAAAGCTCGAAGTGCCCTCACGTTAAACTCGTGGCGTGGTTGAAAATCTCCCGGTTCGAAACGATTTGCGCGGTGCGAAGCCCTACGGTGCTCCAGTGCATGATGTGCCCGTGCGCCTCAACGTCAACGAGAACTCGTATGACGTTCCACCAGTCGTGGTTGAGGCGCTGCAAAAGAACCTTGGGGAACAGCTCCAACACCTCAACCGCTACCCGGATCGTGAGTTCACTCGCCTACGGGAGCTCCTGTCGCAATACCTGTCCACGGTTCTGGAAAAGCAAGGCAACGGTGAGCTCACCCAGATTCCGCCCGAATGGATTTGGGCAGCCAATGGCTCGAATGAAGTTCTTTCGCACATTGTCCAAGCGTTTGCGGGACCAGGGCGCACAGGACTCGGGTTTGAGCCCAGCTATTCGATGCACCCGCTTATCACCACATCGACGGGTGCCACATGGATCAAAGCCTCACGCAACGACGACTTCACGCTCGATGTCGACACTGCAGTTAACGCAGTGCGTGAGAACAAGCCAGACATCACCTTCATTTGTACTCCCAACAACCCCACGGGTTGCTCAACTCCGATTCAGGTCGTAGAAGCAGTTCTTGAAGTGACGACAGGCATCGTCATTGTCGACGAGGCCTACGCCGAATTCGCGCGGCCCGGATTCCAAACTGCACTCGACCTACTACCAGACAACCCACGTTTGGTGGTTTCGCGCACCATGAGTAAAGCGTTCGCTTTTGCCGGAGCGCGCGTCGGTTACGCTGTTGCGCATCCGGACTTCATTGATGTTCTGCGCCTGGTGCGTCTGCCGTATCACCTGTCACGCCTGACTCAGGCGGCGGCGTGTGCAGCGCTTGAACACACGCCAGCACTGCTGGAAAACGTGGAACGCCTTGTGGAATCGCGCAACACCATGAGTCAAGCGTTGACGGGACTGGGGTACTCGGTCGTGTCCAGTGACTCGAATTTCCTGATGTTCGGAAACGTCACGGACCCGCAGGCGATGTTCGAAGCGCTACTCGCACACGGCGTCCTGGTGCGCAACAACGGTATCCCCGGGCACTTGCGCGTCAACGCGGGAACCGACTTCGAAACCACGGAATTCATTCGCGCAATCACCGACGTGACGCGCACCCACCCTCACCTCCAAGGACAGGCATGACCCGCACAGCAACGGTTACTCGAACGACCTCGGAATCCGACGTTACCGTCACCCTCAACCTCGACGGGGTTGGGACCTCAACCATCTCAACGGGCGTTCCCTTCTTCGACCACATGCTCACGGCGCTGTCCAAGCACTCATGCATTGACATGGAGATCAACGCAACCGGCGACACGCACATCGACGTCCACCACACCGTGGAGGACACGTCGATTGTGATCGGCCAAGCGCTCAAAGAAGCGCTTGGCACAAAAGCTGGTATCCGCAGGTACGGACACGCGTATGTGCCACTTGATGAAAGCTTGGCGCGGGCAGTGGTCGACATTTCCGGGCGCCCGTACTTTGTTCACACAGGAGAACCTGAGGGGCAGCAGTATCACCTGATCGGTGGGCACTTCACCGGATCGATGGTGGGGCACGCGTTAGAATCGCTAAGTATTTCAGCTGGGCTGACAGCTCATGTGACGTTGCTGGCGGGGCGCGACCCCCACCACATTGCCGAAGCCCAGTTCAAAGCGTTCGCGCGAGCACTGCGCACAGCAGTCGAACCTGACCCGCGCACCGACGCCATTCCATCCACAAAAGGAGCCTTGTGAGCCGGACTGTCATCGTCACCCCGTTTGGACTGCCCAAACAGCTTGCCGCTGCATGCAAACTCAACAACATCGACGGGTACGTCGTCCCGGTCGGTGACTTTTCAGCGGTCGTGCAGCAGTCGTCCTCAACCGAGGAAGGCAACCGGGCAGCCTCGGCGATTTCCAAACTGGCGGGGAAGCACGAAGTCTTGTTGCTGACCCGTGCGGATGAACACATCGACGCCGGACACTACCGTCACGGCAAACGCGAAGCTGACGTTCCCGCAGGGCTTGCATTGAACAACCTGCCGGGCATCGTGGAGAAGCTACTGCTCGAAACGATTGAACCGGAAACTGCCGAGGGCGCCATCGACGTCACGGCGATGAGTAGGTACGAAGCCTCGGCGGCAACCATGACCCCGGAGCGCGCTGCCCTTGCGCGCACCGCGCTTCTGTGGATGGTCGTGGCGCTCGTCGGGTTTATTGGGATCGTGCTCGGTGCGCTCGTGGCGCTTAACATCAACCCAATCGCGTGGGCCGGTGTCGTGGTCGCGGCGGTGATCTTCGGGTTCTCGCTCTATCGCATCAATGCGTTGTTAGCGAGACGCAAATGACGCAGGTCGTGGTGCTGGACTACGGGTCGGGAAACGTCCGATCCGCGGTTCGCGCGCTCGAATCCGCAGGAGCGCAGGTCACGCTCACCGGTGAGCGTGACGCTGCGCTGGACGCAGAGGGCCTGCTGATCCCAGGGGTTGGAGCCTTCAGTGCCGTCATGGATGCGCTCGAACGTGTAGGTGGCCACGACATTGTGCGCACACGCCACCAGCAGAACAAGCCCACACTGGGCATTTGCGTGGGCCAGCAGATCCTCTTCCAGTCCGGAACAGAGCACGGGACAACCGCCTCGGGCGTGGCACTGTGGCCGGGCACGGTCACTCACCTCAAAGCCCCAGTCGTTCCACACATGGGGTGGAACACCGTGACCCCTGCACAAGGGTCAGCGATGTTCGCAGGTGTCGAACATGAACACTTCTACTTCGTCCACTCATACGCGGCACACACGCCTGTGCCCGGAGCGCTCAACACCACATGTACCCACGGTGAACAGTTCATCGCCGCCGTGGAAGACGGGCCCACGTGGGCAACCCAGTTCCACCCAGAGAAGTCGGGGGACGCGGGCCTCACACTCTTAACTAACTGGCTGAAGCACGTTCGCAGCAAGGAGAATCAATGACCAACCTCGTAGACTCAGCGAAACTGACCCTTCTTCCCGCCGTTGACGTAGCCGACGGGCGCGCGGTCCGCCTGGTGCAAGGCGAAGCGGGGACGGAAACCGAATACGGTTCGCCCATCGAAGTTGCCGGCACGTTCGAAGAGCAGGGTGCCGAATGGATTCACCTCGTGGACCTCGATGCGGCGTTTGGTCGTGGGTCCAACCAGAAGTTGCTCGAACAGGTGACCAAGTCCCTGTCCATCAAGGTTGAGGTGTCGGGTGGAATTCGCGACACCGAAAGCCTCGAACGTGCGCTCGACACGGGTGCAGAACGCGTCAACATCGGTACAGCGGCGCTTGAAAACCCTGAGTGGACCGCGCAGGTGATCAACGAGTACGGCGACAAGGTCGCGGTTGGACTAGACGTGCGTGGAACCACGCTGGCGGCTCGCGGGTGGACCCGTGACGGTGGCGACCTGTGGGAAGTGCTGGCAGCGCTCGAGGAAGCAGGGTGCTCACGCTACGTGGTCACCGACGTCACTAAGGACGGCACCCTGCGCGGCCCCAACACGGAACTGCTCAAGCAGATTGCTGAAAAGACCCAGAAGCCGCTCGTGGCGTCAGGTGGAATCGCATCACTGGACGACATCGCTGCACTACGTGAGCTGGTGCCGGTGGGCGTCGACTCTGCGATCGTTGGAAAGGCATTGTACGCCGGGAAGTTCACGCTTCCTGAAGCCCTGGACGTCGCCAGCGAATGAGCCACGAGCACCAAGAACCCAACACAGCCGATTCCGCGGGAACGCCGTGGGTTGGGCGTGACCTTAAACCCAACCCGTTTTCCGGTGATACGGGGGAAGCAGACCAGGCGCTCATCGATGCCCTCGACGCAGTTCATGCGAGCCCGTTTGAGCCGGCGTTGCACCAACAGGTCATCGGGGCGCTACGTGAAAAACGCGTGTACGCGCCGGTGCTCCCCACTGCCGTCGAGCACACCACTGACGAACGCGGGCTGGTACATGACAACAAGAGCGAAATGGCCATGGTCAGGCTGGCGGCCGCCGACGGTCGTGAATGCACCCCGGCCTTCACCGGGATTCGCGCCTTGACGGCGTGGCATGGAAACGCCCGGCCGGTGCCCACACAGGCGGAACGCTTAGGCGCGGCCGCGGTTGAAGAGGGCGCGCAACTGGTGGTGCTCGATCCAGGAAGTGAACGGGCCTTCCTGATTCGTAGGCCAGCGCTGTGGGCGTGGCTGCAAGGGTTGGACTGGACGCCAGCGTGGGCGAACCCGCAGGTGGTGAACGCGGTGGCTCAGGTTGCCGGGCGTCACAGTTGGATTGAATCCGTGGCCGTGGGCGTGGGGTCGGCGAACGTGGTGACCTCCGGGCCCGAGGTGTCCCTCACCGTCCGTGTGAACCGCGAGCCCCAGCCGGAAGAAGTCCAGGCGTTTAACGCGGAATTGAGTCAAACGCAGCAGGTTGTTGAGCTGGTTGACTCGCTCACTATGAGTTTTACTGACGCTCAGCGCGCGTAGCGGTCACCACGGACTCCACGCGTGCGCCCAGTTCGGCGTCAACGTTGCGCCAGTACTGGAAGATGCGGGGGAGTAGCTGGTCGTCGGTCACCGCCATGACGTGTCCGGCGATGTTCCCCACAAGGCGGTCGCGAGCGGCGTCGTCGAGGACGTTGCGCACCAGGTCGCCTGCCTGGTTAAAGTCCCCGTCGTTCTCACGCAAGGTAGCGGCTGCGCGGACTGCGTCACCGGAGAACGCGGTGATGTTCTGTTCCGTGACCCGTTCTGAATCAGCCTGTGGGCCACCGTAGGTGTTGGTCGCGTATTCGCCCATTTCCTTGGGGTAGTTTTCATGTGTCATGGCACCGTCGCGGCTGTAGCTACGTTTGGTTGCTGCGCGTGGCTTGTTGACGGGCAGTTGTGCGTAGTTGGGGCCGATCCGGTGACGGTGCGTGTCCGGGTAGCTGAACAGGCGACCCATGAGCATTTTGTCTGGTGACAGTCCGGTTCCGGGTACCAGTGATGACGGGGAGAACGCGGCCTGCTCAATTTCAGCGAAGAAGTCTTCCGGGTTGCGGTTCAGTGTCAAGGTGCCCACCTTGATGCGTGGGTAGTCCTTCTTCGATACGGTCTTGGTGACGTCGAAAATGTTGGTGTGGTAGTTCAGGCCTTCTTCGTAGGGGATCACCTGAACTTCGAGGTCCCAGCTGGGGAAGTTGCCGTCTTGGATCGCTTCGAAAAGGTCGCGGCGGTGGAAGTCGGCGTCCACGCTGGCCATCTGGTCGGCTTCGTCTTGGGAGAAGCCTTCGTGGCCGTACTTTTCGATGAATGCGGACTTCTGCTGTGAAATGAAGTGGTATTTGATCCAGAAGCGTTCACCCTGTTCGTTGATCCACTGGAACGAGTGCGATCCGTATCCGTTCTGTTCGCGCCACGAACGCGGGACACCCCGGTCACCCATGAGGTACGTGACCTGGTGGGCCGAGGCGGGGTTCTGGGTCCAGAAGTCCCACTGCATAGTGTTATCGCGCAGACCAGAGTCTGACCTGCGTTTCTGCGAGTGAATGAAGTCGGGGAACTGGATTGCGTCACGAATGAAGAACACCGGGGTGTTGTTGCCAACGATGTCCAGGTTGCCTTCGGTGGTGTAAAACTTCAGCGCGAACCCGCGAGGGTCGCGCCACGTGTCAGGCGAGCCCTGCTCACCGGCCACAGTCGAAAACCGGGCTAACACCTCGGTCTTAGTGCCTGGCTGAAACACGGCCGCGCGAGTGAAAGACGACACGTCTTCAGTCACCGTGAACGTTCCAAACGCGCCACCGCCCTTGGCGTGGACAACACGTTCAGGCACGCGCTCGCGGTCGAAGTGGGCGAGTTTTTCGATCAGGTAATGGTCTTGGAGGAGGATCGGGCCGTCGGGGCCCAGGGACAAGGAGTGCCGGTCAGAACCAACGGGTATGCCAAAGTCGTTGGTCGTGAAGTTGTCCATGAACTCTCCTGCTGGTGGTTGGACCATTTTCGCGCGAACGAGTTTATCAGTGCGGTAGTGATGGTCGCATGTCCGCGATCAATAGGGTGTCGATGTATGAGACGCACCGAGCGACCGTTCCAAAATCGTTCAATTGAGAGTACGATCACACCATGGAAATTCGACGAACGAACCTTTCGGAGCCGATTCCACCGTCGACGCACTACGCCGACGAGATCGCCCGCGCCACCGCGGAACGGGCCGCACGGCGGACCTATGAACCACCTCGGGATGGGGGAGCGCCGGACGCGTTTGCGCAGGTAGTCAAGCAGGAGCTGGAGGCGGTGACTGACGACCTTCACCAGCTGTCCGCGCGGATTCACCAGTTGGCTGAGACCGCGTTTGAGGAGCGGGAGAGCGCCCAAGCGATCGTTGAGCTGTTGCGGGCGCACGGTATTGACGCGCAGACGGGAGTGTATGGGGTGGAAACCTCCGTGCTCGCCCAGGTGGGTGGAGACGCCGGGGCCGAGGTCGGTGACGGCGAGTCCACCGGGCGCACTATCGGCATCCTGGCAGAGTACGACGCGTTGCCGGAGATCGGGCACGCGTGCGGGCACAACGTCATTTGTGCGACCGGGGTGGGGGCGTTCTTGGTGCTGGCTCGCGCGCATGCGAAGGCGCAGTTGCCGGGGAAGGTGGTCCTGCTGGGCACGCCCGCCGAGGAGGGGCACACCGGCAAGGAGTACATGGCGCGGGAAGGTGCGTTTGATTCGCTCGACGCGGCCATCATGTTGCACGGGTACGGATACGACTGTGCCGACCAAGTGTGGCTGGGCCGGCGCACGCTCACGGTGACGTACAAGGGGGTGTCGGCGCACGCCTCGGCGCAACCGTTCATGGGACGCAACGCGTTGGACGCGGCCAACCTGTTCTACCAGGGGCTGGGGTTGCTCAGGCAGCAGATGCCGCCGATTGACCGAATCCACGCGGTTATTCCGGAAGGTGGCACGCGCCCGTCGATCGTCACCGAGGAAGCGCAGGTGCAGGTGTACGTGCGGTCGAAGTTCCCGGAGACGCTGAAAGACTTGTCGGAGCGTGTGCATGATGTGGCGCAGGGCGCAGCGTTGATGAGGGGTCGGGCGGTCGAGTTGCAGGGGGACGTCCCCCCGCCGAGCCTTCCGATTCGCACGAACCAGCCGCTGACCGACAGGTGGGTGAAGCACCAGAACACGGTGGGGCGGCAGCCGTTGCCGGCGGGTGTGCTTGACGAGTCGATTGCGGCGTCGACCGACTTTGGGAACGTGTCGTATCGCGTGCCAGGGATCCACCCGTTACTTAAGATTTCAGACGAATCGGTGGCGTTGCACACGCGGGCGTTTGAAGCGGCATCTGGGTCCCAGAGCGCGTCGAAGGGCGTTGTTGACGGGGCGTACGGCCTGGCCATGACGGCGGCTGACTTCCTGTTTGACGACGAGCTCGCGGCGAGCGTGACTGCCGATTTTGAAGCCGCCGGAGGGCGGATGGATGTGCCGAATTTCTTTAACTGACGATTCTTTCACTTGGGGCCACTTGGCTTCGACCGGAAGCCGTCTGGCTTTTACCACAGACCTACAAACCTTGGAGACACAATGAGTAGTGCCACCAACTCGGCTAAAGACGCCAAGCCTTCGCTGTCCGTGCGAATGCTTGAGGGTGTCGAGAAAGTCGGAAACAAACTTCCTGAACCGTTCACCCTGTTCCTGGGGCTGTTCCTCATTACTGGAGTCGTGTCCACCGCTATGGCGATGGCCGGTGTGTCCGTTGAGGTGCCAGGAAAAGAAGGCCCTGAAACTATTGCGATTAAGGGCTTGTTCACGGGTGAGGGGCTGTCGTGGTTCACCACGATGCTGGGTGATAACTACATTGGCTTCCCGCCGCTGGTGACCGTTTTGCCGATTCTGTTGGCGGTTGGTGTGGCTGAAAAGACCGGAATGCTCGCGGCTATGGTGCGCGTGGCGTTCGGATCCTCGCCGCGCTGGTTGTTGCCGTACGCGGTGGGGATCGTGGGTGTGACCGGGTCGATCATGGCTGACTCGGCGTTCGTGGTGATTCCGCCACTGGCCGCTCTGGTGTTCAAGGCGGCGGGGCGTCACCCGGTGGCTGGTCTGCTGGGAGGGTTCGCCGCAGTGGGTGCCGGTTACTCTACTGCACTCGTACCCACGTCACTGGACGCTCTGTTCGCGGGAATTACCACCTCGGTCATGAACACCCTGCCGGGGCAGGAGTACGCGGCGGTTAACCCGGTGTCCAACTACTGGTTCAACATCGCGTCGTCGATTGCGCTGGCGATTGTGTGTGGGTTCATCATCTCCCGGGTGTTGGAGCCGCAGCTTGAACGCATTAACTCTCCGCGTGAGAAGGTGGAAGAAGCCGAGGCTGGCGAGGGCGAGGAGATTTCGCAGTACCTGAAGCCGGCTGAGAAGAAGGCGCTGATTGCGTCGCTGATTTTCGGTGCGATTCTGACGGTGATCTTGCTGTGGGCCGTGCTGATTCCGAACTCGCCGTGGCGAAATGAAGAAGGTGGCTTCCTGCCGCAGTCGCCGCTGCTGTCGTCGATCGCATTTATTGTGTTCATCTACTTCATGGGGATGGGTGTGGTCTACGGTGTGGTCGTGAAGACCGTCACCAAGATGGCCGATGTGGTCGACATGATGGGCAAGGCGCTCATCGACATGATTAGCTTCCTGGTGCTGGCGTTCATTCTGGGGCAGTTCATTGCGCTGTTTAACTGGACGGGGATTGGGTCGTGGATTGCGGTGACTGGCGCCGAGGGGCTCAAGGCCGCGAACCTGACCGGGTTCCCCGTGATCATTGGCTTCATCCTGCTGGCCAGTGTGCTGAACTTGTTCATTATTTCTGGGTCGTCCATGTGGACGATCATGGCTGGTGTGTTCGTGCCCATGTTCGCTCTGATTGGGCTGGAGCCGGCGTTTGTGCAGGCGGCGTTCCGTGTGGGTGACTCGGCGACGCAGGTGATTACGCCGCTGAACCCGTACATGATTGTGATCCTGGGGCTGTTGCGCAGGTATGAGCCCGAGGCGGGAATCGGTACCTTGGTTTCGCGCATGCTGCCGGTTGTGATTCCGTTCTGGCTTACGTGGGCGGCGTTGCTGGCGATTTGGTACTTCCTGGATCTGCCACTGGGACCAGGAAACGGCATCTTCCTGTAGGGCCAAGTTGTTGTAGGCGCGTGTTCCTGTAGGTGCACGGTTCGCTTAACCCGCAAGGGCGTCTCCCCACTGGGGGAGGCGCCCTTGGTGTTGGCTGGTTTTGTCTTCTAGCTATCGGCTAAATCGAAGCCGCCAGGTCTTTTAATTCTTGCTGCTGGGAGTCAAGGTCTT
>ERZ1031273.250-NODE-250-length-25137-cov-8.042740_pt1 | contig 25137 bp, 18 predicted proteins | sample MGYA00516575_ERZ1031273 | MGnify/ENA primary metagenome ERZ1031273 (study PRJEB33718, sample SAMN03159816) | human skin metagenome | collected 2014-02-25 | study: EMG produced TPA metagenomics assembly of the PRJNA266117 data set (Human skin bacterial metagenome... | reverse complement strand
GGTGCTGTTGCAAAGTTGGGGCAGTAGAAAGACCGGCGTGAAATAATCACGGCCATGGACATCTTCTCCGGTCGGCATTTCCCCCGTGAAATCATCCTGTGGGCGGTGCGGTGGTACTGCCACTACGGCGTGAGCTACCGCGATCTCGAAGAGATGATGACCGAGCGGGGTGTTTAAGTCGGTCACACCACAGTGAGCCAAGCCAGGCTATAATGCAAACCTATTGGTGTTATAATACAAATGTATTGGTAAGGTGATAGCTCATGGCCCTGGTCGGGAAAAGGGTCCTGAAGGTGGCGGGACTTATCGTGACGGCAATCGTTGCACTTGCGGCAGCCGGTGCTGGCGGTTGGGCATGGTACACAACCACGTATCACTCGCGTCTTGTGAGATCCCTGGAAAAGGCTGGCTATCAAGAGCACCGGGTGAGCGTGGATCATGTGAAGCTCAATGTAGGGGTAAGCGAGCCAAGGGACGGTTCCCCTATTGTCCTTATCCATGGTCAAGCGAGCGGATGGCGCCAGTACGGTTACGCTTTACGTGACCTCAGCAAGGACCGCCAAGTGTATGCCATCGACGTTCCAGGGCATGGCAAGTCTGATCGCCTTGAATCTTATCGAGCGGTGGAGGTCGCAGACGTCCTATCTCGTTATATAGAGACAATTGGCCAACCCGTCGTATTAAGCGGGCATTCGTCTGGGGGTCAATTGGCCGCGTTGATTGCTGCGCGTCATCCAGAACTGGTTAGCTTCCTGGTGTTAGAAGATCCGCCGCTATTTGCCACAGAGCTGCCTGAGGCGCGCAATACGTGGAATTATCAGGACCTAGCTGTCAGCACTCATGAGTTCTTGTCTTCAGGAGAGACCGACTGGCAGGCTTATCAGTGGCGCAGCCAAAAAATGTGGCAATACTTTGGGGACTCTGCTCAGGGGTTCATCGGTGATGGACTCGCATATCACTCTCGGCATCCGGGCGCCCCGATAGCTCTGTGGACCATGCCTCCCGAGATGAATGAGGCACAGGTGTACATCATGGATTATGACCCAGCGTTTGGTGATGCCTTCTTTACGGGTCTCTGGAACGAAGGGTTTGATCAAGAAGCAACACTTGCGGCGATTCAAGCGCCAGTTACCTATATTCATTGTCAAGCGCGATACGACGGGGAAGTCCTTCAAGCTGCGGCCAGTGATGAGGACGCCGCCAGGGCCATGGATTCTCTTCCCGCCGGTGCCATTAAAGTCGAGGCTGACTCGGGCCACAACTTCCATGTAGAAAAGCGCAAGGAGTTCGTAGAAATTCTGCTGGCCGGCGTAGGTTAATCCGCGTGCGCTTCTCCTGAGTTGGATCATTTTAGTGCGGAAGTCAGGGTTCGGTGATGGCGTGGACGAGGTTTTGCACTTCGGCTGGTAGTGGCGTGGCCGCGTGGATTGTTGTGTCTTCGACTCTGAGTTCAAAACTGCGATACTTTTTGAAAGTTCGCACGAGTCGTTTAATGCTTCGTCCGGTTGCTGATTCCATCATTCGACTTACTGCGAGTGTTGCCATGACGATATTGAGGTGCGCATTAATCGAGCCCTCGGTTCGGGCATAAATTGGTCGCGCCTTGAGATCGGATTTCGACATCCGATTGCCCGCGTGTTCGCTCGTGACTACCTGGACAGCTGTAGCCCCAGAAGCAGTCGTCACAGTGCGGATAGACGGGCTCACAAAAGATCACACTACCGTCCGCCCCACACCCCACCCCTTAGTGCGGAAAATACCCAACCCCAACACCAAACCAGCAGGTGTACGCGTCAAGAGTTAAGTCGGTCACACCACAGTGAGCCAAGTCAGGTGCACTTTCATCTCTCGACATGCGAGAGGACGCGAGTCGTGTAATACTCATCTCGAACGCCACGGTTGAGCGGTGTCCCCCCGACACACAGACAGATCTCCCCCGAACTGTCGGCTCCCGTGGCATTCCTCGTTGCAATCGCCCTCGCATACAACCGCGAAACCCGCACCGCTTTGCTGGAGCGCTGATGCCTCATCGGGTGCAGGATTCTGCCCCTAGTGCACCACGTAGTGCACCAAATGGTGATCGGCTCACAAAATGAAGAAGACCCCTACCAGCATTTGCACTGGTAGGGGCCTCATCTTAGTAGCGGGGGCCAGATTCGAACTGACGACCTCTGGGTTATGAGCCCAGCGAGCTACCGAGCTGCTCCACCCCGCGTCGGGCGACTACTCGCCTGCTGCCATGATCGGCAACGGCGTTAACTATACGCACGAGGCCATAAAAGGCCAAATCCCCTGGCCTCGCGCTTGCGAGCCAGGGGATTGTTCACCCTTTGTTCACCGTGGGACTACTGGATGTTCTGGTAGTTCTCCACGGCGCGATCGAGCTTATCCAGGGCACGGCCGTATTCCTCGAAGGAGCCGTCGCGAGCATCCTCGATGCCGCGGAGGGCATCGTCGATGTCCTTGAGGGCGCTGTCCTTGTCGCCGCCGGACGGGGCGTCGTCAGGCTTGTTCTCGTCGGCGGGCTGCTCCTCGCCGTCTTGCGGCTCGGCCTCGGTATCGGGAACGCCTTCGCCGGCGATGCTGATGTCCTGGGCTTCCTTAGCGTCGATGCCGACCTGGCTTAGTGCCTGCGAGACGGTCGGGGCGTAGCCCACGCGGTCCTTGTAGAAGACGAGCACGCGCAGCAGCTTCGGGAAGGCGGAGGCCTGATCCTTGCGCTGCGAGTAAATCGGCTCGACGTAGAGGATCTCACCATCACCAACCGGCAGGGTGAGCAAGTTGCCGTTCTTCAGGGTGTTGGACCCCTCCCACAGGGTGCGGTCGCGGGCGACCTGGTCGGACGACATCAGGGCGTCCTGGGCCTGCTTCGGACCGCGGGTCTGCGTGTTGGTCGGCAGTACGCGGACGGTGATGTGGCCGAAGTTCTCCGGGTCGGAGGACACAGCCATGTGGGCGGCGAGGAACTCACGGTCCAGGCCGCGGTACGGGGTGATGAGCTGGAAGGACGGGTTCTTCGTCTTCGGGTCAGCTGCCACGACGTAGTACGGCGGCTGGTTCAGCTCGTTGCGGCCTTCCGGCGCGGTCGGATCGTTCGGGACGGACCAGAAAGCGTCGTTGTTGAAGAAAACGCCCGGGTCAGACACGTGGTAGCGGGCCAGCAGCTCACGCTGAACCTTGAACAGGTCCTCCGGGTAACGGAGGTGTTCACGAAGATCCTCGGAGATCTCCGACGACGGGTGGACAGTGTCCGGGAAGACGCCCATCCACGCCTTGAGAACGGGGTCCTCCTCGTCAAAGGCGTAGAGGTCCACGCTTCCGTCGTAGGCGTCGACGGTGGCCTTGACAGAGTTGCGGATGTATCCGACCTCGTTGTTGACCAGACGCTGGTCAGTACCCTCCGGGTTCAGTGCGTCCACGGTGGTGGACTGCAAGGAGGTGCGGGTGGAATACGGCAGCGCCGACAGCGTGGTGTAGCCGTCGACGACCCACTTGATGCGGCCGTCGATAACTGCGGGGTAGGTCTGCTGGTCGGTGGTGAGCCACGGCGCGACGCGCTCCACGCGCTCACGCGGGTCGCGATCGTAGAGAATGCGGGAATCGTCGCCGACACGGTCGGACAGAATGAGGTTGAGCTCCTGGTACTTGATCGCGTAGGCGGCGCGGTCGATCCAGTTGCCGATGCTGACACCGCCCTCACCGTCATAGGTGAACTGGGTGCCGTCGGTGTCGTACTCGAGCGGGCCCTGGCCCACGTCACCGACAACGGCGTAGTCGAGGCCGTCCTCGGCGGAAGAGATGACCGGCCCGTAGTACACGCGCGGCTGGTCCACACGGATACCCAAGTCCTCAGCGTCTTTCTTCTCCGCGGCATTCTCGTTGGCCTGCAGGTCGGAGACGGTGAAGACAGGGAGGCCGCCGCGAGTGGAGCCGGCGTCCTGGGCCGCTTCGTCGACAATGCTTGCCTGCGCGGCGACGAAGCCATTGCCGTGGGTGTACACGGTGTGGCGGTTCAGCCAGTCCTTCTGGTTTTCCTGCAGAGCGTTCGGATCGAGCTCGCGGGCGGCGACGACATAGTCGCGCAGTTCGCCGTCAACGGTGTAGCGGTCCATGGCCAGGCTGTCCGGGAAGCCGTAGAAGTTCTTCAGCTGCTGGTTCTGGGTGAAGGTCGGACCGAGGATGTCCGGGTCGAGAAGACGGAGGTTAGAGATCGTGGCGGAGTCGTTGCCGACCTCGCTGTCGTCGGTCTTCTCCGCACCCCAGTTGTTCTCGTAGGTGACCTTGTCGTCGGTAAGCCCGTACGCCTCACGGGTGGCCTCGATATTGCGTGCGATGTACTCGGACTCGCGTTCCTGGCGGTTCGGGTTGACGGAGAACTGCTGGAGCAGAGCCGGCCACGCCTGGCCGATGACCAGGGAGGACAACACCATCAGCACGGTCGCCATGACGGGGACGCGCAGATCCCTGAACACCACAGAAGCGAAGAATGCGGCAGCGACCAAGATCGCGATGACCATGAGGATGATGCGTGCCGGAAGCTGCGCATTGATGTCGGTGTAGGAGGCACCTGTGAAAATATCGTTGCGGTCGAACAGCAGGCTGTAGCGCTGCAGCCAGTAATCGAGCGCCTTGACCAGCATCCACAGACCAGCCGTGACGGCGAGCTGGATCAGCGCCGGACGGGAAATGTGGCCCTTGGTGCCTGCGGCCTGACTGGCGATGCGGATGCCGCCGAGTAGGTAGTGGCCGACCAGGCCGACCAGGAAGGCGACGACGAGCAGCATCGACAGCACGCTGACGATCGTGGTCAGCGCCGGCAGGGCGAATGCGTAAAAGCCGAGGTCGCGGCCGAACTGGGCGTCGGTGGAGCCGAATTGGCCACCATTGAGCCACAGCATGAACGTGCGCCACGTGCTCTGGCCGAGGAGACCAGACACCAGACCAACGGCGAGCGGCACCCAGCGCAGCAGCGGGCGAAGACCGGACTGGATGGCGGCACGGTTGACCGTCATCGGCGAATTCGGGTCGCCCAAGAAATCGTCATCACGCTCGCGTCCGCGCCATGCGAAAAAAGCTGCGGCCCACGTGATCGCGGCGCCGACCAGGCCGAAGATCACAAACAGCGCGACGCGCGCCAGGATGGTTTTCGTGAACACCCCGCGGTAGTCCAACTCACCGAACCAGCGGAAGTCGGTGTACACACCGACCAGCATCGGAACGAGGAAGAGCACCAGGGCGATGAGCCCGAGGATGATCGCGAATCTATTCGAGGACTTCCCCGGCTTTGGGCGGGGGCGGTTGAGGCGCGTGGCCAAAATCCAGCTCCTTATCAGGCTTGTGGCATTCTATTAAGCTCTAACACTAAATTGTTCAACGCCTAAAAGACCAGAAGGGTTCCCTCTTGCCGCAGTTACAACGCCCCCAGCAGGCTCTGAACAAGGCCATGATGGAAGCTGTTGAATTCGTCCACGCCGAAGGGTGGGACGCCTCCCCTACCCTGTTTGCGCTGGTGCCCACGGAATTGGTGGCGGATCAGCTCGCCTCGTTGGAGGAAGAAACTGCATCGCCGCTGACGTTGATCGTGCAGGAGGACATGCCGGAACACATTCAGCCCGGTTCGGATGAATTGGGCGATTACCTCACCCGCTTGGTGTGGCCGGAGGAGATCGAGGGGCTCGTGCTCGCCCAGGAGATCATGTTCAAAGACACCGCTGACGCTTCAGCAGATTCCGCGCGCCCGGCGCGGTTATTCTCCGGTGTGCTGCGCGAGGAAGGCATCGAGCAGACCTTGCTGCAGTTGCGCCCGACAGAGGAGGAATTGGAGGAAGCAGGCCCCTTCGCGCAAGATGAGATTCAGTTGCGCGGCGGCCCAGGCGTCGCACCCGCCGTTCTGGGCGCGCTGCGCTACAGCTTGGACAACGAGGAAATAGACTAGAGCACGTCGATCAAAGGAGTCCGCTGCCGTGCTGTCCCCCACGCTCACCCGCCGCACGTTCGCCCGCCGCGCGTGCATCCCCGCCGCGCTCGTGCTCGCTCTCGGGCTGTCCGCTTGCTCGTCGAATGAGGAAGAACCCGCCGAGCCGACCACGGAATCGTCAGAGGCGCCCGAAACGACAGAATCCACTAGCAACGAAGAGGACTCGGAAACGACGACAACCTCGACGACATCGCCCGCGGCAGAAACCAGCAGCAAGGGCCGTTGGATGAACGGCGGCGGCAGCGCGGACAAGCTCGAGGAAGTCCGCGAGACGTTCGCGTCGCTCGCTCCAGAATCGCTTTTCGACGCCTTGGAGACCTGCACCGAGACCAGCCTTCGCAGCTCGTATGACTGCAGCGGCAAAGAGATCGGCCAGTTCCAGTTCTTCGAATCCCAAGCCATGGCGAAGGACACCGCGAACGTCTTGGAGGGGCTGAAGAGCTCCACCATCGTCGAGGAGACCGAAAACCAGCTCGTCGGCTGGAGCATGATCGGCCGCACAGCCGTCATCACCGTCGTCAATGTTGAAGAAGGCAAGGTCCTCCAGCAGATGATGTCGTCCGAGATGGAGGATCCGCGCGACCGGATCTACGAGCTCGGCCTCGCAGAAAAGGGCGCGGACGAGTCCGAAACTGCCCCCTCCTCCGAAGCCAAAGAAATCGCCTCTACCTCGAAAAATGCTTAGTTAACTCCCCAATCGTGAGCGGCTTAACTCCCCAATCGTGAGCGCTCCGGCCCTATTCAGCCTCGCAGGTCTGTACTTCTTGGCCGGTGGAGAAGTCGTGCATGGCGTTGATGGCGTCGTCAAGCGTGCTTACTTTAGCGACGACCATGTCGCCGCTGTCGACCTTGCGTGCTTCGGCGCAATTCTTTTCGGGCGCGAGGAAGAGCTCGGCGCCGCCGTCGCGCGCACCCTCGATCTTGTGCGTGATGCCGCCGATGGGGCCGACGGTGCCGTCTTCCCGGATGGTGCCGGTGCCTGCGACATTGCGGCCGCCGTTGAGCTCGCCGGGCGAGAGTTTGTCGATGACGGCGAGCGAGAAGATCATGCCGGCGGACGGTCCGCCGACGTCGTTGAGGTTGTAGGTGACGTTGATGTCGCCGGCGGGCTCGGACGTCATCGTGACGCCGAGCAACGGCTGGTCCTTATCCTCCGGATTCGTGCCGAGGGTGATCGTGGCATCTTCTTTATCGCCGTCGCCGCGGACGAAAGTGACGGTCACGTCATCGCCCGGCTTCTTCGCGCGGACCTTGTCCTGGATCTGCTGAGGTTCAGTGACCTCCTCGCCGTCGATCGCGGTGATGGTGTCGTCGGGTTTGAGCGCGTCCGCTGCGGCGGTGTCGGGCAGCACGTCGTGGACGATGACCTTCGTCGGCTCACCCAGGTGCTTCATTGCGGCGACGGTCGCGGCGGCCTCGGATGCGACGAAGGAAGCCTCGTTGTGCTTGCGCATCTCCTCGTCGGTCATGTCTTTGGGAAGGATCTGGCCGATGGGCACGAGCGTGTCGTTGGAGAACAGCCAGCGGCCAATCGCCTGCCCCATCGTCATGTTGGTGCGCACGGACACGGTGGTCATGTCCAGCGAGCCGGAGGTCTCGTCGACCTCGCCACCTTCGATCTCAATGACCGGGGTGCCCTCCACTTCAGCCAGGGTATTGAACGTCGGGCCAGCGCTTTCCGCAGCGTACGGCACTGTCAGCTTGATCGGCGTGCCCGGGATTCCGCCGAGCATGAGCATCAGCGCCATCACCGCGAGCGGGATGCCGCCCCAGATGGCGGCGCGGCGGGTCGAACGCTGGGCATCTGTCTTGTCTGCTGCGGGATTTTCCACGGATGTAAAGCCTACATTGTGCCCTCGTGTTCGCTGACAGCGTTCCTCCCATCGTGGACCGGCCCTGATACCCGCCGGTAGGCTTGCCACCATGGTTAACGGATTCGGGTTCTCTTTCCCCAACGACGACGATCGCGACCGCGACCGCGATGACGACCGCGACGGCGGCCGTGGCGACGGCGACGGTCGCAATGACCGCGGCGGCGACCCGTTCGGCCAGTTCGGCTTCGCCTTCGGCAACGGGGGCAACGCGAATTTCAGCGGCAACCTCGGTGACATCCTCGGCCAGTTCGGCGAGATGCTCTCCGGCATGAGCCAGCAGGGGCAGCCGGGTCAGCCGGGGCAGAAGGCTGAGAAGCCGAAGCGCGATCCGGTGAATTACGACGTGGCGCTGCGCACCGCGCGGCGGTCCATCAAGGAACCGAAGGGCATGACGGCCAACGACCGCACTGCGGTGACGGAATCGACCCGCTTGGCCAATTTGTGGCTCGACGATGCCTCTTCCCTGCCCGATTCCGGTGCGCGGGCAGAGGCGTGGAGCGCGGACGAGTGGCTGACAAACACTCTGCCGACCTGGAAGCGTCTGGTCAGCCCTGTCGCGGAGCACATGGACCGCGCGCAGCTGGATGCGATGCCGGAGCAGGCCCGCGAGATCTTCGGGCCGATCACGCAGATGCTCGGCCATTTCAACTCCATGAATTTCGGTGCCAAGCTGGGCCAGGCACTCGGCGATCTGGCTAACCAGGCTCTGACGGGCAACGACTTTGGTCTGCCTGTCGCGCCGAGCGGCGTGATCGGCATCGTGCCGAAGAATATCGAGCCGATTTCCGACCAGCTTTCGGTGCCCGGCCAGGAAGTGCTCGTGTACATCTCCGCGCGCGAGGCCGCTCGCCAGCGTCTTTTCACGCACGTGCCGTGGCTGGTGGAACGCATCGTGTCCTCCGTCGAGGAGTACTCGATGGGCTTGGAGTTGGACACCTCCCACATCGAAGAGCAGCTCCGCAACCTGGACCTCGAGTCGGGCGACCCGGCCAAGCTGCAGGAGGCGATGCAGGGGATGCAGGACATGGACATGTCCCCGCGCGTCACCTCACGCAATGCCGCAGCTGCGTCCCGCTTGGAAACGCTGCTCGCGCTCGTCGAGGGCTGGGTCGAAGTGGTTGTCGAGGACGCGCTCAAAGAGCGCATTCCGTCCACGGCAGCTCTCACGGAGTCGTGGGCACGCCGCCGCGCAACGGGCGGTTCGGCTGAGCATGCGTTCAACAACATCGTCGGCATCGAGCTCGGCGCGCCGAAGACCAACGAGGCCGCCGAGCTGTGGCGCCGCGCCACCACCGCCGTCGGTGTGGACCGCCGCGACAAGGTCTGGGATCACCCGGACTTCCTGCCAACGGCGGAGAACTTGGATAATCCGGCGGCCTTCATCGACACGCTTCTCGACGATGCGCCGGACGCCGATTTCGACGAGGAGATCGCCAAGCTCGAGGAGATGCTCGCCAATGAGCAGGGCCCGAGCGAGGATGAGCGCGGCAACGAGCAGGACGACGACTAGCGCGCGCCGAACCGCTGGTAGGCCTCAAGGTAGCCCTTTGCGCGCTCAGCTCGAGGGGCGCGGTCAGCCCACTGCCAAAACTCCGGCCCGTGGCCCGGAATGAAGGTGTGCACCAGCTCATGCACGACGACAGCGTCGACAACATAATCCGGCACATCGCGTAGACGGTCGCTGATCCGGATATCGCCCGTGGACACGGTGCACGATCCCCACTGGGTGTTGTGGTTGCTCGCCCACCGCACGGAGCCGATGCGCGCTTTGCCGTCGAGCACCTGCGCATTCAGCTTCTTGGCACGCGCGAGAAGTTCGTCGTCGGACACGGCATTCGAGGTAGTGCGCCGCTTCAGCTTCGCCAGAATCTCCTCGACGGCCTCGCGTTCCTCCTTCGCGCTGAAACGCGCGGGGATCCGCACTTCGATCCGCTCCCCCACGTGCCGTGCCTGCACGGTACGTTTCCTGCGCTCCGACCGGATCACATCCACGCCTTCGGGCGGCCACGCATCACTGCTCGATGTCGACTGAAGTAGACGTTTCATAGGTGCGTCGGCTCTCGTGCAGTGGAATAGTGAGGTGTCAGGGGGGAAAATCATGCGTTTAGATGATTCAACATTAGTCACGCTCGGCCACGGGGTGCACGTTCTCACACGAGGGGACACGGCTGTGCAATTCGGCCTCGACGCGACACGCAGCGGAATCGTGGACACGCGCGTCGCACCGGCGCTCGCCATGTCGCTGCGCAGCACGAAGTGGCCGCTGACAATCAAGCAATTGCAGGACCAGCTCGTGGGCGAGTGCAGCGTCGATTCCACAGCGGCACGTTCGCTTATCGACGACTTGTGTGCCTACAACATCCTCATCCCCTCAGCCCGGACCACAGTGGCGCTGCTGGGCACCACTCCCCTGGCTCAGGAGATCAGACGGGTGCTGGAGGCTTCTGGTGCGAGAGTGCGGATTCGGCTGGCGGGCGAGGACACCCGCAGCTTTCTGAACCGGATGGCCGGTGCACCGCTCATCGTGGTTGATGGCGGAGGCGAATACGTGAAGTGGAGCCGGCCCCTCAAAGAGCACCGCAATTGGGTCGTTCCGGTGTTGTCCTTCGATTCACGGGTGATCATCGGACCTGTTGCCCGTCACCCGAGTCATGCGTGCGGCATGTGCGCGCACATGCATGTCAGCGACCGCGACAACCAATTCCGTGCGGCCGCCGATCAGTTGGAGATCCAGCCGCGAACGATCGATCCGGTCATCGCGGCTGCCGGGGCAGCAGCAGCGGCACTGACCGTGCGCAGATTGGCCGGCATCCCGGACCCGCCAGGGATTGTGGGTGAGATGCCGAGCGCCGGGTGGGCAGCGGTGGTCGACCCGCTCGGCGCGCAGACGGTGTCGCTGCTGGACATGGAGCAGCACCCGCGGTGCCCGGTGTGTATCTCTGTCGGGAGTTAGCGGTAGTCCTCGAGGACGTCTAAGAGATCGTCGCCGTACTGCTCCAGTTTCGCGGGACCGATGCCGGAGATGTCCAGCAGCTCATTCTCGCTCGCGGGCATGGCTTCCACGACGGAGAGCAATGTCGCGTCGGTGAAGATCATGAACGGCGGGATCTGGGCCTCGCGTGCGGTATCGAGGCGCCACTGCTTGAGCGCCAAGAACGCTGATTCGTTGTAAGTCGGCTCGCAATCCTCGTGACGGCCCAAGCTCTTCTCCGCCGGGGTGCCCAGCTGGTTGCCGCACACACGGCAGCGTTTCGCGCGCTTGAGGCGCTCGGGGGACTGCTCGACGTCAAGCTGCGGGGCGATGCCGTCGAGGAACCGCGAACGCTCGCGGGACGCCCGACCGCCCTCCTGCCGGGCCAAGGACCACGACAAGTGCAGGTGCTCGCGAGCACGGGTAATGCCCACGTAGAACAGGCGGCGCTCCTCTTCGATCTGGGCGTCGCCGGCTTTGATGGCGTGCGAGATCGGCAGGGTCTTCTCCACCAGCCCGGCGAGGAAAACGGCGTCCCATTCCAGACCTTTGGCGGCGTGGAGGCTGGCCAGGGTCACGCCGTCCACAGCTGGCGGCTGCTTCGATTCCGCACGCTGTCGCAGGGAGGCCAGCACGCCCGGCAGAGAGGTAGCCTCGCCGGTACTGACAATGTCGCCAATGAGCTCTACCAGTGCATTGAGCGTCTGCCAGCGCTCGCGCTGACGTGCGCCCTCAGGTTCTGTCGCAGACAGCCCCAGCGGTGCGAAGGCGGCTTTCGCAACAACCACCGGGTCGTCCGGGAGATCAGTGCGGTTTACGGCAGAAACCAAGACATTGATCGCTTCGCGAATCTCGGGGCGGGTGAAAAATCCTTCGCCGCCGCGGACCTGGTAGACAATCCCGGCGTCGGAAAGCGCCTGCTCGAACACGGCCGATTGCGCATTGATGCGGTAGAGCACCGCGATCTCCCTGGCGGGCGTGCCGGACGCGATGAGCTTTTTGATCTCGGCGGCGATATCGCGCGCCTCCGACGGCTCATCCGGATAGGACGCGAACGTCGGCTCCGGGCCAGGCGCACGCATGCCCTCGAGCTCGAGGCGGGTGCCCGCTTCCCTGCCGGTGGCTTTCGAGATGACCGTGTTGGCGAGCTCGGTGACCTCCGGCGTGGAGCGATAGTCGCGCTGGAGCTTGACCACGGTGCCGTGCGGGTATGTGCGGGAGAAATTCAGCAGGTAGTCCGGGGTCGCACCAGTGAAGGAATAAATGGTCTGGTTCGCGTCGCCGACGACGGTGAGATCATCTCGCTGGCCCAGCCAGCCCTCGAGCACGCGCTGCTGGAGTGGCGTGACGTCCTGGTACTCGTCCACCACGAAGGTCTGGTACTGGTTGCGGAATTCCTCCGCCACCGCCGGCGCATTCTCGAGCGCTCCCGCGACATGCAAAAGCAGGTCGTCGAAATCGAGGCCCATGCCATCCGGGCTGGTCTTGGACTCCTCGTAGCGCTTGTACACCGCGGCGACCTTCTCCGCTGAGGTCGGCGGTTCGCGGTGGGTTTTCTCGATGGCCTGCGCATAGCTTTCTGGCGTGACCAGGGAGGCCTTCGCCCACTCAATCTCGCTGAGCACGTCGCGGACGAGTTCCTTGTCCGGCTCGAGCCCTACCGTGCGGGTGGCGCGTGCGACAAGTGGGAATTTGTTGTCGATGAGCGTCCACGGCAGATCGCCCGCCACCTGCGGCCAGAAATAGCGCAGCTGGCGCAACGCCGCGGCGTGGAAGGTGCGGGCCTGCACTCCCCCGATTCCCATCAAGCGCAGGCGGTCGCGCATCTCACCGGCGGCGCGGGAGGTGAACGTGACGGCGAGGACCTTCTGGGGAACGACGAAGCCCTGGTCGATCAGATGCGCGATGCGGTACGTGATGGTGCGGGTCTTTCCTGTGCCGGCACCCGCGAGAATGCACACCGGCCCACGGGGCGCGGTGGCGGCGACGCGCTGATCCTCATCGAGCTGACTGAGGTCGATCACGCTTTAATCATCCTCTTCCTCATGCCGAGCCTCGTCGAGATCGTCGGGACTTTCTGGCGCGTAACGGATGTACAGCAATTTATCGCCCGGCTCGACCGTCTCCGCCTCAGGCGAATCCAGGCGGTAGAGCTCGCCGGAGCGGACCACGCCGAGCACGATATCGGCGAGGTGGCGCGGGTTGGCACCCACCTCATCGTCAAGGATCGGGCGCTCAGACACGGTAAAGCCAGCATTGGGGCTCAGCAGGTCTTCCATCATCTCCACCACGGTCGGCGTGTTGGTGGCGATGCCGAGGAGGCGACCCGCGGTCTCCGAGGAGATGACCACGGAGTCCGCGCCGGACTGCTCCAGCAGGTGCTGGTTTTCGGCCTCACGGACAGAGGCGACAATATTCACGCCCGGGTTGATCTCGCGCACGGACAGGGTGACCAGCACGGCAGTATCGTCGGAGGACGGTGCGACCACCACAGAGCGGGCGCGGTTCACACCGGCGATCTTCAACACATCCGACTTGGTGGCGTTTCCGTGGACGCACACCAACCCGCGGTTCTCCGCATGCACGAGAGCTTCGTTATCGCCGTCGATGACGACGATATTGGAGGGCGACGCGCCGTCGGCAAGCAATGCCTCGACAGCGGACCGGCCCTTGGTGCCGTAACCGATGATGATGGTGTGGTTGCGCACGTTCTTCCTCCACCGTTGAAGTTGCAGCGTCTTGCGGGAATCCTCCGTGAGCACGGACAGCGTCGTGCCGACGAGCAGCATCAGGAACGCTACACGCAACGGAGTGATGATGAAGATGTTGACCAGCCTGGACGTTTGCGTCACCGGAGTGATGTCGCCGTAGCCGGTGGTGGACAGCGACACCGCCGAGTAATACACGGCATCGATGAATGTCAGCGGCTCAGAATAGGCATCCTTGTCCGTCCACACGATTCCGGCGACCAGGATCATCAGGATGATCGCGAAGATAAAGCGCCTGAAGATCAGCGTCCACGGAGTCGTCCGCGCCTCCTGCGGCAGGCGGATGACATTGATGAGCGCATGGTCGGGCAGCGCGGTGAGTTCTTCACCGCGCAATCGGCTGCGGAAGGAAATCCGCGGCTGAAACGAAAACGCCATATCACGACTCTAAACCGGCCGGGGCCGCGATTCGCAGCAAGCCCTCCAGCTCCCCACGTTCCGGCAGGTCACTGGGTGAGAAGTCCTCGCCGGTGCGGACGTAGAAGAATACTGCGCGAATGGGCTTGCCATCCGCGGCGATCCGGCGCCAGGCTTCGCGGTAGACCGCCAATTGGAGTTTCGCTGCGCGCATCTCCGCCGCCTGGGGCTTGTTGCCCGTCTTCCAGTCGACGATGGTCCACCCGCCGTCTTCGTCCTGGAAGACCGCGTCGATGCGACCGCGGACAGTCGAAGTGCCCAGGTCGATTTCAAAGGGGTGCTCGATGTGCGCGGGGGCGCGCGTGGCCCACTGACTGGCGGAGAAATTCTCCTTCAGGCGGACCAACGTGGAGGCATCGACGTCGGGCTCGAGGTTGCCGGGCAGTTCATCGTCGTCAAGCAGGGGGCGTGCCCCGTAGAAGCCTTCGATCCATTCGTGGAATGCTGTGCCGCGCTTAGCGTAGGCATTCGGCTTGAACGGCACGGGGCGGCGGGCGCGTCGGGCGAACTGCTCGGGGTCGGCGCGCAGAGCGACGATGTCGGACGCCGTGAGCGTCGCCGGCATGACCACGGGAACGGCGGGACGCTGGGCGGCTACGTGTTCTTCGATCAGCGCTTCGGTGTCGCGCTCCCACAGCGAGTAGAGCTCACCATCGGCCAGCTCGGGCAGCTGCTCGCGCGCGGCGCGGACCTGCATCGCGGCGGTGACACTCGCGGGGTCGGCGGCATAGTGCGGCCACGTGCCTTCGCGGGTGGCGGTGGGGGTCTCTTCCTCTGTGTCTCCGCCCTCCCACCAGTGGAGGACCTGTGTGGCGGGGGCATCGCCGGGCTGCATGAGCACCTCTTTGAGCGCGAGGAAGTGCGGGTACGGCTCGGCTTGCTTCGCGCGGTCCGGCACCGTCGCAGAACCGGTGACCATGAGGCGTTCAGCGGCGCGGGTGACAGCGACGTAGAACAGGCGGGCCGATTCTTCTTCGAGCTCTGCCTTCTTGGTCTTCCTGTACTCGTCGGTGAGTTTCTGGAATTCGCTACGGTCTTCGGCCGCGTCGAAGACGTCGTAGGCGTCATCGGGGACGTACTCGACGAAGGTGAGGAAAGTCTCGGTGGTCACGCTGTACGTCTGGGTGTCCGCGTGAACGACGGCGACGGTGTCCCACTCCAAGCCCTTTGCTTTGTGGGCGGTGAGGATCTGGACACGGTCATCGCTGGTGGTCACCGAACCTGGCTCGAGGCCGTCCTCGTGCTCGGCGGCAAGATCCAGGTACGACAAGAATCCTTCGAGGTCCGCACCCGGATAGGACGCGACCACCTCGGCGAATTTGTCCAGGTGGACCGTGCCGGTGTGGGACGGGCGCGCCAGAACTTCGATACGGATGCCGAAGATGGAAACGATGTCGTCGAAAAGGTCCGGCAGGCGCTTGCCCAGGCTGCGGGTGCGCAGGGCACGCAGCTTCGCCGCGAGAGCCTGGAGGCGCACCAGCCCTTCGGGCGAGTACCGCTCCGGCTCGCCCAGGTCGGCGACCGCATCGCCCAAACCCACGCTGCGCTCGTTTTCGCCGACTGCATTCTCCGCGTTCTCGACCAGTTCCTCTAGCTGTACGCGAAGCCGCTCACGCGGATCAGTGTCTGCGGGCAGCTCGTCCACGGCGCTCGTCCGGCGCTCGCCGGCGAGATTGGTGGCGCGGCTGGCCAGAGCCGAAATATCTTTCAGGCCCAGCCCGCACGCCGGGCCGGCCAGAATGCGCAGCGCCGCGGCCGAATCCTGTGGGTGGACCAGCATGCGGGCAACAGCGACGGTGTCCGCTACCTCCGGCACAGTGAGCAGACCGGCGGTGCCGACGATCTCATAAGGCACGCCGCGCTCTTCTAAGGCCTCCGCGATGGCCGCGGAGTGCTTGTTCTTGCGCACAAGCACCGCCGAGGAGACCGGTTTGCCCGCGTTCACACGGTCGTTGTAATCGGAAGCGAACATATCTGCGACCACGCCGATCTCCTCGTCCTCCGTGGCGTAGAAGCCCAGTTCCACACGGCCCGGCTGCGCGTCCGGCTTAGAGGTCAACGGCTCGACGGCCCGCTGTCCGCCCTCCGGGGTGCCCAGGACCGCGGCGGAGACATTATTCGCGGTGGCGAGCACTTCCGGCGGATTGCGCCACGACGTGGTCAGCTGCGCCTTCGGGGCAGGTGAACCATCCGGCAGCGGGAAATCGTCGACGAAGGCGGCCAGGTTCGCCGCCGTCGCCCCGCGCCAGCCATAGATCGCTTGCATCGGATCGCCCACCGCAGTGACGGTGAGCGGGTGCGCGTGCCGGGATACATCGTCGCGGTTCTCTCCGAAGAGGCTGCGCAACAGCACGCGCTGGGCGTGCGAGGTGTCCTGGTATTCATCGAGCATGACCACGCGGAAACGGTCACGCTGGGAGGCGCCCACCGCCGGGTGATCGGCCGCCATCTGCGCCGCCACGGACATCTGCTCGTTGAAGGTGACCACGCCGCGCTCCCGCAGCTCGCGGCCAAGCTCAAGCGCCATATCGGCATACGCGCGGCGCAGCTTCTGCCGGTCCACCCACTTCTGCACCGTCTGGTTGTATGCCTCCCCTTGGCGTTTACCGCGGGGCAGGCCCGCGAGGTTGGCCACGAAGGCATCGGATTCCTCCGCGATGCGCTCGTGCGGGAAGAGCTCATTGCCCATATTGGTGACCAGCCGCAGCAGCGTCTCCACGACAGTGTCCATGGCGGGGTTCTCCCCCACCCCGGAGAGCAATTCGCCGCCGTGGTTGCTCACTACCTCCCACGCGATGGAGTGAAGCTCCGCGTCGGTGATCAGGCGCGCATCGGGCTCGACGGGAACGAGCAGGCCGTACTCACGGATCAGGTTGCCGGCGTACGAGTCATAGGTGGACACCGTCGGCGCAATGGCTGTGAGCGATTCCGCGAGTTTCCCGGTCGGGTCGAGGCGGCGCACTAGCTGTTCGTCGGCGGCGAGCTTCTCCAGGCGCGTGCGGATGCGTTTGCCCAACTCCTGCGCCGCCTTGCGTGTGAATGTCAGGCCGAGAACCTCCTCGGGGCGGACATAACCGTTGGCCACGAGCCACACCACGCGCGAGGCCATGGTCTCGGTCTTGCCGGCACCGGCACCGGCGACGACGAGCAGCGGGCCCGGTTCCGCGCCGATGACGGCGGCCTGCTGGTCGGTGGGCATGAATTTCTCGCCTATGTAGCGCCACAGCGTTGTGGGCGGGACGACAGTGCTAGCCACGGGTGGTCACCTCTCCTTCGGGCTGGGCCGGGCAGATCGATTTCAGTTGGCAGAACGAGCAGTGGTCGCCGGTGACAGCACGCAGGGTGGGGCCCGTCATTTCGTCAACAAGCGGGCGGATCAGTTCCGCGAATTCGTCCAGCTGCTCGGCATCCTTCGGCGCCTGCGTGCGCACGGTGGGCTTCTTCGCTTTCGACGCAGGGAAGAACAGAGTTCCGCCGCCGACGTCCAACGGTTTTTCGCCCGCGCTGGCGGTGACCACTGCGCCATCGCGCCACACACCGCGGCTCAGCGCGAGCTGATAGCTGAGCAGCTGCGGGTGCTCGTCGACCTTCTTCTGCGCCGTCGCATTCTTCCCGGTCTTCAGGTCTACGACCTGCACTGGGCCGTCACCGTCCGCGTCGCCCTCGCGCTCCAGCCGGTCAATGCGCCCGCCGATAGCCAGACCCGGAGCGACCTCCACATGGACCGGAACCTCCACGCCGAGCTGGGAGAATGTCCCGCGAGTGGAGTCGATCCACTGCCCGCATCGCTCGAGCACCGCAGTGAATTCAGCCAGGTCGTTGGCTTCCTTCCACGGCGGGACGCTGAAGAGTGCACGATAGGCGGCGATCGTGTCGGCGCGGGCGAGATCTGGGTCCACACCGTTTCCGAGCGCCTCGAAGAAATAGTGGATGAGCGTGCCGCGCGTCATCGCATCGTTGACAGCGGGCGCGATCTCGCGTTCCAGCACGCCGCGCATCGGGCATTCCAACAGCCCCTCAATGCGCGAGGGCGACAGCCGCTTCGGGGGCGGCAAGGGCTCGCTTATCGACGCCTCCGTTGTCCCCCACCACTGCCCCGGGTCCGCCGCAGCGATACCGGCCTCCGCCAACCGCGCCAGCTGACGTGCCGCCTGCAAGCGCGTTTGTTCGCTGGATGCCTCGTCGGTGAGCGCACGACGTAGTTCCGCCACGATGTCTTCGACCGCCAGCACCCGAACTGCGTCGGCCTCGGCGCGCACCTCACTGCCGACGGTATCGAAGAGCGCTGGCACCTCTACACCCTCCGCGGCGACGCGCTCCTGCGCAGTGATGGGCGCCGCAGCGATCTCTTGCGGGACAATCCCGAATTCCGCGACGAATTCGGCGATGAAGCGCGAAGGTTCCACCACCTCATCGCCGTCTTCCGAGTGCACCGCGGTGACCACGATCCGGTCGGTCGCGCGACTGACCGCGAGGTGGAACAGATGGCGCTCCTCTTTCAGACGATCAGCGATGTGGGAGACCGGCGTGGCTGGGTCGATCCCTTCGTCCACTAGGTCCACCAGATCCTCCTGGCGCATGAGCGTGCCAGTCTCACTGAGCGTGGGCCATGACAATTCCTGGACCCCGGAGACGATCACGCGCTTGAATTCGCGCCCCGCCGCACCGTGCGCGGTGAGCAGCGGCACGGCATCCGGGGTGGCGGTGCGCCGGTCGCGCACGCCAGTGGGCAATTCCTGCTCCTCGATGTGCGCGATAAAAGACTCCACGGTGGCACTCGGGCGCCGCTCCGTGAAATCGCCCGCAGCGTCAAACAACGCCATCATCGCGTCCAAGTCGCGGTCCGCCTGCGAGCCTGCGGCGCCGCCGCGCAGCGCGATCGCCATGAGGCTGTCCGCCAGTTTCGTCGCCGACCAGATCGCCCACAGCACGTCCTCGACACTGCCGCCCTCTCCTAGTGCCGTGCGCCCGGCCTCGAGCACGCTGCGGATGCGGTTCAGAATCGCAAGCTCCCGGTCCGTGAGCACCGAGCCGAAATCGGGAAGCTCTTCGTCCAATGCGAGCAATTCAGACAGCGTCACTTCAGCGCGGGTGTCCGGCTTCCACCTGCGCAGCCCACGCAGCAGACGGCGCAGCGTGACCGGGTCTGTGCCGCCGACGGGCCCGAGCAGCAGATCACGCCATTGGGCCATGCTCAACGGTTCGGTCAGCGCTTTTAGCCCCAGCAGCATCGCAGCGACGATGCGCTGTTCCGCCAGCACCACATCAGTCGGGTTCACCGCCACAGGAACACCGGCTTGCAGCAGCGCCCGGCGCAGCGACTCGATCATCCCCACCGAGCGCACCACCACGGATATATCGCGCCAGGCCACCCCCTCTTCGAGGTGCCAACGCCTAAGGCGATCCACCACCGCAGCGTGGTTGACAGCAGTACTCGGTGCGATCACCGCTTCTGCTGCCGGATGGCGCTTTGTCGCGCCCAGATCGATCACTTCTGCGCCGTCCAAGTCCCGGAAGAACAGCGGGGACGCGCCGCGGAAACGGAAGACCGATTGCTCCTCATCGCCGCCGATGACAGTGAGCTCTGCCTCCTGAGCGAGCTGGCGTACCAGTTGAGCCGAAGCCGGATCGAGGTGCTGAGCGTCGTCGACGATGACGGTGTGCCATGTGCGCGGTAGCGGCGCACGCACGGCGGAGGCGACTAGTTCCGATGCCGAATAGCTGCGCGCGCCGTAGAGAGCCATGACGTCCTGGTACTCAGCGAGAAAATCGCCCGCCGCCGACCAGACCGGAATCCCGTGGCGCTGCCCCAAATCGCGCAGGTCGCCCGGCGTGAGCGTGCGCTCAACGGCGCGGAGCAAGAAATCGCGCAATTGGCGGGCGAAACCGACCATCGGCAGCGCGGGGCGCAGTTCCGCCGGCCATGTTCCTCCACCGTCGGCAGCATGGCCCTGCAGCAGCTCCCGGATGGCGAAGTCTTGCTCCGCGCCCGAGATCAAACGGATCGGCTCCGCCTCCGCACTGTGATCCTCATCGCCCAGCCGCACGAGCGCGAAGGCCAGCGAGTGAATGGAGCGCACAATCGGTTCATCGGCAACGAAACCGGAGGCCGCGAGCCGGTCCGACAACTCCGCGCGCACCCGCGCACCGGACTCCTTGGAGGCGGTGAGAAATACCACGCCAGCTGGGTCAGCCCCGCCGCGGATTTTCGCCACCGCAGTGTCGATGAGGAAACTGGTCACGCCCGCACCGGCCGCACCAGTCACCTTGAACGCCCCGCGGGAGGGAAGCTCCACTGGCCACTCGCGCTGGTGAACAGTCCGTTCCCGGCCCACCAAATAGGCCTGCGGGTGCGGCGGGAGATTCAGGCCTGCGTTGTGGGCGTTGTTCGGCTGCGTCATGCCCTACAGTGTGGCATCCGCCCCGGACACGAGCAGCCCCCGAACACGCTCAATCTTCGAACTCATGTTCGACGATCCGCCGAATTCCCTGTTCAGAATCTCTCGATAATCAAGTGCGCGCTCACACATGAATATCAAGTCGGGCACATGGGACCACCTGCTCAGCACGGCATCGTCGACGGCGTCGGCCAAGAGGCCGTCGATAAGCGTCAGCGCTGCGCTGTAACCGTGAGGCCGCGCGCTGTCGGCGGGGACGAAATCGGTGAGCGCGGGCGGCAGTGAACCGGAAAAGAGGCAGCACGCGAGGAAATCGGTGTGTACGACCTGCAATTTCTTGCCTTGCGGAAGGTGCCCCTTCCACGCGGCGCGGTCGGCGCGCGCCCACACGTCGTTGCGCTCGAGCTTGGGGGCGGGGAAATAGGACACGGCGTCGTCGAACCGAAGGGCCGCGGAAATCGCCTCGTCAACGCGATGCCCCGGCTCGCCCTCGACGTAATCGGTGGCGTGGAAACCCGCGACCGTGAAGCGGCCGTCAGTGGAGCGGACCGGGCGGGCGACGCGGACGCCGGGGACCGTGACTTTCTCCCGCACCTTCGACGACCACGCGGCATGCGTCGGCGCTTCGGAAATGACAATGCGACCGAAACGCACTCCGTTGCCCCACTCCGGGCCAAGCGGGAGCGGTTGCGACTCATCGACTTGGAACGACGTTAGAACATGCCCCGGAATCGCCATCGAAACGCCTCTCCCCCTATACCGTCGCCGGACGCGGGTACGGCCACGGGTTGGCGCGGCAAGTGTCGTCGTTATCCGGGTAGACCTCTTCCGGTGCGAGCTGGAACAGATCCTTATTGTTCAAGCTCAGCGTCTGCTGCATCATCACCGGGGCGAGCTTGCCATCCTCGCCGCAAGGCTCGTGCTCCGCGTAGCCCAGCGCGTGCCCCACTTCGTGGTTGATCAAGTACTGGCGATACATGCCCAAATCGCCGTTATACGGCGCGGCACCACGGACCCAACGCGACTCGTTGATGATCACCCGGTCACCGTCTGCTTCCGTGTAAATACGGCAGGACGTCTCGAGCCCGAGGTCATTTCCGCAGGTCTCACGGGTCGTGCCCACGGAGGTCAGTTGGATGCGCAGGTCCGGATCATCGGACGAGGAGACATGCTCGAAACGGAATCGCGGGTCGTTCGTCCAACCGCGTGGATCCGACAAAGTGGCGTCCACCATCGCAGCGAAAGAATCGTCGCCGCCGAAGGTGGTGGTGTCAATGCCGTCTTCCACCTCGGTGGAAAAACGCACGACCTTCTCCTCGCCCTTCCCGTGATTCATGCCGAGCGAGCCAACGGGCCGGTACGTACCCTTGCCCTGTTCGGTGAACGGGCCGCCGGGCGGAAGCTCCGTCATCGCGACCTGGCCTTCCGGCATGTCCGGCACCGTCACGCGCGGCTCGTCGGTGGTGTCCTCAATCCCCTCCGTCCCGCGCGAGGTCGTCCCGACAGTCTCCCCCGCAGGAGTGTTGACGATGCTCCGGATCACCAGCGCAGTCACCACCACCAGTACCGGGATGGCATAAGCGCGCCAACCGTAAGCATCGGCGAATCGCGCGAACGCGGATTTCTCCGCCCCGCTGTGGCCAGCGGCGGGTTCGTAAGCGCCGTCCATGCGGCCGTCGGGGTGGTAGGTCATACGTTCAATCTATCGTGCATTTAGCCGGAAAAGCCGACAGCACGCGGGGTGGAGTTGCCCAATTCGACATACAGGATGCGCTCGGTACGCACGACGTACTTCATACCGCGCTCGTCGTCGAAGGAGACAGTCGGAGCGCCGGACTCGATCGCCTGCGTAACTTCGCCGAGGATCTCATCCTGCCCCTCCGGGGAGGAAATGGAGAGTTCGCGGTGGGAGTCAGCCAGTCCGATCTTGATTTCCATGCTGTTTTTCGTCCTTTACTTTTCGCTCTATTCTTCGTGCCGTCGCCGGCGATGGTCATATTGTAACGAGGGGCAGTTAAGATGTTCACGTGCCCGATCGTTCTGTACAGCAGCCCCAGCAGCCGCCGACGTTCGCCGAGCTCGGCGTCGCCGCGGAGATCGTCGGGGCGCTCGCAGACAACGGGATCGAGCGGGTCTTTTCCATCCAAGAGCTCACCCTCCCCATCGCGTTGACCGGCCGGGATTTGATCGGCCAGGCCCGCACGGGCATGGGCAAGACTTTCGCTTTCGGCGTCCCGTTGCTGGACCGTGTCTTCGACGATGCCGCTATCGAGGAGCTCGACGGCACCCCGCGCGCACTCGTGGTCACGCCCACGCGCGAGCTCGCCGTTCAGGTGGGCGAGGACCTCACGCTCGCAGCGAAAAACACGCCCATTCGCTTATCGACGATCTATGGCGGCCGCCCCTACGACGAGCAACTCGCCGCCCTCAATGACGGTGTCGACGTGATCGTCGGCACGCCCGGCCGCCTCCTAGATCTTCACCATCACGGCGATCTGAACTTAAGCCACGTAGCGATTCTGGTTCTCGATGAAGCCGACGAGATGCTCGACCTGGGCTTCCTCCCCGACATCCAAAAACTGTGGGCTGCGCTGCACCAGCCGCTGCAGACGATGCTCTTCTCCGCCACTATGCCGGGGCAGATCCTCACCCTGGCACGGTCGATGATGAATAAGCCGCTGCACATCCGCGCTGAGGCCACCGAGTCCTCCCAGGTGCACGACACCACCAAGCAGGTCGTATTCTGCTCCCACAAGATGGACAAACCCGAGGTCACCGCCCGCATTCTGCAGGCCGACGGCCGCGGCAAGACCATCATTTTCACCCGCACGAAGCGCACCGCCGCCGATGTCGCCGAAGATCTGGCCGGCCGCGGTTTCCCCGTCGGCTCCGTTCACGGTGACTTGGGCCAGGAAGCCCGCGAGCGCTCCCTCGAGGCTTTCCGCAACGGCACGGTGGAGATCCTCGTAGCCACCGATGTCGCCGCCCGCGGCATCGACGTCGACGATGTCACCCACGTGATCAACTACCAGACTCCTGACGACCCGATGACCTACGTGCACCGCATCGGCCGCACCGGCCGCGCTGGCCGCACCGGCACCGCCGTCACCCTCGTCGGCTTCGATGAGGGCGCGAAGTGGAAGCTCATCAACGACGAGCTCTCGCTAGACACGCCTGAACCCCCGACGTGGTTCTCCACCTCCCCGGAGCTGCGCGACGCCCTCGATATTCCCGAGGACGCCCGCTCCAACGTCGGCCCGGCCCGCCCCGTTCACGGCGTGCGCAAAAAGCGCGGCGATTCCCGTCCCGACCGGAACCGATCCCGATCCCGATCTAAAAGGAGGCGACGGTGAGCAACGCTCCGCTACGCCGCACCCGCGGCGACCTCATCGCCACTGGCGTCATCACCGCCGTGTCTGTTCTTGCCCTGCTCATCGCGTTTTTCACCGCGCCGATCCGCAAGGACGAGCTCACCCCCGCCGCTGAGGAGATTCCCAACGGCGGGATACTCGCCATCGCCCCGCATGATCTTTCCGAGGGCCCTACCTTGCACGACGACGCCCCCAACCCGCGCCCTGTCACCGTCGCCGGCATGATCGCCACCTACGACAAAGACAGCGGCACCATCACCGCTTCCACCCCGGACGGCGAGGAGAAGTGGAGCTACACCCGCGGCCCCGAACTGTGCGGCATGGCCTCAGCATGGGATGAAGTCGTGGCTGTCTACCGCACCAATATCGGCTGCGGCGATGTGGTGGCCATCAAAGCCACGACAGGCCAGTACTCCCACACCCGCTCCGCGGTCGCACCCGAGCAGGTCGCCATGATCTCCTCGAACGACCGCGTCGGCTATGCCGCCCCGTCGCGCTCCGAGATCTGGCGCAACGACCTTGTCCGCACCGTTGAATACGGCGAAGTCGAGGCCCCACAGGAGCCGGACTTCCAGCCCAACGAGGGCTGCACCCTCACCTCCGCTCTGACCCGCACCGAATTCTTCGCCGTCACCGAGAAGTGCGAGGACGGTTCCTGGCTGCGCATGCAAAAGGCCACCCCGGAGGACTCCCGCAAACCGGAGCTTCACGAGTCCGTCGAGATCGCCGACAACGCCTACCTCGTCGCGGTGGGCCAAGAAGCCGCCGCCGTCTACGACCCGGGATCCTCGAAGGTCACGTCCTATAAACAGGACGGCACCCAACTGGCCAGCTCCCAGGTGCCCCAGTCTGACCTGCTCAGCGACTCACCGATCGGGATTGCCACCGTCCAAGTCGCCGATCTGCCGCACCACATGAGCTACTTCGACGGCCAGAATCTCATGCTTCTCGACCCCGAAACCCTCGAAGTCACCACCATCTTCTCCGACGCTCTCGGCACCGGCTTCGGCGCCGGCGACCGCCTCGTCTACCCCACCGCCGAAGGCATCGCCGTTGCCAATTGGGATACCCAATCCGTCGACCACGTCATCCCCGTCGACCGCCACGGCTACACCGGCCCGGTCTCCATCGCCTCCGCCGGCGCCACCGTCGTTGAAAAGCGCGGCACTGAGATCGCGGTCCTCGATCTCGTGCAGTAGCTGCCCCCCGCGCTCCGCTCAGCGCGCCGGGCGCACCGCGAGCCCCCTCGCGCCACCGCCGGGAGCAAGGAGCCCTCGCGCAACCGACGGTGAATCTGTTTACATACTCCCCTTACTGTCAGGGTGGTTGTGAACAACTTACCGAGGAGGTTTTGTTCATGA
>ERZ1031273.243-NODE-243-length-25971-cov-7.487730_pt1 | contig 25971 bp, 29 predicted proteins | sample MGYA00516575_ERZ1031273 | MGnify/ENA primary metagenome ERZ1031273 (study PRJEB33718, sample SAMN03159816) | human skin metagenome | collected 2014-02-25 | study: EMG produced TPA metagenomics assembly of the PRJNA266117 data set (Human skin bacterial metagenome... | reverse complement strand
ATCTACACGTAAGGAGTCGTCGGCAGCGTCAGATGTGTATAAGAGACAGAAGCAGCACGGCGCAGCAGCTCGGCACCGTGGGACAGGTCGTTGGCCATCTCGGCGGCGGACTGGCCGGCCGCGGACTTCTTGGTCACGGCGTTGCGCCAGGTGGCCATCGGATCGGACCAAGCCTCGACGCGGAAGGTCCACAGGCCGGTCGTGTCAGGAGTGATCACGGCGTGGCAGTAGTCGGGGCGGTCGGCTTCCGGGGTCATGGGCACGGAATATTCGTGTCCCTCCGGGTCCGTCACGACGACAGTGGCAGCGATCGCATCGTGCCCCTCGCGCCACACCAGCGCGGAAATAGGTACGACCTCGCCGACGACAGCCTTGGTAGGCAGGGCGCCGTCGGCAGTGCGGGGTCGGACGTCGTCGATTCCAAGTCGGCCGATCACTGGGCTCACGTCGATTCACCTCGTCCAATTGACGTTGCAGGGGGCTTAAAGGGTGCACGGGCACGCCTTCTGACTCCCAGAGTAGCGAAGTGGCCATGTCAGTCGGCCGTCGTGAAGCAAAATGCGTCACAATGGAAAGCGTGACTGACCGAACTGCTGAAATTGAACCGACTAACCCCGATTTGCTGCTGGACTTCCGCGGCGTGGAGTTCCGCCGCGGCGGGAACACGCTGGTGGGGCCGATCGACTGGCAGGTGGAGCTGGATGAGCGGTGGGTCGTGATCGGCCCGAACGGCGCCGGCAAGACGTCGCTGATCCGTATGGCCGCGGCGCAGGAATTCCCGTCCGCCGGCACGGCGTTCGTGCTGGGTGAGCAGATCGGCAAGACCGACATGCGCGATCTGCGCGCGGTGATAGGTATGACCACCTCGGAGCTAGCTACCCGCGTGCCGGTCGACGAGCGCGTTGAAGATTTGGTGCTCTCGGGTGGCTACGCGGTCGTGGGCCGCTGGCGCGAGGAATACGAGGAGCAGGACTACGAGCAGGTGCACGACGCGCTCGACCAGGTCGGCGGATTCCACCTGCTGGGCCGCCGCTGGGGCACGCTGTCGGACGGCGAGAAGAAGCGCGTGCTCATCGCCCGCGCGATCATGGTGAACCCGGAGCTGCTCATCATGGACGAGCCCGGCGCGGGACTCGACCTCGGCGGCCGTGAGGATCTCGTCGCGTACTTGGGTGATCTGGCTCTCGACCCGGATGCGCCGGCGATCGTGATGATCACGCACCACGTCGAGGAGATCCCGTTCGGCTTCACCCACGCGCTGCTGCTCGACGAAGGCGATGTCGTCGCCCAAGGCCTCATCGACGACGTGCTCACCAGTGAGAACCTCACCAAGGCGTACCACCAGCCGATCAAGCTCACGAAGGAAGACGACCGCTTCTTCGCGCGGAGGGAGCGGCGGGGTGGGGCGCACCGTCGATAAGCGGAGGTGAAACTGTGCCCACGCGCGACGAAGAGGACATGCTGGGGATCAATTACGGGCGCCTCGCGGCGACCGTGATCCTCGTGCGCGATGGCGCTCACGGCCTCGAGGTGTGGATGCAGGAGCGCGTGCTCACGATGCGCAATTACCCGGGGATGACCGTGTTCCCGGGCGGCGGCGTGGACATCCGCGATTTTCCGCCCACGAGGGAGGACGCGAAAGAGCTGTGGTCGGGCCGTTCCGCGTCGGATCTCGCGAAGCAGCTCGACGTCAAGCCGCGCCAGGCGCACGCGCTCATGTTCGCCGCCGTGCGCGAGCTCTTCGAGGAAACAGGCACGCTTTTGCTTGTCGACGACACCGGTGCCCTTTTAAGCGACGCCCGCCCCTTCCACCGCGAGCGCAAGCGGCTGGAAAGCCACGAGCTGTCTCTCACGGAGCTGCTGGAAGAAACCGGTCTGGATGTCGATGCGACCCTGCTCAAGCCGTCCGGCCGCTGGGTGGGCAAGTCGGAGAAAGGCCAGTGGTTCGACACCTTCTCGTTCGTTGCGGAGCTGCCCGCCGGACAAGCACCCGACGTGACCACCGGCGAGGCCAGTGACGCGAACTGGTTCCCGCCGAGCTTGCTTATCGACGGCTGGCGCCAAGGCCTCGTCCGCTTCGCCCCCTCCACGTGGGCGCAGGTGTACGACATGGCTGAATTCGCCTCTGTCGCCGAGGTCATGTCGCATGTGAAGGGTGTAGAGATCGAAGCCATCGTCGGCGACCCAGTGGAGATCGAGCGCTATTCCGAACTTTTCGACCGCCAGCCCGTCAACCGCATGGGAAAGAAATTTGAGCTTTAGTCCCGCAGAAATCCGGTTTCTGTCTGCCCACCGCGACGACATCGCCCGCGTCGCAGCCTCCGGTGAGGTGGCGCTGACCAAGAAATCCGCCATCGCCGACCGGTCTTTGCTGTCCAAGCTTTTCGATGACAACGCCCGCGCCGTGATGGAGCTCCTCCAGGCGCGGCAAACGCTCGTCCCCAAGCTTGCGGGACCTGCCGCGGACTGGATGGCCGACAGCGATTCAGCCCAGCAGGCCACCCCATTCGCAGTGTCGCAGGTGCGCGCGGAGCGCATCGCCGCGGCAGGCGCGTCGCTGGTGCACGACGTGACGTGCTCGATCGGAACGGAGGCGCCCGCTGTGACTGCGGCGGGCATGGACTGGCTCGGCACGGACCTCGATTATTCGCGGCTGCTCATGGCCCGTGAGAACGTAGGCGGCGGTGGTGCCGCTGGGCGCGCGTGGGTCGCGCAGGCGGATGCCCTGGCACCCGTGACGACACCGGCGAGCAGCCCCGGGCCCCGAATCCGCGCGTGCTCAGGAACAGGGTCGCGGCCGGGGCGTGTGATCGTGGCCGACCCTGCGCGCCGGGCGGACGGGCGGCGCATCACCGACCCGGCAAAGCTCATCCCGCCGCTGCCGGACCTCATCGCGGCGTACCCCGGTGCGGCCATGGCCATCAAATGCGCCCCGGGGATCGACTACTCGGACTGGCACGGCCTGGTCAGCGTGGTCAGCGTGAACGGGGGAGTCAAAGAGGCGTGCCTGTACACACCTGATCTCGCGGATCCAGGGCACACGCGCGAAGCAGTGGTCATCCGGGAGAGCTTCACGGAGAGGGTGGAGGACTGTGGGGATGGGGTGGACGTCGATAAGCCGAAAAGCTTCATCATTGAGCCGGATGGTGCGGTGATCCGCGCGGGGCTCGTCCAGCAGTGGGCCGCGCGGCACGAGCTTACGATGCTGGACCCGCACATCGCGTTCCTCACGGGCGAGCGGGTGCCGGACGGGTATTCCGGATTTCCATTCATCGAGGCGGTGCCGCTGAAGAAGCTGCGGCCCGCGCTACAAACGCACGGCGCGGGCTCGCTGGAGATCCTCGTGCGCGGTGTCGACATCGACCCCGACCAGCTGCGAGGCAAGCTGAAACTCAAAGGCGACCGGCCGATGGCGGTGGCGATCGCGCGCATCGGCGACCACGCGACAGCGTTCATTTGCGGCGCGCGCGTGCGCTAGGCTCGTGTGAGCGAAACTGACAGATGGAAGGTGAAAATTCATGCCCACCATTGCTGTGCTGGTGAAGAACGTGCCGGACACGTGGTCGACGAAGTCGCTCGAGGCGGATAACACGCTCGACCGTGCAAGTGCCGACAACGTGATCGACGAGATCAACGAGTACGCCGTCGAGGCGGCGCTGCGTCTGCGCGATGCGGGCGATTACCGCGTCGTCGCCGTCACGATGGGGCCCGAGGGGTGTGAGGAAGCGCTGCGCAAGGCCCTTGCGATGGGTGCGGACGACGCGATTTCGCTTATCGACGACACCCTCGCCGGCTCCGACGCCATCTCCACCGCGTGGGCCCTGCACAATGTCTTGAACACCATCGACGATCTTGCGCTGGTGGTGGCCGGCAACCAGTCCTCCGACGGCGGAACTGGCGCGGTCGCCGGGCTGTTGGCGGAGTACCGCCAGGTTCCGGCTGTGACGCAGGCGCACAACCTGCGCATCGAAGGCGGCGAGATCCTGGCCACGCGCGAAGACGAGCGAGGCACGTGGGAGCTCGCGGCACCCTTGCCTGCCGTTGTCGCTGTGACCGAGCAGTCCGATAAGCCGCGCTTCCCGAATTTCAAGGGCATGAAGGCCGCCAAGAAGCACGAGATCACGCGTTTGACCATCGCTGATATCGGCGTCGATGCCGGCCAGGTCGGCCTGGGCAATTCCGCGACGAATGTGACCCACGCGACCGAGGTGCCGCCGCGCACCGCCGGCGAGCTGCTCGAAGGCCCGGCTGACGACATCGCAGCGCAGGTCGTCGAGCAACTGTCCGCCCGCAACCTTCTCAATAACTAAGGAGCCGATCCGACATGCACGTTTATGTACTGGCAGAACACACCGGCTCTGAGCTGAGCCCGATCACCGGTGAGCTGATCACTGCGGCGCGGGGACTGGGGGTGGTCTCGGCGGTGGTCGTCGGTGCGCCTGGCGATGCGGAAGCGCTCGCACCATCGCTGGCGGCGTTGGGTGCCGCCCAGGTGATCGACGCGTCCGCTGAGGACTACAGCGAGCGTTTGATTCTTCCCGAGGTCGACGCACTGCAGGCGCTCGGCGCGGCGAACCCGGCTCCGATCGTCATCGCCGCGACCGTGACAGGCAACGAGATCGCCGGCCGCCTCGCTGCGCGCCTCGGCTCCGGCGTTCTGACGAATGTCGTGGGCATCGAGGACAACCGCGCCGCCCACCACGAGATCTTCGGCGGTAGCTACACCACCACTGCGATCGCGGGTGGCGAGTGCCCGATCTACACTCTGCGCCCCGGCTCCGTGAAAGCCGAGCCGCAGGAAGCTGCCGGCGAGCTCGCGCCGATGCCTTTGCCGGCCGCGACCGAGCGTGACGTGCGCGTTTCTTCGTTCACGCCGAAGGTGCGCGCTGACCGTCCCGAGCTGACTCAGGCAGCCACCGTCGTGTCCGGCGGCCGCGGTGTCGGTTCGGAAGACGGCTACAAGGAGTACGTCGAAGCTCTTGCCGACGTCCTGGACGCCGCCACCGGCTCCACCCGCGACATCGTCGACCTGGGGTGGGCCTCACCTGAGACCCAGGTCGGTCAGACCGGCGCGACCGTGTCTCCGGACCTGTATATTGCGCTCGGTATCTCCGGCGCGATCCAACACACCTCGGGTATGCAGACCTCCGGAACTATCGTGGCCGTCAACCAGGACCGCGACGAGCCGATCTTCTCCATCGCCGACATCGGTGTTGTCGCTGACATCGAAGAATTCGTGCCCGAGCTGATCAAGGCGCTCAAGAACCGGTGACGGTAAGCGCGCCCCGCTATTTCGACCACGCGGCGACCACCCCGATGCGGCAGGTCGCCGTCGACACGTGGGCCGAGCATGCGCACCTGCTCAACCCCGGCGGGCAATACGCGTCTGGGCGCGCCGCCAACGCAGTGCTAGCTCAGGCGCGCGAGACCGTCGCGGAGATCCTCGGGGCTGATCCCGTCGAGGTGATCTTCATGGCCTCCGGCACGGAGGCGGACAATGTGGCCCTCCGGGGTTTCGCGGGTGACCCGGGCGCTCGCGTCATCTCGACGCCGATCGAGCACCCCGCCGTCCGCGAGACCGTCGCGGATGTAGAAAAGCGCGGGGCGGACGTGCAGATGCTGCCCGTTGGGGAGGACGGGATCGTGGTTCCCACGGACGTGCTCGACGATCCGGCGGATGTCGCGACGTGCATGTGGGCCAATAATGAGACGGGCGCGATCCAGCCGATCGAAGAGATCATCGCAAGGGCACATGCCGCGGGCACGCCTGTCCACGTGGATGCGGTCCAGGTCGTCGGGCACCTGCCGGTCGATTTCCACGCGCTTGGCGCGACAACACTCGCGGCCTCCGCCCACAAATTCGGCGGGCCACGCGGGGCGGGAATCCTGCTGGCGAAGCGTTCGCCGGCACCGGCGCCCGTGCTGACGGGCGGGGGACAGCAGCGCGGGATCCGGCCGGGAACGGTCGATGTCGCGACGGCTGCAGCGACGGCGGCCGCGCTGAAAGAAGCCGCCGGCGAAATGGACACAGAAGCCGCGCGCCTGGAGAAGCTTCGCGACGACCTCGTCGCCGGCATCCTCTCCACCATTCCCGACGCGCGCGCGACGGTGCTCGGCCGTGATGGTGTGCAGGTGCTTCCGGGGCACGCGCACCTGATCTTCCCGGGAGCGAACGGCGACGCGATGATCATGCTGCTGGACAGCCAGGGTATCGAGGCATCGACGGGCTCGGCGTGCAATAACGGGGTCAACCAGCGCAGCCACGTTCTCGAAGCGATGGGACTGCCGGACGACCACGCAGACGGCGCGCTGCGGTTCACACTCGGGAGGACGACGACGGAAGAGGATGTGCAGTATCTCCTCGAAAGGCTGCCGGAGGTGATCGGGAAGGCACGGGACGTCGCAAAGCTGTGAATTGTGTGTCGCGTGTGGTTTGTGTGATGAATGTGAGTTAAGGTGCGTGCCATGACTCGTTCTTTGCGTCCTGCAGCCCTCATCGCATCCGCGGCCATTGCCTTCGGCAGCATCATGGCCGCTGGTTCCGTCAACGCCGATAGCCGTGCCGACTGGGTCAACGGCATCGACGTTTCCCACCACCAAGACACCGGCAGCAACGCCATTGAATGGAATTCGGTGCGCGGCGACAACCACCGCTTCGCCATCATCAAAGCCACCGAAGGCACCGACTACACCGACGACGCCTACGCGAAATTCGCACAGGGCGCTCTCGATGCGGGCATGACCGTCGGCGCGTACCACTACGCGCGCCCGGCCAACGACCCTGTGGCGCAGGCCGATAACTTCGCCAATGTGCTCAACACCGGCCCGGCGACGACCTTGCCGCCGGTGCTCGACCTCGAGGTCGACGAAGGACTGAGCCCCGAGCAGCTGCGCGAATGGACGCGCACGTTCCTCACCGAAGTCGAAAATAAGACGGGCCGCCGCCCGATGATGTACACCTACCGCTATTTCTGGCTCGAGCAGATGGGCAACACCGACGAGTTCGCGGACTACCCGCTGTGGCTCGCTGCGTACCAGAACAAGGCGCCGGGCCCGGTCGGCGGTTGGGACAAGGTCGATATCTGGCAGCGTTCGGAATCGGGACGCGTCGCGGGAATTAACACGCCTGTCGACTTGAACCTTTTCAACGGTAACCAGGGCCAGTGGGTGCGGTTTGTCGCCGGCGACTACAACGCCACCGGCGGTCTGCTCGAGCAACTGCAGGACAAGGACATCGACAGCGGCATCGCTGATTCCCTCGCCGTCCTCGAGCAGTCCAACTCGGCGCTCGCCGCGGCGATCCTCGGCCTGGCATCTGGTGCACTCTCGCCGCAGCACGTTGAGGGCGCGGCACAGACCTTCGGCTTCGATGCTGGCGATGCCCAGAACATCGCGGACACCGCGCGCCGCCAGGTCGAAAACGGCACGCTGCCCGTCGATGACCTCAACAAGATGATGGTCGGCAACGACTACTCCGTCGGCGACCTGCTCATCCTGCTCGACAACGCGAATAAGCAGGGCGGCGGCGAGGCGGGCGCCGGGTCGAGCCAGTAAAAGCTAGGCGTCAGCGTCTACGTCATCGCGTGGCGTGGCGGATGCGGCCATCGCGCGGGCCCACGCATCGTCTTTGAAGTGCGCGGGCACCCCACCCCCGAGCAACCTGCGGGTCAGCTCGGGGGTTTCGCGTATCTCGGATTGCGAGCCGAGCAAGATGATGTTGCCGTATCGGCGCCCCTTCAGCATCGGCGGGTCGGCAATCACGGCGAGGTGGGGGAAGACTTCTGCCATGCCGGCGAGCTCTTCGCGGGCCTCGGTCAGGTCGCCGCGGGACCCGCAGTTGGCGACATAAAGGCCTGTTGACGAAAGGGAGCGGAGGCAGGAGAGGTAGAAGGGGAGCGTCGTCAAGCTGCGCGGCGTTGTCGCTGATTCGAAGACGTCGCGGATGATGACGTCGCGTGATGCGTCGACGAAGCCGTCGGTGACCTCGCGCGCGTCGCCCACGCGGATTTTGACGAGCGGGGAGCGCGGGATGTCGAATTTCTCGCGCGCGAGCTGCGCCAAGTCCATGTCCCATTCGACGACCGTGTTGCGCGAATGCGGCCACACGTGTGCGAAATAGCGCGGCAGCGAGCACCCCGCGCCCCCGAGGTGCGTCAGGCGGGGCTTCTCCCACGAACGCGTCTCCTCGATCGCGGCTGCGATCCAGCGCATGTACGAGAAATCGAGCCGCTCCGGCTCACCTGGAACGATGTGGGAGCTGGGCACGCCGTTGACCATGAGGAGCATCGACCCGTCCGGCTCGTGGATGATCTCCGCGATGCCGGTGTCGATTTCGAAGGTCTCGCTTTTTTGGGCCATAACCGCCGAGACTACAGACGCACGTCCGTCGCCCGGAGATAGGCCGTGGCGGAGAGCCATCCGGCCAGAGCGAGGAGAGCAGAGGCGACAGCGACTTGGACGACCGTCGCCGCGCTGATCGCGCCGGCGTCTGCGACTGCGCTGCTGCCCAGCCACAGGGTGTCGCTGAGCAGCCCCGGCGGCAGGACGAAGCGGGCGAACGTCGCGCCTGAAGCGAGAATGCCGAAGGAGATGATGCTGGCCACGAGGGCGATGGCGACGGGGCCCGCGAAATTGCGGATCACCATCGACAGGAAGGACTGCCACGCGGCCACAGCGGTGGCGGGCAGCAACGACAGAAACGCGACCGCGATAAATGAGCCGGGCGGGGTGCCTGGCACACCGAGTACGAGTCCGACCACGACGGCCAGGACGACGAGGACGGTCTGCATCGCCGCGGCCGAGATCGTGATGGCGGCGATCTTCGAGGCGGTCAGGCCACCCGCCGAGCGGGTGGAGGTGAGCAGGGAGTGCCAGTTGTGGCCGCGGTGCTCGACGCGCCAGGCGGCGGAGGCGATGATCGCGATGCCTGCCGTCATGAAGATCATTCCGTAGAAGAGCATGATCTGGGAGAGGTAGCTGGTCCATCCGGCCTCAAGTTGGCCTTGGTTGCCGAAGTAGTTGCCGGCCCCCATCGCCACAGCGATCAGCGGAACGAGGGTGAGCACTGCCCACATATGTAACCGGCGGTATTTCAGAAGGTCGTTGCGCAGAAGATCCATGGTTCTAGAGTTCCTTCCGGTCGAGCATGCGGGTTGCAGCGAGAAAGACTGCGGCGGCCGCGAGGATGAAGACGCCCCACGCGAGCCAGTGCGGTGCAGTCGGCGCGATGCCTGTGTCGGTGAAGGTGAACGGGGTGAGCATCGCGAAGTAGCCGAACGGGTTGATGGTGGCCAACCACGTCGGCGAGAGCAGTGCGGCAATGCCGAGGAATCCGCCGACAACGCCGATCGCGAGGACGACGATCTGCGAGTCGGTCACCGCAGCCAGCCACAGCATCACAGCGAGCAGGGCCAGCGAGGTTCCGAGCGCGCCGAGGCCGAAAAGCGCCCAGGTAGCCAGCATCTCGGAGCTTGGAGTTGGGGCACCTAAGAGAAGAGGCAACGCGAGGGCCGCGGCGAATTCGACGAGCTTGAGTACGGCCACGAGCACCGCCGCCACCACGAATTTGCGGACGATCAACGTGCCCGGCGGCACACCGGCGATGGCGTTGAGGCGCCAGCCGCCGCCCACGTTCTCCGTGTCCGCCACGCGGCTGGCGATGACCGCCAATTGCAGCGGCGACAAAAACGCCAGCGTCATGCAGAAGCCGACAATGTGGCCGGCCCAGTTCGTCCCGGGGTCCGCGCGGAAATCGTCGATGCGGCCCCCGGCGAAGAGATTCATGCCGGCGAACAGGACGATGCCCGCGCACAGCAGGAATCCGAGCAGCACCACCTTGGTGCGGCGCAGCTTTGCGATTTCGACAATCATGCGCTCAACCCCTCCCGTCCCGTCAGACCGATGAAGATTTCCTCGAGGCTGCGGCGCTTGCGCACCACCTGGTGCAGAGGAACGCCGTGGCTGACCAGGTGGGCACAGACATCGGCGACCTGTGCATCGCTCAGCCCGCGCAGCTCAACTCCGCCATCCACAGCAACGGGGCGCAGGGCGGCCAGCAGCGAGGCGGCGGCATCCGCGGAGGGGGTTTGGATGAATAGGTCGGGGAGTTGGGCGTCGTAAAGCTGTTGCTGCGAGCCCTGGAAGATGAGCGTGCCGCGGTCGATGATGGTCAGATTCGAGGCCATTTTCTCGATTTCGGAGAGCAGGTGGCTGGACACCAGCACTGTGCGGCCTTCGTCGCGGGCGAGGCTGACGATGAGCGCGCGGATTTCCTCGATGCCGGCGGGGTCGAGGCCGTTGGTGGGCTCATCGAGAATGAGCAGCTGCGGGTCGCGGGCGAGCGCCATCGCGATGCCGAGGCGTTGCTTCATGCCGAGCGAGTAGTTCTTGACCAGCTTGTCCATGTGGCCGCTCAGGCGCACGAGCTCGATGGCGCGTTGCGCATTGGCTTCCGTGGCGCCGAAGAGCCGCGACGCGATCTTCATGTTCTCGCCGCCGGTCAGGTGCGGGTACGCGGACGGCGCCTCGATGAGCGAGCCGACGCCGGCGAGCACCTCGGACCGGTTCGTACGGTTCATGGGCTGCCCGAGCATGGTGATCTCGCCGCTGGTGGGCGTGACCAGCCCCAGCAGCATCTTCATGGTGGTCGACTTGCCCGAGCCGTTCGGACCGAGCAGCCCGTGCACGGTACCGGCCGCAACGTCCAAGCCGAGGTTGTTGACGACGGTCGTGCCGCCGTAGGTCTTCGTCAGACCTTCTGTCCTGATGATCGATGATGTCTCCATGCCCTAAAGGTTCCCGCACAACCAGCAGGTTCCGCGTCGGCGCGGGGCATGATTTCCGGCGTCCTACCCGGGTATGACGCGGCTTAAGAGTCCAGCAAGTCCGCGCGCGCGACGAGCCCGGTGCGGTACGCGAACAGCGCTGCGTGGACGCGGTCGCGCGAGCCCGTTTTCGCCAGCACGCGCCCGACGTGCGTCTTCACCGTCGGCATGGAGATGAACATCCGCTCGGCGATCTCTGTGTTCGACCACCCCCGCCCGACGGCGACCAAGATCTCGGTCTCGCGCTCGGTCAACTCGTCCAATGCGAGACGGTCGGCGGGAGACAACGGAACATCCGCCTCAGCAGAAGAAGAGCTGAGCTTATCGACGATCCGTTTCGTCGCCCTCGGCGAAATCACCGCATCGCCTGCTGCTGTGGTGCGGATCCCACTTAGAAGTGTGTCCGGTTCGGCGTCTTTGAGCAGGAATCCGCTCGCCCCCGCGGACAATGCCCCCATGACATAGCCCTCATCGTCGAATGTGGTCAGGATGATCACCTTCGCGCCGGGGAAACGCTGCGAGAACTGGCGTGTGGTCGCAATGCCGTCGAGCACCGGCATCTGGATGTCCATGAGGACAATATCGACGGGGTCCGCGGACATTGCCTCCACAGCTTCCTCACCGTTGCCGGCAAGCCAGCTCACGGACAAATCCGGCTGGGAGTCGATGACAGCGCGGATGCCGTGGAGGAAGAGCAGCTGGTCGTCGACGAGACCAATGGAAAAGGTCATGGTTCGACCCTATCTGTAGGCTGCAGGGGCAAGCGAGCTTCGGTGACCCACGTGCGGTTGTGGGAGGGGGAGGAGGTGAGGGTGCCGTCGATAAGCGATGCTCGCTCGCGCATGCCGCGCAGACCGTGACCGTGCTGGTGAGCGGACTCGTGCGTGAAACCGTTTTCGAGGCGGAGCGCGACCTCGTCCGGGCGCCAGGACACGGTGAGCCGCGCGGTACCGTCGCCGTGCTTCATCGCGTTGGTGAGCGCTTCTTGGACGATGCGGTGGATTGTCAGCGTCGTGCCCGGGTCGAGTGCGGGTGGGGTGCCGTCGACGCTGTAGTCGATGTCGAGTCCGCCCGCGCGGCTGGTGGCGACGAGACTGTCGATGTCGAGCGACGGAACAAGCGGTGCGACCGGGCGCTGCTCCCCTCCGCGCAGCAGCCCCACGACGCCGCGCATCTGGCGCAGCGACTCGCGGCCGACCGAGCTGATGGTGCGCAGCGCGTCGTCGGGCGAGGCGCCGTAGCGTGCGCCGTCGGCCTGCGCCACGATGACGGTGAGCGAATGCGTCACGATGTCGTGGATCTCCCTGGCGAGATGCGCGCGCTGCTCCGCTGCTTCGCGCTCGAATTCCTCCCGCTGGCGCGCGAGCTGGATCTGCACTTCCTTTGCCGCCGCTTCCTCGGTGCGGCGCCGTAACTCGCCGACGAGGAACGCGACGGTGAGCAACGTGACGCTCCACGCGATGTACTGCGCGCGCTCCGCAAGCGGCAGGGAGCGCAGGGCCGGGGAGATGAACGCAGTCGCAGCGATGTCTCCCGCAAGGAGTGCGGCGGCCGCAAGGTAGCGCGCGGGTGTGGGAAGGTGGCGCGCCACGATATAGGCAGTGAACATCGCCACACCGATCGTCCCGGTCGGCAGACTTTCTGCGAATGCGCAGGCTGCGAGCACCGCAGCACAGACTGCGATGGTCTCCCACGGCCAGCGCCCGCGGGTGAACGGCGCAGCGACCGCGCACGCGATGAGCGCCGCGTCGAGCACGCCGAACCCGGCGGCGAGCGGGCTGATGAGGCAGAACGCCACGAGCACGAGCGCCAGGGCGACGTCCCGGAGCCGAAAAGATCTGGACGTGAAGTGATCGGTCATGGTTCGCCAGCGTAATTTCCGGGGCACGGCGCTGTCGTCGTACCCAGGTACCACATTGCGCGCCGGGCATTTTTCGTCCTGCGGTGACGCGACTACACTCACGCCACGTGCGAGTTTTGGCAGCAATGAGTGGCGGCGTCGATTCCTCTGTGGCGGCGGCGCGGCTTGTCGATGCCGGACACGACGTCGTCGGCGTCCACCTCGCCTTGAGCAAGGACGCGCAGCAGACCCGCGAATCCGCGCGCGGCTGCTGTTCGATCGAGGATTCCGCTGACGCGCGCCGCGTGTGCGACAAGCTGGGCATCCCGTTTTACGTGTGGGATTTCTCCGACCGCTTCAAAGAAGACGTCATCGACGATTTCGTCGACAGCTACGCGCGCGGCGAGACCCCCAACCCGTGTCTGCGCTGCAACGAGAAGATCAAGTTCGCAGCACTGCTTGAGCGCGCGGTCACCCTCGGCTTCGACGCCATCGCGACAGGGCACTACGCGCTTATCGACGACGCCGGCAACCTCCGCCGCTCCACCGACGCGCAGAAGGACCAGTCTTATGTGCTCGGCGTGATGACCCGCGATGAGCTCGACCGTTGCATCTTCCCGGTCGGCGATACCGAGAAGCCCCAGATCCGCGAGGAAGCCGCCGCCCACGGGTTTTCCACCGCGTCGAAGCCGGACTCCTACGACATCTGCTTCATCCCGGACGGCAATACCCAGGCGTTTTTGGGCAAGTCGATCGGCATGCGCCCGGGCATGATCGTCGACCAGGACGGCGCGGAGCTCAAGGAACACGACGGTGCGTTCCAGTACACGATCGGGCAGCGCAAGGGTCTGAATATCCGCGTGCCCGCCGCCGACGGCAAGCCGCGCTATGTCACTGATATCGATGCCGACACCGGCACCGTCACCGTCGGTCCGCGCGCCGCTCTCGACGTGACAACGATTCACGCCGATCGCCTCAAGGTGCTTCACCCGTCGATGGAGGGCGAGTTCGACGCCAACGTGCAGATCCGCGCTCACGGCGGTGTCGTGCCGTGCCGCGCGCACGTCGATGTGGATGCCGACACCATGACCTTGGGTCTCACCGAGCCTCTCTCCGGTGTCGCCCGCGGTCAGGCCGCCGTGCTCTACCTGCCGGACCCGGACGGACAGGGCGATATCGTGCTGGGTTCCGGCACGATCTGTGGGACCGAAGCAGCCCGTTCGGAGCCGGCGTGACGGCGTTCGGGCTCGGCCCGCTGCCCGGCACCGACCTCGCCGCTGCGGCAGACGTGGTGCTCTCGGAATCGCCGACGCCGCACATCCCGCAGCTTCCTGCACGCGGTGTCGGCTCCGATGCGGTCGGCCGCACCGCGGCGCTGTTGCCATTGAACCTGGACATCGGCCCGCGCTCCTGGCGCGTCACGCGGCGTCCGCAAATCGCAACCATGCGCGCACGCGACCAATTCGAAAGAGATCTCGACGCGCTCGAGGAGCTGTGGGCCGGCAAGGTCACGGAACTCAAAGTCCAGCTCGTCGGGCCGTGGACACTCGCCGCCCAATTGGAGATGGGCAACGGCCACCGCATGATCACCGACCGCGGCGCGACACGGGATATCGCCGATGCGCTGCTACACGGGGTGGAGGAGCATAGGGGAGACGTCGAAAAGCGTTTCGGCGTGCGCACGCTGCTGCAGCTCGACGAGCCGATGCTCGGGCGTGTTCGGCGCGGCGCGGTGACAGGCGCGACTGACTACGAGGAGATTCCCGCGGTGCCGGACGAGCGCGTGCTGGACGTGCTCGGGCGTTTCGGAGCGCACCTGCTCAACAGTCCGGAGCCGTTGTGTGGCGCGGACTGGTTCACCGTCGATCTCGCAGGCGACGTCGACTTGGATGCGTTGGCCGGCGCGCTTGACCGCGGCGCACGGATCGCGGTGCCGGTGATGGAGCCGCGCGAGGTCTTCCGTATCTTCGATCAACTGCAGATCGACCCGGCGGAAACCGCGATCGACGTGTACGCGGAACCCGGGCGCACGCTGATCGCGACCGCCGCGAACTACCGCGCGGCCGCGGAGATGGCCGACGCCATCGCGCCCACCCTTCATTAGTTATGGGGTTGGCCACATAAACTTTCATAATCGGTCTCTTATCATTCGAAAGTTCTAGAATGGGGGCATGGGCAGCAACGAGTTGAAATGGGAGATGAAAGAGGAGGGCTGGGCTCTTGGCCTCGGGACGGCGCTCAGTTTCATGGTCGTTTTCGGACTGCTTTTCGACGATTACGTGATCGCACTCGTTATCGGTCTCGCCTTGGGTGTCGTGCTGATTCCGTTTGGTGAGAAGCACTCCGTCGCCATCAATGATGGAACGTTGACCTACGATGCCGGGGATGGCGAGAGCAAGGTTCCCATTTCAAAGCTGGCCGCACTCCACCAAGAGCCGGAAACCGATGTGCTCGTGCTCGAGTTCGTCAACGGCGCGAAGGTCGCGATCGATACCGGCGGCGATGAAGCTGGCGTCGCCGAGTTCGTCGAGCAGGTGCACAACACGCCTGAGCTCAGCCACATCGGCTAACACTGAGTGTGCGATGGCCTATTCGCCCCGGACACGGGGCCTGGGTTCAGAACTTTCGCTACGCTAAGTGCCACGCATTATTTGAGACAAAGGGGCTGGCATGAAGTGGGAGCATAACCAATTTCAGTGGTACTACATCCTGTGTTTCGCTGTGGCATTCGGCGCTCCCATGTCTTTGATCTTCAAGAACGTGGCCATGGGCATCCCCCTCGGTCTCATGTTTGGCCTGGCCATCGCATTGGCGTTGGCGCAGAAGCACCGGGCGGCCATCGAAGGAGATGACCTGGTGTTCGGTGTGGGCGAGAAAACCCAGACCATTCCGCTAGGCCAGATCGCGCCTCTTGAGTTCGACGAATCGAAAGGCGAGATGGCGGTGCGCACCCGCGATGGCGCCGGGCATTCGCTCGACGCCGGTTGGGATAAAAAGGGCCTTAGCCAATTCGTCGGCGAGGTGAAGCAGAAGTACCAGCTGTAGCCAGCTAGCTGATCATCGGCCAGGCGGTCGTGATGCTCGACGTGTCGCGGCCGCGGGACTCGCAGTATTTACGGAAATCCGTCTGAATTTCGAAGTGCTTGACGGCCTGGAATTCCATGAGCTCGTCGAGCTCTTTCGCGGATAGTTCCGGCCAAACCTTTTTTACCTGCTTCCACGCGATGCGCGCGGCGGCCATGGCGTCGGAGGTCGCCTCGTGGGCGTTTTCCAGCTGGACGCCGTAGAACTCGGACAGGGCACCGAGGTTGCGCTTGCCGCCTTTGCGGTAGCGGTCCATCGCGCGGTCGATGAGCAGGGGATCGTACACGGGCCCGGTCACCGTGAAATCGCCCGTCAGCGCGCGCAGCACGGTCAGGTCGTAGGGCGCGTTGAACACGATCAGGGTGAAGCCGTCGTCCCACGCCTGCTTGATCGTCTCGACGGTCTCACGCAAGACGTCGTCGTGCGGGCGGCCTTCTGCGCGCGCCTTTTCCGTCGAGATGCCGTGAATCGCGGCGGCTTGCTCCGGGATCTCCACGCCGGGGTCGGCGAGGTGCTCGGTGGCGGTGACGTCGCGGCCGTCGATACGCACGAGCGCGGAGGTCACGATGCGCGCCTCCCGCGGGTTCGCCGACGTCGTCTCCAGGTCGAAGGAGAGCATCCGCGAGGCGTCGAAAGTAGGCATGGGGTTCATTCTAATGAGCGCGGCGACACGTTTTTGCGCGAGCGCTTGACCTTGACCCAACGGCAACGTTCACACTGTGGTCATGGGTGATTACACGATCGGAGAAACCGCCGCGCTGCTCGGAGTTTCCACGAAGGCACTGCGGCATTGGGAGGAGCGCGGTCTGCTCGAGCCGTCGCGTACGGCGACCGGGTACCGCATGTACACGGACGCAGATATCGAACGGGGTGCGGCGATCGCGCTCTACCGCGGCGTCGGCATCCCGCTCGAGACAATTGCGCAGCTTATCGACGCCCCCTCCCACACCCTCCGCAATGCCCTCACCCGTCACCGCGCGGAATTGGCAGCGCAGCTTTCAGCCGTTGCCGAACAACTCGATGCGGTGGACGACCTGATTGAACAGACTGAGAAAGGACACATTGACATGGATGCGATGAAGAAATACCTAGGCGAGAAAATGCCCGAGTACCAGAAGGAAGCTGAAGAGCGCTGGGGTGATACCGCCGAGTGGGCGCAGTCCCAGGAGAAATTGGCGCAGATGGACGAGAACGATTTCGCCGCGCTGCAGCGTGAACAGGACGCTTTCGTTTCGGACCTCGCTGCAGCGCGGGAGGCCGGTGTCGAAGCAGGCTCGGACGAAGCCGAAGCACTCGTTGCACGCCACCGCGAGATGATCGGCCAGTGGTACGAGGTCACCCCGGCACGCCAGCTCATCCTCGCGCGGATGTACGTCGGGGACGAACGTTTCCACGAGGCTTACGACGGTATGCAGGACTACTTGCTGGGGCTCGTCGAAAAGCATGCGGCGGATAACGGCGTGGATACGGCCAACCCGCAGTGGTAAAAGACCTCTAAACTTGGGGCCTGTGACTGAGAACAACGCCCCTGCAACTGACGGCACCGTGGACAAGGACCTGCTGCGCGAGTGGAGTGACTTGGCCAAGGAGGTCCGCCACCACCGGGATCTGTATTACAACGGCGACCCGGTGATCACGGACGCGGAATTCGACGAGATGTTCCGCGCGCTGCAGACACTCGAGGAGGAACACCCCGAGCTGGCGGTGCCGGATTCACCGACGAAGGAGGTCGGCGCGCCGACGGCGAATACGGCGTTCGCGGACGTCGAGCACCTCGAGCCGATGACGAGCTTGGACAATGTGTTCTCGGCCGAGGAGCTCGCGGACTGGTTGGCGAAGACGCCGGGACCGTACCTGACGGAGCTGAAGATCGACGGGCTGTCGATCGACTTGGTCTACGAGAACGGCACGCTCGTCCGCGCGGCTACGCGTGGCGACGGGCGGGTCGGCGAGGACATCACCGCCAACGCGAAGGTCATCGAGGACATCCCGCATGAGCTGACGGGCGATGTGCCGGCGCTGGTGGAGGTCCGCGGCGAGGTGTTCATCCGCCCGGAGGATTTCCCCGAGCTCAACGAGCTGCGCCAGAAGGAGGGCGGCAAGCCTTTCGCGAACCCGCGCAACACGGCTGCAGGAGGCCTGCGGCAGAAAGATCCGGAGGCGGTGCGCAAGCGCAAGCTACGCATGATCTGCCACGGTATCGGCGCGCGTGAGGGCGTTGAGTTCGCCACGCAGCACGACGCGTACGAGAAGCTCGCCTCGTGGGGGCTGCCGGTCAGCGAGTACACCAAGCGAGCGGAGACCGCCCAGGACGTCCAGGACGCGGTGAGCTATTGGGCGGATCACCGCCACGACGCGATCCACGAGATGGATGGCGTGGTGATCAAGGTCGACGACATCGCCCAGCAGCGCCAGTTGGGCTTCACCTCGCGGGCGCCGCGTTGGGCGATCGCCTACAAGTACCCGCCGGAAGAGGTGACCACGAAGCTGTTGGATATCGAGGTCTCCATCGGCCGCACGGGTCGCGCGACGCCGTATGCGGTCATGGAGCCGGTGTTCGTCTCAGGCTCGACGGTGTCGATGGCTACCCTGCACAACCAGACTGAGGTCAAGCGCAAGGGCGTGCTCATTGGCGACACGGTGGTGGTGCGCAAGGCCGGCGAGATCATTCCGGAGGTGCTCGGCCCCGTTGCGGATCTGCGCGACGGCACCGAGCGAGAATTCGTCTTCCCGAAGGACTGCCCGGCGTGCGGCACGGAGCTCGCGCCCGCCAAGGAGGGCGACGCGGACTGGCGCTGCCCGAATACCCGCTCGTGCCCGGCGCAGCTCGGCGCACGCCTGGAGTACATCGCCTCGCGCGGGGCGTTCGATATCGAGGCGCTCGGCGAGAAGGGCGCACACGACCTCATCGCATCGGGCGTGCTTATCGACGAATCCACCCTTTTCTCGCTGTCCTCCGACGACGTAGAAAAGTCGTCTACGTACACGCGGAAAGACGGGCAGATCAATGCGTCGGGCAAGAAGCTTTTGAAAAACCTGCAGGAGCGCAAGACCACGGACTTGTGGCGGGTGCTCGTGGCGCTGTCGATCCGCCACGTCGGTCCGACAGCTGCCCGCGCACTGGCGGCGCGCTATGGGGCGATGGATGCTCTGCGCGCCGCGTCGGTGGACGAGCTCGCGGAGACCGACGGTGTAGGGGCCATCATCGCGGAGTCCTTCAAGGACTGGTTCGAAGTGGACTGGCACGTGGAAATCGTCGATAGGTGGGCGGCTGCCGGCGTGACCATGGAAGACAACGTCGAGGATGCGGCACCCCAAACGCTGGAAGGTCTCACCGTCGTGGTCACCGGAACTTTGGAGAATTACTCCCGCGACAGCGCCAAGGAGGCGATCCTGTCACGCGGCGGCAAGGCGTCTGGCTCAGTGTCGAAGAAGACCGACTACGTCGTTGTTGGTGAAAACGCCGGCTCCAAAGAACAGAAGGCCCGTGACCTGGGCATCACGATCTTGGACGAAGCCCAGTTCGAGCAGCTGCTGGAAACCGGCGCGGTGTAGCGGGAGATCCTGTTTAGGTGGTGCGGCGCTCACCGGCGTGCTGGGGGCGTGCCACCACACGGGCAGCTTGGAACCCGACGAGGGCTGCGCCCCAGAGAGCGAGCAACCACCACACAAATACAGGCAGGTCGGTATTCCAGCTCATTCCGCGGGCCAGGAGGAAGACGATGAGGACGGTGAAGACGGCGTCGATAAGCCCGACAATGGGGGAGCGCACTCCGCGCACCGCAGTGAACGTTGCGAGCGCGAGAATAACGATCGTGAGTAGCAAATTGATCATCGCTGGGTTCCTTTCAACAGTTTGATGCCGAGGTCGTCGACGCTCGCTTCGCTGGAATTGGCTACGAAGGCGGCGCGCCGGGGATTCGCCGGGTCCCAGACGAGCATCGTGCTGTAGCCCCCGGTGCCGCCGTTGTGGAAGGTGTATGCCGTTCCGTAGTCCTCCAACTCAGCCCAGCCGAGATCCGGGCCACCGTGCGCGGAGATCCAGTCGACGTACTTCGCGATGTCCTTGGCAGTGGAGCGAATCGCGCCAGCGGGCGCCCAGCCATTCATTTCCCACCGTTCCGCGGGACGGCCGGCCAAAGTGAGTCCTTGCGGATGACCGTCGGCGGTTCCGGGCAGGGCGAGGAACGTCGAAGTCATGCCAGCGGGTTCGAGGATCTTCGTGCGAAGGAGCTCGTCGTAGCTCATACCTGCGTTCTTGGCGAGCAACTGACCGAGCAGCGCATGGCCGAAATTGGAGTAGTTCTCCTCGCCGCGGCCCTTTAGCTTCAATTTCGGATTAGTGGCAGCAGTGAAAATATCCTCAGGGGTATCTCCGCGGTACGGGTTCCCGCCGTCGCGCACCATCATGGAGAGGAACTGCGGGAGACCAATGCTTTCGAGCCGCGACAATCCGGATGTGTGGTTGAGAAGCTCTTCGACGGTGACATCAGCAATGGGCGTGCCGGCGGCGTCAATAATGTCTTGGACTTGAGTGTCGAGGCGCAGAGTGCCAGCCTCGATCTGCTGGCGGGCGAGTTCGCCGTTGAATGTCTTGGTGAGAGAGCCGATTTCAAACTCAGTATCCTCGTCTGCACCCAGCCCGCCGAAGCGGACCTCCCCGTCTTCGCTGACGAAAGCGGCGAGCTCGTTGGAGCCTGGATCGGCGCCTGATTCCAGCAGCGTGGAGATTTCTTCCTCGCCGGTATGCTGCGTCGCCAACGCGATGGGGCGGGGCCCGAATGCTATGAGCAATGAAAGTGTCGAGAGCGCGGCGACCCCGGCGACGATGAGTGCGGTAGGACCGAAACGCCTTTGCTGGTTGCGGGTGTTCTGCTTCGTGGTCATTAGTGATATTCTCCTGCTGCGATGATGGTCAACAGTGGGACGACGCGGGCGGGGCGCACCTCGAAGTGGCCGTTGAGCTTGGCTACCCACCCCGCGTCCTGAAGGGCCCCCAGGTGGTGGTAGCCGGTGCCGGTAGAAGAAACGATTGCTTCCTCCACGAGTTCTGCGACTGACGCAGGTTTGGTGAGGAGCCGACGGAGGATCGCTCCGCGGATAGGGTGCGCGATAGCGGCAATGCGCTCGGTGTACTCGTCCCATTCGTGGTCCAGCAGATAATCAGTTTCGCGCTGCCACTGGTACGCGTATTCGCGGCCGTTGATACGGACGGAACCACCGAAGACGAGTGCGCCATTGTCTGGCTCATTGTCTGCTCCTGCCTGCGCTCCAGATTGCGGCCGAGACGTCTCCACTCCGTCGATGACCCAATACTCGCCGGTGGCGCGGGTGAGCGGGGAGGTGCTGCCGGACGATGATGCTTGGGATTCCAAGGCCGCGACGCGCCCCTCGAGAGCCCCGAGCCGTTCCAAGACACTGGAATAAGTTTGAGTCAGTTTAGAAGTCTGCTGGTCCACGGTTCCAATAATATAAAATATTTTTATAATTGTCGAGGATTCTTGAGCTCCTCGGTGTTGGAGCAATGAAAAAGCACGCCGGAGCGCGCTTTGAAATTGCCTTTGTGGGGTGGTGACTCCTGGGAGCGGGCCTAGCGCACCAAGGCGCCGACGATCGCGCCGAGGTCGCCGATGTGGGTGACCTTGGAGGCAAGGAAGTCGGGGTCTCCGGTGCGGCCGACCACCATGTATAGGCCGGTCGTGCCCAGGGGGTGGCGGCGTGGGCACCATCATCGCCGAATCCTTCAAGGACTGGTTCGAGGTGGGCTGGCACGTGGAGATCGTCGATAAGTGGGCCGCTGCTGGCGTGACCGCCAAGGAGGCGATCCTCACGCGCGGAGGTAAGGCATCGGGGTCCGTGTCCAAGAAGACCGACTATGTCGTCGTCGGTGAAAACGCCGGCTCCAAGGAACAGAAGGCCCGGGACTTGGGCATTGCGATTCTGAACGAGGCCCAGTTCGAGCAGCTGCTGGAGACCGGAAAAGCAGACTAGAACGCGCCGGGCTGCTACTGCATCGGTTGGTCGTCGACCTTGATGTCGAATTCCGCCTTGTTGCCCTCGACGCTGGTGACCTCAACGCCGACACCGAACTTCGTGTCTCCGGCGGTCAGCGTGCAGCGCATCGTGGCGCCAACCTCGCCATCGAGATCGCCCGGGCACTCGACGGAATCAGGGCGCTGGCCGACTTGCTCCTCGAGGCTATCGGAAATCTGGGTTTCGACCTCCGACTGGTCAATGGACTGCGTGAACGAGCAGCCGGTCAGTGCGAGAAGAGGAGCAGCGACGATGACAAGGGTGGCGAAGCTGGTGCGCATTTTCGACTCCATGGTGTGAGGTGTGTTTGGGAGAGAGAGTTTCTCTGTTCATAGTAAGCGTGAACGGCCGATCACCGTGGGCGAAAATTACAGATGGATGCGGTAGCTTACGCGTCTTCTACCGGACGAGAGCACCGACAATAGCGCCGAGGTCGCCGATGTGGGTGACCTCGGAGGCGAGGAAATCAGGTCCGCCGGTACGGCCGACCACCATGTACAGGCCGGTCGTGCCCAGTGGAGTGACGGCCAAGGTGGAATCGAGGAGCCACCAGGCTTCGGGTACCCACGTGTCGGTGTCGTCGCGGAGGATGCGGGCCTCGGAGACGTCGATAAGCACGGGTGCGGAACCGTCGTCTCCTGGTGCTGCCTGGGACGCGGCGACGCGCTCGCTGCTCTCACCTGTGTCTCGCAATACGATGGCCCATGAGGAAGTCAAGGCAAGGGGCATGACGGAGACGAGCTCCTGCATTGCGGCGGGAAGGTCGCGGACCTGGTTGGCAACGCGGGCGAGCATCTGCACTTGCTCGCGGCGGTCGACGCGGCCGGTGAACGGGCGGATCGAATCGACTTCGACGCCGTCGACGGACGCGGCGGCGGTGATGAGCGAATCGACCATGGTTCCGGTGGGTAGCTCGACCACGATATCGTCCGTGACGACCGCTTTTTCGTCGGCGAAGGTCGTTTCAACGATGTCGACGGATTTGATATTCGCGTCGAGCATGCCGAAGGCCTCGGCGAGCTCGCCGAGACTGCCGGGGGTGTCGGGGAGGACGACGCGGATCAGGTAGGACATGGCCCTATTTATAGCAATGAGGGGTACCGGGGGCGGGCGTACCATCGGGTGATGGACTGAACGCACCTTCGATAGGAGGTAGAAATTGCATACCGATGAACTGCAGGAAACCGCACTTGCAAGGACTGAACCTCGGACGTACGGAGACAATCTTCTCCGGGGCGGAACGAAGGTGGCAAAGGACGGGGACGAGGTCGTCGTCGCCGGACACGACCTCGCCCGCGAAGTGGCGGAGGACCCGCAGCGCTATTCCTCTGCAGTGTCGCGCTTCATGCAGCTGCCCAATGGCCTTGACGGCGAGGAGCACACCAAGGTCCGCGCGATGATCGAGCAATACCTCGACGCGCCGGCAGTCGAGCACCTCGAGCCGGACTTCCGTGAGCTGGCCCGCGAGATCGTCCGCGACGCGGCTGCGAAAGATTCCGTCGACGCGGTCGGTGATATCGGCGCGCAGTACGCCGTGCGCGCGATGACGGCATGGCTGGGCTGGCTGGAAGACATCAACGACGAACTCGTCGCGTGGGTCGCGGACAATAACGCGGCGACGCGTTCCGGACAGCTTGAGCGCACTGCCGCGGTCGCGGAGCGTTTCGACGACATCATCCGCTCCGTCGTCGAGCCTTTGCTCGAAAACCCCGATGATTCGGTCACGTCGCACCTCGTGCGCGACGAGAGTCTCGGCCGGCCGCTGGAATTCGAAGAGATTGTCTCCGTGCTGCGTAACTGGACGGCCGGCGATCTGAGCTCCATGGCGTACTGCATTGGCGTCATTATCGAGGCGCTGATCGAGCACCCAGAGCTGAAGGACCGTTTGGCGCAGGGGGTCTCCCGTGCCGAATTCACGGCGATCGCCGACGAGATCCTGCGCGCGGATTCCCCGTTCGTGAGCAACCGTCGCGTCACCACGTGCCCGGTCTCCCTCGGCGATGTCGAGCTGCCCAAGGGGCAGAAAGTGCGCATACACTGGACGGCCGCCAACCGCGACCCGGACACCTTCGCCGATGTCGACGGCTTCGACTCGGACGCGAACGCCGCGCAGAACCTGGTGTGGGGCGCCGGCCCGCACGCGTGCCCCGGCAAGGAACTGTCGGTGATTGAGCTGCAGGCATTCACCGAGGAATTGTGCGCAGCCGTGGATCTTTCGCGCGCGGGCGAGGGAGAGCGCGAGATCCATCCGGTGGGCGGCTGGGCATCGCTACCGGTGCGTCTTACCGCTCGCGGGTAAGCGTGGCGGCGTGACGTAAGATAAGGCGCGTTAACCGCAACCCGAGGATTGAAGAAGGTGGGACAACGTGGCTGAAGCCTCAGGAATCTCCCGCGAGGAGGTCGCAGGCATCGCGCGGTTGGCGCGCATCGCCGTCAGCGACGAGGAGCTGGACCAGCTCGCAGGACAGCTGGACACCATCGTGGAGGCCGTCTCCGCAGTGCAGGCAGTGGACACCGAAGGCGTTGAGCCGATGAGTCACCCGCACAGCGTGGAAGCGGCAATGCGTGACGACGTCCAGCGCACCACCCTCACCCAGGCGCAGGCCCTCGACCAGGCGCCCGAGGTAGAGGATGACCGCTTCATGGTTCCGCAGATCCTGGGGGAGGAAGACTAATGGCCGACTACACCATTCCCGCCGAAGGCTTGACCAGTCTGCCGGCGCATGTCCTGGCGGAGAAGATTCAAGCTGGTGAGGTGACCTCCCGCGAGGTCACCCAGGCATTCTTGGACCGCATTGCCGAGACCGATGAGACCATCGGTGCCTTCCTCCACGTCGGCGCCGAGGAGGCGCTGAAGACGGCCGACGAGGTCGACGCCGCTGTGAAGGCAGGCGAAGCTCCGGCCTCCCCGCTGGCGGGTGTGCCGCTGGCGCTGAAGGACCTGTTCGTCACCACCGACGCGCCGACGACGGCTGCATCGAAGATGCTCGAGGGCTACATCAGCCCGTACGACGCGACGATCGTGACCAAGATCCGTGAAGCTGGCATCCCGATTTTGGGCAAGACCAACCTCGATGAGTTCGCCATGGGCTCCTCGACGGAGAACTCGGCCTACAAAGTCACCCGCAACCCGCACGACCTGGACCGCACCCCGGGTGGTTCCGGCGGCGGTACCGCCGCAGCACTCGCTGCGGGCCAGGCCCCGCTGGGCATCGGCACCGACACCGGCGGTTCGATCCGCCAGCCGGCGTCCCTGACCGGCACCGTCGGCGTGAAGCCGACCTACGGCGCGGTCTCCCGTTACGGCATGATCGCCAACGCGTCGTCGCTCGACCAGTGCGGCCCGTGCGCGAATAACGTGCTTGACACCGCACTGCTCCACGAAGTGATCGCTGGACATGACGAATTTGACGCCACCAGCGTCGACCGTCCGGTCAGCCCAGTCGTCGCCGCGGCCCGCGAGGGTGCTTCCGGCGACCTCGCCGGAGTCAAAGTCGGACGCGTGAAGCAGTTCGGTGGCGAGGGAACGCAAAATGGGGTGGCAGAGGCCGTCGAAAAGGCGATTGCGCAACTGGAATCCCAGGGTGCGGAAATCGTCGAGGTTGACTGCCCGAACTTCGCCCACGTCATGGGCGCGTACTACCTGATCCAGACCTCCGAGGTCAGCTCGAATCTCGCGCGTTTCGACGGCATGCGTTACGGCCAGCGCGTCGGTGACGATGGAAAGCACTCCGCCGAGGAGGTCATGGCGCTCACCCGCGGCGAAGGCTTCGGCGAAGAGGTCAAGCGCCGCGTCATCCTGGGCACCTACGCTCTGTCTGTCGGCTACTACGACGCGTACTACCTGCAGGCGCAGCGTATCCGTACGCTCGTGGCGGAGGACTTCGCCAAGGCCTTCGAGCAGGTGGACATCATCGCCGGCCCGGCGACGCCGACTACGGCGTTCAAGCTTGGCGATAAGGTCGACGACCCGTTGGCGATGTACAACTTCGACTTGTTCACGCTGCCGCTGAACCTGGCTGGTCTGCCGGGCATGTCCGTTCCGGCGGGCACCGCTTCCGACACGGGTCTGCCGGTCGGCCTGCAGCTCATCGCTCCGGCATTCGCCGACGAGCGTCTCTACCGCGTGGCTGCCGCTTTTGAAGCTGTCTCTTATACACATCTGACGCTGCCGACGACTCCTTACGTGTA